>Ga0307988_1000389_pt1 | contig 31308 bp, 30 predicted proteins | sample EllFjometagen183_FD_203166 | JGI IMG/M metagenome (GOLD analysis project Ga0307988, IMG submission 203166) | Marine microbial communities from Ellis Fjord, Antarctic Ocean - #183 | ecosystem: Environmental > Aquatic > Marine > Unclassified | place: Southern Ocean | collected 2014-10-08 | reverse complement strand
AATCCATTTACACCGGAAGAGCCTCAATAATTTTGACTCCCTTTTTTAACCTACAGGTCACACGTAACCTAAAGGTCACACGTAGATTGAAAACAAACTGCACGAACATGATGTCCATGGTGTTTTTCATAATCTGCGAAAACCGAGCCTTGCTTCCGTTGTCATGCAGGCAGCTAGTGCCGAAGTACTGTTCAACTATGTAGCGGAATTTTGAAATGGATTTGTTTCGCTGGATTATTATCTCTGTCAACTTGGCATTAACATTGTCCTTACGCATGATGCCATCCCGAATTTTATTAAGGGCAAGGAACTCCCTGTTGGGAAAGCCGGCATATCCTTTATCAGCATAGATGGTTTTTATTTTATCTTTTGTATGCATACTGGAAATAACAGCCAAGGGAAGATATTTGGAGTCATGATGGGATGCCGGGCTCAAATTTGTCGAGAGGATGAAACCATTTTCAGTATCAACCGGGGCTCCTCTCAGAGGCAGCCTGGAAAAATTGGGGTGTTCGTGCAAAAGGCTCAAATCATGATCGGAACCAAATGTAGCATCACAACCAATCCATTTGGCCTGCTATAGTCCGCTGTTTTATGCCGAACACATTGAAGAGTTACACAATGAAATTCCAGGGGAACCGATCTTTTTCTTTAAACCAAACTCGGCAATATCAAAGCGATTGCAATCTTTCCACCAGGAACCCCTTCACTATGAAGGAGAACTAAGTTTCCTGTTTGAAGATGGTCTATTTTCAGCCGTTGGATTTGGCCTTGATATCACAAAGAGAACACTTCAAAACAAACTAAAATCCAAGGGACTCCCATGGGAGCGCTGTAAATCTTTTGATGGTTCTGCTCTATTCAGTAAATTTATTGAAATTGAGCAGGGCAGCCAGAATTTGCGCCTGGAATTATCTATCAATGGACAGGTGGTTCAGTCAGGAGACATAAACCTGATGCTGCATAAACCCCAAGATATTTTATTGAATTTATTATCATTTATAAGCCTGGATAATGGTGACATTCTGATGATTGGAACCCCAAAGGGGGTTGGTATTATAAAGCCAGGAGATCTTTTTTACGGGAAAGTAATGGATAATAATTCTCTGATTACAAGTATTGAGTGGCAGGCAACCTAAGAACTGTCGACAAAATTCAAGAATCGAAAAATCATCCAGCCCCAGCTTTCATTGTTCCATTTATTCTGTCAAATCTTAAGGCTTGACCCCACGGCATAGACCACCTGGCAACACCACCCCTTTCTTTATAAAAAAATGTTATTGAAATTAATTCATCATTAGGAATAGCATAATTCAGTACATGGGTCATCCTAAATCCCCAATACAAAATTCTGAAATATGGAAATAAAAAACCCTTGACAAACAGATACTCTGCAACCTATTACTGGTAATACTGGTCAGACCAATTTTGTATTTTATGGAGATTAGAGATGAAACTTTGCTTCAATGCCGGCCCCAATCCCATGGAAAAATATTTCCCCTTTGCCCATGAAAATGGTTTTCCCTGGATGGAATTAAGCTGCAACAATCCCAACAATTTCCTGAACACATGGAATCCCAAGCGAATTGATAATATCAAAAAACTGAGGGACAAATACGGCCTGCGCTACGGACTCCATTCCGCCTCCTTCGTGAATGCGGCCGAGATAGAACCCACGGTAAAGAAGGCAGCCCAGCAGCATTTACTGGATTATATTAAGCTTGCCCATGACCTTGAGGCTGAATATATCGTGCTCCACTTTGGATATCATTTCAGCCTTTTCATGGACGAGGTCTTCCGCTGCCTGATTGACACCTATAAGCCAGTGGTGGACCTGGCTGAAAAATTTGAATTGCCCATTGGTGTTGAGAACATGAACAAAATGCATGATGACTGCGAAATTGCCTACATGGGAGTTCACCCGGAAGAATTTTCCAGGATGTTTGATGCCATACCCTCGAAATACTTTGGCCTGACCCTGGACATTGCCCATGCCAATCTTCTTCCCGGAGGTACAAGCCCTTTTATCGATCAATTTGGAGACAAAATCATCAGCACCCATGTCAGTGATAATGATTTGATTCTGGATCACCACATGCCCGTGGGCAAGGGTAAGATTGATTTCAAATCCACCTTCAAAAGACTCATCGATATCAATTTCAAGGGAACATTAAATATTGAACTGCCCCGGAGTAATGAGGACAGGATTTTGAGCAAAAACCGCCTGGAACCGATTCTGGAAGAATTAGGAGTTCTGAAAACAGCATTAACCGCATAAAAAGGTCTTTGTGAATACCTGTTAATAAAAAAAGGGATAGGAGTGTAAATAATTTTGTTTAAAAAAACGTTCCAAACCAAATTCAAGAGCAAGGGTGCTATTATTGCCGAACAGATTTTATCAGGCATCAAATCTGGAGAGTATATTTCCGGGAACAGACTGCCTTCGGAACGCTTGATTGCCGAGCAGTTCGGAGTGAGCCGCCCTTCCATCAGAGAGGCCATCAGCGCATTACAGATTGTGGGCATCATTGAAAGCCGGCCTGGAGATGGAAACTATATTTCACCTGACCTGGTTATTGACGAACTGTCCTTTCAGGCAAAAAATATTTTGGAAAAAAGTGACAGTCCCTATGAAATTCTCCAGGCCCGTAAAGTGATTGAAACCGGAAGTATCCGCCTGGCAATCAAAGAGGCGACCGAACAGGATATCCAGGCGATCACGGACATCTGGGAAAAAAGATACAAAATAGGGCTTGCAGGAGATCATGGTACCTATACTCAGCTGGGCAAAGAATTGCACCTGTCTTTTACCAGGCCTACCAGAAACCGCATCATCATATCCATGGTAGACCGACTGTTAGACATCACCCATCAGCCCCTGTGGCAGAATATGAGAAAATTATATTATGAAGAAGACCCCAACCGAATCAACCAGATGCTGGATATACATGACAGGATAGTACGGGCCATTCAGGAGAGGAACTCCAACGAGGCGATCCTGGCTCTGGAAAATGATTTTGATTCTGTCATTGACCAGCTTTACAACCTGGAAAAGGGAATAGAATAACAGGACAAATAGTATTTTTATTTGAAATATCCATTATTTAAAATATTCATTGCCCGCACATATGGACGGGTTCTGGATCTACGTTACTACCATTACCAAAGGAGTTATTTGTGAAAGTCATCACAGTTCATCTGGATCGCTGTACGGGTTGTAAGACCTGCGAACTTTATTGTGCAACGGAAAGGGGCAGCAATTCCAAATCCCTTCTCCAGGCTGTGCAGGAAACACCACTTCCCCAGGCAAGGGTTCGCGTTGAGGGAACCAATGAAGTTCCAATTGCCCTTCAATGCCGCCAATGCTCTCAGGCACCCTGTCTGGATTCCTGCCTGACTGGTGCACTGACCCGTGATCCTGAATCTGGCATAGTCGTTATCCAGGAAAATAAATGTATTGGTTGCTGGACCTGTACCCTGTTCTGTCCCTATGGTGTCATCTACCCTTGGCCGGAACGTAAGGTGGCATTGAAATGCGATCGCTGCCTTTACATGGAAAGCCCGGTCTGCGTGGACGTCTGTCCGACCCAGGCATTGGAACTGGTTGAGGTTGACCAAAACTTCACACAGCAAAAGAGAATAGAGACTGCAAAAGATCTTCAGGAAATTACAAAAATAAATCTTGAAGGAAAACTATTGCTGGATTTGGTACAAGAATCCGGAAACTGAATTTTATTAAATCAGGAGTTAATTTATATGGAAACGATTCATCTGAAAACCATTGACCCCATCAGCCAGGAGCTGATTAGTTCCGCATCCCAGCGCGGAATTGAACTGCCCTGGGAACGAAATGAGAAACTTCAGCCCCAGGATGGGTTTTTACGGTTGGGATTAAGTTGCCCCTTTGGGTGTATGCAGGGACCCTGTCGCATTGATCCCTTTGAACGTGGCCCTGGAAAGGGAGTCTGCGGTCTTGAACGGGATGAAATGGTTGCAGGTATGCTGCTTCGACTCTGCCTGAAGGGAGCTATGGATGCATGTGGTTTGGCCCCGTCATTGGATGGTCTTCCCAAAGTACAATTTTCCGCCACCCTGGGGAAAATGATCTCACCCATACTCGTAAAAAACAATCAGCCAGAGCTTTCTATTGAAGATATTTTTAAAGCCAGTACTTATCTGCATCGGCCGTCAAGCACATACCAGCAATTAATTTCACAGTCCCTTCGCGTAAGCCTTTTGACGCTGGGGTTTTTAGAACAGGCCCTGGAGGAAACAGGTTCTGATCCAATAGAATTCAGAGCTGGGTACGGCACAATAGCCGGCCACTCCCTACGTATTGGTTTCAGTGGCCAGCCATCCGCCCAGCTTGTGCAAGCCCTTGAGTTAGAATCCACAAAGGACTCTAATAAACCCGTGTCCCTTGTTTCTTTAGGCGAATGGATTTTATTAAAAAATCAATTTATGCCCATGGCCTGTACTTCAGGCGAATCTGAACTGCTTGTCAGCAGTGGTGCGATTCACTTGCTGGTGGCCGGGCCCGGTACAGATCCCGGACTGATTGCCATGTGCAGACAATTGAATGTACCGGTTGTCTCAAGTACAGACATTTCTGAACCCTCAAGTGTCTTGGATAAAGCCCGAAAAGTTCATGCAACTCTCTCCCAGGCCCCTTTGTTTGCTGACACTTCTCCAGTTGGTGAAGGACAGGTCCTGATGTCCGAAGAGACAATATCACAAATATTTAAAAGCAGTTCAAAGGCAAAGTTAGCCATAGTAGGAGGTTCTGATACCCTGCAATTGTCCCTGGGACGTCTTCCTGTTGAACTGGCCAGAAAACTTTGCGATAAAGAAATACAGACTGCATCATGGGGGGATGCTGCATTGTGGATGAGCAAAAACGGCTTGACCACTAAAGAACAAAAAATGCCTTTGCTGACCCTTGAAAATCACCAGGGCCCGTTGCTGGCAGTTAAAGGACTGGCAGGGTCCGGCCATTTGGATAATCTCCAGGGGATCTGCTTTACCGGTCTTAAAAGCTGCAGCGATCTTGCCATGGGTCTGGGTCTGGCCTACCTGGGGTGTAATGTCAATGTGGCGGGGCCGATTCCTATTCTGGGAAGTCAGGCAGTAAGCAATACCCTGGCAGAAATGTTACAGGATAATGGGGGTCAATTAAAACAATATGACCATCCTGTTCAAACCCAAGAGATTATAGACTGGTTCATCAACCTCTAATGGTTTTACATTCAAAAGAAACTAAAGGAGGTGCCTAGTGGATTGCGTTATCATCGGTGGCGGGGTTGCTGGTATGCAGGCTGCATTGACGTTTCGACAGCAATGGCCTGATAAAACCATTACACTCATAGATACAGAAAAAGAGATTGGTTATTATCGTACACTTCTGCCCCAGTTTATTAATCGAACCTTAAACGAAAAAAAACTATTTTTCTGGGGCCTGGAGGATGATCCCCACCTGAAAATAATTTCAGGTGTAAGGGTTGAATCCATTGATCCAAAAAATAGGTGTCTATTTTTAAACGACCGGAAAAAAATTCATTACCAGCGGCTGGTAATTGCTTCCGGAGGCCGGCCCATTGTCCCCGATGTGTTTTCTTCCAGTCATTACGACGGCATTTTCCCAGTAAGAAGTCTAACCCTGGCAAGGCAGGCCCGGGACTGGCTGCCTGCTCATCCAGAGGTTGTGGTGATGGGAGGCGGGCTGGTGGGTGTCAAGACAGCTGCCCACCTTGCCGGACATGGATTTTCAATCACATTGATTGAAAGGGAAAATCAATTATTACCCCAGGCCCTGTCCAAAGATGCGTCCCGGCTTATTCAAGCCCATTTGGAACAAAAAAATATCCAGCTACTTCTGGGCAATACAGTGGAAGACATCCAGTCTTCAGGCAAAGCAATCAAAAGGGTTCAAGCAAATGGCAAATGGGTACACTGCCAGACACTGTTTGTTGCTGCAGGCTCAATTCCTGAACTGGATCTGTTGAATGATTCGGGTTTGCTTGAACAAGGCCGCCTGGAGGTAACGCCTGCCTTGCAGACAAATGATAAAAATATTTTCGCCGCAGGTGATGTAATAACCATTGTCAAAAATGGCCATTTCACTCCCTGGACATGGCCCCAGGCCGTTGTCCAGGGAAAACTGGCAGCAGAAAATCTGTATTCCCCGGCGCCCATGCCATTATGTAACCTGTCCCGAGTCAATGCCATGAACCTGAACGGTCTGTCCTTTGTGGGCCTGGGAGCCCCGGTTCCCGGAGCTCAAAAAACTGTCTATTCAAAACCTGAAACTGGAATATATCGAGAACTTTTTCATTGTGATAGAAAAATTGTCGGAGGAGTGCTTATCGGAGATATTTCAAATGCAGGAAGGCTGCACAAAATAATGAATATCAATGAAAAAATCCAAACAGATTTCAACGAATTGATAAAACCACGGATTGATACCTTTTTGAAAAATTCACCCAGCTGCGCCAGACATAAACGGCGGGCAGCAATATTGCTGCCCCAAGGAGTTTAACAGATGATTGTAAACAAAGAACTTTGTGTAGGATGCGGCCGGTGTCAGCCCTATTGTCCGGCAGAAGCTATTCACTATGAAGATCAAAAAAGCGTGGTGGACCAGGATATTTGCTTTGAATGCGGGACATGTCTGCGTAGCGAGGTCTGTCCGGTGGACGCCCTTTTTGAGCCCCTCCATATTTATGAATATCCCCGGGCAATCCGCAAGTTTTTCTCTGACCCTGCCTCTACCCATAAGGGAACAGGAATCCAGGGACGGGGGACAGAAGAATCCAAGACCAATGACGTGACATTACGTTGTGGTCCGGGACAGGTTGGGGTTGCCATTGAAGTGGGCCGTCCGACTCTGGGAATGGGATTACGGGATATTCAGGAGATTACCCGTGCCCTTGCCCAAAGCGGATATTTTGAAATTGAACCGAATAATCCAGTTAATTCCATGGTTTTAAACCATGAAACCGGTGATTTAAAGCCGGAATTACTTGATGAACGGATCTTAAGCGGTATCATTGAAATGACAATTCAAAAAGAACGCCTGCCCGGGCTTTTACAGGTATTAAAAAAAGTAATCCCGGAGCTTGGCAGCGTTTTTATGCTGGATGTGGTGACTCTCCTTGAAGACGGTCTCACAATACCGGCCTACGTTCTTGATGTAATCAAATCTGAAGGGTTTAATTGGCGGCCCAATGCAAAAATAAATATGGGCCTGGGCCGGGCTTCCGAATAGGAACCAGATTACAGATTAGGAACCAAAATCAAAATAGGAACCAAACATGACACATAGTTTACATCGTGAAGGGACCATCGAATCCCTGGAAAAAGATTACGCGGTTTTTATTTATCCGGCACGGGGATATAATTACAAGGGCAAAGGACTCAATGTACGCCGACTTGTAGAAATTGTATATCAGGTGGGGCCTGCCAACATGATTGCCAGTACTCTCAGGGAAAACCTTTACAGCGGTGTCCAGCCGGAAGCAGTGCTGGACAGCATTAAGGACGGGGCCCGGGTATATACTGTTTACAACAGCCGGGATAAAATAAGAAATTTGCTAAAGCTTTTTAAAGAGGCTGATCAGGGTATTTCCATTGTGGTCAGCGGACTCATCGACCGGGTGCGGGATATTGCCGCCGAGGCAGGATTGAATCCCCATACCATTAATTTGTCCTTGGGAATTCAAGGGGCTACCCACCGCCTGCCGCCTGCAGACATACGCCAATTCACCACCATGTGCGGCCATGCCCAGGTTTCTCCAAACCTGGTCAAGGATATAATTCGCAAGGTCAAGACTGGCAAAGTAGATACCTGGGAGGGGAGCCTTATTCTGGCCAAGCCCTGTGCCTGCGGAATTTACAATCCCCACCGCTCCCAGGAAATGCTTGAAGATATGTCATCCCAGTATATGGTAACACGTTGGTGATAGTCAGTTGATGATAATCAATGGTAAGGCTGGTATTTTATCCAGAGCCCATACAGCATTACCGGAAAAATGCTTAAAATAAACAGAAGGCCAACCCGGGGTATGTCCGCTGTTCTGAAAAGGAATTGCATATGAAAATAGGGTTTATCGGCTTTGGCGGGGCTGCCTATGCAGCCTTACCAAGGGCCTGAAACAGGAAGGACTGAAAAATATATTTTTTTTGACTCAAAATGGGAAACACAACCCCATGGAGAAGTGATCCAAGGACATGCTTCAGAAACAGGAGCTGTTTTCAAAGAAAACATGGAAATCCTGATCCAGGAAAGTGACATTATCATATCCTGTGTTACTGGATCAGTGGCCCTGTTAGTGGCAGAACAGGCAGCATAAAGCCTGGAACAGCGACATTTATTTGTGGATGTGAACACTGCATCTCCCAAGACAATGAAAGCTGTGAGAAAAGTTATTCAAGGGACTGGAGCAGCCTTTACGGATGTTTCCATGCTGGGAGCCATTCCTGCATTTTTGCATCGTGTTCCCTGTCTGGCCTCGGGCAATGGTGCTGAACAATTTAAATCCATTATGCAGCCCTATGGAATGGACATTACCTGTGTGGGTGAATCCCCTGGCCAGGCATCGGCAATAAAAATGTTCCGCAGTATTTTCATGAAAGGATTTCTTGCCCTGCTCATGGAGGGGAAATGGGGCTTTCGTCTGTCATGTCCTCAGCTACCAGGGAGAAACTCAAATGGTGCAGCCAGATGAAACTGGATGAATATTTTAAGGGTGAAATGCCCGAGTCTCTGGATGAAATACTGGATGCCATGGGGAAAAAAAACAAAACCCCATAAGGTAAATATTATGGATTGGATTTCATATAAACAAGTGGTATATATTGCTGCTGAAAGTTATAATACTTACCAATTTACTACAAAGATTAAGGATAAAACAGAACATGAATAAAAAAAAATTGGCCGGTGTAATTACGCCTATTCTCACCCCGTTTAACAACGATTTGAGTCTCGCACCTGATCTATATGTCAGTCATGCCCATTGGCTACTTGACCAGGGAATAAACTATATTTCTCCCTTTGGAACGACGGGTGAAGCCCTCAGCGTGTCTCTTAAGGAAAGGATGGAAGCCCTGGACATCCTCATTAAAGGAGGAATTGATCCCTCAGTGCTCATGCCAGGGACAGGACTCTGCAACCTGGAAGAAACAAAGACTCTCTGCCTCCATGCCATGGATCATGGATGTGCGGCAGTGATGACCCTTCCTCCCTTCTTTTACAAAAATGCCAGTGATGATGGTTTGTATGCCTATTTTGTTCAGCTGATCGAGACGATTAACCGTGATGATCTCAAAATCTGCATGTACCATATCCCGCCTTTGGCTGGAATTGGATTTACTCCAGAACTGGCCGGCCGTCTGGCAAGTAATTTTCCTGACATTGTAGTGGCTTACAAAGACAGCTCAGGAGACTTTGAAAATACAAAAAAAGTAATTGAAGCTGCCCCGGGAATTGCTGTATTTCCAGGATCGGAAACATTTTTGAGGGATGGAATGGATAATGGGGGCGCAGGATGTATTTCAGCTACCTGCAATGTAAATCCAGCCGGAGTCAGGAATGTGTTTGATGTGAGAACAGGAGCAAAAGAGGGTGACCTTGACCACCTTAATGATGAAATGAAAACCTTTCGAAAAAATGTTGAGGGCTATGTACCCATTCCAGCCATGAAAGGTTTGCTTGCCGAGAAACGAGGTGATTCAAGGTGGCGTAATGTCCGACCGCCGATCCTGCCTGCCAGAGAAAAGGACACCAGGGAATTGATCAAAAAACTTGGTGATATGCTTAGACCTTTGAATTAGCATTGTCTACCGGTTTCAGAAAAGGGCTGAAGAAAAGAGACAATCAACTCTTTGCTTCAGCCCTTGCAGATTGTAAAAGAGTTGGTTATATTTCAGGTTATTATCCAATACAGATACCTATGTAAAACAGGGAAAAAATATGACAACTCAAAAAATTATTTATACAATCATAGATGAAGCCCCTGGACTGGCAACCCATTCACTTCTGCCTATCCTCCAGGCCTACACAAAGGGATCCAGCATTTCTTTTGAAAAAAAAGACATTTCCCTTTCAGGAAGAATCATTGCCAATTTCCCTGAAAATCTTACAGAAAACCAGAAGATACCCGATTATCTCGAGGAACTGAGCAAACTTACAAAGTTTCCGGAAACAAATATCATCAAGCTCCCAAATATCAGTGCATCAATTCCCCAATTAAAAAATGCAGTCAAAGAGCTCCAGGAAAAAGGATATAATATCCCGAACTATCCTGAAGATCCTAAAACCCCTGAAGAAAAGAAACTCCTTGAAAAATTTGCCAGGGTATTGGGAAGTGCCGTAAACCCAGTCCTGAGGGAAGGAAACTCTGACAGAAGAGCAGCTGCTTCCGTTAAATTGTTTGGAAAAAAAAATCCCCACAAATTCATGAAAGAGTGGCCAGGACAATCCAAATCCCGGGTGGCTTATATGGAAAAAGGAGATTTCTATGGAAGTGAAAATTCCATTTCAGTCAAAGAAGCCTGTGATGTAAGCATTGAGTTTGTCAGTGAAGATGGGAATAAAACAATTCTTAAGGACAAAATTTCCTTACTAAAAGATGAAATCATTGATTCCGCTGTTCTGAATGTTACGGCTTTACGAAAATTTTATGGGGATCAGATAGAAAATGCAAAGAAAGATGGGATATTGCTGTCTCTGCATATCAAGACAACTATGATGAAGGTTTCAGACCCCATCATGTTCGGCCATTGTGTTGATGTATTTTATGAGGATGTTTTTAAAAAACATGCTGACCTCATCAAAGAGGTGGGAGTTAATGTCAATAATGGCCTTGGGGATCTTTATTCAAAAATCCAGAGCCTGCCGGAACCAATGAAAAGACAAATTGAGGCTGACATTCAGGATGTCTACAAAACAAAATGCAACCTGGCCATGGTGGACTCAAACCGTGGCATCACAAACCTGCATTTGCCCAATAATGTGATTGTGGATGCATCCATGCCCGTTTTCATCCGTGACGGCGGAAAAATGTGGGGACCTGACGGCAAGCTCCAGGATACAATCGCCATGATACCTGACCGATGCTATGCAGCAATCTATCAGGAGGTTATTGATGATTGCATAAAACACGGGGCATATGATCCCGGAACAATGGGAAGCGTTTCAAATGTAGGGCTAATGGCCCAGAAGGCAGAGGAGTATGGTTCCCACGATAAAACATTTACATCACCAGGCAATGGGAGAATTACTATTGTCGATTCTACCGGCAAAATCCTTGTTGAGCAGAAGGTAAAAAAAGGGGATATTTTCAGGAGCTGCCAGACAAAAGATGCGCCCATTCGGGACTGGGTCAAACTTGCTGTCACCAGAGCAAGGGCAACGGGTGTACCTGCAATTTTCTGGCTGGATGATAACCGGGGCCATGATGTTCAGATCATTAAAAAAACGAATAAATACCTGGCAGACCATGACACTGCCGGTTTGGATATCCGTATCATGTCCCCTGTTGAGGCAATGGAATTTTCTCTTGAAAAAATTCGAAAAGGTGAGGACACCATCTCGGTTACCGGAAATGTATTGCGTGATTATTTAACGGATCTCTTCCCCATTCTTGAACTTGGCACCAGTGCAAAGATGCTTTCAATTGTACCCCTTATGAACGGCGGAGGACTCTTTGAGACCGGTGCCAGCGGTTCAGCCCCCAAACATGTCCAGCAATTTCTTGAACAAGGACATCTGCGCTGGGATTCTTTGGGAGAATTCTGCGCCCTTGTACCCTCTTTCGAGCATATAGCAAAAACATTTACCAATAAAAAAGCAAAAATCTTTTCAAAAACCCTTGACCTGGCAATCGGCAAATATCTGGAAAACCAGAAATCCCCATCCCGCAAAGTAAATGAGCTTGATACCAGGGGAAGCCATTTTTACCTGGCCCTGTATTGGGCCCAGGCTCTGGCTGAACAGAATAAAAATAAAGACCTTCAGTCCTGTTTTATCCGGGTATCCAAAGAACTTGGTGATAATGAAATAAAAATCATGGATGAAATGAACACTGCCCAGGGAAAACCCGTTGATATCTGCGGCTATTATTTTCCTGACCAGACTAAGACTGCCAAGGCCATGCGTCCCAGCCCAACCCTCAATGCCATAATAAATGCTATTTAAAATTTTCCTTGAGAATATTTTCAATTAATTCTATAAAATATTCTTAATTTTGTATAAGAATGAATACGAATTTTTTATGATTCCAGACGGTGGGGTCATTTGGTTATATATATTGATGAATACAACATTTAGGAGGTTTTATGTCAACTTTAGTATTGGGTCACAAAAACCCGGATACAGATTCAGTTTGTGCAGCAATTGCCCTGGCTGATCTTAAAAAAAAACTTGGTGAAGATATTGCACCGGCCATGCAGGGGGGACTTAATCCAGAATCAAGTTTTGTGCTTGAAAAATTCGGCGTGCCTGCCCCGGACGTGATCACAGCCTATGCAGGCAAAGATGTATATCTTGTGGACCATTCAGACCTGGCCCAGAGTCCTGATGATCTGGGTGAAGCAAATATTCTTGGAATTGTGGACCACCACAAACTGGGGGATGTCACAACAGCACAACCCCTTGAGTGCTGGATCTGGCCTGTGGGCTGTTCCTGCACTGTTGTGGCCTCCATGTATAAATATTTTGGCATTGAAATACCCAAAGACATTGCCGGTATAATGCTCTGTGCCATCCTTTCCGATACTGTTATCTTCAAGTCTACAACCTGCACGGATACCGATAAAAAAATCTGTGCTGAGTTGTCTGAAATCTGCGGCGAAAATGATCTGGATGCCCTTGGTATTGAAATGTTCAAGGTAAAGTCAGCCGTTGAGGGCACTCCCATCCGGGAGCTGGTTTTCCGTGATTACAAAGATTTTAAGATGAACGGCCAGGGGGTTGGCGTGGGACAGCTGGAACTGGTTGATCTTTCCATTGTTGACGGCATCAAAGCAGATCTTGAAAAAGATATTGCCGACCTTAAAGCGGAAAAAGGCCATCACAGTGTATTGCTCATGCTCACCGACATAATGAAAGAGGGGACTGAACTTCTTATCGCATCTGACGACGAATCAATTATTGAAAAAGCATTCGGCGTTGCACCTGCCAACGGAAAAGTATGGCTGGAAGGCATTATGAGCCGAAAGAAACAAATAGTACCTTATCTTGAAAAAACATTTTCCTAATACCCCCATATAAGGATTACAGCAAAGGGGGCCTGAAATATTCTTTTCAGGCCCCCTTTTGTATTTTTTATTCTGATTTGTTTTGTAGTAAAATGGTTATTTTTATCTAACCAAATCCCCGGTTCCCATTGGTGGTCCGGCATTTAAGGGATTGAAAATCGTATTTAATTTTTCAGACAGCATGGCCACATCAAAGGGTTTAAGGATAAAATCATTGCACCCTTTTTCTATCATTCGGTTAATCTCTTCCTGTTTGCTATAGCCTGAACAGACAAGCACTCGACAGTCAGGCCTGATCTTCTGGATCATTTCATAGGTTTCAAACCCGTTCATTCCAGGCATAACCATGTCCAGTATCACAAGGTCTATTTTATTTTCATTCTTTTCTATTATTTTAATGGCATCCATTCCGCTGGATGCATTTTCAACATCATATCCAAGGGTTTCGAGCATCTCAGAACAGACCTCTAGTACGCCTTTTTCGTCATCCACCAGAAGTATTTTGCCCTTGCCATTAATAATTTTTTCATCCTCTTCAACATTGATTTCGCTTTCAATGCAGACATTGTCTGCCGGCAAAAAAAACATGAAAGAGCTGCCCTGGCCAGGCGTACTTTCAACCTTGAAAGCACCCTTATGACTCTTGATAATGCCATAAGCAGTTGCAAGACCCAAACCGGTTCCCTGCCCCTTTGTCTTGGTTGTAAAAAAAGGATCGAATATCCGGGAAATAATTTCTTTGCCCATGCCGATACCTGTATCAATAACACTTACTTTTACAAAGGCCCCGGCCTTTTCAAAACCAAACTCATCAATCCTTGATTCATCCATCATGACATTTTCTGATTTGATAATGATCTTCCCGCCCTGGGGCATTGCATGCCATGCATTCACAAAAAGATTCATCAAAACCTGCTTGATAAGACCCTCATCCACTATGGTACTCCAAAGATTCTTATCAAGGTATTGTTCAATACGAATATCTTTTTTGGTCCTGGCAAACAGTTTTATAGACATTTTTAAAAGATAATTAAGATTGATCATGCATTCTTCATGGCAGCTTTTCTGGGCAAACCCCAGAAGCTGTCTTGCCATTTCAGCCCCGCTTGCCACATATTCATCAATATTAGCAAGTCTCTTGAATTCGTCACTATTTTTTTCAAACCCGCATTTCACCAGAGAGGCATAACCCTGGATTCCCATGAGTATATTATTGAAATCATGGGCAATTCCTCCGGCAAGGGTACCAATGGCTTGCATTTTCTGGGCCTGGCGTAACTGAGCCTCTAAACTGACTCGATCGGTAACATCCCTGGCTACCACATATACCCCGTTTAATTCTTTTCTAGTATCATAGGCAGGAAGATATATGGGAGATGCCTTTACTTCCATGAAGGCATAGTTATCATGGGAATTGGGTAAATTCAGGCCGGGTTTTTTAAATCTAAAATGCATATCATGGCAGTCAGTCCCCTCCTGCACAAAGGTTCCAGATTCAATCAATTGCCTGGCCTTTGTTCTGTCATCTTTGTGAACCAGATCTTCAAACCGTATCTCCACCAACATCTTCCAGGAAAAACCCAATAAATTTTCAAACTGGTCATTGGCAAAGGTAAAACACCCGTTTGAATCCAGGGTAAAGATAAGGTCCGGGGAATTATTTATCATGTATTTGTGTTGTCTTTCAGAGGCTTCAAGACGGGCGGATACTGCTTTTTTTTCTGATAGAAGATTACTCTGGGCAAGGGCATTGTTAACGGTTTTAAACAAATCAGTATATTCAAAAGGTTTCTTTAAATAATCCCATGCCCCTTTTTTTAGTGCTTTTACCGCCGATTCCACTGAAGCAAAACCGGTCATGATAACAATAATTACATCATCATACAGGCCAAAGATATGTTCCATAACTTCGTAGCCATTCATACCCGGCATGCTGATATCAAGCAGAACCAGATCAAATTTCTGATGTTCACACAATGCGACAGCCTGGGTGCCATCATAGGCAACCATTGCAGTAAAGCCTTCCCGATTCAGGCCACTTACAATGTTATCAGCAATTCGTTTTTCATCATCAACTACAAGTATCTGTTCTGATTTCATATGTTTTCCTGATAATCAATATTAGCCGCTAGTAATTCTCCTCTTTTCTTAAGATATCCTGGATTTTTCGTAACAGACAAGTCCACACTGAAGGCATCTGTTTGCTTCTTCAAGGGCTTTTTCCGATGAGAAACCAGTTGAAAATTCATCTTTTCTTTCCTCCCGGGATGCAGCTATGTCAATGATATTTCGCGGGGAAGGAGAAACCTGATTCAGGGAATAGACATTCTGGAGGATGGATTTCTCTGTAATCATATTGGCTGTATCCTGGAATTCAATTCCATAAATTTGATGATGAATCATGGCAGCTGCTTTTCTGCCTCCGTTAATGGCAGCAACCGCAGAAGAATATTCAGAAATAACATCCTGTTTTGACAGCATACCCAGCTCCCTGTTTGCATCGGGTTTTTTCTGGAGTTCAACACCTTCCCAAGTCAGGGGAAAATTGGTATTGCTTTCCTTGGTTATTGTATCATCATCTTCAGAACCTTTGTTGTCAGCGTCTTCATTGGAAAAAGGAACAAATACCAATTCAGGGAACCGTCCCGAGCCAATGATAAGCGTGTCTGATTCAATAACATGTTTCACGCCTGTGTCAAGCTCAATATATTCAATTCCTGTTAAATTTTCCTCTTTTCCCATTACCTTTGTGATACCTGCATTATCTATGAAACGAACGCCCTCTCCGGCCAAAGTTTCAATTTCAACCGGGTCAAGAGAAGAATTTCCAGACGCTTTCCGGGAAATAACAATAACCTTTTCCAAACCTGTTTTTTTAAGAATTTTCACTGCTTCAGGAAGTCTGATGCTGTCCCCTGCGATCACCACTTTTTTCCCGTTATTCACCACGAGATTCTCGTCAGAGCTACTCCTGAGCAGGTCGATGAGCAGATAGGCCCCGGGAAAAACATTGGCAACAATGTCCACATCTCCCCTGGCAAGCCTTGAATCCCAGCCCCCGGTTGCAGTGAACACGGCATCAAAACCCTGGCCAAGGAGTTCTGAAATGGTAAAATCCTTTCCAAGCTTTTGGTTGGTTTCCATTTGAACACCCATGTCAACAATACCCTGAATATCCCATTCCAGAACATCCATGGACAGGCGTTCCCTTGCAATGGCTTGCCTCAGTATGCCGCCCAGGGTATCGGTTGTTTCAAATACAGTGGGTTCATGGCCCAGTCTTGCACTAAAATAAGCGGCAGAGAGTCCTTCAACTCCTCCTCCGATTACAGCAATTTTTTTACCCGTGGCCGGTGCTTTATAGGGTTGAATCCTTTTGTCCTGATTCATTTCATAGTCACAGACAAAACGTTTTAAATTATTAATTGCCACGGACTCATCCTGGAGAAGTCTGCGGCAGTCAAACTCACACAGGGCTGGACAGATTCTGGAAATCACGGTGGGAAAGGGCATTCTTTCCTTGATGACCTGGAGGGAACCATGGAAATCCCCTTCCCTGATCAATCTCACATATTCTTTTATATTAATACCTGAGGGGCAGGCCCGCTGACAGGGAGTAACACATTCTTCCTTTGTGTACTCACGAATAATCCTGCGGGTAACCGATGTCAATCGAATAATGTTTTTCGGACAGATGGCTTCGCAGGCACCGCATCCAGTGCACTTTTCCTGATCCACCTTGGGAAGCCCGTCTTCCCCGATTGAAAGGGCGCCAAACTGGCAGGCTGTTACACAGGTACCCAGCCCCAGACACCCAATTCTGCAGACTTTCATCCCACCCAGAAGCATGGCTGCTGCCCGGCAGTCCTGAACACCATGGTAAATATAATTCAAATCCGCATCCTTGCTGCCGTAATAGCATCCAGGACTTGCAAATTCAGGTTCCTTGTCAGACACGGAAACTCCCATAATTTCTCCGATGGCAATGGCTACATCCTCACCCGCAGCCACACAGGAGTTCACATCAGACTCTCCATTAACAATGGCTTCTGCATTGGCATTGCAGCCGGGGAAACCGCACCCTCCGCAATTGGCGCCTGGAAGTACATCATTAATTGCAACAACCTGTGGATCTTCGTACACATAAAAGGCTTTTGATGCAATCACCAGAACCGTACCGATTACAACCCCCAATCCACCCATCATTAAAATTGATTGAAACATTTATATATCCTTAATATATATCTTTATGGTCTATAAATTTTCTTTTATCTATTTTACCCTAAAATTATCCACTACTGTATACACATTTGAAAAATAAAAAGTCAACCATAGGAATAAAATTTATTTTATTTGCCACATTGACAATATTTAACTGATACGATAATTAATCACACGTTGTAAAGGACAAATAATTGAAAATGTTATGAAAGAATATTCGGGAAAAAATATGGAAAAGAATAGTATAACAATTAATGAAAATATACTGGACTTTGAACCTGGTGAAACAATCCTTGAGGTTGCACAACGGAATAAAATTGATATTCCAACACTCTGCCATCTTAAGAACACCATTCCAACCAAAACCTGTCAAATATGCGTTGTTGAGATAACAGGCACCCCAGATCTGGTGGAATCCTGTGCAGCAGAAGCAAAAACCGGTATGGTTGTCTTTTCCGAATCAACCAGGGTTGTAAAAGCCCGCAAAAAAGTCATCGCCAAAATGCTTGCATCTGGAAATCACAATTGTGCTATTCGAGATTTTGAGGCTGACGACTGGACTTCTTTTCAATTGGATGTCCTCAAAAGTGACGGTAAGGAAGACCTATGCCCTGTGTGGGGAGATTGCGAACTCCAGAATCTTGCCTATCGTTACCAGGTCAAAACAAAAGGCATGCCCCTGAACGGGTGCCAATATGCAACCGAGCTGGCCAACCCCTTTATCATCCGGGATTTTTCACGGTGTATCCTTTGCGGCAGGTGCGTGAAAGCCTGTCGTGAAATCCAGGTCAATAATGCCATTGAATTCGGACATCAGGACAAGGACCCTAAAATCATTGCCAAAAATGATGCAGAACTCAAGGATTCTGATTGTGTTTTCTGCGGTGAATGCCTTCAGGTCTGCCCTGTGGGGGCATTGATTCCGGACAAAAAATTTCGGGATGAACGGTTTAAAGATACCAAAACTATCAGGACCACCTGTGCTTTCTGTGGTGTTGGCTGCCAGATGGATGTTTTTGTCCAGGATAATAAAATTATAAAAATCGAGGGTGCAGATGTAAATTTGCCCCCTAACAATGCCAGCCTCTGTGTCAAGGGCCGGTTTGGTTTTGATTTTGTCGGTTCTCAGGACCGGTTGACCACTCCCCTTATTAAGAAGGATGGAAAACAGGTAAAAGCCTCCTGGGATGAAGCCCTGGGATTGGTGGCAAAAAAACTTTTATCCATTAAAGATGAGTTTGGTCCCGATGCCATGGCATTGCTCACCTCTGCCCGAATAACCAATGAAGACAATTACGTGGCCCAGAAATTTACCAGGGCAGTTCTAAAAACAAACAATATCGATCATTGTGCACGACTGTGACATAGCTCCACCGTAGCCGGTCTGGCTGCAGCATTTGGAAGTGGTGCCATGACAAACACCATCGCGGATATTGAAACCTCTGATATGATCCTTGTGGTTGGATCCAATACCACGGAGAATCATCCGGTATTGTCCACCTTTGTAAAAAGAGCCGTCCTGAAAGGCAAAAAACTCTATGTGGTTGATCCCAGGCGGGTAAAGCTGACAGAATATGCTGAAAAATGGCTTCGGCCCTTACCAGGCACTGACATTGCCTGGATCAACGGTATTATGCATATAATAATCAAAGAAGATCTCCAGAATAAAGATTTTATTGAAAAAAGAACTGAAAACTTTGATGGTCTAAAGGAGATGGTGGAAAAATACACCCCGGAATATGTTGAATCCATCACCGGCATCAAAAAAGAAGACCTCTTTGAAGTGGCCAGGGCCTTTGCCAAGGCCCCTGCTGCCGCAATTCTCTACTGCATGGGCATCACCCAGCACACCTGCGGCACTGACAATGTAAAATCCCTGGCAAACCTGTCCACACTCTGCGGTCATCTTGGCAAACCAGGCGGCGGTGTAAATCCCCTCAGAGGCCAGAACAATGTTCAGGGAGCCTGTGACCTGGGAGGCCTGCCCAATGTTTTTACCGCGTACATGCCCGTAAGCAATGAAGATGTAAAAAATAAATTTGAGCAGGCATGGAATGTAACGGGCATGTCACTCACTCCCGGACTTCCGGTAACGGAAATGATCCAGAAAGCCTATGAGGGTGAATTAAAATCCATGTATATTATTGGAGAAAATCCAATGGTTTCTGATCCGGATTTAAATCATGCCAGAAAAGCTATTGCCAACCTGGATTTTCTGGTGGTCCAGGATATTTTCACCACCGAAACAAGCCAGATGGCGGATGTGGTATTCCCGGCCTTCTGCTTTGCAGAAAAAAACGGCACCTTTACCAATACGGAACGCAGGGTTCAGCGGGTAAGAAAAGCCGTGGAGGGTCCGGGTGAATCCCGTCAGGACTGGAAAATACTCTGTGATCTTGCCGCCCGCATGGGGTATGAAATGAAATATGAAAACAGCCATGAAATCTTTAAGGAAATCGCCTCTGTGACCCCTTCCTATCGCGGAATTACCTGGGAACGAATCGATAAGATAGGAATTCACTGGCCCTGCCCGGATGAGAACCACGAAGGAACACCCATCCTGCATACGACGCAGTTCACAAGGGGGAAAGCCCTGTTCCATGCCATTGAGCATCAACCTCCAGCGGAAATACCGGATAAAAAATTCCCCTATTTCCTCACCACGGGCAGGGTATTGTATCATTACCATACCGGCACCATGACAATGCGCTCCAAGGGGCTCAATCAACTCTCTCCTGAATGTTTTGTGGAAATATCTTCCGAAGATGCTCAGGGTCTGGGCCTGGAAAATGGTGCCATGGTGGATGTATCTTCCAGGAGAGGTAAAATAACAGCCAAGCTCAAGGTATCATCCAAGGCAGTGAAAGGCGCCGTATTTATACCTTTTCATTTTGCCCAGGCTGCTGCCAATGAATTGACCAATGCAGAGCTGGATCCCACGGCAAAAATACCGGAGTTCAAGGTATGTGCCATAAATATTGAGCCCGCAGAATCTGCCTATCTCTTCTCCCTTACCTGATCAAACGTAAAGGGGCCTGCTTTCTATGGAAAGCAGGCCCCCTTTTTTATTGCCTTTTACCAGCACCAAGTTTTGCAATGGTCTGCACAAAATCTTCAGGCATCTTTGCCTTAAAATTCATTTTCTGCCCGGAAAAAGGGTGCCGAAATCTAAGGCTCCGGGAATGAAGCATCTGCCTGGGAGCAATAGACCTTTTTCGGCGAATACTGCGGGGCTGGTATACCCCGTCACCCAAAACAGGCATGTCCATGGCATAAAAATGGACCCGAATTTGATGGGTGCGGCCGGTATAAAGACGAACAGCAACAAGGCAGGCATCTGTAAGCCGTTGTTTCACTTGCCAGGATGTTTTTGCATATTTTCCTGTTTCATGGTTCACAGCCATGATTTTTCTTTTTACAGGGTGGCGACCAATGGGCAGGATAATTTCTCCTGTATCAGGAATTTTCCCGCCCCTTACAAGGGCAAGGTAAGTTTTTCCCACCCTCCTTTGTTTGAATTCTTTCTGGAGGAATAAAAGGCTTTTAAGCGTTTTTGCCACCACAATCAATCCAGAGGTATATTTGTCCAGTCTATGGACAATACCCGGCCGCATGGGGTCCCAAAAATCATCCTGCAAGGATGGTATATGATTCAGCAAGCCATTGACAAGGGTATTGGAAAAATTTCCAGGCCCGGGATGTACCACCATGCCAGCAGGTTTATCCAGGACCAGGAGATAGTCATCTTCAAAAATGATGGAAAGATCCATTAATTGTGGTTTTGGGTTTTCCCCATATTCTGGTTCCGGGATCAGTCCCGAGATTACATCCCCGGTTTTCACCCGGTATCCAGGTTTTTTTTTCTTACCAGACACCAGGATGTTACCTTCCAGGATCAGAGCAGCAACTTGACTCCTGGAAACAGCCGCAACTTTTCCGGCAATAATCCAATCCAATCTTGAATTAACCTGGGAACGGGAAATAATAAATAATAGCTTCATAAACAAAAAACCGGCAGACCATTTATGGCCCACCGGTTCAATTTTCCTGCCAATTAAAATCTGAATAAATCTTAGTTATCTTTTTTCAATGCTACCAGGTAATCGTTTGTACCTCTTTCCAATCAATTAAACAGATTTTCAATCTCTATCATCATTGATTTTTCATCAATATCCTTTGCCGTGGAAAGCTCCTGAACCAATAGGTTCTGGGCAGTATCAAGCAGCTTGCGTTCACCAAAGGAAAGATCTTTTTCAAGTTTCAGCTGGAACAAATCCCGGAACACTTCAGCAACATCATAAATGGACCCGGTTTTAATCTTATCCATATATTCCCTGTATCTTCTGTTCCAGGTCTGATTGTCAGCGCCCTGTGCCTTTTCCTGCATCACTTTATAGACTTCAGGGACCTCATTTTCCGGAATGACTTCCCGCAGCCCGACAGATTCCACGTTTGAAGTAGGAATCATGATCACCATACCGTTTTCCACAATTTTCATCATGTAAAAGTTCATGGTATCACCGTTTATCTCTTTACTTTCAATTGACTCAATATAGCCAACCCCGTGCGCCGGATAAACAGCCAGGTCACCCTTTAAAAATTCTTTTTTGGTTGATCCGTTTGCATTTGTCTTGATTAGTTCGGAATTTTCACCCATAGATAATCCACCTTAATTTTTATGAAAACAAGTTACCCATTCTCGGACAGAGAACCATATTTCGACAACATTGTCAACAAAATATTTCTGCAATACCGCTATTCCTAAGGGTTTCCTTGAATTTATTGGATATTTTCCTTGGGTTTTCAGGTGAAAAAAACAAATACACAGAGAAGATGACAACAGGAAATAAAAACAAAATATGTAACTTACGGTATCTCAGCAGCGGGTGTTAACGGTATTCATTGCCCGGGTTACCCCGTCCCGGAGAATGGCCTGAACAGAATCTACGGATGCTTCCAGGACTGCTTCCAGATTTTTTTTTTCTTCAGGGGTAAACCTGCCCAGCACATGCCCAGTCACATTCTTTTGTCCGCCAGGATGGCCCACACCAACCCTAACTCGAATGAAATCTTTTTCCCCAAAGGAATCTATAATGGATCGAATACCGTTATGACCACCATGACCCCTTCCCTGGACTATCTTAATTTTACCGAATTCAAGGTCCATATCATCGTGGACAATGATGATATCCTGCATTTCAATTTTATAATAAGAGACAAATTGCTGAATGGGTCCTCCGCTCCTATTCATAAAAGACATGGGTTTGACAAGGAAGACCTGCTGTCCTTTAATGCGGGTTTTTATATATGTTGACTCGAAGCGGGTTTTATTAAATTCAAGGCAGGAAGCTGAAGCAAGGGCATCAATAACAAGAAAACCAATATTATGACGGGTCTGGGCATAATCCTTACCAGGATTTCCCAGACCCGCTATTAATCTAAATTTCGGGTCTGACATTTATGACAGATTTATTCGCTGACAGGTTCAGCAGCGGTATCAGTATCAACTTCTTCGATAAGGTCATCTTCATCTTCTTCGACATCAACGGTCTCTTCTGCTGTCGGCGGAACAATGGTAATAACCGTAAAATTTACTTCATGGGGTATTTCAACATCATCACCCAGATCTATATCTTCAACATGAACGGCGTCACCCACATCCAAACCGCTAATATCCACTTCGATGCTGTCAGGTGTATTTACAGGTTTGCAAAGCACCTCTAATTCACGACGGATAATCTGAAGCATACCGCCTTCCTTAACGCCTACACTTTCACCTGTTGTTTCAACAGGGATCATCACAGAAACCTCTGTATCCATATCAATTTCATGGAGGTCCACATGCAGATACTCAAGCTGAAAAGCATCCATCTGGATATCCTTGAGCATGACAGCCTTTTTCTTGCTGCCCTCAATATTCAGGTTAAAGAAAAGACCGGTACTACCGTTTTTCCTGAGAATCGTGTCAAATCCAGTTGTATCGAGAGAAAGCATCATGGGTTCTTTTTTAACCCCATAGACAATTGCAGGAATGGCATTACTTCTTCTCAATTTTTTGGCAGCACCCTTGCCTTTGGTTTCTCTTAGTTTAGCGTTTAATTCGATTAATTCCAATGTTTTACCCTCCGTATCTGCTATGGTTTAGCAGAAAGACTAATATATTATTTCTTTATACAAATAGAGAATTTACAGAATCGCCCCTGTAACTGCGCATAATTGCCTCTCCCACCAACTTGGCAATGGAAAGTGTTTTTATCTTGTCACATTTTTTTGCTTCCTCGGACAAAGGAATCGTATCTGTTGCAACAAGAGAACTTAAAAATGAGTTATTGATTCTGTCAATGGCAGGACCAGAAAGGACAGGATGCGTACAATATGCATGAACTGCCTTGGCTCCTTTCTCCCGGATTACACTTGCGGCCGCAGTCAAGGTTCCTGCGGTATCCGCCATATCATCTATTATAATAGCAACCTTATCCTGGACATCTCCAATAATAGCCATGGCCCTGGCCTTATTCGGCGCGCTCCTTCGTTTATCAACAATGGCAAGATCGGCATGGATGCGTTTGGCATAGGCCCTTGCCCTTTCAACCCCACCCGCATCAGGAGAAACAACAACCAGATCCTCAGAAAAACGGGTCTTAATATCATCAATAATGATGGGAGCAGAATACAAATTATCCACCGGAACATTAAAAAAGCCCTGGATCTGTCCTGCATGGAGATCCATGGTAATGACCCTGTGAACACCGGTTTTCTCCAGAAGGTCAGCAACAAGCTTGGCACTGATGGGCACCCTGGGAGCTACCTTTTTGTCCTGGCGGGAATATCCGAAATAGGGTATTACAGCAGTAATCCTACTGGCAGAAGACCGCCGGAAAGCATCAATCAAAAGCAAGAGTTCAACCAGGTTATCATTCACAGGATAACAGGTGGACTGGATAACATATATCTCCCGTTTCCTGACATTCTCCTGAATTTCAACCTGGGTTTCCCCATCACTGAAGCGGTTGACTTTCAATCTTCCTAAGGGTTTTGCTAGGTACTGAGAAATCCTGTCTGCAAGCATAGGATTGGAGTTCCCTGCAAAAATTGACAAGCCATTCATATCTTATCTCTTTTTTTATATAGTAAGTTTGGCTGGGGCGAGAGGATTCGAACCTCTGAATGCAGGGATCAAAACCCTGTGTCTTGCCACTTGACGACGCCCCAGTACATTAAACTCAAATTTACTGTCTGAACGAGGACAAAAATATCTTTCGGGAACCCTGAACCCATTTTTTTTCAAGAAGTTCATACCCTTTTCCTGCAGTTTCAGGCCCTGAAAAAAGAGCAAAAAGAGATGAGCCGCTTCCAGACATATATACATCTCTTTGCAGCAACAACTCCATCTCTTTTTTGGCCAAGACGATTTCAGGGTATAAGTTGCAGGCCGACCATTCAAGATCGTTATGCAATTTCTCCCCCCTATCACCTCCCTGCCCTCGTGGCAGTACATTCAACCCAGTGTTAATATTATATTTTGTTCTTGATGTCAATCTAAAATCCATATTTTTAAAAACATCTGCTGTTGAAGCTGCCACCCCTGGATCACACAAAACCAGATTAAAACATGGCAGGCCTGGGTATTTTTTAAGCTTCTCCCCAACCCCGGTTGCCAGGGCAGGACCATCAAAAATAAAAAACGGGACATCAGCTCCCAGCTTCAGGCCCATTTCCAATAACTCTTCCCGGGAAAAGAATTGTGAATAATATTCATTCAAGGCCATTAAAACCGTTGCTGCATTGCTGCTGCCCCCGCCAAGGCCTCCTCCTGGTGGTATGTTTTTTTTAATATGGATGGAAATCCCATTTACCGGTACCTGTTCCATTCTCTTTTCACAGGCATCAAAAAAAAGTTCTGCCGCCTTGTATGCCAGATTTGTTCTATCTTCCGGCACCCCGGGGTGATCACAGGCAACATGGATACCAGGCATATTAAAATTAATTTTTACCTCATCGCAAAGATCAATCTTTGTCATTAGGGTACAAAGATCATGATACCCATCCTTTCTTTTCCCGGTCACATACAAAAAAAGATTAATCTTGGCTGGAGATTGAATTTTTATACTCACGCCTTTGCTTCTACATAGGCCAGGCGAATTTCACTGAGCAGGGTTTTCAGCAAGTTATCCTCATCACTGGTAAGGTTCCCACGGGTTTTTTCCTCCAGCATGGCAATCATATCAATGCTATGCTGTGCCAGGTCCAGGTTCATAGATTTTTTCCCCGTGGAAGGATCTTCAACCTTGCCCAGCTGAACAAGCCCTGAAGAATACAATGACAAAATAAAACTTGAAAAATCAATCCTGGGCATGGTTCCCTGAGTGGAAGATTTTTGTTTTCCTTCTTCCTCCATTATAAAACCGTTTCCCTTCTTTGGCATATTATCTCTCCTTAGCATTGATTATTTATCTCTGCCTCATCTTCAAGACGAATAATGATATCCGCTACCGTGGTTCCCTTTCCATCCTCGTGGACAAAAAGCGGATTAATGTCCAGCTCCTTGATCATGGGGTGATTGTCTGCCATGGCTTTCAAGGAAACAATATTTTTTTCAATGGCTTCTATATCATAGGGAGGCTCTCCCCTCAACCCCTTCAGGATAGGATAGCCTTTGATGCTTTTCACCATGCGCCTGGCCACATTCCTGCCCATTGGGGATAAACGGAAGGCTACATCCTTGTAGACCTCAACAAAAATCCCTCCAAGCCCGAACATAACTGCATGGCCAAAGACTGGATCCTTTGTCAGGCCTAAAATCACCTCTTGGCCTTTGGGGACTAACTTCTGAACCAAAACTCCTGTAAGTTCTGCCTTTGGATCATAGGCTCCGGCATTTTTCATAATCGACTCAAAAGCCTGCTCAACTTCTGTTGAATTCCTTAGCCCCACCTTTACACCGCCGGCATCTGATTTATGCAGAATCTGGGGAGACACAATTTTCATGACAATGGGATAGCCTATTTTATCAGCAATCTTCACAGCCTCTGTCCTGGTTTTTGAAAGTGCCATGGGAATCGTGGTAAAACCATAACATTTAAGAATTTCATTTCCATCCAGTTCTCCCAGAACCTTCCGGCCTTCCTTCATATATTTTCCAATGATATTTCCGGCTTTTTCACTGTCATAAACCAGGTTATACTGGGGAAGAATTTTCCTGAACAACCATTTCATACCCTGGTGCAATGCACCCAAAGACCGGGCAGCACTTTCCGGAAACTGATACACAGGTACATTGTTTTCCTGTAGCAGTTTAACACCGTCAGACACATCCACCACTCCCATAAATGCACATAAAATTGGCTTGATACTATTCCTGGCAATATTGACAATGGCCTCTGCAGTGCCAATGGCATCTGTCATGGACTGGGGTGTCAAGATAATCAGGGCCGCATCCACACCCCGGTCAGCAAGAACCGTTGCCAGGGTATTTTCATATCTGTCCTTGGCTGCATCCCCGATCACATCCACGGGATTGTGAAAATTGGCAGTTGCCGGCAGATATTTTTTTAATTCCTTGATGGTATCTTTTGAAAATTTTGCCAGGGTCAATCCGGACTGCTCACTCATGTCCGTGGCAATAATGCCGGGACCGCCGGCGTTGGTGACAATGGCCACCCTGTCTCCTGTGGGATATTTATTGGCGGCAAAGGCCTGGGCATAATCAAACAACTGGTTTACGGAGACACACCTGAGGATACCCGCCATAATGAATAACCCGTCATATATGACATCGGAACCGGCAAGGGCCCCGGTATGGGAGGCAGCAGCAGCAGCTCCGGCAGCGGAAGTCCCGGATTTGATGGCAATAACATGGGTGGGATTGGTACCCGAGGTCATTTCCCTGACTTCGGTGATAAACTCTTCCGCACCTCTGGACAACTCTTCCATATAGATCATGACCACATGGGTCTCCGGGTCTTTATAATAGTACCGGAGCAAATCCAGTTCATCCACGTCAGCCTTGTTACCGATGGATATAAACTTTGAAAACCCAAATCCCTTGTCAGCCGCATAATCCAGTACTGCCGTACAAAGGGCTCCACTCTGGGATATAAAAGAGACATTGCCCGGTTTTGGCATCCTGGCTGAAAAACTGGCATTCAGGGAAACCTTTGGAGACGGGTTGATCACACCCAGGCAATTGGGTCCCACAAGTCTCACCCCTGCGTCGGCACAGAGTTTTTTAATCTTATTCTCAACCTCGGCTCCCTCTCCGCCCACCTCCTTGAAACCAGCAGAAACAATCACAATGCCTTTCACACCCTTTGCAATACACTGCTTGACAGTACCCATGGCAGCCTTTGGCGGCAGGATAATCATGGCAAGATCGATTGGATCAGGTATGACTTTTATACTGGTATAACATTTTACACTTAAAACAGATTTGGCTTTGGGGTTTACCGGATACAAAGTACCCGTAAAACCTCCGGAAAGAATGTTGGCAAAGATATCATGCCCCACCTTTCCCTTTTGGTTTGAAGCCCCTATCACAGCAATTGTTTCCGGAGAAAAAATAGCATCCAGCTTATCCATATACCCTCCTTGGTCCTATTTGTATTGATATAAAATATGATCTTTGGCACGGGAAGTAAAGGGAATGGACAGAAAAAACCTGAAAGTGCTCTGAAACAGCGCCCAAAAAAAACAAAACCGCCAATGTCACCCTTGGCAACACCGGCGGTTTTTGTACTTCCGAACAGGCAGTTTCTCAAGATATTGTATAGGTTTTCCTTTATACTTTGCTTTATAAATACTTTATCTCAAGAAATAGACATGTAACACTTTTATTATTCCATACTCAATTTTGCAGATTTAAGGGTATTTTTCATGAGCATGGCAATGGTCATGGGTCCTACGCCACCCGGAACCGGTGTGATCTTACCGGCAATTTCCTTGGCAGCATTGAAATCAACATCCCCTTTGAGAATTGCTTTTCCGGTTTTTTCATTCATACCCACGCGGTTTACACCCACATCAATAACCGTGGAACCCGGTTTTATCCATTCGGGTTTTACAAGATCGGGAACACCAGCCGCAACAATAAGGATATCCGCCCGTTTACAATGGGATGCCAGGTCTTTGGTACGGGTATGAACAATTGTCACAGTTGAGTTGGCCCCCACACCTTTCTGAGCCATCATCATGGCAATGGGTTTGCCGACAATATTGGATCTGCCAACTACAACCACTTCAGCACCGGATGTTTCAGTGCCGGACCGTACGATCATCTCCTGGATACCAGCCGGGGTGCAGGGATGGAATCTGGCTTCTTTACCACCGATCATCAGACGGCCCACATTAACTGGATGGAAAGCATCCACGTCTTTGTCAGGATTGATTGCCGTAAGAACCTTTTTTTCATCAATCTGTTTGGGCAGGGGAAGCTGAACCAGAATACCATGGATGTCTGGATCATTATTATATTTGTCAATAAGGGCAAGAAGATCTGCTTCTGAAATGTCTTCAGACTGATCATCCTGTATTTCATGAAAGCCGACACTGAGTGCAGTTTTGACCTTTAAAGTGACATAGCTGATGGAAGCCGGGCTGGATCCCACAAGGATGGTAACAAGACCCGGCACCTTGCCGTGTTTTTCTTTCATCTGATCGACTTCCTCTTTGACTTCAGCAAGGATAGCCTTTCTTATTTCAGTTCCGCTTATAATTTCAGCAGTCATAATTTTTCTCCTGATAAGTGTAACAATCAATAACCGGTCCAGGGCATTTGCCTACTGAACCGGTTATACAATTATATATTTATTTAGAATACACCCTGAACCTTACCGGTTTCAACATCAACATCGACTCTCTTGAAAGCCGGGTTGGAGCCTGTACCAGGCATGAGGCTGATTGCACCGGCAACGGGGACAATAAATCCGGCACCACCATAGGTCAGGACTTCTCTGACCGTCAGTCTCCAGTTTGTGGGCACGCCTTTGAGTGCAGGATTATCAGACAGGGAAAGATGGGTTTTCACCATGCAAAGCCCCAAGCCAGCCAATTCAGGATCTGCCTGGATTCTGCCAAGAGCTTTCAAGGCATCCGCAGAAAAATCAACACCGTCTGCCCCGTAAACTTCCTTGGCAACCAGTTCGATTCTCTCTTTAACCGGCAGGTCAAGTTCATAAAGGAATTTAAAATCAGTTTTTTCTTCACAGGCTGCAACAACAGCTTCAGCAAATTCCACAGCACCGTCTCCACCATGTTCCCAGTGGCGGGACAGGGCAACCCTTGCTCCTTCTGCTTCACAAAGTTCACGGACCTTGGCAATTTCCGCATCAGTATCTGTATAAAATGCATTGATGCAGACAACAGGAGCAATACCCGCTTTTCTAACGTTTTTAATATGATGGATCAGGTTTCCACAACCGGCTGCAACCCAATCAACATTTTCTGAATTATACTCTTCAGGCATTGCTTTTCCAGGAACTGGAACAGGAGCGCCACCATGGCATTTAAGTGCCCTGATAGTAGCAACAACAACCGCACAATTGGGTTTAAGACCTGAATAGCGACATTTCAGATTCCAGAATTTTTCAAAACCAATGTCTGCACCAAACCCAGATTCCGTAACATGATAATCCGCAAGTTTAAGACCCACCCTGTCTGCAATGATTGAACTCTGGCCAATGGCGATATTGGCAAAGGGGCCTGCATGAACGATTACGGGCTGGCCTTCAAGGGTTTGTATCAAAGAGGGATTCAGGGCATCCACCATCCATGCGGTCATGGCACCGGCTACCTGGAGATCTTCTGTGGTAACTGGTTTGCCCTTTTTAGTATAGGCAACAACAATCTTACCCATTCTTTCCCGCATATCTTTCAGATCTTTTGCAACAGCAAGGATAGCCATTACTTCTGAAGATACTGCGATACCGAATTTTGATTTCATCATGAAACCATCTGACTTGCCGTTAACACCGTCAATACCGATTATGATATTTCTCAACGACTGAACACAAAAATCCATTATCCATCCCATTTCCACATTGGTGGGATCAATATCGAGTCTTTTCATGCCGGACAATCTTTCAAGCTGTTCGTCTGTATAATTTCTTTCATGCTGCAGACGTGAAGTCAGGGCAACCATTGCAAGGTTGTGGGCATTCATGATTGCATTGATATCCCCTGTAAAGCCAAGGGAAAAAGGTGTAAGAGGAATACATTGAGCAAGACCTCCGCCAGCGGCAGAGCCCTTAATGTTCATGGTGGGACCGCCTGAGGGTTGACGAATGGCAGCACAAACACTCTTACCAATTTTACCCAGGCCCTGGACAAGTCCCATTGCTGATGTTGATTTGCCTTCACCCAAAGGTGTTGGTGTAATGGCAGTCACATTAATATATTTGCCATCTGGTTTATCTTTAAGACGATCTAAAACTGCTCTGAAATTAATTTTTGCGATGTAATGTCCCTGGGGAAGAAGTTCTTCCTCAGTCAGTCCCAATTTTTCACCGATTACTTTAATGGTGAGCATTGTTTTTTCTGCGTCTTCCGCAATTTCCCAGTCCTGGTGTTTGGTTGGATCTAATGCCATGGTTCACTCCTTTATAGTATTGATTTGGGCTCTGCAAACGAGCCTGAGATATAAACTAATATATACCCGTTATTCTATTTTTTGACGTTAAAGCCTAATTGCTTATCCTACTATATAAATAAAAATAAAAAATCAACTTTTTTCATAAATAAAAATTCGATATTTATTTTTTAATAAATTCAAAAAATAGAATCAATAATTGTATATTTTCACTATAAAATCAATATTTATTTTGTGTATACAAAAAAATA
>Ga0307988_1000388_pt1 | contig 31319 bp, 30 predicted proteins | sample EllFjometagen183_FD_203166 | JGI IMG/M metagenome (GOLD analysis project Ga0307988, IMG submission 203166) | Marine microbial communities from Ellis Fjord, Antarctic Ocean - #183 | ecosystem: Environmental > Aquatic > Marine > Unclassified | place: Southern Ocean | collected 2014-10-08 | reverse complement strand
TCAATCCACTCAGCCTTCTCACGAATTGCCCTTTTAAAGGATACAATAGTATTTTCTGGTTCTTTTTCAGGTGACCCACGATGGGCATATAATTTAATCATGGCAAACTCAAGCAACCCTATATTTTATTATTATTTTTCAACCACAATTTCTTTAATAAATACTATTTAAATTAATGATCAATAACATTTTTAGCAATATCATAAAAAAAAACACAGACGTCAACAGATAAATACAGTACGATCAATTAGACCCTTTTTAGAGGGATGGTTTAGAGTCCAATTTCCCGGTCATTTCCCGCCAAATGAGTGGCTGGGGGTGATTTCATCCTAAAAATTAGAAATGCAGCACAAACCGAGCCGATTTATCACATGACGCCTGTACTTGGTGAAATTGAAGATATTAATGATTACTTGAAATGATTTCGTCATGACCAAAATCCTGGTGCTGATACGGAATTTATAGATTCTGATTAATTAACACCAGCAATTGAGATCTATTCAGTATCCGACACAATATTAGATTCTGTAGATTGTGTGGAAACTACCAATGACTGTCAATATTTAGCAGTAAATAATCTTCAGATTGTTTCTGAGCCTATCCTCAACGAAACAATGGATCGCCTGTTGAAAATCGGAGAAACCACCTTTGAGGTTCAAAATACAGATAGCGGACTTTATATTGCTAATTCCTTAACCCCACGGTTCAGTTTTGATTTTTACTTTGACCCTGATGAAGGTCCTTTATTTGAATTGCTATGCGCAGATGAAAAAGCTATAATTACACGCAAAAATATCATGACGTTTTATTCAGAAGTTGAACATCTTGAGAAATTTTTAACTGCCGCTAAAAGACTAAAGATTTAAGAGATTTAAGATCATATAACAGTCAACTAATCACCAAACCATATTTATTGTCGTAAAAAGTCAAAGTAGTTCCGCGTTAAATTTTATAGGATAAAAAATTGACAGCAGACTTCTGGCGTTAGGGTTTGGCATCCAGAGTTAAAAAATTTCCAGACTATCCCATTAGTCACTCCCCATGCGGGAGCGTGGATTGAAACATTTTTTTATGGCTTATCTAAAAGTGAACGCACCGAGTTCATAATTTTTTTAGGCCAATTGCAGTATGTTTTTACGCACGTGGTCAAGATTTGTACAGAATTATGGTATACCCACTGAAACTGTTTTGAATATATTCGGAAGGCTGTTTTAAAAATGATTTACTTTGTTTCGGCCTTGCTATAAAAAATGTTCGGGAAGCTTGACACAAACACAGGATGGAGAAAGGATAAAGATATGGCGGTATACAGATATGGCGAAAGAATTCCCCGGATCGGGAAAAATTCATATATAAGTGATTCTGCACGGGTTATCGGGGATGTAACCATAGCAGACAATTGTTATATCGGCCATGGTGCCATTGTCCGTGGGGATTATGGGAAAATTATCATTGGGGCTGGAAGCGCCATAGAGGAAAATGCCATTCTCCACATCAGGCCGGATGGTATTCTTGAGTTGGAAGAAAGCGTTACTGTGGGTCATGGTGCCATTATCCATGGCAAACTAATAAAATCCCATGCTGTCATCGGAATTGGCTCTGTGATTGGTTTTGATGTTGTCATAGGATCATGGGCCATTATTGCTGAAGGATGTGTGGTTCCCCAGAATACAATTATCCCGGATGAGAAAATTACCGGTGGTGTTCCTTTTAAAATTATTGGAGATGTCAAGCAAAAGCATAAGGATTTCTGGACCTATGGGAAACAGCTTTATGTTGATCTTGCCAGGGAATATCCTGAAAAATTTGTAAAGCTGTAACCAGTCCCAATTTTAATGGAAATATATTTAGACATAAGCCGCCTTTGCATTGAAACAGCAGCTCAAAAAAAATATGAGGGTTTGATCAGGCAATATTTCAAAGCCAAAGTTTTGGACAAAGAAAAAATTATTCTTGAAAAACAAATCAATGCCCTGAAATATTTTCTTGAAAAAGCTGATTTTCCCCTTCTCAGAAATTTTTGCAGCAATGCCGGTTTGGTTGAGACAATGGCCGTTTTGATCGTACCCCGGCAAGTTGAAGATATGCATGTTCGTCTCAATAATAAGACACTGCCCGTGGGGGTATTTCAATAGTAGCCTGGGGTTTAAAATAAATTTTGCATTACACTTGATGTGCAATATTTTATACACAAACATAGTTGTCCCTTGATGTGTAATTGCGGAATTGAAATGGACAATTTTCTTGCATACAGCAATAGACTGTTCACAAGTTCCAATCTGTGATAAAATGCCTGATTAAAATTGATATAAAAAAAGGAATATAAATTGACTCCATTAAAAGGATCGCAGAAAAAATATTTACGGGGCCTTGCCCACAAATTGAATCCGTCTGCATTTGTCGGGCAGAAGGGCCTTACACCCTCTTTGATTGATGAAATAAACCAGGCCCTTGATGCGTCTGAATTGATTAAAATTAAATTCAACGATCACAAGGAAAAAGAAATTAAAACCGCATTGGTTGATGAAATTGCTACAGTCACCCATAGTCATCTGGCAGGCATGATCGGCCATGTGGCCATCCTGTTCCGCCAGCATTCAGAGCCTGAAAAGCAAAAGGTAAAATTTCCCTGATTTCTTGTTTCCCCCCACATCCCAGTTGCGCTCATCAGATTTGTTTGTTTAAAAAAGAGATTGCCTGGTATTCTGACCAGTATAGTCCTGTTCTGTTAAAAGAAACAAAGCCCACATGACCCCCTGATTTTGGCATTTTCAGGGTGATATTGCGGTTATACCCGGCCTCTGCTACTGGAAAACATTCTTTGGGCAGGAATGGATCATTTACAGCATTAATGATCAGGGTCGGGATTTTTATCTCCGGGATGAACTGGAGGCTGGAAGTTTTTTTCCAATAATCATGGGCATCCCTGAATCCATGTATGGGGGCTGTGTAGCGATCGTCAAATTCTTTGAATGTTTTTATTTTTTCATAGCCTTTATCATCAAGAGCTCCGGGCATAATTTTCATTTTTTCTTTGATTTTCTGGTGGAGCATGACCAGGAATCGTTTCATATAGAGTTTATTGGAGGTTTTTGCCAGGGTTGCGGCACTGGCTGTAAGGTCACAGGGAACTGAAATGACAACGGCTTTTCTGACAATGGGGTCCACAAGGTCCCGGCCCAGGTGAACCAGGGTCAGATTACCCCCAAGACTGAATCCCACCAGGGCAATCTCCTGGTATTTTTTTTGTTTTTTCCCATGGTCAATGACCCAGGCAAGGTCATCCGTGACTCCGTTGTGGTAGGAACGAAGCAAGCGATTAGGCTCGCCGCTGCAGGCTCTGTAATTCCAGGCAAGGACATCCCAGCCGGCATCATTCAAGGCCTTTACCATGGCTTTTACATAGGTCCTTGCGGAATTGCCTTCAAGCCCGTGGGAAATGACTGCCAGGCGGTTGCTGTTAGCTCGGGACCAGTCCAGGTCCAGAAAGTCATTGTCAAAGGTGGTGATGCGTTCCCGGGTGTATTGAATGCTGTTTATTTTCCGGAACAGAACAGGATAAATAGTCTGGACATGGCCGTTTTCAAAAAGAAAGGGGGGCGAATATATGGGGTCTTTCACGCAGGTTCTCCTTTGCAGCAGTATTTCCTATGTTTAAATGAACATAAATTTGATATATTATTTTTCCTGTGAAGTAAATTTTAAATTAAAAAAGGATCTATAAAATAAAATGAAGGTTGGAATTATTGGCCTGCCCCAGACAGGTAAAAAAACATTGTTTCAGATTTTGACAGGAAATGAAATCACAGAGCCTTCAAAGGCATTTAAACCTGTTCCCGGCACAGCCGATATTCTGGATTCAAGGTTCAACACCCTGGTGGATATGTACGAACCCAAAAAGCAGGTCAAGGCCAGGATCGATCTGGTGCTTCTGCCTAAAATGGAAGCTGAAACCATTGCCAGGGGCGATATTTTCAAGGATATTGCCGATATGGATGCCATCTGTCATCTGGTCCGGGCCTTTGAAGATGATGCCATTTACCATGCAGAAGGGTCTGTGGATGCCATACGAGATTTTGAAATGGTCAATTCGGAACTGGTAATGCATGACCAGATTTTCGTTGAAAAACGCATGGAGCGTCTTGAGGCCATGGTGAAAAAGATCAAGGACGAAGACCAGCAAAAGGAATTGGTGCTGATGAACAGGCTCAAGGATCACCTGGAGCAGGAATTGCCTTTACGCCTTATTGAACTGAACGAAGAGGAGGAAAAGCTGATCCGTTCCTACCCTTTTATCACAAGGAAAAAACTGGTAATTGCCGTGAATGTGTCTGAGGAGGATCTGGGAAATGAAGAATTACTGGCCGGGTTCAAGGAAAGCTGTGACCGCCTGACAATAGAAGTTATGCTGGTATCGGCCAAGGTAGAGGCGGAAATTGCCATGCTGGATACGGAAGAAGAAAAGGCAGAATTCCTGGAGGATATGGGTATTAAGGCGACTGCACTTGAAACCCTTACAAGGTTGTGTCTTACGTCCCTGAACTTGATTTCCTTTTTTACTGTGGGCAAGGATGAGGTCAGACAATGGCTGGTCAGGGAAAATTCCAAGGCCCCTGTGGCTGCGGGGGTAATACATTCAGACCTGGAAAGGGGTTTTATCAGGGCCGAGGTCTTTACCTATGATGAACTCATTGATCTGGGCTCTGAGACTGAGCTGAAGAAAAACGGCAAGTTCTATGTGGAGGGCAAGGAATATATCGTTAAAGATGGGGATATCCTGAATATACGCTTTTCCGTATAAAAAAGCTGGAGAACATTCCCGTTCTTATTGTCTGGAAATGGCAGGACCCAAAGGGCCGTGTCAATTATTCCGGGGCATTTTTGTGGGCCTGGGTCAGCCGCTCCTTTACATAGGCAATCTCATCTTTGTCATACTCATAAATGTCAAAACAATATCCGTCTTCCCCCAGAAGTCCCTCTGGGATCAGGTCACCGGCTTCATCCGGGTCGGTGATCATTTCACCGTAAAAACATACAGACAGCCATCTTTCTGTGGGTTCATCATCAATGACATCCACCATGGCAAACAATTTGCGGGTTTTCTGGCTTTTATGGCAGGGCCTCAAGGAATAGCTTACATTGGGTCGGGCGTTAAATTCCAGGCTGATATTGTCAAGGGAGTTCAAATGGTCTAAAAGTTCTGTAAATGCTTGCCTGGTCCTGGTTTTATTGTCTTTCCAGTCCGAGATAAATTTTTCAAGGGCTTCCATGGTTTATTCCTTAATATGCTTTAATAAATGTCCCAGTTCGGGAAATATAAGGTTGTTGCAGGCCAGTTTGCAGGCTTTTATACTGCCGGGCATGCAAAATACAATACTGTCTTTTATGGTTCCGGCCGTGGCCCTGGATAGAATTGCAGCAGAGTCGATTTCTTCGAAGCTTAATTGGGCAAATAAAGGGCCGAATGCGGTAAGTTCTTTGTCAAGCAAAGGTTTTATCGCTTCAATGGTAACATCCCTGGGGCTGATACCGGTGCCCCCGGATATGATCACGGCATCCGGGCTTATTTTTGTGATTACATGGCCCACAAGCTCCTGGATGGCCATGATTTCATCGGTGACCATCTGGTGGATTACCACCTCGTGGCCTTCTTTTTTAGCCTGTTTTTTTATCCATGCCCCACTTTTGTCTTCCGAGAGTTTTCTGGTGGTGGATACGGATATGATTGCCAGTTTTAGATTTTCCGGGGCATTTTTTTTGTGCAAAAAGGTACTCATTTTCAATTTCCTTATAAATCAGATCTGGAGCAAAAGATCCGTGTCTGACATTAGATTCCTTTGACCTGGAATCTGTATCATCTTTTTTTCCGGCTAGCAACACCTTGATTTTAAGTTTAAGTTCTTATAATCAAAGAAGGGAATATGAATTTTGCAATAAGGCAATTAGAACAAATAGAAAAATAAGACAGCAGGATAGGTGTCAATGAAATATGATTGTACAGGTGTAATCCTGGCCGGAGGAAAAAATAGCCGTCTTCCCGGGAAAAAAAAGACCTTTCACAGGGTGGGGGATGACATGATGCTTACGCGGATCCATACTCTGTTTTCAAAATTGTTCAAAGAAGTGATAATTGTGGTCAACGACCCAAAAGATTTTGCAGGATGGGATATGATGGTTGTTACAGATATCATTCAGTCCAGGTGTGCCCTTGCAGGACTCCATGCAGGCCTTTTCTATGCCTCAAATCCCTGGATTTATGTCACGGCCTGTGATGTGCCTTTTATCAATGAAAAGGTGATCAGACATATCGTCGAACAGAGGGAACCCGGGGCAGAAGTGATCATCCCCTGTACTGAGGATGGCTTGGAGCCTCTGGCAGCGGCTTATTCCAGGGAATGTATCCCATTGATTGAGAGTAATCTTGAAAAAAATATTTTTATGATCAAAAAGTTTTTCAGGAAGAAAAAAGTTAAGGAAATACCGGTAATGGATTTAAAAAAGCTGGACCCTGCAATGCAGTTCAAGTTTAATGTCAATACACCTGAAGATCTTGAAACGGCCATATCTTTGGCAAAAAATGCAAAAACCAGTGAAAAAAACAGCTAAAAAATCAAAAAAATTAAAAGGAGTTATTTATGAATATACCATCAATGCTTGAACATATTAAAAAACATCCGGATTTTTCCAAGGCCGGCATGGTCCTGTGTCATAATGGAGTTGTCAGGGCCAGCAGCAGGGAGGGGGAAGCGGTTACAGGACTTGAGATAGCAGTGGACCATGACCTTGTTGATGAGATCATCCAGGAGCAGAAATCAAAACCCGGTATTGTTGAAATTCTGGTCCATATAGTGGAAAACAAACCCCTGGCCGTGGGGGATGATGTAATGTACCTTTTGGTGGCAGGGGATATCCGCGAGAATGTGATTGAAGCCCTGACCCATACATTGAACCGGATCAAGTCAGAAGCGACCCGTAAAACACAATTTTTTATAGAATAAAAGGAAGAAAAAATGACAGATTTTACACACCTTGACAAGGAGGGCCGTGTCAGGATGGTGGATGTGGGGGAGAAAATTGAAACCAAACGGGTGGCGATTGCAGGGGGAACCGTTTCCATGGAGCCCCAAACCCTTGAGATGATTCTGGATGAAAAGGTTAAAAAAGGGAATGTCCTGGAGGCTGCACGCATTGCCGGGGTAATGGCTGCCAAAAAAACAGCTGATCTGATCCCCATGTGCCACCCTTTGAACATTACCCATGCCAGGGTTGATTTTTTTCCGGACAAAGAGCAGTCCCAAATACATATTGAGGGCGAAGTCTCTTTGACCGGCAGAACAGGCGTAGAAATGGAAGCCCTGACAGCCGTGTCTGTGGCTGCCTTAACAATCTATGACATGTGTAAATCCTATGACAGAGCCATGGCCATTTCCAGGATTTATCTAAAATCAAAATCAGGGGGCAAAAGCGGTACCTATACGGCAGAGACCAATGGAAGTCCTGCAAAATAACCTGGTTTCCCTTGAAAACCTTGGGTTTCTGGGGATTGGATTCTGCCTGGGACTGGTGGTTAGTCTTGTCCTGGCAAAATCCGGGGGCATACTTTTTTCCAAAAAGCTCAAAGACCTGTCCAGTCAGGCGTTATATGAAAATTCAGCCAGGTTCCTGGAACTTGCCCAATCCCATTTCAGCGGATATGTCAGGGAAGCTAGAAAGGATTTTAATATCAAGGGGGATGAGATCCTTAAGACAGTTGATCCGGTACATAAGATGCTGGACAAATATGAAGTTCACCTGGGCATCATGGAAAAAGAACGGGAAAATGCCTATGGAGCAATAACGGAAAGGCTTATGGAGATGGCCCGGACCCAGCAGCATCTCCAGGCAGAGACGGGCAACCTTGTCAAAGCCCTTAGAATGCCCCATGTCCGGGGCAGGTGGGGGGAAATCACCCTTAGGAAAACAGCAGAGCTTGCAGGCATGGTCCCCTATTGCGATTTCCAGGAGCAGATGTCAACGGGCGGTGGCAAGGGAAGCCTGAGGCCGGATATGGTGGTAACACTGCCCGGGAACAGGAAGATCATCGTGGATGCTAAAGTCCCTTTGATGGCCTATCTGGATGCCCTGGAGGCCGGGGAGGGCCAGGAGAGGGAAGCTCGCATGAAAGATCATGCCCGCCAGGTATTATCCCATATAGCAATGCTTTCGTCCAAAGAATATACAGCCCATTTTTCACCCACACCTGAATTTGTGGTGCTTTTTATACCCGGGGAGAGCTTTTTTTCCGCTGCCCTGGCCTATAAACCGGATCTCATTGAAAAGGGAATACAAAAGGGGGTGATTCTTGCCACTCCCACAACCCTGATCGCCCTTTTAAAGACAGTCTCCTATTCCTGGCAGCAGGAAAAAGGATATGAAAATGCTGAAAAGATAAGAAACTTAGGGGGGGAGTTATATACAAGGCTGAGTTCCATGACCGATAATATGAACCGCCTGGGCAGGGATATTGAAAAATGTGCAACCACATATAACCGTACTGTGGGGGCCATGGAAAGGCGGGTGATGACTTCAGCCAGGAAGCTGGATGACCTTTCAGTCTCCTCCCGGAAGATGGAAGAGATTGATTCAATTGCCCCTGGCAAGGGGGCAACCCATATATTTAATGCGAGGCATGATGATGAGAACTAGGCTCCTGTACAGATATTTTTTTGTTTTTATCCTGCTGTCGGTTTTCATGTCAGGATGCGGTCCTTCCGGCCCCAAAGGGCCAAAGGAAACAGCAGAAAAACCAATGATAAAATTGGTGCCCAGGCATTATCCAAGGTTTCTGGACAGCATGGAGTTTGAGGGACTGAGCCGGTCCATTGAGGAGAGTCTGATCTATTTTAAACGGGTACCTTTGACAAGAAAATATACCTATGGAAAGGAAATCTTTGATGCAGGCCATATGATAAAATCCTTGGAAGCCTTCCTTACCTTTCTGGATGAAAGCCCCTCACCAGCCCAGCTAAATGCCTTTATTAAAAAATATTACCTTGTTTATAAAAGTGCAGGAAATGACAAGAATGAGGTTTTGTTTACAGGCTATTATGAACCCACCTACAAGGGTAGTCTTGAACAGGATGATACCTGTATTTATCCTGTTTATTCCAAACCTCTGGACCTGGTTCAGATTGATTTATCTCTTTTTTCAGATAAATATAAAGGTCATAAAAGGCTGACAGCAAGGGTCAATCCTTTTACCCGTCGGGTGGTACCCTATTATTCCCGCAAAGAGATCAATGGTTTTCCTGATTTTATGGACCGGGCAGAACCCATTGTCTGGCTTGAAAGCCGGGTGGATCGGTTTTTTCTTGAAATCCAGGGCTCAGGCAGGGTGGAGTTAAAACAGGGGGGGATGGTACGGGTCCACTATGCGGCCAGCAATGGCAATGCCTACAGATCTGTGGGCCGATACCTTATAAATAAAAATGAGGTTGCCAAAGAAGATATGTCCATGCAGGCCATCAGGGAATGGCTGGAAAAAAATCCCGGCCGCATGGATGAGGTTTTGCATCACAATGGGAGTTTTGTTTTTTTTAAGACCGAAGAGGGTGGACCCTACGGCAGTATAAATGTTCAGGTCACACCTTTGCGGTCCATTGCCACGGACCAGGGGATATTTCCCAGGGGCGCCCTTTGTTTTGCCGAGGCAGCCCTGCCTGATCCCAAAAAGCTGCAGTTCCAAAAACAAGGGGACCAAGAGAAAGAGGACCAAAATAAATTAGATCAGGGCATATCGGATCATAGCAAACCCGATAAAGGCCTAAAGAATAAGGACCAATGGGATAAGGTTTCTTTCTTTGTTTTAAACCAGGACACAGGGGGTGCCATCCGGGGGCCGGGCCGGGCAGACCTGTTTTGCGGCAACGGGGATTATGCCGAGTTCACGGCCGGTCATATGAATACCTATGGTCAATTGTATTTTCTGGTGCTGAAACTCTGATCCTCAATCCGTCTTATCGCCATTCAATATCTTTGGACCTGAACATGAGTATGATTTTTTTGCCGGGCTGCAGGCCCAGCTCTTCGGCTTTGCCCGGGGAAAAGCTCAGGTTCAGGGAAAAATCACCCACCTGGATGGTGGTCATGATATGATTGCTGCTTTTCTCCAGAAGCATGGAAAGGATAACTCCTGTTGCCTGATTGTTAAATTTCCTGTTGCCTTTTTTTTCGTTGGAGATGGAAATTTTTTCCGTCTGTATTACTGCTGTGCCGTCTTTTTTGTCCGTAAGGGGCAAAAGGATATGCTCTCCTTTGTCAAGTGCTTTCACTGGTTGATTTTTTAAGGACAGGTCATAGGGCGGGGGGATGATATTTTCCGTGCCTGTTGAAAAGATTCTTCCCCTGGCCATGGAGATTCTTGTATCACTGCATTCATAGAGCCATTGAAGATCATGACTGGCAATCACCAGGGTGCACCCCCAGTCATTCCTGGCAGCCAGGGAGGCTTTTCGGATCAGACTGGCACTTTTATTGTCCACACTGGCCACGGGTTCATCCAGGAGTAAGACTTCGGGTTTCAGGATCAGACGGGCTGCCATGGCTACCCTCTGGGCTTCTCCCCCGGAGAGTTCATGCCATTTGCGCTGGGCAAATTCCTGAAAGTCAAGGCCCACGGTTTCAAGGGAATCTTTGACCCTGTTTTCAAGATTATTCAGGTCTTTTCTGATTTTCAGGCCATAGGAAATATTTTCAAAAACCGTTCGTTTCAAGAGATAGGGTTTCTGGGTGAGAAGACTGATCCTGGATCTAATCCGGGGGGAAAAAGGAGTTTCTTTGCGGCCTTTAAATTTCACCTGGCCAAAACTTGGTTTCATGGCAAAGGCCATGATTTTCAAAAGTGTGCTTTTGCCGCTGCCGTTGGGACCTGACAGTCCTGTAATGGAACCCTGGAGAATTTTCAGTTGATCAATATCCAATACTTTTTTGTCCCCGTAATAGTGCTGGATATGGCCTATTTCATAGGAAGTCCTGGTCATTTTTACTGCTTTCTTAAAAAGGACAGGGAAAGGTTTACTGTAAAGGCAATACCCAGGAGGACAATACCCAGTGCAATTCCGTTGGCAAAGAGTCCCTTGTTGGTTTCAAGAGCAATGGCTGTGGTAATGGTCCTGGTGTGGTATTTTATATTGCCCCCCACCATCATGGAGATTCCCACTTCCGTTAATACCCTTCCATAGGCGGTAACGGCTGCTGCAAGGATTCCATACCGGACTTCCCACAGACAGGTGACAATGATGTTTTTCTTGCCTGCGCCAAGGGAGACAAGGGTTAGCTTGAGTTCCGGATCAATGTTCTCCACAATGGATGCAGTAATAGCCGTTACAATGGGAAAGGCAAGTATGGTTTGGCCAATGGCAATCCCAGTGAGGGTGAATAAAAGCTGGTATTCACCCAACGGTCCCTGGCTGGAGATCAGGGCATATACCAGCAGGCCCACGGTAACTGTCGGCAGGGCAAGGAGGGTATCGAGAATTGTTCGCAGGGCTCTTTTCCACCTGAAATCAAGGTATCCGAGAACAAATCCGCAGGGCAGGCCTGTTGCAAGGCTTATCAACATAGAGAATGTGGATACCTTGATCGTTGCAGAGACTGCAGTCCAGGTCGAAGGATCAAAGCTTATGAGCAGTTCAATGGCTTTGAGAAAACCGGCAACAATAAAATCCATAAACTCCTAAGGTTATTTTGAGTTGGGTATAAATAACTTTTGACCCAGAAGCCTGAATTCTCCAATGAGTTCCTGGGCAGGCTTTGAGGCCATCCAGTCGGAAAATTTCAAGGCAAGATCGTATTTGGCTCCGGCACAGTTCCCAGGGTCCAGGGTTAATACACTATATTGATTCAAAAGGATTTTATCCCCTTCCACCAATATTTTCAAGGGGGCATTGCCGCCCTTCTGGTCCTGATATTTGATATAGGTGCCCCGATCCGTCATGGTATAACCGGATCTTTCCTGGGCCATATGGATGGTGGCAAGCATTCCCTGGCCGGTCTGGACATACCAGTTTTCTTTTTCAGGCAGTACCATTCCTGCATTTATCCAAAGCTGTTTTTCTTTTTTATTGGTGCCGGAATCATCTCCCCGGCTCATGAAAAGTGAGGAATCCTTTTGGATATCCGCAAGGGCATCTGTGATTTTTTTGCCTTTAATTCCGGCAGGATCTGATTCAGGGCCGATGATAACAAAATCATTATACATGATTTCCCGCCGGTCCTTTCCATATCCGTTTTTTATATATATTTTTTCAGCAGAAGGCGCATGGACCAGCAGTACATCCACATCACAGTTCTGACCCAGCTTCAGGGCTTTACCGGTTCCAGTGGCGGTCCATTTGAGGGCAATCCCGGTTTGTTCTGTAAAATAGGGAATCAGGTAGTCCAGAAGACCTGTATTGTCAGTGCTGGTGGTGGTGGCCATCATTAAATTTTTTCCTCCGGCCATAACCGTAGTGGCAAAAATTACAAGGAACACAACAGCCAAAAGGCTTGAAATTAATCTTTTTTCGTTCATTTTCAATCTCCTCATTGAATTTGTAAGGGTTTGTCATATCAATGCTGCGGAGATATGTTACTATTGGTTTCTTGTCAAGAAAATAATTCTTTTTTATTCTATATATAGACAAAGTAAACCAATACTAACCAATAATGACATCTTGAAGATAAAATTCAGCTTTATCGGTCCTTTAAAAAAAGGCCATGGTATTCATTTTCCGATATATGCTTTTTCAGGCGGTCATTGATAAACAGATAGATTTCTTCCAATTCCTCATCTGAAATCCTTGGAAGAAAGGTTTTCATAAAAAGGTCTTCGGAAAATTTTTGCAGGTAAAACATGATGGTTTCTTCATCGGCCTGGCGGTTCATACCAAATGCCCCGAGTCCTTTATATTCCTGTATAAAATTGTGGGTGTCTTTTTTCATTCTTTTGCAGTTCTCCTTTTTTTTATAAGGGATAAATATTGGCCTGGTTTTTCGTTTGTCAATTCCATGGATATGGTTTGTCTTCCTTGACAGGGCGGAAAAAAATCGTTAGATAGTCTAATTATTATCCGGACTACATATTTAGGTAAGGAAAATTTTATGCCAGGAAAAACCAATAAGACAACCCTTGAACAGGCCAAGTATATATCCTCTACAATACGGCTTATGCAGGATCGCCTTTTTGCCCGCCACCACGGCAAATCCATTTCAAAAATTGAAAAATCCCGGTTAAAGGATCTTTCCATTTCCCAGTTCCATGCCATCATGATGATACGGAAAAAAACAAAGGTTTCCTTAAAGGAACTGGCCGCCATGCAGCAGATATCATCACCCTCTGCCTCTGCCATGGTCAATCGTCTGGTTAAAAAAGGTATTTTAAAAAGAAGTCAGAGCAAGTCAGACAGGCGGAAAATTGAAATCAGTCTGACGGAGAATGCAATGGCAAGGCATGAAAAGGCTGAAAAAGCAGTATTTGCCTCTTTTGTGGATTTGATTGAAAAATTGGGGCCTGGAGCCACCAGCGAATGGTGTAATGTGCTGGAAAAGGTGGAAGTATTATTTTCACAGGAAGACGACCAAAATCATGGATGATGGAGCAGGGGTAATGGAGAAGACCAAAAAAAAAATAAGATTGTCTCAAGTTATTTCCCGGATAGTTCTAAGCCTTGCTGTCCTGGGGGCAGGGATTTTTGCAATGAACTATTTTAAATCTTTGAAAAAACCGCCCCACAGAGGCCGGGTAAAAGAACAGGTTCTCCAGGTGAATGTTAAAAAAGCCTTTCCCCAGACGGTTCAAACCCGGTTAAAAGGCTTTGGAATTGCACAGCCCGTTACAATTGTAAAAGTATCCTCTGAAGTGGCCGGCAGGATAATCTACACCCATCCCGGTTTTGAAAAGGGACGGTCCATTCAAAAGGGTGAGGTTCTTTTTAAGATAGATGATGCAGATTATCTTGCCGCACTGAACCGTCTCAGGGCAGGTCTTGCCCAGAAAAAAAGCCTTACCAAAGGAATTGAAAAGCAATTTAAGGCTGATAAACTGCGTTTAAAAAATATTCAACGGACCATGGAGCTGTCACGGGTTGAGTATGACCGGGTAAGGGTATTGCTCGAAGAAAATAGTATTGGCAATCGGTCGGAAGTGGACAAGGCAGAACAATCCTTGAACAATTCCATTGATAATTTTGACCGGATGGAACAATCTCTTTCACTTTACCCTTTACAGATAAAAGAGGCAGAGGCCGGGATTGAATCGGTAAAGGCTGACATGGGAAAAGCCGTTGCCGATCTTGCACGGTGCACGGTTACTGCGTCATTCACATGCAGGATCAAGTCCATTGCCATGAAAAAAGGAGAGTATGCCACAAAAGGTAAGGAAGTGGTTACCCTGGCAGATGATTCATCCCTTGAGATCGAGGTTTCCCTGGATGCCATGGAAGCAGCCAGCTGGCTGGGTTTTAAGGAAGACGAATCGGAAAATCAGACAGGCTGGTTCCCGGTTCCAAATCCTGTTCCCTGTGAGATCGCCTGGATCGAAGCCAAGGACTCAATTTGGAAGGGCCGGGTGGAACGTCTGGTTGAGTTTGAGCAATCATCCCGTACCATGACACTGGCCGTTACATTTGATCCTTCTCCGGATAATTGTAAAGGCTGTCCACCCCTTGTGGAGGGTATGTTCTGCAGTGTCAGCATTCCAGGAAAGACCCTTGAGGGTCTTTATCCGGTTAAGCCCTGGCTGGTCACCACGGATAATACCATTTATATTGTCAGGGACAACCGTTTGAAAACCATCTCCGTCAAAAAGATTTATGCCGGCCAGGAAGATTTATTCCTTTCCGGGCGCATAACTCCGGGAGATTTGATGATTACAACCCGCCTGGTTGACCCCCTTGAAAATTCAGCCCTTAAGATTATGAACAAGGAACAATTGCAATGAAAAATATTCTGGGTGCCTTTGCCAGGAACATTGTTTTTGCCAATATCATTCTTGTTGCCATTGTGGTGGTGGGTGTCATGGCCAGTTTTTTCATGATAAAGGAATCCTTTCCCCCCATGGAGAGGGACAGAATTTCCATTTCCATGGCCTATCCCGGCGCAGACCCGGAAGAGGTGGAAGAAGGTATTTCCAGGAAGATAGAAGAGGCAGTGGAAGGGATTGAAGGAGTCAAGGAGTACAGCACCACAAGTTCGGAAAATTTTGCCACAGCATCTGTCGAAGTAAAAAAGGGGTATGACACAGCCAAGGTACTTGAAAATGTAAAAACCAAAATCAATGCCATCTCCACCTTCCCCAGGGATGCTGAAAAACCAGTCATCAATGAGGTGGTTCGGAAAAGCACTGTGGTTACCCTCTACCTTTCTTCAGATATGCCCGAGCGAAGGCTCAAGGAGTGGGGACAGAAGATAACGGATAGGATAAAGGCCCTGGAAAATGTATCCCAGGTATCCATGTCCGGCACAAGGGCCTATGAGATTGCCATTGAGGTCTCGGAAGAAAAATTATTGCAATATAATCTGACCTTTGACCAGGTTGCTGATGCGGTCCGGAATTCAAGTGTAAATCAATCTGGCGGAACTTTGAGAACCATGGGGGAAGAGATCCGTCTGCGGACAATGGGCCGCAAATATACAGGCGATGAACTGGGCCGGGTAATTATCCGGGCAGGAGAAGCAGGGCAGGTGGTGACCCTGGACCGAATCGCAACCATTGTTGATGGATTTGAGGAAGATCCGGCAAGGGCCTATGTGGATGGTAAGCGGTCTGTGTTGATCAGGGTTTCCCAGACCGAGGAGGAAAATGCTCTGGATATTGCAAAAGCTGTTCATTTCTTTGTGGATCAAGTAAATAATGAGCTGCCCAACAGTATTGAGCTAAAAGTTCTTTATGATCGGACCACCTCCTTGAAGTCCAGGATCAATCTGCTGACCAAAAACGGATCTGTGGGACTGGTAATTGTATTTTTATTGTTATGGGCCTTTTTAAACACCAGGTTATCCATCTGGGTGGGTATGGGGATTCCCATCTCCCTTGCAGGAGGCCTGGGAATTCTCTGGGCCATTGGCGGCACCATCAATATGCTTTCCCTGTTTGGTTTTATTTTGGTGCTGGGTATTGTTGTGGATGATGCCATTGTGGTGGGTGAATCCATCTATGTCCACAGAAAGATGGGCAAATCCCCTTTAAAAGCAGCTGTTGAGGGGACCCTGGAAGTTGCCATGCCTGTGATAGCAGCTGTTATCACCTCCATTGTGGCCTTTATTCCCCTGGGATTTGTGGGGGGTACCATGGGTAAGTTTATCGCTATCCTGCCTCCGGTGGTGATTTCCTGTCTTTTTATTTCCCTTATTGACTGTTTTATCCTGCTGCCTGCTCACTTAAGCAGTCTGCCTGAAATTTCTGTCAAAGGGCAGACTGGCCAGGGCATTATCACCAGGATTAATATGTTTACCAGCGGGGCCATGGAATGGTTTGTCTTTAAAATGTATACCCCGTTTTTAAGCCGGGTCCTTCATTTCAGGTATGTGGTTCTGTGTATGTCAATTGCAGTATTATTGGCTGTATTGGGCCTTGTTAAAGGGGGAGTGGTAAAATATACGGTATTTCCCCAGACCGACGGATATGTGATCACGGCTTCCGTTGTTTTTCCTGAAGGGACCCCGGCCGCCATAACCGAAGCTGCCATGGAAAAAATGGAAACCGGTCTGCAGGAATATGCCCAGGGGTTTAAAACCCTTTCAGGTGAGCCTCTGCTCAAGAGTATGCTGACCTTTGTGGGGGCTTCCTCAGATGGGATGACCAGCGCAGGGCCCCATGCCGGAATGGTTCAGGGTATTTTGCTGGAATCGGAAAAGCGGGGGGTCCACTCCAAGGAGATTCTGTTTGCATGGGAAGAAAAGATAGGCAGTATTCCAGGAGCTGAATCCTTGACCTTCCAGGCCCTGGGGCCTGGCCACAGGAGGGCTCCCCTGGCATTTGAAATGCATAGTAACAGTCTTGCAACCCTGTTGGATGCCACCCAGATGCTTAAAGAAAAGCTGGGGGAATTCAAGGGAGTATACCAGGTCAAGTCAGACTTGAATGAGGGTAAAAAGGAGTTGAGGTTCAGCCTCAAACCCGAGGCCCGTTCCCTGGGTCTTACCGTGGCCGGCCTGGCATCCCAGGTGAACTCCGGGTTCTATGGCAATGAAGCCCAGCGGCTTCAGCGTGGGGAGCATGATGTCCGGGTAAAAATTAGGTATACAAAAGCCGAGAGAAGCTCCCTCCAGGATCTGGAGTCCATGAGGATCAGAACTCCAAACGGGGTGGATGTACCCTTGAAATCAGTTGCCAACATTGAATTTGAACCCGGGTTCTCCACCATCCGCCGTACCGATGGTAGGCGCAGTGTCACCATCAGTGGGTTTGTAAATTCAAAAATCACCAATGCCAATGAAATATTTGAGGATTTGAACAATGGGTTTTTAAAAAATCTAAAGGAAAAATTTCCAGACCTGATCATTATCATGCAGGGGGATAAAAAAAGATCCAGGGAATCATTTTCAAGTCTGAAAAAGGGATTCCCCATTGCCATCATGGGTATTTTTACCATAGTTGCTACCATGTTCCGGTCCTATCTCCAGCCTCTTATTATCATGGTTACCATCCCTTTTGGAATTATTGGAGCCGTTCTGGGCCATCTGGCCATGGGATATAACCTTTCCATGATGAGCCTTTTCGGTATGGTGGCCCTGACAGGTGTAGTGGTGAATGATGCCATTGTACTCATAGAAAGGGTCAATGAAAATTTTGCCCGGCATATCCCGTTTTTTGAGGCAATTCTCAGGGGCGGGGCACGGCGGTTCCGGGCGATCTTTTTGACCACCTTGAGCACAGTGGGAGGGCTTGCCCCCATGCTGCTGGAAACAGATCTCCAGGCAAAATTTCTCATTCCCATGGCCATATCCCTGGCAGCTGGGGTTTTGTTTGCCACTATTCTTACCCTGGTGCTTATCCCCTGTCTTCTTGTGATTTTAAATGATTTCAGGCTGGTTTCCCATAGATGGTTCAAAGGAGAGTGGCCAGAATCCAGAACCTTTATGGAACCAGCCTCCAGGCGGTATGACCATTTGGACACAAAAGGTCCTGAATCCGGGACAGAGGAGTTGTTTTGAAAAATCGGTATTCTGGCTTTTTCAATTGTTTATTATTGGCCTGTTTATTCATTATTTCAGATCCGGTCATGGCAGGGCAGATGACCTTGGATCATGCCTTTGAAAAGGCCTTGGCCAGCAATCCCAGTGTCAAGGCAATGGCCCAGCGGATCAATCAGTCAAGGGAGCGAGTCATCCAGGCAAGGGCTGCCTATTATCCTCAGATTTCCATGGATGGGTCTGTGAGCAGGTTTCATGCTTCTGACAATGATATTGCAACTGGTTTTGCATCCCAGCAGAGCGAGGAATACTATAATGGATCTATGTCAGCCAAGTGGGTTATGTTTTCAGGGTTCTCACGTAAGAACAGTGTCCAGGCCGCGTTGCTGGGCCAGGATCTGGAAGAGGCTGGCCAGGTTGATGTTATCCGGAACCTTTTGTCTTCTGTGGCCGCAAGCTTTCATACTGCCCAGCTTGCCCTGGCCAATAAGTTTATAGCTTCATCCAATAAGACTTTTTATGCAAAACAGCTGGAAGATGCCAGGATCAAACAAAAGGCAGGTAAGGGATCCTTGAGCGATGTCCTGAATTTTAACACCCGCATGAACCAGGCCCAGATTGAAATGGAAAAATTTATTGCCCAGTATGACGTGGCCCGGGCCTCCCTGGCTGCTTTGCTGGGAGACGATGTGCAGACAAAAGACCTGCCTGATCCTGTTTTTCCTGAAATTGAAACACAAAAGGAAATGGCATTGCCCCATGCAAAGGCCCTTATGGCCTATGCCCTGGACAATAGGCCGGACCTGATTCAATGGGGACTGGCTGTAAAGATAGCTCAAACCAATATTGAGACAGCAAAAGCAAAATTTTTTCCGGAAATCAGTCTTAATGGGTCTATGGGAGCCAGCAGGTCAGACAATGCCAGGTTTGAATCCAATGACCTTGAAAACAGTGTCAGCCTGCAATTCTCCTTTCCTCTCTTTGCTGGCGGCAAGGACCGGGCTGCCCTTCAGGAAGCCAGGTTTGCAGCTGCTGAAGCTGAATTTGAACTGGAAAACCTTAAAAACCAGGTTGTTTCTCAGATTACGCAGAATTGTTTTTCCCTGACTGCTGCCCAGAAACAATTAAGGCTTTATCGGGAAAATGCAAAGCTGGTAAAGCAGAACCGGGATATGGTTGCCAAGGAGTATCAATATGGGAAAACCAGTCTGGTAAATCTTAATGAGGTTCAAAACAATCTTAGCGAAACACGGCAGCAGATCGCCCTGTCCCTGATATCCCTGCGCCAGGCATGGTATGAACTCAAATCATCTTCCGGATCCATATACAGTCGGGCGAATTGATACGAACCCAGGTTCTGCCTGACCAGTTCCGTTTACGCATAGAATATCGATGCATTATCTCCAAGCACCTGTTTTTTCTGGGCAGGGGTCATTGCAGACTGATCCATATCCCTGTAATACCGGTCCGGAGCGAGCAGAGGAAAGTCCGTGCCAAACAATACCTTGTCAATGACACCGGCCCTGACAGCCATGTCATAGATTTCAGGATCATAGAGAAATACAGAGGCAGCTGTATCATACCAGATATTTTTCAGACTTTCCTTTACCTGCTTTTTCATAACATGGTAAAAGAAAATACCTCCCCCCCAATGGGCAAGGATGATTCTGTTGTCAGGAAAAGTTTTGGCCAGGGTTTCAATCTGTTCCAGGGTAATAGGCGTTTTGCCGGGATAGCTATGGCCCACCGGCTCATTGGTGTGGATCATGCAGGGGAGATTGCCCTTTGTCCGTAACACTTCCATAACCGGTTCCAGAAGCTCGAGGGCTTTTTTATCAATTCCGGAAAGATAAAAGGCCAGTTCTCCTACACCGGATAGGCCTGCATCAATACACCTGACAGCCTCATCTGCTGCGCCTTCCCATGTCAGATCAAAGCAGGCAAGTCCCTTTATCCGGCCTGGATAGGCCTGGACAGCTTCCAGGATATAGTCATTATTTTTTTTTGCGTATTCCGGGTTCCTCCAGGGGAATCCGCTGGCCACGGTTATGTCCACTCCATGGATATCCATGGATTCAATCAGCTCTTGGACCGAGGATATCTTTGCCCTGGGTGAATTATAGAGCATCTTGAATTCCGGCTCATTTTCAAAAAATGATCCCCTGTTTTTTTTAACTGATTCTGGAAATAGATGGGTATGGGTATCAATTATCATGAAAGACTTTTCCTTACTATGTATTGCATAAATATATGTATTGCACAAAAATTGCCTTTTAATAAAGATTGAAAAATTATGGACAGCAATATATATTAAATTTTTTATGCAAACAAGGGATCAAAGGGGAAAATGAAATATTATCCAATCTTTCTCGATGTAAAAAATCGGGTATGTCTTGTGGTCGGCGGCGGAGAGGTGGGTGTTAGAAAAGCATTTGGCCTTGAGCGTTCCGGGGCAAGGGTTCGGGTAATCAGCAAGAAGTTTTCCCATGAACTTGAGGCTGGGGGAAAAAAAAGAATTCAGCTTCAATGCAGGGCCTATGAAAAATCAGACCTGGAAAATGTGTTTCTGGTTTTTGCTGCAACGGATAATGCCCAATTGAACCGGATGATTCAGAAAGATGCTGAAAAAGAAAATATCCTTTGCAATATTGCTGATGCCCCGGATCAATCAGATTTTATCCTTCCATCCATTGTGGAGAGGGGGGATCTTGTGTGTGCTGTTTCCACATCCGGTTCCAGTCCGGCTCTGGCCAAGAAAATCCGTAAAGATCTTGAATCCATGTTTGGTCCTGAATATTCTGTATTACTAATGCTTATGGGCAATATTCGGAAAAAACTGCTGGAACAGGGCCATGACCCAAATTCCCATAAAAAAATATTTAACACCTTGATTGAAAAAAATCTGCCGGCTTTGATCGCAGCCGGAGATGAAACTTCTTTAGACTCGATTTTAATTGAACTGCTTGGCAGGGGATCTTCTTACCGCCGCCTTGTATCACAGGAGCAATAAATGGGTTACCAATCAGCCAATATTATGTTGCAGGTATCCTGCCTATTGTATTTTTTCAGTATGGCAGGGTATTTGTTTTTTCTGTTTAATCAAAAAGAAAAAACTCAAAAAAGGTCCTTTTACCTTCTGGCATCAGCTGTGCTTGTACACCTTGCCGGTGTGGTTGTGGCCGGGATTGCCACACGGGGCCTGCCCATACACAATCTGGTTCAAAGCCTTTCAATGGCTGCCCTGGCCTTTGGCTGCATGTTTCTGTATTTTCAATATAAATTTAACCTCAAGATTCTCGGGGTTTTTGCATCCATACTCTTATCATTCCTTATGCTGGCAGTCATTCTGATTCCGGACACTCCTGTGGAGGCCAGCAAGATACTCAAGGGGTTCTGGCTTTATTCCCATATCCTTCTGGTTTTTGCAGGGGATGCAGCCCTTGCCCTTGCCTGTGGCGCCGGGATTCTTTATTTGCTCCAGGAAAAAGCAATTAAGACCAAAACCCAGGGTTTTTTCTTTAAACGGCTCCCGTCTTTGGATTTTCTGGATGATGTCAGCTATGCCTGCATTACAACCGGGTTTGCCCTGCTCACCTTTGGCCTGATCACAGGGTTTATCTATGCAAAAACCATATGGGGAAGATTCTGGAGCTGGGATTTAAAAGAGGTGTTTTCCGTTGGCACCTGGCTGGTTTATGCTGCTTTGCTGCATTTCCGATTTTACTCCGGATGGCGGGGCCGAAAATCCGCCATCATGACAATTCTGGGATTTATGATCATTGTGTTTACCTTTCTGGGAGTAAATATCCTTTTGGGCGGACATCATCAGGAATTCACCAAATAGCGAAAGAAACATGATAAATAGTATTATTCTAATCGGTGCAAATCATAAAACAGCCCCTGTGGAACTCCGGGAAAAGCTGTCCTTTACAACAGATGAGATCCTGGATGCACTTGATCATTTAAAAGATGATCCAAATATCAGGGAAGGGCTTGTGTTTTCAACCTGTAACCGTACAGAGATCATTTATATACCTGAAACCGGTGACCAGATTGAGGAGGTTATTCAGTTTATCTCCCAGCATAAAAACCTTGGGGTTTCAGAGTTCAGGTCTGCTTTGTATGTGTATAAGGGTGACAAGGCCATCCGTCATATGTTTCAGGTCGCTGCCAGCCTGGATTCCATGATGGTGGGTGAACCCCAGATCCTGGGCCAGATTAAGAAGGCCTACAAAACTGCCGTGGAAAAAGGGGCTTCCGGTGTATTGCTGAACCGGATGATGCATAAAGCTTTCAGTGTCGCCAAACGGGTCAGGAAAGAGACTGGTATCGGGGATAATGCAGTTTCCATAAGTTATGCTGCCATTGAACTTGCCAATAAAATTTTTTCCGATTTATCTGCCAAAAGCGTAATGCTTCTCGGGGCAGGGGAAATGGCGGAACTGGCTGTAGAGCATCTGATTTCCAATAATGTCAAAGAAATTATTGTGGCCAATCGGACCTTTAAAAATGCCCATGACCTTGCCCAGAAATTCAATGGCAAGGCCGTCCAGTTTGAAGAACGGGAGGCAGCCCTGAAAGATGTGGACATTATTATCAGTTCAACCGGGGCCACGGAATATGTTCTTACCGTTGATCAGGTAAAGAGGGCGATGAAGAAAAGGCATCACAACACCATTTTTTTCATTGATATTGCCGTGCCCAGGGATATTGATCCGAAAATTAATGGGATTTCCAATGCCTATGTCTATGATATTGATGATTTAAAGAATATCGTTGAAAGCAATATCCAGCAGCGGGAACAGGAGACCATAAAGGCGGATCGCTTTGTTGAGGAAGCTGTGGTGACCTTTAGAAAATGGCTGGACAGCCTTGCCCTGGTGCCTACCATTAAGGCCATAAATGATAAGATGACAAATATTGTGGATATGGAATTTAATAAAACCCTTTCCAGTTTAAACCATTTGTCTGAAAGTGATATCGAGGCTGTCAGGCGCATGACCCGGGCCATAGCATCCCGGACCATCCATGATCCCATCCGATTCTTGCGGAACACGGGCGACCACAGGGATGATTCCTTGTATTTGAATGTGACCCGGCAATTGTTTGATCTGGATATCCCGGAAAAAAAATAAACTCAGCTTGGAAGAGGTTTTCTACCTATAGGGATACTATCCAGAATAGATTTGGAATGCAATCAAGCAGATTTATATAAAAAATGGTGTTTAAACGTGGCTATAATATCCAGCGCCGGTCGAGGTGGCATGCAGCTCACGGATTGAACAATTCTTACAGGCTCTATATTCCGTTGCGCTGAAGGAGAAAAATTCGCTGCGCTCAAACAATTTCTCCTTTTAACCGCTCCACTGCATAAGAACCTGTACAGAATCGCAATCAACGATTCTCCCGCATCCCACACCGACCTCCGAGCCTTTATTTCTCGGCCTCACAAGTTTCACTCAGCGTATTCATAGTTTTATTTTTTAAATTTGATTGATCATTTTTTTTGAATCCATTTGTTATATTATATAGCATAAGGTGCAAGAATAGCTTTTTTTGCTGCTTCTGGTTCATATAGTTTAGCACTGCTAATCAGCCGCACGATTTTTTACGTCGGCTGAATTAGCCATTTTGTGTTATGTCTATATTCTTAATAAAAGGGTGAATTTTTTCTATAAGCTGATTAGGCTTCTCTTCGATAACCAAATGTCCGGCATTTGGAATTATATGTAATATTGAGCCAGGAATCATACTGTGCAAAATCTCACCTTTTTCCAACGGTATCCATGTGTCCTCACATCCCCACAAGATCAAAACAGGTCTGGAAATATGGGCGTATAAAGGCTGCACCTCATCCGTGTAGCCTGAATTAGCCTGTGCAATTTGTCGGTAAAAAGCCGTTTTACCATCCGGTTCTGTCCACGGGAGGACAATCATGTCCAGCGTAGCATCATCTATGGGTTTGAAGGCAGCGGTTTTGACGTAAGCACGAACAATTGCTTCATGAATGTAGTCAGGAACACCCGCAAAGGCAGCCTCGTACTCCTTGACATGCTGGAAGAAAGAGGAGCCCCATGGGGAAATCGCCACCGGATCAATGAGTATAATCTTGGCAAAATCGTGTCGATTAATAAGGTGGGTCCGAAGAACCGTCGTACCTCCGAAGTCATGGCCAATGATGGCGGGATTGTCGAGCTTCCAGTGATCCAGAAGTTGATCCAAGACCTGGTTTTGAATGCTTAGTGAGACATCACCAGGTGTTTTATCCGACTGGCCGTAACCGATAAGGTCATAGTAGTACACAGTAAAACTTTGAGATAATGCTTCAATAAGATGTCGCAAGTTGAAGGAGGACCAGGGTGTACCATGCACCAGGACCACAGGTGGGCCATCGCCACGCACCCCATACCGTACGGTACGCCCATTGAAAAAGTAGGTCTCTGGTAGCTTCCATTCAGTCATTTATTAAACTCCTATCTTCACATACCAAGGTGGTGTACAGTTCTGGATATCATGAAAAATGGTATAGTATCCGACCTGAAACAATTTAAAATTTTGATTGATAAATCAATATCAATGTTTCGAATTTGTGTAAAGAAATATTCAAGTATATGGGAAAAAGTAAAATCAAATGAACAAATATTCCATTAAATTTAATTGGAGGTACACATGACTGTCAATCATTTCATTGCCCCTCAAGTAGCTTGTAATACTCCTTGAGAGTATGAATGGATTCCATTGTGGTTTGGAACAAGATCCAACTGATAACAAGTATTCCGATTGTGAGTCCAATCTTCCATGCCCTTGTCATTTGTGGATGCCACCAAATTAGTGGCAATGCCAGAGGCCCCACACAACTGACTGCAATGAGAATAAAGGATTTTCGAAAATACCATTGGATTTTTTCCCCAGCAAAGCATGGGGTGTTGGAGGTATTCAAAAATTCACCACAATATTTGCACTTTATTGTTTTATTTTGAATTTCTTCAGCACAGAAGGGACACTTTTCCATTATCGCCTCTCTCGGGTCGAGCAACCAACTCAATTTTTTTATAGGAAATATTAAATCAAATAAAGCAAGCTGTCCATAAATTTGATCTCTCGCTTTCTTTGGAAATATGGAAGTGTCGGATTAGATATCCAAAAATCGGTAAAGAGTTTTGGATATCTAATGATTTTTTATGTAAACACCAAATTCAATGGTATTGTAATTATTCAAAGCAACTTTTTTTCTTTTTCTTGTAATTTATTTGATATTTATTTGCAGGTATTATATAAATCACTATTTTTTCAGCCATGAAGAATTATAAATAGAAAATGCAAAACAGATTAAAATATTGGCTTCCTCGCATGATAATAATTGGTTTTGCCGCGTCTATGCCTTTTTCTGCTCCCAATTTTATAACAGGTATGGATGAGGCTGAGTTGATTGTTTGGTTTTTAAGATTGCTATGGGTATTGACTTTCCCCATTGTTTTTTGCTTGTTGCTTTTTTTGACACTTCTGGCGAGAAGATTAAAATGGGGCGGGAAATGAAATCCTACCGGTGCATGTTGAAATTGTATGAAATCTGTTTGTTATTCTGGAGAAGGCTCATGGTTTTAAAGGTGTTTTGCTGAAAGGAATCTGTCAGTTTTTAATGTATTTATCCCTGGAGATTTCATTAAATTCTTTACATTTTCAGCTGAATTGTTATACTGTCTTGTTTGGATGTTCTGGACATTTAATTGAAGGGCAAATACAATGAAAAAAGAAGATCTCGAATTTTTTAAAAACCTTTTGACTGACAGGCTCAGTGAACTTGTTTCCCATGCTGACAGTACTGTAAGCGGTATGACCAAGCCCAAAGAAAATTTTGCCGATCCAACTGACCGTGCTTCCCATGAGGCTGAGAGAAGTTTTGAGCTTCGCATCCGGGACAGGGAACACAAATTGATAAAAAAAATTAAAAAAACCCTGGTTCGGATTGATAACGGGACCTTTGGCCGGTGTGACGTTTGTGAGGAAGAAATATCCATTGAAAGACTCAGGGCAAGGCCGGTTACAACCCAATGCGTTGATTGTAAAACCAGGGAAGAGGATATGGAGAAGGCACTTGGAATCTGATATGTGCTATTGAATCCTTTGATTGACCTTCATATACACTCAACCGCCTCTGATGGATCTTTTTCCCCTCTGGAAATATTGACTCTGGCACAAAAAGTAGGGGTCAGGGCCATATCTTTAACTGATCATGATTCCATAGCTGGAATCAAAGAAATCCTGATGAATATCCATTCCTTTCCCCTGGAATTCATTTCCGGGGTTGAAATTTCCTGTGAACCTCCTGAAAACTTTAAATCCCTCGGCAGTATCCATTTGCTGGGCTATGGATTTTCCATCTATGACAGGCGGCTGAACCAGGTCCTGGAGAAGGCTGTCAAAGCAAGGGAAAAAAGAAATCCCAGGATAATTGAAATATTAAACAGCCTTGGGTTTGAGATCAGCCTGGCAGAAGTGGAAGAACGGTTTGGTGCTGACCAGGCCGGGCGGCCCCATATCGCGGAGTTGATGAAGGAAAAGGGATATGTAGATAGTTTCAGGGAAGCCTTTGATAAATACCTTGGCAAGGACAGGCCAGCCTATGTTGAAAAATTTAAAATCTCCTGTGAAGATGCCATTCAAATTGTCCTTGATGCTGGTGGGTTGCCTGTTCTGGCCCATCCAGGTCTGCTGGAATTTAATAAAACCCGGGGATTGGAAAAATTTATTGATGTCTTGACTGGGTTTGGCCTCCAGGGGATTGAAGTTTTTTACACAGATCATGATGATGAAAAAATAGAATACCTGAAAGGTCTTGCCCATGATAGAAAACTTCTTACAACCGGCGGCTCTGATTTCCATGGTAAATTTAACCAGGGTGTGAAGCTGGGCAGTGGCAGGGATAATTTAAATATCTGTCATTCTGTGTTTAAAAATCTTACTGAAAGGCTTTCAAAGTTAAGGTCCCAGCCTCGTCTGGATATCCTTGAAAATAATATTGATTATCAATTTATTGATAAATCACTTCTGGGCAATGCCCTGTGCCACAGGTCATATTTAAATGAGAATCAGGACAGCTGCCATTCAGATAATGAACGGCTTGAATTCCTGGGGGATGCTGTGCTAGGGTTGTGTATAGGCCATATATTGATGGAGCAGAGCCCATCCAGAAAAGAAGGCGAATTGTCAAAGCTCAGGTCAAATCTTGTCAGTGAACCTGCCCTGGCAGAAATAGCTCGTACCATAGATCTGGGACGGTTTATCCGGCTGGGTAAAGGAGAGTTTATTTCAGGCGGCCAGGATAAGAATTCTATTCTTTCCGATGGGTTTGAGGCCGTGATTGCAGCTGTCTACCTGGATGCAGGGTTTGAAAAAACCCATGAACTGGTAAAGGCAGTTTTTAAGGATTCAATTCATAAAACCTTGTATGGTTTTAATACCTTGGATTATAAAAGTGCTCTTCAGGAGTATGCCCAGGAAACCTTTGCCACTACCCCCCAATATAATGTGGTCCGGGAAATCGGTCCTGACCATGATAAGACATTTGAAATCTGTCTTGAGCTGGCGGACATCAAGTCAATTGGGGTGGGAAAGACCAAAAAGGCAGCTGAGCAGGATTCTGCTAAAAATGCCCTGAAAATTTTGAATAAAGAGAATGCCTAGGCCGGGGTATGGAGACTCCTCTGATTATTCCGGTTTTTATTCCCCATTCAGGATGCCCCCATCAATGTTCTTTCTGCAATCAATCCATTATCACCAGTCAAAAGAATCCCTTTCCCGATCCAAAAGAGATTGAGACAACCATTCAGCAGTATCTGGCCTATAAGGGGAAACGTTCCCGGGTGGAACTGGCTTTTTTCGGTGGAAATTTTTTAGGCCTTTTTTCCAGGGATATCGTCAGGCTACTGGAACAGATACGCCCTTATATCGAAAATCAAACCATCCACGGTATTCGTTGTTCCACCAGACCTGATACTATAACGGAACAGCGTCTCGATTTGGTTCAGCCCTATGGAGTTTCCCTGGTTGAACTGGGTATCCAGTCCATGGATGATAGGGTGCTTAAAAAGGCAAATCGGGGTCATACAAGTGCAGATAGTGTTCATGCGGTTGCCCTGTTAAAGGATCGCGGGATTCAAGTGGGAGCCCAGGTCATGGCAGGGCTTCCAGGGGATACCAGGTCAAAATTACTACAGAGCACCAGGCAGGTGGCAGCACTGGGTCCGGATGTGGCCAGGATTTATCCCTTGATGGTTCTACAGGGAAGCCTCCTGGCCCGATTGTATAAAAAGGGTAAATATACCCCCTTGTCACTGGATAATGGTATTCAGCTGGTAAAAGAGATGTACCAGATATTTGAACAGGCCAATGTGACTGTGATTCGCATGGGACTACAGGCATCCGAGATGATGGAAGATCAGAACATGGTGTTGGCCGGGCCCTGGCATCCTGCCTTTGGTCACCTGGTATTGTCAGCCCTTTTTTATGATCATGTGTGTGAAAAAATTGAAACATCGGTCATGGCCGTCAGGCAGAATCGAGTTGTCCTCATTGTCCATCCCCGGTCTGAGTCCCGTCTCAGGGGGGATAAAAACCAAAACTTGGAAAAGCTAGGTAAGCAATATCCCGGGATTTTATTTTCCATTAAAACCAATGATGCCCTCATTCCGGGGGAGGTTGTTGTTCAATGAGTTTTACCACATGCCTTCTTTGAACAGATCCTCGGATCTGGATGCAGTGTCTGGTTTTGGAGTGTGTTCTGTGGGAATACTACCTTCCTTGAAACATTCAAAAATGGTTTTTTCAGATTCTTCAATGGGCAAAAGCCCGGTTTTGGCATCAATTTTGGCAAACACGATGCCTTCCGGCACGTTAAAGGTGCGGGCAGGTTTGCCTTTCAAAGCATTCTGCATATAGTCCAGCCAGATGGGACTTGCGGTTCTTGAACCGGTTTCCCCTTTGCCAAGGGAGGCTTCCTGGTCAAGGCCTACCCAGACCCCTGTGGTGTATCTGGGAGTATACCCAAGGAACCAGGCATCAAACAAGTTGTTTGTGGTGCCGGTTTTTCCTGCAACCGGTCTTTTCAGTGCTTTTACCCGCCGCCCGGTTCCTGATTTAACAACGCTTTCCAGAATATTGGTCATGATATAGGCTGTACTCATATCAATGACTTTTTTCCGTATGAGTTTGGAAGACTCCAGAAGTGTTCCGTCCCGGTCATAGATTTTGGTTATGAATACCGGCTCAATGAGATATCCCAGGTTTGAAAAAACAGAATAGGCGTTGACAATTTCAAGGAGGGACAGGCCAGAAGATCCCAGGGCTGTGGAAAGGTCCTTACTGATTTCTGAAGTGATGCCCAGTTTTCGGGAATAATTAATGATATAATCAATGCCGATATCCTGGAGAATTTTGATGGTGACCACATTCCTGGATTTGACAAGTGCTTCCCTGAAAGTGGTTGGCCCATAAAATTTTTCCTTGTAGTTATGGGGCTTCCATACAAAATCACGTTCTGTGTCTTCGTAGACAAAAGGGGAGTCAATGATAATACTGGCGGCTGTGTATCCCTTGTCAAGGGCAGCGGCATAAATGACGGGTTTGAACGCAGACCCGGGCTGCCGTCTGGATTGGTATGCCCGGTTAAATTGACTGTCCTTATAATCCCGTCCACCAATCATGGTTTTGACATGGCCTGTTTCAGCCTCAATGCTTAAAAGGGCTGCCTGGGCAATGGGTTCCTGATACAGGGCAAATTCATAGTCATTGTTTTCTGTTACCTCATTGATCACTTTAACAAGAATAACATCACCTATTTTAAATGCCTGGGAGGGATTTTTTACCTTTGTTTCATAATAGGCTGTTTTTGGGTTGGGAGTCCTTGCCCAGCGCATGGTTTTTAAATGGATGGCGCCGTGAAATTCCCCGACTCTGACCTGGGTGACTTTATTTTCATCATCCACAGAAAGGACCACTCCCTGGTATATATTTTCTTTTTCAAGGAGATTGCCATTGATTTTTTCTGAAACACCTTTGCAAAAATTCTCCACCTGAAGGGCTGAGATGTTTTTGATAGGGCCCCTGTAACCGTTTCTCTGGTCAAATTCTATCAACCCTTTTCTGACAGAGTTACGGGCAATCTTCTGTAAATCAATATTGACTGCTGTGTGGATTTTCAGGCCCTGGTTGTAGAGAGCATCTTCCCCGTATTTTTTTTCCACATATCGCCGGACATGTTCCGTATAACAGGGGACCCGTTCGATAAACCAGTTTTTCCGCGGCTTGATATCCAGTTTTGTGTCAATGGCTTCGGTAACCTCAAGGTTGGTAATCATACCTTCTTCTTTCATCCGGTTCAGGGTGTAGATCTGACGTTGTTTGGCCCTGTCTGGAAATCTGAAGGGGGAATAACGGCTGGGAGCCTGGGGCAGCCCGGCCAGCATTGCGCATTCCGCAAGGCCGAGATCCTTGGCATGTTTGCCAAAATAATTTTCAGAGGCAGACTCCACCCCATGGGCGCCGTGTCCCAGATAGATCTGGTTCAAATATAGATAGAGTATTTCATCTTTTGTGAATTTTTTTTCAATCTGGTATGCCAGCATGGCTTCTTTGAGTTTTCGTTTGTAGGTACGTTCCGGGGTCAAGAGAAAGGATTTGGTAACCTGCTGGGTGATGGTGCTGCCTCCCTGGACAATGGTGCCGGCCTTGAAGTTTTTAATAGATGCCCTGATAATGGACTGGATATCAATTCCCGGGTGTTCCCTGAATCTTGAATCTTCTGCAGCCACAAAGGCGTTGATAAGGCTTTCAGGCATCTCAGAAAGGGGGATTACAATCCGCCTTTCTTTGTAGAATTCTCCAATTTTCCGTTCGTCATCTGAAAAGACACTGGTAACCGTTGCAGGTCTATAATCTTGTAAAGTATTTATTTTAGGGAGGTCTTGGCTCAGGTAGACAAAGAGTCCTGCCAGTCCGGCACAACCGAGAACAGCTACTATAAGGAATGTGATAAAACTCCATTTAAAAAGAGAGAGAATCAGACCTGTTTTCTTTTTCTTTTCTCTTTTTTTCAGGACTTGGGACTTGGTTTTTTTATTTGGCATAACAACCTGAAATTTTATTAGAATTGATTATTTTTTAATAGCTTA
>Ga0307988_1000387_pt1 | contig 31352 bp, 22 predicted proteins | sample EllFjometagen183_FD_203166 | JGI IMG/M metagenome (GOLD analysis project Ga0307988, IMG submission 203166) | Marine microbial communities from Ellis Fjord, Antarctic Ocean - #183 | ecosystem: Environmental > Aquatic > Marine > Unclassified | place: Southern Ocean | collected 2014-10-08 | reverse complement strand
ATCAAACGGGGTCACACGATCAAACAGTTTAAACCCTAAAAACATAAAAATCAGTGTAAGGGTCACTCCAAAAACTGCATATACAAAATTTGCCATAATGATTCCGGCTTCCATAATTTCCATATTGCCCGGTCATAATAAATACCCGCTGCAATATTCCATTTGGGTTGCAGGAAAGATCCTTTTATTGAAGCGTTTTTATACTTAATTTCTTCAAATGTTTTTGGCATTATCTGCATGATTCCTTTTGCCCCACCATGGGATTTTGCATCAGAACTCAGGTTGGATTCTGCAACGGCCTGGGATTTAAAATATCGCCAGTCAAATCCGGGCCCAAAAAAATGTTTGGTGTATTTCTTAAAATAAACATCATACTTGGTGACCCTGTTGTACCGCTCAAATCCATACGAAGGAAATGGGTAGTACAAAAACAATACAAAGATAGTTATGAATAGCTTTGAAAAAAAATCATAGCAGATAGTACCATATAAAAAAAGGATACAAAAGGCATCGGTGTAACCCAAGGCTGGTAATAATAGTCCTGATGTTTAAAATTCAGAGGTTGAGAAAATTATAATATATAATCCTTTATATTGACGATTTCTACAGTCAATATTAATTATCCGGAGGTGGGTCATTCCGAAGCCGAAATACTCCATGATACCAAAAATATACTTCATCAAAATTTTGTTGGAAAATATTGTTAACAGGTGCAAGAATCCTTGACTACTGGACAGCCAAACACTGTATTTGCTTTTCCTGTTGCTTTTTCTTGCCGGGGATGATTAGCTCAGCTTACGTGATAATAAGCTCTTGATCCAATATCATAATTATTTTCAGTCGTATATCACTCAGATATGCATGATATGCGGCTTGAAAAAGTCAGTGGGCTTGGATGTGTTTTCACCATGGTTTTAATCCTGTTTGGCGCAGTTTTTTCTGTACCTGATAAATGGTATCATTAAATTTCTTGTGGAAGGATGGATCCGATCCGTTCTCGGGAGGCAAAAATTGGACAATCAAATTAAAAAACTCGACGGCCATTATATTGTCTGTGGCTATGGCAGGATAGGCCGGCTGCTGACACAGTACCTGGTCCAGAAGTACATCAATGTGGTGGTCATAGAAAAGGACAGTAAGCATGAAGCCCACCTGGATGGAGATGGGGTCCTTTACCTGATCGGAGAGGCGGCGGATGAAAATGTACTGATCCGGGCTGGTATTAAGCGGGCTTCCGGCATCATTGGAGGCGTAGGAACAGATGATGAGAATGTTTTGCTTGTTCAGTTAGCCAGGCAGTTGAATCCTGATATTTTTGTTGTGGCCCGTGCATCCCGGGATTCATCCAAGAAAACCCTGGAGGAAGCAGGTGCCCACAAGGTGATATCACCCTATGATATCGGTGCCCGGCGCATGGCCCATGCGATTTTACGCCCTACGGTCATTAAATTCCTTGAAACCGCATTTAATGATGAGTCAACCGAATTTCAGTTCGAGGAAATCCGTGTCAGGCAAGGAGCAAAACTCGCCAATGTCAGCCTGGTGGATTCCGGGATCCGGCAGGAGATGAATCTGATTGTCATTGCCATACAGGATAAACAAGGGAAAATGATGTTTAACCCTAAAGCAGATACAAAATTTGTCATTGGGGATACTATTGTAGTCATGGGAAGTGCCAAGAGCATTAAACAGCTTGAAAGCCTGATGCGGGGATGAACCTGAGGTGATAACCAGATTTAATCCAGATACTATTCGTATTTCTGGTCGTTCCTGTTAATACTTCGTATCAGCCACAATCTGTGGTGATTTTAAAAATTTTACATCAATAATCGTTTTAAATAGTAATCCAAATTTGATGGACTCGTAAAAAATCAGATTTTGGCATTTCTCTCAGTGTAACCCGTTGAAATTATTGATACAAAATTAGACGGTATCAAATGTATCCTATGACTGCTGGATTTTTTTTACAACAAAGGATAATTTCAAACCTGATTTCTTAGCATCAAATATCAGGGTAGCGGTATGCTCAACAATCAAAAGGCTGACGGACAAGCCGCAGATTTTGTGGTTCAGGCGGCTAAAGTTGCGACTTATTATCCTATGGAAAAACATTAAAAAAAATGATGATGGATTTGCCCCATGGTATGGTAAGGATAAAAATTCCTTGACAGAAAATGATAGTTTGATTATTGAAATTTGCATGTCTTTATCTGGAAATATAAAATCTTCAGCATCTGACCCGGGAAAAAATTCTTTGTCATTAAAAACACTTCCGGTACGCATTATCATTCCTGTCGCTTTAACCATTGTCCTTTTTATCCTGACCATTTTCCTTTTGATTATTCCTCTTCTGGAAAAAAATATGATGGACGGGAAAAGAGAAGGTATCATGCATTTAACGGAGAGTGCATGGAGCACCCTGAATTTTTTTCACTCAAAAGCCAAAACCGGTTTGATGTCCCATGAAGACGCCAAACATCAGGCAATCAAACATTTGCAGCAAGTAAGATACGGACCTGAGCAGGAAGATTATTTCTGGATAAACGATATGATACCGAATATGATCATGCATCCCTATCGCCTGGATCTTGAGGGTCAGGACGTATCCGATTTTAAAGATCCTGTCGGGAATCGACTTTTTGTCGAAATGGTGAATATCGTAAAAGAAAAAGAGGCCGGTTTTGTGGATTATCTTTGGCAATGGAAAGGGGATTCAAACAAAATAGTGCCTAAAATTTCATATGTGAAAGGGTTTTCCCCCTGGGGCTGGATTATTGGAACCGGTATTTATGTCGAAGATGTCAGACAGGAAATTTTAACCATCACCCACCGGTTAATCTACACCTGTTCAGGGATTATGATACTGTTTTTAATCCTGTCCGGATACATTATATGGCAGGGAACAATCGCACAAAAAGAACGGATGAAGGCCATGGAAAAATCCAATTTACGGGAAAAACAACTTTTCCAGGCTGATAAAATGACATCCCTGGGAATACTCGTTGCCGGGGTTGCCCATGAAATTAATAATCCCGTCACATCCCTTATGCTCAATGCACCGAACCTTAAAAAAGCATGGCAATCATTTACCCCGGTTTTGGATGCGCATTTTGCAAAACAAAAGGACGAACTTGTCTGCAATATGCCTTACCCGGAGCTCAGCCAGCGGATTGATATGATGCTGGCCGCTATTGAAGACAGCTCTGCAAGGATAAAAAGAATCATAATGGAATTAAAAGATTTTTCACGTCCCACAGGGGCTGACATGGAGAGTGGAATTGATGTCAACCTTGTGGTAAAAAAAGCCCTGGAACTGACCCTCTCCGTATTAAAAGAAGCAAGTCATCACCTGACGGTTGAGCTTGAAGATGGTTTGCCGAAAATTTCAGGCAATTCACAAAAACTGCAACAGGTCATTATTAATTTGCTGCTGAATGCAAGCCAGGCCCTTGAAAATCAAAAACAATCCATCCACGTGAAGACATCAAAGGCCGATGAAGCTCGTTTTATTGTGATTGAAGTAATTGACAAAGGGCCCGGGGCTCACCCGGAAGATGTAAAAAAAATGAAAGATCCTTTTTTTACAACCAAAAGAGACCAGGGAGGAACAGGTCTCGGACTTTCTATTTCAGAGAAAATTATATATGATCATAAAGGGACCATGGAGTTTGCTTCGGAAGTCGGAAAAGGGATGAGTGCAAAAATACTGTTGCCGTTACCCGGTTAGGAAATTTTTTTATCAGAGAACAGGACCCAATAATGACGGACAGACCACAGATCAAGGATCGGCCTATCCTCATCGTTGATGATGAGCCGGAAATTCTTATGGCAGTGGATACCTGCCTGAGAATGGCAGGTCTGGACAATATCATCACCATCAGTGATGCAAGGGACGTGATCCGGCAGATGGAACGTAAGGTTCCCCGTCTCATCATCCTGGATCTGAATATGCCCCACATCAACGGCCACCGTCTGCTTAAAATCGTCCGAAAGACCTATCCCCGGATACCCGTGATTGTACTCACCGGGACAATTGAGGTGGACACGGCAGTAAAATGCATGAAAATAGGTGCCATGGATTATGTGGTCAAGCCGGTGGAAGAAGAAAGGCTCATCGCTGCCGTTAAACAGGCACTGGCCTACGACAATCTCGAAAACAAGGTTCAGGATTCCCCTGCAAGTGATCTGTTTGCCCAGATTAAAAACCCCAAGGCCTTTGCCCATATTATTACCCAGGATAAGAAGATGCACTCCATCTTTCACTATATTGAGGCCATTGCCCCGTCTTTCCAGCCGGTGCTTATTTTTGGGGAAACGGGTGTGGGAAAAGAACTCATCGGCCAGTCCATCCATGCCCTGAGTCAAAGAGAGGGAAAGCTGATTGTGGTCAATGTGGCGGGGCTGGATGACAATGTTTTTTCCGATACGCTTTTCGGCCATGTTTCCGGTGCCTTCACAGGGGCAGAAAAAGCAAGGTCGGGACTGATAGAACAGGCTGATGGCGGCACACTTTTGCTGGACGAAATCGGCGATCTTGCTTTAACCTCCCAGATTAAATTGCTGCGGCTGCTCCAGGAAAGAGAATATCTTCCGTTGGGGTCGGACAAAATCCGTCATTCAGATGCCAGGATTATTGCCTCCACCAACCAGGATCTCTGGGCCCTTGAAAAGAAAGGGATCTTCCGAAAAGATCTGATTTATAGACTCTCCACCCATACCCTGACCCTGCCGCCGCTGAGAGATCGTCTTCTGGATCTGCCGCTGCTGCTGGACCGGTTTGTCTGCCAGGCAGCCAATGAACTGGATAAACCCATTCCTGAATTGCCGAAAATATTGATCGAGCAGATGGAAACCTATCCGTTCAAGGGCAATGTCCGGGAGCTCAAATCTATGGTGTATGATGCCATCTCCCGGTACAAAAAGGGTCCGATCACCGCCGGTCTGTTCAAAGGCCTGCACAGATCCGGATCAGGCAAGGGGTTGGACAAAGAATTGGACGATGATTCCTCCCATTCTCTTCCCACCCTCAAAGAAGCCTCCCGGGAATTGGTGGAGAAGGCCATGAAACAAACCCACGGGAACCAGTCTGAAGCAGCCGGAATTCTTGGTATCTCCCAGCAGGCTTTGAGCAAAAGACTGCAGAAATTAAAAGCTGAAAAATCCTGAAAACCCGTCTACAACAAAAGTTGTGTTCACAACAAAAATTGTAGAGAGCCTTCTTTTGTCCTGTCCTGCCGAGCTGTTGCTCGGTTGTCCTGTTTTTTTCTACAACTTTTATTGTAGTTCTGTAGAATCTTCCAAATACAGATTTATAATTTAAATATAATAAAATCAGATAGATATCCTATTTTTTCTCCTTCGGCACAATGATTGCTATTATCATAAATGGATTGACTGAATGAAAATCATTACGTAAAGGAGAATCGAAGATGGGCCAGATTAAAAATTTAGGATGGCGCGTAACAATGGCAGGATTGGGTATAAACCTTGCGTTGGGAATCCTCTATACCTGGAGTATTTTTAAAATGACCATCAAAGAATCCATTGTGTCAGGCGACGGCCTTTTCAACTGGAGTCTTGCCTCTTTGAATGATCCCTATGCCGTCTGCTGCCTGGTTTTTGCTTTTGCCATGATTTTAGCAGGTCGGCTTCAGGACAAACTCAGCCCGAGGATTACAGCTGTTATCGGTGGCCTCCTCACAGGCCTGGGTCTGATTATCATTTCATTTTCCACAGCCTGGGTTTCCTGGATTATCGGTTTTGGTATTCTTATGGGAATGGGGCTTGGATTTGGTTATGCTTCAGCCACACCACCGGCCATTAAATGGTTCCCCCCGGCCAAAACCGGTATGATTGCCGGCATCGTTGTGGCTGGGTTTGGTCTTGCCTCTGTATACATTGCGCCCTTGGCCATATTTTTAATTGAAAAATACGGGCTTTCCCAGTCCATGATGATTTTTGGTATTGCATTTCTGGTTATCGTATCTGCCCTTGCTCAATTTTTGGTCAATCCTCCCGAAGACTATGTCCATCCGGATGCGGTTCAGAGCAAGGCAGCGGCTGCCACCGGCCCAGTGAATTTTGAACCTGGCAAAATGCTTCGCACAGCCGCTTTTTATAAATTATGGATCATCTTTTGTATTGCCTCGGGTGCCGGTCTCATGATCATCGGTGGCGTTGCAGGTATGGCTAAGCAGGGAATGGGTCAGATGGCATGGGTGGTTGTGGCCTTGATGGCAGTGGGAAATGCTTCCGGCCGCGTTGTTGCAGGTATTCTTTCAGATCGTATCGGACGGGCGAATACACTTTTTATCATGCTGATTTTCCAGGCGATTGTTATCTTTTCTCTTCTGTTTATCACACCGGGGCAGGTCATGCTTCTGGTTCTTGCGGCCATGCTCATCGGGTTTAACTATGGGACAAATCTTTCAATATTTCCTTCAGCCACCAAAGATTTTTTCGGATTAAAAAATTTCGGTGTTAATTACGGGCTGGTATTCAGTGCCTGGGGTGTGGGTGGTTTCATCTTTCCCAGGGTGTCCCAAATGATTGTGGCCTATACCAATAGTCCAAGAATGGCCTATATCCTTGCAGCAGGACTGCTTCTCATTGGCGCTGCCCTGGCCCTGATGACTAAATCGCCTGCCAGTGAAACAGACGCACAGCCAGAATTTATAGCCACTCCCCTAGCTGAAAAAATGTAAGAGGATGTTTTTTTGAAAATGAAGTCCTATCCTTTGTTACACTTTTGGGGTGACGCTCCGAGTATAGGATAAGGAAACGGGCCATGACCGAAGCCATGGCCCGCGATTTCATGGTCGGTTTCTTCTATAGAAACATCAATACCAGGGAGATCAAAAATCCTCCCCAGAGAAGGGCGACAACACAATAGCCCATTATATCACGGATTCCAAGGCCTGCAATTCCAAGGAGGGGAAGCGCCCAGAAGGGCTGAATCATGTTTGTCCATGCATCTCCCCAGGCGATTGCCATGGCGGCTTTGCCAAGGGGAACCCCAAGGGCCTTTGCTGCGGGCATGATAATGGGACCCTGAACAGCCCATTGTCCTCCTCCCGATGGTACAAAGAAGTTTACAATGCCGGCACTTAAAAATGTAAAGAAAGGAAAGGTCATGGGGGTTGAAACCTGGACAAACCACTGGCTGATGGATGAGGCAAGACCCGAGTGAACCATCATGCCCATTATGCCGGCATAAAGGGGAAACTGGAGAACAATGCCACCGGTGTTTTTAATGGCCTCATTGGCTGCCTTTAAAAAATTCGCCGGTGTTCCGTGGAGAACAATACCGGCGAACAGAAAAATCATGTTCACGCTGTTCAGCCCCAATTTTCCGCCATTGACAAAATAATATACAATATAGGAAAAACCAAAAAGTCCGAGAAGCATGGAAATGATCACGCTGTTTTCAAATTTTTCAGCAGGTGTTGTTCCCGGGGTCTTGGTTTCCTCACCAGCATTTTCTTCGAGTAAAGAAGGATCTATCTCAACGATATCGCCGGCATCCGGGGCCATCATCATGTTGATAATGGGAAGGGTGATCATAAGAACCACACAGATCAGGAGATTTTGCCATGCAAATATGGTTTCTGCCACGGGAATGATTTCACCCCCGGTAATTTCGGACATAAAATTTTTAGAGACCTGGGCAACCTTCAGGGGAATGGATCCCGAAAGCCCGGCATGCCAGACAAGAAACCCTGAATAGGCTGAGGCCACGAGAAGCCCATAGTGGATCCCTTTTATTCGTTTTGCCATCTGCTTTGCAAGAAGGGCCCCGACAATCAGACCAAATCCCCAGTTGATCCAGCAAGCTATGAGTGCGACCAGTGTGGTTACAATGATTGCCTGGGAAGGATTATGGGCAAGACCGGATATGGATTTTAAGATCGATTCCACCACCTTTGTTTTTGCAAGGGTGTGACCGGTGACAAGTACCAGAACCATCTGCATGGCAAAGGCTAAAAGTTTCCAAAACCCCTTGCCCCAGAAGTTCACCATATCAACGGGTGACTGGCCTTTAAAAATAATCCCAAACAGGAACACAACAAACGTAAGAATAACGGCAAACAAAAAGGCATCCGGCAACCATCTTTTAACCACTTTACTGAAAGATCCAGCTAACGCTTTTATCACGAGAACCTCCTAATTGGTCTGATGAGTACAATCCAATAATCAGACCGGTTACAAACCATTTATAATACTGATCCCAGACTATAGTCCGGGCATATCTATAGCATGTTTTGTATTTGCGGGTATCTTGCAAATTGTTTGAGCGCTTATCATTTTTAAAAGATTACTTAATGATCTATGGGGAATGTAAATGCAAAGATCATGCCATCTTTTTTAACGGATAAATCACCCTTCTGCGGCTGTTAATGGATTGGTCCTAGTCATAAAAGGGTAAAAAAAGGGTGGAACGGGTAAAGTTTACCCGTTTTCCTGGGCAGCCTTTGAAGCCAGGCCATAGGCATTGATCTTGTAGAATAGAGCCTTTCTGCTCATCTGAAGCACCTGGGCTGTTTTACTGCGGCTCCATCTGTTCTCCTCCAAGGTCCTGGCAATAATGTTCTTCTCCACCTCCTGGAGGGTCTCTTTCAAGGAGTGCCCCGATTTCATATCAACTGGGGTGTGCCCTTCAGATGGAGGGATGGTGAGGGAGAGGTCTTCCGGCATGATCACGGGTCCCCGGGTCATTACAACTGCCCGTTCAATCTGATTTTCAAGTTCCCGGACATTTCCGATCCAATCGTAGTCACACAAAAGCTTCATTGCCTTGGGAGCCATGCATTTCAGGGATATGCCATCCCCTTTGGAAAATTTATTCAGAAAATAGTCTACCAGGAGAGGAATATCCTCTTTTCGTTCACGAAGGGGAGGGATGGTGATCTGGATTACGTTGAGTCTGTAATAGAGATCTTCCCTGAAATCCCCTTTTTTCAGCAACTCTTCCAGGTACCGATTGGTTGCGGCAATAATGCGGACATCGGTTGTAATGGTCTCAAGACCCCCCACCCGCTGGAACTGCTTATCCTGGATAACCTTGAGAAGTTTTGCCTGAAAATAGGGCTTCATCTCACCGACTTCATCCAGAAACAAGGTCCCATTGTCTGCATATTCAAACTTTCCGATCTTGTCTGCAAAAGCACCGGAGAACGAGCCCTTTTCGTGGCCAAAGAATTCACTTTCGATCAACCCTTCCGGAATGGAGGCACAATTTACCCCTACAAATTTACCATTGTTGTATTGGCTGTTATAGTGAATGGCCCTGGCCACCAGCTCTTTCCCCGTGCCGGTTTCACCCTGGATCAGAACCGTTGCATTGGTCTGGGAAATTTTTCCGATCATCTTGAAAACCGTCTGCATTTTTTCAGACTTGCCAATGATATTGTTGATGGAAAAACGGTTCTTCACCTCACGTCGAAGCAGTTGGACCTCTTCGTTCAACGCCTTTATTTCCATGGCTTTTTTTACACTGAGCCGTATTTCTGAATTGTTAAAGGGCTTGGAAATATAGTTGTAGGCACCCAGTTTCATGGCTTCAACTGCCGTGTCCACACCGGCAAAGGCTGTCATCATGATAACGGGAATGCCGGGATACTTTTTATTGATGATCTTGATGGCAGCAAGCCCGTCCATAACCGGCATCCTTATGTCCATGAACACCAGGTCCACCTCCTTGGCATCCATGTGTTCAACAGCTATCTTTCCGTTCTCAACCAGTGTCACATGGTATCCTTCTTTGGTGAGAATTTCTTTGAGAAGTCTTCTGACATTGTTCTCATCATCTGCAATTAATATTCTTTTATTCGCCATTGGTTATGTTTCCATTCCTGTTGTCGATAAATACAATGTGATTTTTGCTCCGTTGAACCTGGAGACTGAGACTTCCATGAACCCGTTGTGCATATCTATGATCCGTTGAACCACGGCAAGTCCAAGACCGGTTCCGTTTTTTCGTGTCGTGAAAAACGGGTCGGAAAGCCGTTTGATATTCTCTTTTTCAATACCATGGCCGCTGTCTTCAATGTGAACCCTTACAAAGCCATCCGCCAGGGTATCGGTGGTGATCCGTATCGTTCCTCCATCCTCCATGGCCTGGGTGGCATTAATGATAAGGTTGATGAAAATCTGTCGGATCTGTTCTTCATCAATGGGAATTTTGGGCATGGGGGTAAGAAATTTTTTTTCAATCACCACCCCCTGTTTTTCAAATTTAAAGTGAAGAAGTTTGAGAACGCTGTCCAGCAATCGGTTGATGTCCTGGTGAATCTTCAAGGGTTCTGAAGGCCTGGCATAATACAAGAGTTCTTCAACAATTTTATTGAGACGGTCCACTTCAAAAAGTGCAATGGAAGCATATTCATGGTTTTTGTCATGGGGTTCTGTATTTTCCTGTATGAGCTGAATAAATCCCCGTATAGAGGTTAAAGGGTTTCTTATTTCATGGGCAACACCGGCTGCAACTTCACCCAGGGCAGCCATTTTATCGGCCTTTTGCATTTGTTCTTCCAGCTTTTTCCTTTTGGAAAGGGCCGCTGCCATCTCATTAACCGCAGTGATGATTTCTCCAATTTCTTCTCCCCGTGGCAGAATCCGGTAATCCAGATCTTCCTGAATCGCTTTTAATCCATTTTTAACATGTTTTACCTTGTTGGCAACGGAGCCCGCAATCAATGTGCTGACCACAAATGAGATCAGAACCCCTGCAAAAATAATCAGATAAAATTTATTTTTTAATTTTTCAGTCTGGTGGTTGATATCCTCCACAAGTTCGTTGGCCCAGATATATCCGATGGTCTCCTTGTCCCTTATCACAGGATACATACAGTTCATGATATTTCCACGCACCAGCACGGCGGTTTGAACCATTTTCTGCCCTGTCTCCATCACCTCACGGCCCTTATGGGTTTGTGAAATGGACTGTCCTACTTTATGACCCAGTTCTTTGCTGGGACCATAGGTGATAATCGCATCCAGTTGCTTTGAATAATATCCCACGCCAATTCCAGGTTCAGCATCTGCAATGGCATCTGTTTCTGTTTTTAAAATTGAATTTAATATGGCAATTTTTTTTTGCCGGGAAGAGTCAAGGCTGCCGGCCGCCAACAGGATCTCATCAAAGCTCTTTTCCAGTCTTTGATCCATCAGCCTTGCCAGGGCAAAAAGTTTGTTTTGCTTTTCCTTAAGAATGGCATCCTGAGCATTTATCATCAGAAAATACCCGGTTCCAGGAACAGACATGACAATCATGCCGGTCAGTAACAATAAAATCGAAATTTTTAAAGACATGTACTGTTTTCTTTTGATCGCCACCTCCCCGGATAAAGGATGTATAAAGACTGATAATTAGGATAAGATTCTCCTTTTTGTCAAGAGGAGGATGAAGAAACCAGGAATTATAACTTTATTTAGAATGGCCGGGGTAAACCCCATATGGGTTGACTTACCCGATTGGCAAGATTATAGAACCGAGAAGACATAGCCTTTTTTGGTTTTCAACAGATACTAGTGTAAAGGAGAGAACGTGCCATCCCTCTGTCAGAAATCAGCGGTTCAGCTTTCCCGTGAAATAAGAAAAAAACAGATTTCACCTTTGGAATTAATGCAGGATACCCTTGAACGCATGGACCTTGTGAACCCCAAATTAAATGCATTCATTGCCCTTGATCCAGAAAGGGCACTGGACCGGGCCAGGGAAATGACAGAGGCCATTGCCAGGGGAAAAAACCTTGGACCTTTGGCGGGTATCCCCCTTGGGGTCAAGGATCTTGAAGATTCAGCAGGGTTTGTGACAAGCTTTGGCTCTCTCCTTTTTAAGGATAATATTGTTAAAATAGATTCAACCCAGGTGTCCAGACTCAAGGCTGCCGGCACCCTTGTGGTTGGGAAAACAAATGTCCCTGAATTCGGGTTTACAGGGTTTACCAAAAATAGATTACATGGAATTACCAGAAACCCGTGGAACCCTGCAGCCACCCCGGGCGGGTCCAGCGGGGGGGCAGCAGCAGCAGTGGCAGGCGGCCTGGTTCCTTTGTGCACGGGCTCTGATGCGGGCGGGTCCATCAGGATCCCTGCATCCTATTCCGGCTGTTTTGGTTTAAAACCCTCGTTTGGAAGGATCCCATCAGGTCCCCAGCCCTATGTAAGCTATGCTCATATGACCGTAATGGGGCCATTGACCCGGACGGTTTCTGATGCCGCACTCTACCTGGATTGCACCACAGGACACCACCCCAGCGATCCGTATTCCCTTCCTCACCCGGGGGAATCCTTTCTTGAGCACATTGATGAGTTACCGAAAAAATTAAGAATCGCCTATAGTCCGGACCTGGGATATGCACGGGTCGAAAAGAGTATTGCAACCTGTGTGGAAAAAGCGGTGGAAGGGTTTATCGAAATGGGTCATACAGTTGAGCTCTGGCCGGTTGCCCTGCCGGATACCGGGGATAGCTGGACCCGCCTTATCTTCACTGATATCTATTCCCAGCTTTGCCGTATCCCGGAAAAAGAAAGGGGAGAAATCGGCCGCACCCTTATTGCCATGGTGAACCAGACCCGGTACCTTTGCGTGGAAGACCTTAGCAAAATCCAGCAATCCCGATGGAACTTAAATCATAAGCTCCTGGAATTGTTTGAAACATTTGATCTTTTACTGACTCCGACCATGCCCACAGAGGCCTTCGCAGCAGGCGGCCCGCCCCCTTCTGTTATTGACGGGGAAAAAGTGTCCCTCACAGGGGCAGTGGCCTTTACCTATCCTTTTAACCTATCCGGTCATCCGGCAGCTTCAGTGCCTGCGGGCTTAAGCCCGAACCGTCTGCCGGTGGGTCTCCAGATTATAGGCCCCTTGCATGGGGACAAACGGGTACTCCAGGCTGCACGGGCCTTTGAGAAAATTCGTCCCTGGGACAGTCCACAGATGATGAAAGGCCCGGGACAAGGTGGCAAAAACCAGGAATAGCAGAGTTAGCAGAGACAGCAGAGGTAGCAGAGGTAGCAGAGACAGAAGTGACAGAAGTGACAGAAGTGACAGCAGCGACAACAGCGACAGCAGCGACAGCAGCGCTAGCGTCGTTTTGTGAGGGTCTTGATTTACTATTTCTCCGGCAGAGAGTCCTGGTTTGACAAAAAGGAGAACTGCACCGAAAGAGTGGATGTCTTTGTATGATTTCCATCCATTTCAACTATTTTGCAATAAAAGGATATTATCATTTGCCTTTAATTAGATTTTTGTACTTATTTGGGGATAAAATGTGGTAGGTGCCTGTAGCTATAGTATATACGACACTTTTATCGCTGGAGAGTGTTGCCTGCATATTTATTTTTCGGCCCTCCTTTGAAGTTACTCGGCATGCAACATTGATGATTCCTTCATAAATGTATACAGGTTGTAAAAATTTGATGGTAAGACCGGATGTAACAGCCATTTCCCGGGTAAAAGCATAGCTAGTCCACCCCATTATTTCATCAAGGAGGCCCATCTGAATGGCCCCATGGAGTATGTTGCCTTGGCCAACAAAATGCTGAGCCGGCAAGTATTCAGTGTATGCTTCGTTCTGGGTCTTATCCCAATGGAATTTTAACTTCAGACCTTCAGTATTTTCACTTCCACAAAAGAAACAATTATTGTCAGGATAGGGGTTTTTTAATTCTTTTTTCATATAATGAACATCACCTGAATTTGAGTAATGGTTTGTTTGTGTAAGCCCGATATTTGGCTTGACCGTCAAATTTTTCTCGTATGATAGACTGTGGCGTTTTATTATACAAGGCAATTTGAAAGGTCGAAGGTTTGGTTCTGGCGGTGCAGTCGCCGAAAACCCAAAATCACTGGCACGGAGGGTAGCCGGGGGCTGTTGCCAGCCCCAAGCCCCCTAAGAACCGGACGTGAGATTTTCACCTCATCCGGCTCAAGCATTAATAAGGCATCTTTCGAAACCCAGCAGTTAGAAACTGCCTTCACGGTACGCGGTTGTATACGGGGTACTTTCAAGTCCATACGGCCGTCAGTAAGATTGCTGTTACTATCATCCACACCAGTACGGTTATTCCGTTCAAGTCGTTTCACGTGATTAAACACCATGTCAGAAGTCTGCACATTTTCATGATCGGGCAAATTTTGAACCCGTATCTGTTCCATTACAGAACAGCCTTCGCTTCCTCTGACTCTCCTCTACCCGCATTCCCATAGGTTGACCTTTCGGTCGCCTGTCCTTTTAAAAGGAGGAATATGGGCTTACCAAGTTCCACTTTTAATACACAACGGGTTAGCGTCTGTCTGTTCGCCGGAGAAATCATGGATTACGTAGAGCAACACCGGATCACTCTAACCATACCTCTTGCCATTTTGGCTCAGGCCTGTCAGCACCTTTGGTCTGTTTCACATAACGACGTTTAAAAACAGTTCACATATGTTACGCATACCATCGTTCCTAACTCCCATCTAGGTTGATGCTCCCAGAGTTGAGGTCATCTCGCGATTCTCTCTCCCGGCCATAGGCCAAGGGCTTCATTGTCATCCGGGCTTCGCACAAAACCATTACTGGTGATGCACGCCGAACTTGAAAACTGCTGGTAATACAGCAGGTTGGGTCAAGCCCAACATTATTAAAAGCGACATCTTGTCGCAGCCGGTGTATGTTACTTGTTGAAATTTAAAGTATGAAAATCAAGGTGTGACCTCATTTTTAAAATTCTAAATTCCAAGCGACTCCAAGTCGGACGCTAAAATTCCATCCTCCCCTAACCGGGCCTGGAAATATTTATCAAACCCTCTGTGTGTTTCAATTGTTCTGTTGCTTAGTGAAACCTTCCATATGGTTTCAAAATCCTGGTAAACAGCGATATAAATATGATTGGTTTGAGGCTGAAAAATCATGGAGCATTGTGTTGAGCAGTCTTTTTCCCTTAAGGATACTTTTTTCAAAAGTTCGAATCCCTTATCGACACTGAATGAGTTCATATTCTTCATAATGTGGTCATAGGCTGTTATATATCTATCAGCACCAGCACCTAAAGCTTCCTTATAGAACTTGCCGGCCAAACTATGATTGGAAAAATTGGACATGACAATAAATTTATTTTCAATATGGGTTATGAAATTTTCATTGTTGTCTGTTTCCGTGACGATGGCGTTTCCTTTTATATCGGCAAACAAATTGTGTATTGACGGACCGATAAATTGAATCCATTTTTTGCCTTTTATGATTTTTTTGATCTGGTCAACACTGGAATATTTTGATATGGCCTCATACTGATCATCAATATGAATTTCAGATTTGCCTGCCTGTTTGTACCCTTCAATATGGGGCTCAATTTCCTGAGAAGCACAAAAAAGCCCTGTGCTGTTTATTCCGCAGGTTTTGGCAAAATAGTTTTTATATTCAGGATCATCAACAGTTTGGTCATATAAAAAAGACAGATGGAATATATTCATTCCCATATTGGATTCGATCAAAAATTTTAAAGGAATGGAAAAATAATCAAAATTCATACCGTAAAAAATCTGAGAGCCGTATAACGCAAAACTGGTACATGCATAGGCCGATGAAGAATAACCGATAATCAGCAGCAGTATAAGAACAGGGATTTTAAATGTCATGTTGCTTCCAATTGAATAATTTTATCGATGTTACTGTTGATTTACATCACCAAGTCGCCCGGTGTACTGGTTAAACAAGTAAGTGTGCAGGTCTGGATATCGTGAAAAATAGAATGACATCTGACCGGAAATATTTGATATTATAATCCGGTAAATCATTATCAATGATTAGAATTCATGTAAAGCGATATTAAAGTTAGGTATTGTTAGAAAAACCGTTCTCCAGCGGATCAGGCAATGACCAGTATCAATTGACAATCCAGTCTATTTTTGAAAAAGTCCTTTGAATATGAACTTTATTTTTTATTTTGAGGTGTATGATGAACCTGTTCCAGCTCATTAAAAATTTCCGTATCCGGTATAAGCTTTTTTTTGTCTATTCCTTCACCTTTGTGGTGATCATAAGTCTTTCAGGTCTGATCGTCTATTCCATTGTCAAACAGACAGTTAAAGCCAATATTGAAAGTGAGCTGCAGAATTCCACCTCTGCCATTTTGAATACGGTGAAAACAGCGGTGTCCGTGTCCATAAAAAATCACCTCAGGGCGGCAGCTGAAAGAAATCATGAGATTATCCAGCACCTCTATGACTTGCAGGTAAAGGGCGATATTTCCCTTGAGGAGGCAAAGGAACGGGCTGCAAAAATTATTCTGAGCCAGAAAATCGGGACCAACGGGTATATCTGCCTTCTGGACGGCAATGGTAAGGTGCTCAAACACCCGAAAAAATCCCTGGAAGGGCTGGACATTTCCGATCACAAATTTGTCCGGGAGATGATTGCCAAAAAAAACGGGTATATTGAGTATTCATGGAAAAATCCCGGGGATGCCTTGCCCCGGCCCAAGGCCCTGTATTTGAATTATTTCGAACCCTGGGACTGGATGATAACAGTTTCCTCCTATCGAAAGGAATTTGCACGGCTGGTCAATATCAATGATTTTAAAGAGAATATCCTGGGCCTGAGGTTCGGGAAAACCGGGTATTCCTATGTGATTGATACCCGGGGGAACGTGATTATCCACCCGGAGTTTTCCGGGATCAATGTTTTCGACAACCACGATTTTTCCACCCTGTTTTTCAAGCAGATGCTGGAAAAAAAGATCGGGAAACTTGTCTATTCATGGAAAAGCCCAGCAGATGACCAGTTTAGAAAAAAAATAGTGATTTTTAATCATATCCCGGAATATGAATGGATTGTGGCATCCTCAAGTTATCTGGACGAGGTTTTTTCGCCCCTGAATACCATTAAAATATTTATTATCCTTGTGGGGCTGGCATCCCTGATCCTGTTTATTCCCATTACCTTTTTCATAAGTTCCACCATCACAAAACCGCTGCAGGAGCTTCGAGATCGTTTCAATCAGGAGATCATGGGCGGGTTTTCCAACCGTCAGGTAAAAATGGAATCCCGGGACGAGGTGGGTCAGCTCTCCTTTTATTATAATTCCTTTATGGACAAGCTTGACACCTATAGCAGGGATCTTGAAGCAGAGATCGCAGACCGCAGGCAGGCCCAGGAAGCCCTGCTGGAGAGTGAAGAAAAGTACCGGTCCGTCATGGAAGCCACACCTGATCCCATTGTGGTGTATGATATGCAGGGTGCTGTCACCTATATGAATCCTGCATTTACCCGGGTGTTCGGGTATACCTTAGAAGACAGCATGGGGAAAAAAATGGATCATTTTGTCCCAAAAGCGCAGCGGAAAATGGTCACGGACGGCATTGAAACCATTTTAGCAGGCCATGTGCTGCCCCGGACGGAAACCCAGAGGACAGCAAAGGACGGCAGGCTCGTTGATGTCACCTTACGGGGGTCGGTCTACCAAGGCAAGGACGGACAACCCAAAGGGATGGTGATCACCCACAGGGATGTCTCGGAGGTCAAACACCTTGAAAAGGCCATCATGGAAACCGGGGAAAAAGAACGGCAGAAAATCGGGAATGATCTCCACGATGATCTTTGCCCCCACTTGATCGGGATTGAAGGATTGAGCAAGGTCCTCAAAGGCAAAATTCAGAAGCACCCGGAAGAAGCCAATGCTTTGTCTGACAATATCACAGAACTGATCCGGGATGCGATTTCCAAGACACGCCGACTGGCCAGGGGACTTTGTCCGGTATATTTTAACCATGGCCTTGAATCCTCCCTGCGGGAACTGGCCGCCAGCACACAGATCCTGCATGGGATTGAATGCCGTCTGGACTGCAGGGGAGACATTCCTGCCAGAGACGGTATGGTGACCACCCATCTCTACCATATTGCCCAGGAAGCGGTTCAAAATGCCATTCGCCACGGCAGGGCAGACATGATCGAGATCCGGATGGAAAAAGAGGCCGATCGCCTTATTCTCAGGGTGACAGACAATGGGACGGGAATGGATACTTCAAAAGGGGTAACCGGAATGGGTCTGCGTATCATGGATTACAGGGCCGGCCTTATCAATGCATCTTTGCTGATCCGTTCCAATACCAACGGCACCCGGGTAAATATCAGCCTGCTGTTAACCGCCCTGGACTGATCCGGCTGGATATCCGAAGGATGATTAGCCCCGGTTTAATCGGGATATTAATCCCGGGGTTAATCATTGCAGGAAGGGGATAAACGTGTTATTTTTCAAGCAATGCTGATACAGGATATGAGGTATGCCAGACAAAAAGAAAATACTGATAGTTGAAGATCATCCCATTTTCAGGCTTGGGCTTGTCGCGTTGATCAATCAGGAAGATGATTTTATCGCTTTTGGGGAGTCAAAGGATGTGGGCCCGGCCATTGAGGAGATCACGATCCATAAACCGGATCTCATTATTGCAGATATTACCTTGAAAACTTCCGATGGTATTGATCTTGTGAAATATGTGAAAAAATACCACAAAACTATTCCTGTTCTGGTCCTGTCCATGCACGATGAATATCTTTATGCCCAGAGGGCCATGCATGCCGGCGCCAGAGGCTATATCATGAAGCAGGAAGCCATGGAATCCGTGGTCACCGCCATTCATCATGTACTTGACGGCAGGATCTATCTCAATGAAAAAGTAAAAGAACATATTCTTTCAACCCTTTCCGACCCCCAGGGAATTCAAAAAAAAACCCCGGTTGACCGGCTCACGGACAGGGAACTCCAGGTATTTAAAATGATCGGCAGGGGTTTTTCTTCAAGGGATATTGCAGAAAAACTTTTTTTAAGCATTAAAACCATTGGGACCTACCGGGAAAGGATTAAAAACAAACTCAACCTCAAGCATGCCAATGAATTGATCCGGTGTGCCGTGCATTTTGAAAAAACAGGTCAGGTTGTCAACCCGGCGGATTAGATCTCTTTTATAGGTTCGTAACCCTACTCCCGACAAGGGCTATTGACCACAATCCCTTCCTGTGTTACCTATACATAAAATCAGGTTTTCACCGATTGTTTAATTCTTTCTCCTCTACTACACCAAGTTGAACATGTTCTCCCATGGCCTGGTATATTGAATTCATGTTTATTATATTTATCTATAAACAGACGATTACTCAAAGGAAAAAGGTGACGTACATGACCGTACAACACAATATGACAGACTACGACAAAGAGTACAAAAACTTTAAATGGGATGTCCCGGAATATTTCAATTTTGCCGGTGAAGTCATTGACAAATGGGCTGAAAACAAAGAAAAACTGGCCATGCTCTGGGTGAATGACAATGGCATGGAAATTAAAAAAACCTTTAACGACATCAGTCTGGCATCCAAAAAACTGGCCAATGTTTTAAAGGACCAGGGTATCGGGCAGGGCGATGTTGTTGTTGTTGTGCTTCCAAGAAATATTGAGTGGTGGATCATTTTCACGGCCTGTATCCGATGCGGTGCCATGATTGCACCGGGAACCACACAGCTCACTGCAAAAGACCTGGAATTCCGGGTCAATAAATCCGGGGCTGCCTGTATCATTACCAACCCTGGTATTGCCGCACTTTTTGATGAAGTGGCAGACACCTGCGAGACCGTTAAATCGAAAATTGTCATTGAATCTGCCAGGGAGGGCTGGCTCTTTTTTGACGATGCCATGGAAACAGCCTCCGAAGAATTTCAAACCGCAAAAACAAAAGCCCAGGACAATTGCCTTGTCTATTTTACCTCGGGCACAACCGGTTTTCCGAAAATGGCGCTTCACACCCACGCCTATGCCATCGGGCACAGGGTCACCGGAAAATACTGGCTGGATCTCAAAGAAAACGACATGCACTGGAATGTATCGGATACAGGGTGGGCAAAAGCGGCCTGGTCAAGCTATTTCGGCCCATGGAACCAGGGATCTGCCCAGTTTGTTCATCACACGGACCGGTTTGACCCGGCCACTACACTGGGATTGCTGGCCAGATATCCCATCACCACCATGTGCGGTGCCCCCACCATCTACAGGATGCTGGTACTGCAGGATCTGTCTTCGTATTCATTTCCAAGCCTTCGACATTGTGTGGGTGCAGGAGAACCCTTGAACCCGGAGATCATTGATGTCTGGGGAAAAGCCACGGGATGTATTATCCGGGACGGATACGGCCAGACAGAAACCGTGCTGCTTGCCGGCAGTTTTCCCTGTATTGAACCTCGGTTTGGTTCCATGGGGAAACCCACACCGGGTATTGACCTGCACGTGATTGATGATCAGGGCAATATCCTCGGGCCGGATGAAGAAGGGGACATTGCCGTAAGGGTGGAGCCTGAAAGACCGGTTGGATTGTTTAAAGAATACTGGAAAGAGCCGGAAAGAACAGCCTCTTCATTTATTCCGGGCTGGTATCTCACCGGAGACAGGGCATATGTGGATGCAGACGGATACTTCTGGTTTGTGGGGCGGTCTGATGATGTCATCTTAACCTCCGGATACAGGGTCGGGCCTTTTGAAGTGGAAAGCACCCTGATCGAGCACCCGGCTGTTGCAGAATCTGCTGTTGTGTCAAGCCCGGATGAAACCCGGGGTGAAGTGGTCAAGGCCTTTGTTATTCTTTCACCCAATTATGAACCCAACGAAAACCTGGTAAAAGAACTCCAGGATTATGTCAAAAAGACCACGGCCCCATACAAATATCCAAGAAAGATAGACTTTGTGGAAGAACTGCCGAAAACCATCAGCGGTAAGATACGGCGCATTGAACTCAGGGAGGCAGAGTGGGGTAAATAAATTTTTTATCACTTTCGGAACACCTGGAATTTGGAATTAGAGGATGGTTGCAGGCACCATCAGTATTCACAGGAGAGGATATTCATGGAAACAATGATTCATCAATAATCAGATTTTCAAGAGGTGTAAAATGGCAGCCCTAGACAAGGATTATATGACCATACCCGTGGACAAGGAAGGATATCTTATAGACTTTGAGTCCTGGACGGAAAAAATTGCATGCACACTGGCAGACCAGGAAGGCGTTTCTCAGGAGTGCCCCCTGAGCAAGGACCGAATGGATATTTTGAAATTTATGCGGGACTACTATGAAAAATTTGAAGCATTCCCCATTGTGCGCGCTGTATGTAAAAATGTGGGGCAGTCAAAGGATTGCCAGTATCAGCAATTCCCCGATCCCATCGTTGCGTGGAAAATCGCTGGACTCCCCAAGCCAACACCCGAGGTGTTTGCAAAAATCAAACACCATGGGTGAGCGTTAGAAGATTTCAAAGACAAGAAGGAATTGTCTGGGGGTGGTAAGGCTACTCCATATTGAGCATTTTTTTACCCATGATCAGCCGTTCTTTTACTTTGTCGTCTTCAAATTCTTTGACCACCTCTTCCAGGACATCGGGGATGGGGATACCCTGGGGACATTTTTCCAGGCATTCCCCGCATTGGATGCATAGGGAGGCATATCCGTCACCCAGACCTGAAAAAATACCGCCGCAGCGCATGGCATACATGAATTTAGCTTCTTCCATATTTTTAAACATATGGTATTTGTTGAGCACTTCAAAGGCGGATGGGATATTGACCCCGACAGGACAGGGCAGACAGTATTCACACCCCGTGCACCCCACTTTCATCAATTGCTTATAGGTATGGGCTGCCTGTTTGACAAGATCAAGCTCTTTTGAGGTCAGGGAAGCGGGAAGGACATTATTGGCAATGTTCAGGTTTTCTTCAATATGTCTCTCCTCATTCATGCCGGACAAGATCACACTGACCTGGGGATGGTCCCATATCCATCGTAATGCCCACTCAGCAGGAGTTCTGTGATGTTCTGCCTTCTTCCATATGTTATTGACCTCAATCGGTGGCACGGGCAGGCCTAAATTGCCGCCCCGCAGGGGTTCCATAATGATGATCCCGAGATTTTTTTTGGCGGCATATTCCAGACCCTCCGTGCCTGCCTGGTGGAACTCATCCAGGAAATTATACTGAATCTGGCAGAATTCCCAGGGATAATCATCAACAATTTTTTTAAAGTCATCCACTCGTCCGTGGAAGGAGAACCCGGCATATTTTATTTTTCCTGTTTGTTTGGCCTTGTCAATGAAATCAAGAACGTTCATTTTTTTTAGGGATTCCCACATGGGACCGGCCAGGTTATGTATCAAATAAAAATCAATTTGTTCGGTCTTGAGCAGCCTCAATTGTTCACTAAGAAAAAAATCCATGTGTTCCCGGTTTTTTACCATCCAGGAGGGAAGTTTTGTGGCAATATGAGTCTTTTCCCGGTAACCGTCTTCCAGGGCTTTCCCCACAAGGGGTTCACTTTTTCCGGCATGGTAAGGCCAGGCCGTATCGATATAGTTAACCCCGTTGTCAATGGCATGCCGAATCTGGGCCATGGCCCTTTTTTCGTCCAGGCCCCCTTTTTTGAGAAGGGGCAGGCGCATGCAGCCAAACCCCAGGATTGACAATTTTTCTTTGATGTTCGGCATTTTTCTGTACAGCATCCTATCTCCCAGCATATTTTTTATAGGTATGGTTTCTAAATTAGGTATGGTTTTTAAATTAATTATGGTTTCTAAATTTTTTAAATTTAAAGGTAAATGAGTCTGGGACATAAGTCAATAAAGGGGTGGACAGGACAAAAGAATTTCTTCAAGTCATTCCATAGTAAAAAAATCGAGGTGTTCCCTACAACGGATAGGTGCGTCCGCCTACATGAAAATTAGGGTTTTTACCGATTGCCATATGAAATATCTTTTTATAATCTAAAATCCTATCAGAATAAGGAGGCACTTATGCAAAGACCGGAATTTAAAATCGGCCAAACCACCATCGGCCAGCTTGTGGATCTTGTGGCAGATCAATTCAATGAAAACAAAGCCGTCGAATATTATGAGTATGGCATTGAGCACACCTGGGGCCAGTTCAAAGAAGTGTGCAATGACATGGCCAAAGCTTTTATGGCCCTGGGTATTGAAAAAGGGGACAAGGTGGCCATATGGGCCAGCAATATACCGGAATGGCTTTATGCACAATACAGTACCGGCAAAATGGGGGCGGTATTGGTAACCGTCAACACCAGCTACAAAAGTTTTGAGCTGGAATACCTGTTGTCCCAGTCAGATACGTCCTCCCTGATATTTATTGGCGGCATTCGGGAACATGACGAATATCTCAGGATCCTCAAGGACATCTGCCCGGAACTGGAGAACTGCGAACCCGGGCAGCTCAATTCCCACCGCCTGCCCTTGCTCAAAAATGTGATCTATATCGGCCCGGAAGAAGACAGGCTCAAAGGCATGTATGGATGGGAAGATATCATTGAAATGGGTAAATCCGTCTCAAATAACCAATTGCAGCTTCGCCAGGAATCCCTGTCCCCGGATGATGTCATCAACATGCAGTACACTTCCGGCACCACCGGTTTTCCCAAGGGTGTCATGCTCACCCATACCAATATTATTGGCAACGCAAAGAGCCTTGCCCAATGCATGAACCTTACACCTCTGGACAATTTGTGCATCCCTGTTCCGTTTTTTCATTGTTTCGGATGTGTATTGGGCACTTTGACTTGTGTGGTCTCTGGTGCCACCATGTCCCCTGTGACCCAATTCAAACCGGACAAGGTGCTTGAAACCGTGGAAGCAAACCGCTGCACCGCGCTTCATGGGGTCCCCACAATGTTTATTGCAGAACTTGAAGAAATGGATAATAAAGCCTACGACACATCCAGTCTTCGCACCGGCATTATGGCGGGTTCTCCCTGTCCCATTGAAGTCATGAAAAAAGTAGTGAACCGAATGGGAGCCGCCGAGATGACCATTGTATACGGCCAGACAGAGGCATCCCCCGGCATCACCCAGACAAGACCGGATGATGCCCTTGACCTGAGGGTCAGCACCGTGGGCCGGGCCCTGTCCAATGTGGAGGTCAAGATTGTGGACCCGGTATCAGAAGAAGAAGTCGCCCCCGGTGTTCAGGGCGAGATGTGCACCCGCGGCTATCACGTCATGAAAGGGTATTACAAAATGCCTGAAGAGACAGCCCGTGCCATTGATGACGAAAACTGGCTGCACACCGGAGACCTGGCGATAATGGATGAAAACGGGTATTGCAAAATAACGGGCCGCATCAAAGACATGATCATCCGGGGCGGGGAAAATATTTACCCAAGGGAGATCGAAGAGTTTCTCTACACCCATCCCAAGGTCCTTGATGTCCAGGTCGTGGGGATCCCCAGCATAAAATATGGAGAGGAAGCCGCCGCCTATATCAAGCTGCGAATCGGGAAGACAGCTGAGACCGAAGAATTTACCGCCTTTTGCAGAGATAAAATCGCCTTTCATAAGATCCCGGCATTTTTCTTTTTTGTTGATGAATATCCCAGCACGGCATCAGGGAAAATCCAGAAATATAAGCTGAGGGACCTGGCAACAACGCTCCTGAAACGACAGGATGCGGCAAAGGTTGCCACAGCATAGTATAACAGTCAAAAACTGTTTCCTTTATCCCCCTCAAGACATGGGTCCTGACGGGATAAAGGAAACACCGCAGCATTTTTAATTTCCAGGCCGAGATCCGACGGCAGGGTCCTTCTTTGTGATTTTTATTTCTGATCCTAAAAATTGTCAATGAGAATGGATGCGGCATTGGTTTTTGGGTCCAGAATTTCTTTGAATTTAACATTATATATGGTTTTTTCTACTACAAGCCGGGCAATTATTCCTTTGATGATTGTTCCCTTTTCGCAGGCATTTTTTATTTTTATTGCAGACCTGGATTGGGATAGGAAATTCATATGTTGTCCCCTTAGTTTCTCTCTCAAAGACTGAAGTCCTTTGTTTTCATTCTCAATCTTTTTAATTTTATTTTCATTCTCTGAAATTTCCTGTTCAAAAGCAGCAAGTCTGGTTTCCAGTTGAAATTGAATTTCATCGGAATTGGATTTCTCATTTTTATTTTTTTCTATTTTTGGGTCTTTGCTGTATGATTCTTTTAAACTGGCGATTTCCTCTTCTTTTCTTAAAACGGACAATTCAGCATTTTTCTTTTCAATTGTACGATCTAAAGCAATGAGTTTATCCCCGGGTTTAAGCCCAAACCGAAGAACAGAATGGGCATGTTCACCCTTAAGGGCATTTCCAATTGTCATCCCTTTACAGGCAATTATTTCAGATCCTATGACCGTTGATTTGAAAGCCAGGAGTTCGCCTGCAGTCTGAATAGTTGAATTGATTATCGATTTGGCTGTCGTAATGGATCCTTGGCTGATAATGCTTGCCTGAGTGATATCTTTTGGGTTGTTTAGGTTGTCATCCGTACCGATAACCCCTTTTATATCCATGTCAGCAGTACAGATTGCACATCCCTTCAGATAGCCGTGAAGTATCAGGGAATGGCATCGTAAAACAGCTTCTGAATCAAGGGCGCCTTTAAGTTCTATGTTTGCATATTCATAAGTGCCTTCGGTGTCATTGCAGATGGTTCCATCAATGGTTTTGATTTTAATTTTTTTACCAATGGGCTCAACCATTATGGTTGTTTCATTTTTAAGAACAGGACGGCCGTCAACCTGGGTTATAAAAAGAGGGCCTTTCTTAATAACGCCGCTTCCGGCATTTAAAACACAGAGGGAAGGGTTTCCCGGTTGGATGGGGTACCCTAAAACGTCTTTTCCCGGTTTTCCTTTCTTTCCGGGAATGATCTTTGCCAGTAGGCTGCCTTTCTTGAAAAAAAGCGGTGTGTTATTTTTTTTTCATCGATATCATTTCGCTTGGTATCATCCTCCCCATGGAGACTTACTTCTTCCTGACCCCGTTTGAGGTCGTCAAGATCTTTTTTTTCCCCGGCCTCAAGTTCATCAACCTCTTTTTCATCAATTTCCAATTCCCGGGATTGTTTTTCCCCAGGGTTTTCAGCCTTTTCCAATTTTTTTTTCTGACTCGGTTCTAAAAGGTCTGGATCTTTATTCTCCTGCTTTTGAAGGGCAGGGCTATATTCATTTTCAAAATTGAATTGGATTTCCTCATCAATACATTGTTTCGCTGGATATCCTGTTGCAACAATAATTTGAGAATCTTTTTTAGCTTTGTGAAGAAAAGTTTCCAACATAGCATCATCCACAACACCGAATTTGATTCCCGCCCTTCTGAGCCAGATGAAAAATTCATAGACAGGAATCGCTTCGTCCGTTTTTACAAGTTTTTTTACAAATGCCTCAAGGCCATCTTTAGATATACTGTATTCAAATAATTTGTTAAGTTTTATGGAAATTTTTATTTCAGTTTTAACCGGGTACAATGCTTTTTCAAGGTCAAGTTTTCTTCTCACAAATTGTTTTTGTTCTAAAAGTATCTGCAGGATTTCATTGTCGGATAAAGCTGCGGTTTCTTGGAGAATCTGACCTATGAAACGGGGTTCTCCCTTTTCTTTTTCGGTTTTTTGAATTTCCAAAGCGGCATTTACCTGCTCTATGGAGGCCAGCTTGTTTTTAATGGCAAGAACTCCGAACCTTTTATTTACAGCTTCCTTTTGTGCTTGAGTCTCTCCTATGTGATGTAAGGCATCAAGTAGGTTTTTATTTTTAATCCGATTTTGAGTCAGTAGGATTGAAATTTGATCCGTAATGGTAATGGTCTTATTGTCGACCAGAATATCTCCAAGTTTTTTATTGATACGATGTTTTTTGAAATATTTTTTTTGGTAATCAATGGCATTGGCAATATTCTTTTTTGAGGCCAGACCATTTGCAATGGCAAGCCTTCCAAATTGTTGATCTTTATACCGAAGCTGCAGGTGTTCATCAAAAGCGAGGAGGTACTCTATTCTATTTTTTGAGACAAAATTTTCTTGTTTGAAAAAATCTATAATATTGATGTTTTGATTTTCTTTTTCCTTTTCTTCTAAATGTTGGATCGCTTTTTCTTTTTCAGAAGAATAGAGGAACACACACTCAAACGCCAGGTTAATAAGGCGCATGTTCTGTTCAAAAGAATATAAAACAGTGGTGGTTGTATCCATTTTTTCCTTGTTTTATCCTTCGCTACTGATTTACAAAAAAGATATAGTTTTTTTATCTGTATAAAACAAATAAATACTTTTGAAGTTTCAATTTTACTAAAATTTATCCTATAATAGGCAATGATTCAAAACAAATCAAACCTTAAAATTCCTTTGCCGCCAAAGGGAATTCATGATCCCGAGTTGCATTAAAGCCTATAATTATCACAAATTTTGACTTCTGTTTCAATTGTCAATTATCATAAGTAGACATCAAATTTCTATTTTATTCCATAAGGGGTACCTTGTGAAAAAAAATATAAAATTTTTCCTTTGGATTGTCGAGGGAATTATATTGGTAATTATTTCTTCTGGTATTATTATCCTTACTCTGGATCCCAACCAGTATAAGAATTTTATCGCAGGGAAAATAAGCAAAAAGATCGGCAGGCAGTTTGAAATCAGCCGGGAACTTAAAATTCAATACTACCCATGGCTGCGTATTGAGGCCTCAGAAATTATTCTTGGCAATGCAAAGGGGTTTGAACATTCCTTTTTCAAGGCTGATTCCCTTACGTTCCGTATTAAAACCCTGCCTTTGTTAAAAAAACAGATTGCAATGGACACCCTATCCAAACTCTCCTTATGTCGTAAAAGGGGAAAGCTATGTGCCTATGTCTGTAGCAAAAGTTGCGACATATCAAGAAGTTGGAACAGCTTCATGGTATGGTAACGAAACTTTACGTCAAAAAGATGGACATATGACAGCTAATGGTGAAGCTTTTGACCCAGGAAAACCAACTGCTGCACACAAGCACTTGCCGCTGCCAATTCATGTTAAAGTAACAAACCTTGCGAATAATCGCTCCATGATAGTTAGGGTTAATGACCGTGGTCCTTTTTCTGGCAATCGAATAATAGATTTTAGTGCTGGTGCCGCAAAAAAACTTGGCTTTTACAGCCAAGGGACAGCCAAGGTGAAAGTCGAAACTGTAGAAATTTAAAATAAAGTCTTTAAAATTTTATCTTCAGCAAGATTGCTATCGATTAATACTTGGAATTATATATTTTTTCATTTCAGGGGTAATAGATAAGAGTAATTTTGCATCATCTGAGAGTGGATCAATAAGTGTAAAATCTGAAAATTCAAACCCAGGTGCAACTGAACAACCCACAAGAACAGTATCTGATATCGGCTCTGAGGCTTGCCAAGTGTCGGCTGGTACGACATAACAAAAACAGTTGTTGCTGGATGATAAAGTGATATGTTTTGGTGGAGTGTTTGTAGAATCCCAAGTATATAAATTAAGCCCTGATCCCTGATACAGGTTCCATATTTCATCTGAAGCAACTTTATGGAACCGGCTAATTTCGCCTGGTTTTAGTGAAAAATAAATGTGTGTACTAGCTGATTTAATTGCACCATTTTGTGTCGATACCATTTTGGCGGATCTAAATACCTCAAGGAACCTACCACCTTCTGGATGCTTTATGAGATTACGGGGTTCCTTATCTTTTCCTTATCTTAACGATACCAAGTTCTGGCGCATGTGTGTTTCTATAAGGAGGATGTTTGACCTTTTTAATATTATATCCAAATCAAACAGATGTTTCTTCTATGTTTTTAGATGACATTTTTTGCATGATACAGGTGCAGGAGACTTTCCTTTGGGGTCCCCTTTTTCAATATTATTAGCCTTGTGACAGTCTATACAGTTTGCATGAAGAGCTTCCTTGTGATACTTCATAATTTTTTCAGGCCTTTTTAGTTTTTCGCCTTTCACCGTTTTTGTTCCCTTGTGGCATTCAATACAGCCAGTAACATTGTCTCCCTGCTTTATTTCCAGAGGTGCGCCCTTATCGTCATGGTGACATTCTCCACAACTTTTTGAATATTTATCAATATGGACTTGATGGGTGAACCTGACAATGGGTTTGATATGTTTGGCATATTTGGCGTTGTTCATTAAAATGATGTCTTCAGATACTGGTTCTGTTTTTTGTACTACTTTTTTTACTGGTTCTGGTTCTGGTTCTGGTTTGGGTTCTGGTTTGGGTGAGGATTCCTCTTTTTTTACAACATGTTCCTCTTGTTCAGCCACATGTTGGGATGTGTCTTCTTTGTCAATGGATTCAGTCTTGATTGGTGACGATTTTTTAGGTGCTGGCATTATCAATTTAGCTAACCAGGGTCTGAGAATCCACCTTGCCTGTGCTTTTTTCTGACTGTCTATCTCACTGTGTTCTACAGGAATAGTGGCATATGTGAGGATAAGTATAAAAATAAAAATCATAACAAGAATAAGATTTTGACCTTTATCTTCAGATCTCATTGAATTTCTCCTGTTTATTGTAATTGTTTTAACTTTATGTGTCTGTATCTTAATTTATAGTTTTATGGTCACAATTTACTTATGCCTCTTAAAACAAATTTATATGTATCAAACATCATTGTATTAAACTGATCCTCTCTGATATTTTGTATACTCAGCTAAGCCTCTTTTTTATCATACGGAAGTATTTCAGAAGTCAAGGATTATTATCCTTATGGAAACTGCCATAAGACATTCAAAGTATCAATGATATCGGTTCAAATCTTGATGAAAATTTCGAGAGCCTGACAGGTCATAGTGATAAATCCAAAGACTTCTGGCTAAAAATCTGGGGTAATAAGATTTTTAAAATTTACCCGGACGTATAAACATAGCCCGCACCATTTCAAGATGCTTGCCGGTTCCTGTTAGTTTTCAATATAAGGTAATGGACTCTTTATGAATTTGATTCTTCCCATTCCCATATAATTCATTTTTAAGTCCAAGGATAAAAAAACTGTCTATACCAGATATGGTATTTTGGAAAATTTTAAAAAGCCCGGACTGGTGGATGAAGCACTCGGTAATTTGTTTTATTTGACTCGTCTCGAATGATACTTTCTATAATTGCTATTATTTCAATTTAAAATTGATTTCATTTAGTATAAGAAGCTGAACAATGTGTCCGCAGTATCAAGGGGGGTATCATTTTTTCTGAATATAAAATATTTCAGATTGATGGCAACTATTGGGGCCAGATAAAAAGTTAGCATTAAGTGTTTTGGAGAACTAATTTCTAAAATAATTAGATTGCGTGCTTGACAGATCTGATAAAGAGGGTTAAATTTTAGACCAAAAAACAGATATGGTCGAATGTTAAGCGTAAGACTGTGGAGGCCCAAAAAAATGAAATTCACTCAATTCAATGTTGACTATGATTTTTTTTCAGGGGAAATGAACGAAGCCATTGCAGTTATCAATTTCAAAGAAAAACCCATCATGCATGCCGCTGATTTAATAGGAAAAGAGGTGCTTTTCAATTATTTGGATTTCATTTCAACTCATGAAAAAGTAAAAGTAATACTCTTTATTTGGCCTTTCAAAAAGGCTGGAAAAAATGAATATTTACATTTTTACAGAAAATTATCAAATACTGAAATACCGGCATGGGGAGTGAATATAAAAGTAATCGCAAGGTTTTATAATGCAATCAATCAATTTATTTTAAAAGTGATGGCGTGGGATAAAATAGTCATCAGTGCAGACCGTGGAGAGGCAACTTTACTCTATCTATCTGTCAGTTTGGCTTGTGATTACAGAATAATTGCAGAAGATAGCGTTTATTCAAATCCTAATATTGAACTTAGCGTAATTCCAAATGGGGGGACTACTTATTTTTTAACAAAGTTGATCGGTCGCAAAAAGACATTTGATATTTTGTTGTCCGGGAACGATGTTACTGCTGTTGACGCTTTGAAATTAGGGATCGTTGATAAAATCGTCTCGGTGGAAGAATTGAAAGAGGCCGCTTTGAATATTGCTCAAACATATGCTCAAAAATCTTCTTCGTACTTGTCAGGAATTAAACGGCTTGTTAATTATAATACGAGTGAACTAAGAAAGGTATTGGATTATGAGAATGAGATTCTTCGGGTGAGCATGTGATCTGTAAATAAAATAAATATAGTCGAAATTATAAAGGTTGGTTTACATGGAAGATAATAACGAAGTGAGACAGACAATCATTGTCGCAGCCAAAGAACTTTTTTCACGTTTTGGCCTTGCAAAAACAACCATGGAAGACATCGCCACGGCTTCAAAAAAAGCAAAAAGCACCCTTTATTATTATTTCAAAAGCAAGGAAGATGTTTTTACCAGTGTTATAATGCAGGAAGTTATCGGGTTGAAATCAGCTATAAATAAGGCCATTCAGAATGAGGATGACCCATATTATAAGCTTAGAAAATTTGTCAGTACACGATTGGAGTATTTGTCAAAAAAGGCTGATCAATATACTTCCATAAGAGAAGAATA
>Ga0307988_1000386_pt1 | contig 31366 bp, 35 predicted proteins | sample EllFjometagen183_FD_203166 | JGI IMG/M metagenome (GOLD analysis project Ga0307988, IMG submission 203166) | Marine microbial communities from Ellis Fjord, Antarctic Ocean - #183 | ecosystem: Environmental > Aquatic > Marine > Unclassified | place: Southern Ocean | collected 2014-10-08 | reverse complement strand
CGGCAGACGAACGGCGAGCGGAACGGTAAGCAAAATCTTTCTCCGCATCCGTCCGCCGGTCCGGAAAATTAGACTCCGGCACCGGCATCCCTGCCCCTGGCGGCTCTTCGTCGTTATAGGTTGGCATCGTAAAAACTTCCTTAGTTAGTCGGGTTCTAAAAACGGCGGGTAAGCGTAGGGGCAATGATGTTGCGTAGCGCCGTGTCTATATGGTCATCATTAAGATACGGGTACAGCTCATCACAAATAAACCGGATCGAATGCGGCGAAGCGTTCAGAACATCCCAGCGAAACCTCATGTTTAAGTCCTTAGTACGTTCGGAACGGGCAAACTTGCCCAGTTCGTAGGACTCATGCAAATAGCCTAAGTCATGGCGGGCAAGCACCCCGCCAACATGCCCCGCTAGAGTGTTGTAATGTTCGGGTGTAATCTTCATCGTGGTTACTTCCTTTGTTAGTTGGCCTAAGCTTAGACCTTGGTAATAAAAAGTCAAGTTACAGTTCGGTTACAAAAACCGGCAGACCCGCCGTAGAGTTAAGCGTGCGAGTGCACCGCCGTCGCCGTCGGCGCGTACTGGTCCAGCGTGCTATCAACCGCCCGTAGAAACACGGCAGCAAAGAGCAGCAGGGCAACCGCTACCGCTACCGCCCGAAACAAGAGGCCAATCATGCCGACACCGGCGGCCAGAACGGCCAGCCATACGGCAACACCGTAGGCACCAAAGCACTATTGGCCGCAAGAGCACGACGCAACGCAACAAGAGGCCCAAGGTTGCCGTTGTCAATCGACGAACGAACAGCCAACAACAACCTAGCGTTGCGCTTGTACACCGCCCTATATTCTGGCGTGTCATATCCTTTAGCGTGCATATCTAATCCTCTGTTAGTAGTTAGTGCACCGTAGGGGATCGAACCCTCTAGCTAGCCCGTAAGCGCTAACGGTGCCGTGTGGCTACGCTACCGGACGGAACCAGAGCGTGAACCTAGCATAGAACTGGCTCTGTTCAGTAAGGTCAAACACGAACTCATTAGTGTCCGTGTCCAATAAGCTAAGAATCTTAACCGGATCGTCAGTCTGCCCGTCAAACCATCCAGACGCATACGTCCCGTTATGCTGTTCGTACCCGTTGCCCTCGAAATAGTCCGCATCCAGCATAGTGTTAGCACTGTGCGCGTTATTCGTTAACGTCTCCAAATAGGCTGTAGGATCGTCCGCTATACACTCATGGCAAACAAAGTCATCCCCAAGAATAGCGTAGGATGGCGTCCAACTATAAGAATTACCCGTAGAACGAACAGCTTTGCCACACTCGCCACAACTAGACCACTCATCACACCAATCCAGCTGGATGTCAGGACACCAACGCTCTAACGCGTCAAACAACCTACCCGGACGGGTATCAGTGACAGTGCGAGTACTAGTCTCGCGATCATAAGTGCTCTTATCGTTCCAGTCTGCTGTAATCATAGGTTGATCGTCATACCCTGGCTCTACGTTGCCAGTGTAATGATGCATTTCTACACTATCACCATACTCATCGCCAGTCGCCGCCATAATAAGGCGACGCGAACGCGCTACCTGTTCAGTCATCGTTAAAGTCATGTCGTGGTAATCCTTTGTTAGTTTATTGTTAGGCTAATGTAGCCACGCTAGCCAACGAACCAAGGCTCGCTAGCTACCGTCGCAACACCAACTACGCCACGTCGAACAACGTAGCGTCGAACGATGCACCCGCAAGAGTTGACCCGCAAGAGTCGCAACCGTAGTCGAACGTGTGCCATTCATGCGAATCGCCAACCGCCACAACATAACCGCGGGTGTTCAACCGGACATCGGCCAGAAACTCTGCCAGGCCGTCATCAGTATCACACCGCGACGTCCCCGACGTATCCCCGTTAGCGTGCCACATAGCACAATCTACACAAATAGTTATATCAATATCCGTCGCTGTAATCATGTCACTACCCTTTGTTATCGTTGTCGTTGTCGTTGTCATTAGTAACCAAGCCAAACTAGTAGATGGCCAAGGTTATTAACCTTGTCGTCCGCAATAGCCAGCAAACGATACTCATCGACCGCCCAAGGCCCTAACCCGTGCTCATCCAACAGACGGCCTATCGTGCCAGAACTAGCCATATGCCGTGCTTCGCCGTCAAGGTAATCTTCAACTACTTGCGCCGTGCTAATCATAGCGAACCCAACTCTGCCAACTTAACCTCTAAAGCCCGATCGGCATTCAGATCATCCAGTAGGTCGCGGTTACGCTCCGCAACAATACGGGCATCTTCCAACTCGACGAACCGCGGCAACGCAGGGAACCCGAGACGCCGCATATCCGCATCATACTGCGAACGCATAGCCAACATATCACCGCGGTCTAGCACATCTACCGGACACCCAATAGCCTCTAACCATTCAAGGAAGTTCATAGCAACACCTAACCGTAAAGCCGTGGACAGTTCCCCGGCAACAACAAACCTAGTGCACAACGGGCAACGTGTCAAGCATAGACCCGAAACAATATCCGACTACGACAACGTAGGCCAATGACACCTAGCCCGTCTCACTGTCTGTCGCTGGTCTCCGTCTCCGTCTCGCGCGGGTGGCGTGTGCGTGCGTTCGTCTGGCGTGTGTGTGCGCGCGCGTGTCGTGCGTGCGCGTGTGCGTGCGTGTCTACGGGTGCGTGTCGTGTGCGTTCGTGTACTTTGAGAGGATCGAGCTATGGTGCCTACGAATGCAGAGCGGATAGGCCCTCCCTCTGCTGTTTTAGAACGTGTGTTCTGCATGAAAGGCCCCCATATGACATGAAATGTACCGGGGTGGTATGGTATGAAATGACATGAGAGGGGCCAGGGGGGGGCACCCCCCCTTGCAGCCCGCCCCCCCGTACACCACTACGGGATGTGACATCATGGCCTACAACTTTGTGTGGCGATACCGTAACCCCTTTCCCTACAGCCGTGTTTCTCTTTCCGGTTGCGATACCGTAACCTTTGCTGGTTGCGACGGGGGGTTCGACGGGAGAGTTCGACTTTTGTTTTTGCCGTAAAAGCTGGCGGACGGTCTGTTGCCAAAAATAAAAAATTAAAGGGGGTGTTGGTTGTAAGGTTTATGGAACGTTTGTTCGTTATAATTGGGTATGCCTGTTACTGGTCATTCGACACATTCTAAGGTTAGTGATGCGTTGGGGGATCAGCCGATTGATCCTACGGTGCGGAGTGCGCTTCTTGCGATTGCGACTTCGTTTGATGAGATGTTGGTTGCGGTGACACGGCAGTTGGACGAGAGCGCCCGTGCTCTTGCTTCTAGCCAGAGGGCTTTGTATACGATTCTTGTTGGTGTTGTTGCGGCTATGATTGTTGGTTTGTTTTCTTCGTTGTATGTTGGGTAGACTGTGGTTATGTCTGGTTCTAGTTTTGTTTCGCCTCGTAGGAGTGTTGTTGTGAGTCGTCGTCGTCGTTTGTTTGGTCGTTTGTTTGGTTGGGTGGGTCGCTGATGGCTGGTGCTGATTATGATCCTAAGCAGAACGTTGTTGGTACGGATGTGGCTTCTGCTACGTTGAAGATTTGTAAGGTTTCGCAGTCCTCGCCGCAGTCAGTCCCGACCGCTACGAATACCACAGTCACCTACGACACCGAAGATTCTGACGTTCTCGGCTGGCATACGGGAACATCCGGCAGTGTGATACCGCTATCGGGACCTGGGTGGTATCGGGCCACCTTTAACGCATGGTTCGATGCGTCCATATCTAACACGGCTAGATATATCTTCATCCTGAACGCGGTAGGCGTCGAAGTCGCCAAAGTTGACCAAACAACAGGCCCTGCCCGCCCGTCGGCTAGCTTGTCGGCGGTCGTGTACATGAACGGGTCAACCGATACGTTCTACGTGGTGTCTTGGCAGGACCACGGGTCCAACATCGACATTCAGTATGCGGCGTTGACGGTTGAGTATTTGGGTTTGTGACCTTTTGGTTATGGGGGCGCTAGACTGTTTGTATGCTTGAAAAAACTCGTAATGATCTTGCTATCGCGCTGTGGGATGACCCGGCTAAGGCGGTGGTTGCCCTTGTTCTTGCTGCTATTGTTGCGGCGACTGTGGTTGCCGTCTCGTTTCTTCCGGTTGGTACGCAAGAGGTGTTGTTTGGAACTTTCGGTTCGGCTCTCACCGCTTTGCTTACGGGTTTGGCTACCCGGAAACGTGCCTGGTCACCTAGAGCTGTCGGTGAGGAAGTTGAGCGTTCATATCGTGAAGGTGTGAGTGTGGGCGAGGGTACGGTAAACTAAGACATGGCTATTGTTTCTCCTGCTGAGATTACTGTTACTACTAGCGAGACGTTGGTTCTTTTGTCTAGGAACGGCCATGATGGTACGCCTCAGGCTGTGACGTTGTTTGCTCCTGTTTCTAATACTGCTGCCGTTCTTGTTGGTGGTACGGATGCGCTTGCGGCGTTTCCTATTGCTGCTGGTGCGTCGTTGTCGATTGATTTGTATGCGGGTGATGCTATCTTTGCGAAGGTTGCTACGGGTACGCAGAAGTTGTCGGTTATTTATAATCGGGCTTAGTGGCTGTGGAGGGGATTGATGCGGGGCTTCTTGCTTCTGCGACGCCTGCGGAGGTTAAGCGTTATAAGTTGCTGTTGGAGCGTAAGATTGCTGCTCTGTCTCCCTTAGATTATGCTTGCTGGTTGAATCCTGCTACTCGTAGGTTTCCGCATATCGAGTTCCTGAATGACCATATTGTTGCTTTGGATGAGTACCGTTTGTATGCGGATGGGCCGGGTCCTGCGGCTAACTGGTTTTATGTTGTTGGTGAGGATGTGTTTCCTGCTGAGGGCAATAGTTACGAGAATATCCCTGAGATCATTGACGAGTTTTATGGTGAGCACCCGAAGACGGGTGCCCGTGTGGTGTTCCGTTTGGCTATCGCTATGGGGCCGAGGCACGGTAAGTCTTATCTGATTACGGAGTACACGCCTGGTTGGTACCATTTTCGTCATCCTGACCGTGAGATTGCGTTCGCTACTTATTCTGACGAGTTTGCTCAGGAGTGGGGGGTTAAGACGAAGAACCTTCTTGTTGATAATGAGAAGTTGACTGGCCTGAAGTTGCGTGGCGGCAGAACTTCCGCTGCGGCCCGCTTGACCCTCGAATCTGGTGGGACGATGCGGTTTGTTGGTACGGGTGGTTCGTTGACGGGTACGGGGTATCAGTTGGGGATTATTGATGACCCGTTTAAGGATCAGGCTGAGGCGGATTCGCAGGCTATCCGTAACCAGAAAGCTAAGTGGTATACCAGTACGTTTGTTTCTCGTAAGACTCGTGTTCCTGGTAGGGGTTTGCCGATTGAGATTATGATGTTCACCCGTTGGCATGAGGATGATATTGCGGGTAGGTTTGCGTATGCTGATGAGGGGAAGCCTGCGGAGGATTGGTGTGTTTTGCGTCTTCCGGCTATTGCGGAGGATGATGACCCGTTGGGCCGTGAGCCTGGTGAGGCGTTGTGTCCTAGTATTAAGACTCGTGCGGAGTTGAATGCTATTCAGAAGCAGGACCCCGGTAGTTTTGCGTCGTTGTATCAGGGTGATCCTTCGCAGGATGAAACGGGAATGTTTGGTTCGTTTAATCATTACACGACTAAGGTTGTGGATGAGGTGCATTATTATCATTTGCCGAAGCGTTCGGAGGAGGAGGATGATGTTCTTATTCGCCAGGATGATTGTGTGGTGTTTGCTACGGTGGATCTTGCGGCTACTAAGAATACGTGGTCGGATTATTCGGTTTATGCTTTGTGGGCGTTTCACCGTTTCGATCAGAAGCTGATTCTTATTAACCGTTTCCGTGACAGGGTTGAGTCCGCTGACCATGAGACGTGGTTGCGTGCGTGTTATGCTTCGCACGATAATACGTTGTTTGTTGGTATTGAGAATAAGACGTTTGGGCAGACGTTGGTGCAGACGATGGTTCGTAAGGGTGGTATGACTGTGCGGCCTTTGGCTGCGGATACGGATAAGGTTGCTAGGGCGATCCCGTATGGTCAGGCTGTGAAGAATGGGCAGGTTTGGATTCCTAAGCACGCATCCTGGTTGTATACGTGGACGCAGGAGCACGCTAACTTTCCGAGGGCTACTACGCATGACGATCAGGTGGATACGGGGGGTTATGCTTGGCTTGTTGCTTTGACGTTGCCTTCGATTCAGAGGGAGATCAATGAGGACCCGCAAACAACTGAGGGTAAGATAGAACGGTATGTTGACAACCGGCAGCGGGCTAGGTTCCGTAGCCGTAGCAGGGGCGGCCTTTCTGGCCGTCTCGGAAGGTAGGATTAGTGTTTGATATTATTCCAGATTTTAATGGCGATTCTCGTGGCGGTTCTGTTTGTTCTAATTGTGGTTCGCCTGCTATGCGGGGCGACATTGGTGTGGCGCAGGGAACGTTTATAGATTTTGAGGGGTCTTATGATGTGTGTCAGGCTTGCATTGTGCAGATCGGTGGCGAGTTTGGGATGATTAGTACAGATATGTTTGTGGAGTTGAAGGAGCGGGTGGTGCGTCTCGATTTGGAGGCTACGGCTGCCCTAAAACTTTTGGAGAACGAGCAGGTTCTTAACAGTAGTCTTGCTATGCAGTTGGGGCGTGCTTTGGAGCGGTTGGGGGAGAAGGAGCCTTCTGTTACTGCCCCTCTTGTTAAGAAGGTTGCGGTTAAGAAGAAGGTTGCGGTTAAGAAATGATTGCCCTTCTTTCGGTGATAGCTGCTGTGGAGGCGGGCCTGCTCGTGGTTTTAACTAGCCGTTATAACCGTCTGCTTGCTTCTTTGGTGGCGCAGGTGAACCCTAAGGCTGCGGCTGCTGTGTCGAAGACCGCTAAACCTGCGGAGCGACCTCCGCATCGTAGGCAAGTCGGACTAGACGGCGGGAACGTGTAGACTAAGGCATGGCAAACGTTACAGACGCATGGGTACGATCACGCTACGACGAAGGCATATCACCCATCCGTAGCGAGGTGCGAAGCTATTGGCTCAATCATGCTTTCATGGAGGGCAACCAGTGGCTGTTTTGGGATTCTAGCAGGGAACGTATTGACGAAACTCCTGCCGACCATGATCGCATTCAGGCTACGATGAACCGCCTTCGGGCGAACACAAGAACGATTATGGCGAACCTTACGCAACGCGATTTGGCGTTCGAGGTTCCGCCTACGGCAGCAGATGATGCGTCTATTCGTGCGGCCCGCCTGTCTGCTACTATCCTTGAGGATTTGAGGGTGGGGCATGATTGGGAAACCCTTCGTGAGGCCAATATGGTTTCGACATTGAAGGGGGGTTCTTCCGCCATTTGCGTAGATTGGGACACGAAATCAAACGACACCGTAGAAACAGTACTGTCTATCTCGGAGATGGTGGTTGAGCCTGGGGCGCGTGATGCTGAGACTGCCCGTTGGTGGGTTAAGACTCAGGTGTTGCCTCCCCGTGAGGTTAAGGCCATGTTTGATATGGAGTCTACGCCTGCTGCGGATGCTAGCACGGGGCTTTCAACCTACCAGGCCCGTCCTGTTACTACGGGTGACCCGCTGACACCGCTTACCCTCGTGCTTACTTATTATGAGCGCCCTAATCCTGCCTGCGAGAAGGGCCGTTTCCTTGTTGAGGTGGACGGTCAGATTGTGCAGAAGGGCGACTGGTCGTTTCCTTGGAAGGACCGCCTAAACTTTGCGTTGACCCGTGAGACTCTTATCGAAACGCAGTGGGCCGGTTCTACTATCTATGATGATGCCCGCCCTGTGCAGGTAGCATTGAACGCAGTTTGGTCTAACAAGCTGGAACATTTACGCAGTGCGGGGAATGTGCGAATGCTAGTACCGTCCTCCGCTGCGGACTTCGTGAAACAGGTCACGGACATTCCTGGGGAGATGATTGAGTACCCTGACGGTTTACAAAAACCTGAGTACATGCAGATGCCTCAGATGTCCAGTTGGGTTAATGATCTTGCCAATCAGTTGGCTGACATGTTGGATGACATTTTGGGTGTCCACGACATTTCTCGTGGTAACGCACCGGCTAACATCGAGTCGGGGTATGGCCTGTCCATTTTGGCTGAGAAGGATTCGTCTCCGGTTGCACGTCTGATTAAGGAGTCCGCTAAGGCGTGGACTAAGGTCGGGCGTATGTGCTTGAAGCTGTATGAGGCTGAGAAGCAGGGCAAAAATGAGGCTACGATCAATCAGGGTTACGCTTCGGAACGCATTTCGTGGACTAAGAGCGAGATCAAAGGGCAGACCGGGGCTATCATTCCTGTTGAAACTATTATTCCTCGCAACCGTGCCGCACAGGCACAGTTTGCTGACAAGGCAATGCAGATGGGTTTGATAACGAACATTGCACAGTACACCGCTTTGGCTGACATGCCGGGGCAGGAGTCCCTTATTAGCGCTGCGGCCCCCGACCTGGCTAAGGCCCGTAGGGAGAACGCCTTGTTCACGTTGCACGAGATTGCGTTGCCTGCACAGTTCGATAACCACGAGGTTCACATTCAGGGGCACAACGACTTTCGTAAAACGCAGCAGTACGAGCAGCTACCTGACGATGAGCGTGAGGTTGTTGACATGCACGTTCAGGCACATGAGACGATGGCTGCCGAAGAAGCGGGCCGTCAGCGGATGAAGGAGCAGATTGACCCTGCCCTTAACGCTGCCCCTAATGCTGCGGGTACTCCTGCTGTTGATCCGCTTGCTCTCGCAGGTGGCCCACCGGCCCCTGCCCCTGAACCGGCACCTATGCCGGAGCAGGCTGCGCCTATGACACCAGACGAGATCACGGACGACCTTATGGCTAGTCTTGATACCTTAGGAGGGTAATGTCAGAAGAAGAGGGTGAGGAAGAAACTTTTTCTCTAAAATATGTGAAAGAGTTACGGGAGGAGGCTGCGGGTCACCGTGTTGCCTTGAAGCCGTACAAGGAAGCGTTTGCTACGCTGTCTGATACAGAAATTACTTACATGCTGGACCTTGTTGCCAAGATCAGCGAAGATCAGCCTGCTGCTGCCATCGAGATGCGCGACCTCTCGTACCAGCTTGCAGGTGAGGACGCCTTTCTTACGGATGTTCCGTGGGCGGTTGAAGATATAGGAGGGGCTATGCCCGACACAGAAGAAACAGAAACAGTACCAGGAGAGCAAGGCATAACAGCCGACGCCCTTACCGCAATGTTGGATGCCCGTGACGCTGCGGCGGCGGAAGCCAACACTGCTAGTACGAATAAGGCGCAGGAGGAGGAGGCTATTGCAGATATTATTGCGGAGGCTTCTGCTGCTGGATTTGAGCCGGGGACTAAGGAGTACGCAATGCTAATGTGGACTGCCTCGAACGAAACCGACGGCGACATTTCTAAGGCTGCGGAGGTTACCCGCCAGGTATTCCCGCAGGCCGACACGGATGATGCTGTTGTTGAGGAAGCGCCCCCTTCGGAGTTCCCTAAGACCGCCGTAGCGGGGGGTGTTTCGGCGCAGCCTTCACCACCAGTGGAGCCGCCGTCCGACCTCGCGCAGGCACGTACCGCTATGGAAGCCAGGTTGGCAAGGTCCAACGAACCCGGCTAAACTAAGCCACACCCCTTTGCCGTAATTTGTCGCCCTTGTGGCGGCATTTTGCGTTAACGGGTCGGGGGCGCTATACTAAACCTATCGGGATGATCCCGTGTGTGCCCTGCGCTTGATGCTATGGACCAAGTAAAACATAACATTCAACCACACACAAAGGATCTATCATGGCTTTAACTATGGCCCTAGCGGACGCAGCTCTCAAAGAGGACTACCAACCCGCCTTACGTGAACAGCTTAACAACAAGTCTGTTCTTCTCTCACAAATCGAAATGAACAGCAAAGATGTGGAAGGCCGCCGTGCGGTTCTTTCCCTTCATGTTGGTCGCAACTCTGGTGTTGGTGCCCGTGCCGAAGGTGGCACTCTACCTACAGCAGGTCAGCAAGGTTACGCAGAATCTCGTGTAACGTTGAAGCACAACTATGGTCGCATTCAGTTGAACGGTCAAACCATTCGGGCTATGAAGTCTGATAATGGTTCGTTTGTTCGTGCTATCGACTCGGAAACTAAAGGCGTGGTCCGTGACCTTCGCCAAGAAGTTAACCGCCAGTGCTACAACACCGCAGCCCAGCGTATTGCCACTTGTGGTACTACTTCGGGTTCGACTGAGATTGTGCTTGCTTCATCTACTACTGCCACTCAGATGCGCCATTTGGCTATCGGCACTGTAATTGATGTTGGTACTGCCGGTGACCCTGACAGTGTTACTGCTGCCAAGACGATCACTGCTGTGAATACGTCTACTAAGACTATCACTACGGCTACTTCGGTTACGACTTCAAGTTCCCATTTCATTTCTATCGCAGGTTCGGCTGGTTTCCAGCTTACGGGTCTTCGTGAGATTGTGGCGGGTTCTGGTACGTTGTTCAACGTTGACCCTACAGCTAACTCTGTTTGGGTTTCGACCACGAGCAGCAATGGTGGCACGAACCGTGCGGCTACTGACAACCTGTTTGAGACTGTCATTAACGATATTCAGATTGCGTCCGATGAGGACCCTAACCTGATTATGACTTCTTATGGTGTTGCCCGTAACTATGCGGCTCAGCTCAAGTCACAGAAACGTTATGACAAGACTAACGACCTTAAAGGTGGTTTCTCTGGTCTGTCTGTTTCGACTGGCAACGTAGAGCTTACGTTGGCTACTGACAAGGATTGCCCTGAGAACACTGCTTTCGTTCTTAACACCGCTCACCTCTGCCAAAACCAGATGAGTGACTGGGAGTTCATGGACGAAGATGGCTCAGTGCTATCGCGAGTTAGTGGTGTGGATGCTTACGAGGCTACCTTGTTCAAGTACCACGAGCTGACAACCGACATGCGTAACTGCCACGGAATTATTTCCGATTTGACAGAGAGTTAAGGTTATGGCCCTTACCGTAACCAACGAAACACGCAGCGTCGTGGGTGACTTGGTTCTCGTAACGGGAACCTTGACCTTCGACTCGTCATATCCAACAGGAGGCGAAGCTGTAGCGGCTTCTTCCTTCTCCAACTTTATCCGGCTAGACTTTTTGGGTCTTAATGCACACACGGACGTGGCTACCAAGCTCGCCGTGTGGGACCGTTCCAACGCAAAGATTATTCTTTATGTTGAGGATGGTACTACAGGTATTGAGGCTCAGGCTGCTAACGCATCCGATCAGTCTGCTGTGAGTGTGGAGTTCCTTGCCTTTGGTAAGTAGCTTCACCCTGTAACAAAGTTCAAGCGCCGTCAGTGGTTTCCCCTTCCCGCTGGCGGCGCTTCTTCGTTTCACGGGGGCTTAGCACTGGTACACTAACATCATGGCAGCTACACTACAATTTCTTAACACCCGTGAGTCTGTGGGCCTAGAAGCGGGACGCATTCTTCAAGAAGGCGATCCGACTATAGGATGGGAAGGTGACCCCTATCTATCTTTGTACCGTTGCATGATTACGGACAAGTGGGAGGTTTGGGACGAATATAGCGGTAATCCGCATCTTGTGGCTTCTATGCCAGCGTCCCGTTCCCCCAACATGGTCGAACTGTGCGCCAATCTGCGTGACGGTGACCTTCGTAAAGTAACCACAGAGGACGTTATGGCCCGTGTCGATGCACAAAATAAGGCTGTTGCTAGGGCGGTGGATGCCGCAGGGCAGGACCGTCTTAATGACGCTGCGACTAAGGTCCACTGGGCACTCTCTAGAGCAGATGGGCATTTGTACTGATGCACGGTGATAACGATTATGATTATGATGACGACGATGGCCTGGTTAAGCAGGTGGCTCAGAAACGTAAAGAGGCCGAGGAGACAAGGTTTCCTACGGCCTCTTCGAGGGTGCGGGATAAGGTTAAGTCCGGTAGGAAAAAGAAAAAACATTTGATGACATCTGGTGTTGTTAATGGTCTTATGCGTCGTAGGGAGTACTGATGCAGCTTTCTGTTATGCGAACGAACGTTCGTTCCCGTTGCGGCCTTTCGGCTTCGGACGGTTTGGCTTCTGATGCGGTGTTGACGGAGTTTATCAATTCGTCTATTCGCACGTTTTCTATGGAGCAGGACTGGCCTTGGTTGAAGGCAACCGAGTCGTTTAACACGGTTGTTGGTACTACCTCGTATACGCCTAATGCTGCGTTTCGGACTTCTCAGTCTGTTACGTCTGAGGGTGTAGATTTGCCGTACCGTACAATGCGTGATATGTCTGAGCCGTTGACTTTTGATGGTTCTCCCCTCTTTTTTTCTGTTGATCTGAATAAGCTGGTTATTGCACCGAAACCTGACGCAGTTTATGCTATTGTTCATTCGTATACGGCTGTTGAGACGGCTTTGACTGCTGATGCCCATGTTCCGTTGGTTTACGAGTGGGCTATTGATAAGCCGATCATTATGGCTGCTAAGCTGTTGGCTACCCGTCTGAAGGACCCTTCTTTGATGCAACTGTTGAACGCTGAGTTGCGTGATGTGGATAGGGCTATTGCTAATGAGGTCCGGCAGGCACGCCCTGCCCCTATCCCGAAGCACCGTACTGACTGGTACATTCACTAATGGCTTCCAGGAGTAGGGTAAGTTCTGTTACATACAAGAATTGGCGTGCGGGGAGCACGTTCGCTCGGGGGATTAACACGTCTAACTCTGTCCCGCAGGACGCATACCAGTCTACGAACATGCAGGTGTATTCTAATGGCACGCTTGGTGTGCGACCGTGGATGCGTGTGTGGCCTTCGGCGGGGTACCCTACTTCTACGGGGCTTGGCACCGATTTTAGGGGTATGCACTGGCATCCCCCTTATTTGACGACAGGGGTGGGGCTGATACCCGGCGCTTTGGTAGTCAATAACACGGCTGGCACCCGCTATTCGTCACGCTATGTGATATACCCAACCTACCCTACAGACAGGTGGGTAAATACCGCGTTTCCTGTGGCGTTTGCTTCTCACCCTGACCCGTACGACGGGGGCGATTCGGGGTACACGTTAGCAAAAGCGGGCGGCGATTCTACTGTCATGTCCCCCGGCGTCACGATCTATGACGGGTTCGCTACGTACTCTGGCCTGCTGGACAACTATGCGGCTATAACGTGGTCTACCCCGTCGGGGTTCAACCCGCGCTACTCGGTTGAGTACAAGGAACGCGTGTACTACTGGGGCGACACGTCATCCCCGACTACTATCGTGTACTCTGACGCAGCAGCACCAACCACGGTTTCGTCTAGCACCCAGTTCTTTAAGACAGGCGCTTCGGATGCTACGGGCGCTGTGGGCATTATAGCCGCCTACGGCCTTAGGGATTCTTTGTTGATGTTCGATTCGCAGGGGGAATGGCACGCCCTTACTGGCGCTAGTCCTATTACGGGCACGCTTCGCAGTGTGGGTGTTGCGGCTACTCCCGCTTATCTTCCTGGCGGGGTCCTGTTTCGTAACGCCGTATGGTTTTTGTCAAGGTTCGCTAACGATTCTGGTGTGTCTATTGCTTCCCCGCAGGGTGTCGATTCTGTTTCTTTGGATCATGTTCGTCCTGCTAACAATTATGGGTGGGATGATGTTGGGGTTGAGCCTTTGCGTGGGTTGGCGTCGCACGAGCTGGATGCTTTGATGCTTCCTTATCTTCGGCATGAGGCTACTGCTGGGGCTGACGGGTTCCAGAGCATAGATTTTGTTAACAATTCGTGGTCGCATTCTTCTTATTGGAACACGTCGATTTCTGCGGGTGGCCGTGGTGGTGGCGGTTCTGGGGACATTGAGGTGGCCGATGTTGCTATGGTTGACCAGAAGTACATGTTTGTTTTGACGGATGAGTCGAACACTACGGGGGTTGGTTCCGCTTATGTGCAGCTTTATTCTCGTGATATAGCTTTGGATAGGCCGTCTAGGGGCAACGATCTTTATTCTGATAGTGTGGAGTCTGTGGGGTACGCTGGGGGGTCTGTTACTTCTGGTGCGGGGCATATAAGGTTGGCTGCGTTTACTCCTCCGAGTAACGATCAGTCTCGTGTTCTTAGTGTGACGGTCGATTTCGATTTTTGGGCTGATGATGACACACAGTATGCTGTTCCTGGGTTTACGGTTTCTGCTATTACGGCGGGTGTTGGTGTTCCTGGTTCTTCGGCTTCGGCTGAAACGCAGTCGTTTTCTGGGGCGGGTCTTACTGCGTCGCAGGAGTTCGCTACGGTGACCTACAATTTTGGTGATACTGCGTTTGGTGCTCAGTCTCTTGTTGAGTTGACGGGGGTTCAGGGTGTGGCTTTGCATCGGGTGACGGTTGAGTATGAGACTCGTCCTAATACTCCGAGAAGCTGATGGCTTCTTCTCGGGGTGACGAGTATAGCGGTGCTGGTTATCTTGTTTCGTGGGCTGAGCTTTCGGGGGAGGGTTCGGCGTCTGTTCTTGCTGATGTTTATGACAGGAATCTTGAGGCGTTTCTGAATGATCCTTTGAGGAACATTAGTGCTGCTTCGTTGTCGGTGTCTGATGGTTCGGCTGCACTTCCTTCTTATACGTTTTCGTCTGATCCTAATACGGGGATGTATAGCGGTGCTGCTGATGAGATTTTCTTCTCGACTGGCGGCACAGAGAACCTGAGGCTGACCGGCAATAACATTCGTATGGCGTCAAGCGCCTCGCTTATATATAACGTTGGCGCTTTTAAGGGTGCTAGTGGTTCTGCTGCTGCACCTACTTTCACGTTTGATAGTGACACGAACACTGGGATGTATCGTGATGCGGCGGACTCGCTAAGTTTCTCGACGGGGGGCACACAGCGGCTCGATATTGATAGTGGGGGAATCAAAGGGAAGTTGGCATTCCAGGCTCCTTACGGGTCAGCCTCGGCACCATCGCACTCTTTCGACGGCGATACCAACATTGGCATGTACCGTTACTCGTCGAACCGGATCGGGTTCGGGATCGCTGGAACCTGGAGGGCCATCGTCGATTCAGGCGGCATCCTGGTCAACGGCTCCGTCGAATCAGGCTACGGATCGTCAGGGGCACCTACTCATACGTTCAACGGCGACAACAACACCGGCATGTACCGGCATGCCTCCGACAAAATCGGGTTCTCGACGGCAGGTTCATTTAGGGCCTATATAAGCTCCACATACTTCTACCTATACCCGAGAATCCTCCAAGACTCATCTAACTCTGACGCAATAATCCTACAAAGTAACACGAACACTGTAGGAAGCCTAAGTAAATGGGTACAGATAAACAATAACAGTGGCACCCGACAGGGCTTCACTGGCATGTATAACGGAAACATGTACCTCTGGGCGGACGTTGGTGCGGCGTTGATTCAGGCGGGAGGGGCAAGCTGTTCTTACATGAACGGGTCTAGCGTGTATATCTACGATGCGTACAACAACGCCAGCACAGGCGGCTCATACGTCCGCATCAACTCGTCCGGTCTACTGCACCGCTACTCGTCATCGAGGGTTTACAAAACAGACTTCGAGCCTCTAGCTGACGAGTTCGCAGACCTAGTACTTGACATAGAACCAGTGTTCTTCCGCTCAACGGCATCAAACGACAACCCCAACTACTCCTGGTACGGCGCTGTTGCAGAAGACGTAGCACTCATCGACCCACGGTTCGCAGAATGGGGGCCACCCGATGGTGGCTGCGATTGCCCCGACGCACAAGAACGGGGAGCGACATGGGATATGCACGAGGCCGACTGCTTCGTTCCCACCTCAATCAACTACGGCACATATACCATGCACCTAATCAACATTGCCAAGCGTCAACGCGATACCATCGCTAGCATGGAAATCCGACTCCAACTATTAGAAAAGAATCTCACATGAGCACCGAACAAGAACAACCAACAGCAGAAATTGTCATAGCAGCACTCGAACGAGAACTACTAGCAGCACACCAACGGGCAGCACAACAATCCATAGCAATCCTCCAACTACAAACCAAACTGTCCGAAGGCGACGAAGCGGAAGAACCTGTCGCCTGACACGGTACGTTTCTGCCGTGACGGGGTGTAAACTAGACTATGGCTTACACCGTTAAAGCAGGAGACAGTCTTTGGGCTATTGCACAAGCAACGCTCGGGGACGGGTCCCGTTGGCCCGAAATACAGGCCGCTAACGGTATTGCTGGTACGACGATCCAGCCGGGGCAGGTGTTCAACATACCGGGGCAGGATTCCACGGCACCTACCGACCGCAACGTAGCAGTAACCCCCGGCGAAACCGTGTTCAGCCCGGGCAAACCCCCTCCGCCCCCGGCAGTAAACCCTGACACCGAACTGTACCAAGACCCCGCATACTATGCGTACATGGCGGGACTCGGCACGCAGAAGTCAGAAATCGCTGGCAGGCTGCTAATGAAGAAAGATAACTACGATCAACAACTTGGCGAGGCCCTCCCAGGGTACGCCGACGCCCGCAAAGATAATGCCCGAGTCATAGACAACAATTCCGAAAACCGTGGCATGTTCCAATCGGGGCAACGCCTGCGTGACAGGTCAGAGTCGGATGAGACCATAGACGCACAACTGGCTGGCACCCGTGGGCTGTGGTCACGCAACCAAGCGGAAGCGCAACGCACAGCGACGGAGCAGGAAACAGCCCTTGATAGGCAAACTGCTTTGGAGTCAATCAATGCCCGTGAGCGTCTGTCTGCCCGTGATCTTAACGCTATAGGAGCGCCTTTATAATGCCTGATAAACGAAAAGCCAAAAAATCTGCTGCCAAGACAGCGTACCAAAGAAGCATAGGTTGGGGAGACACCCCCAAAAACCATCGCACTAGTGGGGGCGGAGGGAAGGGGCGCGGCCCTACCCCTACAAGACGAGTACCCAATACCAACGAAACTGATACGCAGGATTATCCAGCTGATACGAAGGGTTATGAGCCAACAACACGCCCTCCCAGCCGCGCCGAACTTAAACCCCAGAACATGCCCAACCCATACAAGATCAAATGGGAGAACCAGGGTCCTCCGAGCGACCTGTGGCACTCAAACCCCCAATATCGAGAACTCCAAAGAAGGATCTCCGTTGCGATACAGGAGGGGGCTACCCTCGACCAGGCCATAAGCAAGGGGACAGAATACGCGCCCAAAACCCGTGAGCTAAAATCGTGGATTCCCATGTACAAGAAGACGTTAGGTAACGTGTTCAACAAGGACCCTTACGAGTGCTTTGAGGACATGGCCTGCTACTACGACAGGTCCATAGACCAGACCCCCGCTGGCAGGGTTCACCTTGACAACCCGTTCTATACGCCTGTACCTGGCAGTCCTGGGTACTCTGACAGTAAACCACCCGCTTCACGCAAAAAGCTGCTTGCGGGCCAATACAGCAAGATACCAGGACTTCCTACCTAATGGCCGAAGACGCAGCAACCGCAACCAATTTTTATGCTGGGGACAATTTCTCGGATTCGATGGACAACCAGAAACGTGCGTTGCTTGCTGCTATGGCGGAGCGTGGAGCTGAGGGTGCCCAGGCTTTTAAGACGGCGCAGGCTGATACTGCTGCCCAGCGGCAGGCTTCTCTTAACGCTGCTGCGGCCCGTGGTGCGGCTATCAACGCCCCCGAGTCGTTGAATGCTGAGCTTAACGATTCCTATGATGCGATGCAAAACATTGGTCTTGGGGATTCGGCCTTGTCGCATGACCGCGAGATTGCGCGCATAACGGCTGCTAACACGGCCTATTTGGATCAGATGAAGGCGTCTGGCCCGTTGCGTGAAGAGTTTTATAATGCTGAGCTTGCCAAGATTGTTGCCTTACAGCAGAACAGTGGCGGCGGTTACGGCGGCGGTGTTGGGCAGGCGGAAGACCGCAGTTTGACGTACGAGGAACTTCTGGCTCTAAACCCCGACAACCCTTACCAGCTTGAGTTAGACGCTGTGCTACCGAACCCAGATATGCCCAACATGGGCAACTACTGGGACTCGGCAGGATTCACAGCAGGCCGAAATGAAGTAGAGTGGTCCTTGCGGGAAGGTGCCACTCTGGAAGAGGCGCTGGGGGCCGCATGGCAGGTTATGGCTGACACCCCTTACGGGCCTGGGGACGGATATGCTCAGCGTGGGGCATATAAACAGATATTGCGTTACCAGTTCGAGAATGTGGGGGGATACAATCTTACCGGCACCCCTGAGCAGCACACGGTGCCGCAGAAGTTTGCGCCTCTGGGTCCGGATTCCTACCACCAGTACCAGTCGGGCCGTTCGGGTGCGGGTCAGACCAGGGCACTACCTGGTAGCGGCGGTTCTACTGTTAGGGATGGTTGGGCTGCCCCGACCCCTGATACGCGTGTCGGGTCAAGGCCGGATTCTTACGTCAGACGTGGACCCATATAAACAGAGATTGGCTGCCAGCGGGGTACACTAATAGGAAGTAGGCCCTATTCTTTGAGGTAGTTAATGCCAAATGACGGTTCAGGTTTCATTTCGGGTTCTCGACCTGGCACAGGTGGTACTGTAACAGCACCTCCCCCGTCTACGCCCACGTCCCCTGTTGCCCCGTACACGCCCACTACCCCTCCCCCGTCCACGGGTGGCGGGGACGGTTCGGGGTTCATTTCGGGCGGTAGACCTGGCGCAGGGGGGCCTGTAGTAGTACCCGCCGAAGTACAACCTCCCCCGCCCACGGAGGTGCCCGCCGACGGTCTTACTCCTTTCGGGGACATGTTTGTAACGCAGCAGCCAGCAAGAGACGGGGGCGGCATCATTCAAGGACCCGTCCTCACCGACGAAGAGCGCGTAGACGCCTACAACAGGGAAAGCCAGGACGCACTTGACGACTGGATGGACAGCACACAGGATTCATTATCCCGCCTGGATGAGAACTCCCAAACCGTCCTAGAAAGAAACCAGTGGAACGATATAGCTAAGTTCATGGTGATGATGTCCATGACGGAGGAGCTGAACCCTGACGCACCTGACGAACTGTTGGAAGGGATAGTCAGCGTTAACAGTGGGCTTATGGAGGACTACGGGGACTCTCTCAAGGACCACCTTGAGAACCTCGAAACGGGCTGGTGGGATGCCAACTATGTTGAACCTGAACACAAAAACATTTTCCAACGTAGGCTTGGTGAGTATAAGGAGGAGGTGGGCCGTGTAGCACAACAACCTATTCTTAGCCACATACTAAAGGGCATGAACTGGACCTCCCAGAAAACTTTAGTCCGTTTAGATGAGATGAGGGTCAAGGCCAACCAAAGCAATTTTGATTTTTACAGTTACATGCGCGAGGAAGCTGCTAAGGACGGCGACGAAGACCGCTACGCATCAATAACGCAAACTCTGCTTGATATGCAAGACGACCCCCGCTACCTCGTCAGGGCAGAACCTGGCGAAGATGGAAACATAAACTTCCTAGAAGCCTACATGGGTAAGGACCCCGACTGGGGCGGGTGGAAGGGGCAAGTATTAAACGTGTTCGGCACAGCCATATTTGACCCTGTAAGCTATGTTGGTCTAGGCCCCCTAAGTAGGGCGGCTGCTGTCAAAGCATCTATACGCATAGGGGCGGCTGCTGATGGTGCGGCGGAGGCCGGTATAGCGTTGAGCCGTCGCATAGGTGCTGTTGGTACTAAAGGTTTGACTGCGGCAGAAACCGCCAATATGGTCCGCTGGTCGCAGTTCGGGTCGGAGAACATTTCGTCCGCCCTTAGGTCGTCACGTTTCTTTGCCCGCACCCCCGAGGTGGCACACGCACAGCAGATGCGACACCTGGCGAGAAGCGGTCAGTCCGGTATTAGGGTGGCAGGGAAAACAGTTATACCTACTAACCCGCAGGGGCTGGCACAAAGCAGCCTCGTACAAAAAGTTATACCTCGTATAGCGGGGGAGCGAGGCGCACAATTAGCTGCCGCTGCTACCAGAGGCGGCAGGTGGGCCGACGAAGTATTCCGCAGCACATCAGTAACCACATCTGTTCCCCGTAGGACAGCACAGGTAGTACAAGCAGATGCCGAGAGGGCCGCAGCAGAAGCAGGGATAGCGGCAAGAGCAGCCGCAGCCTCCGACGCTAACGTGGCAGCGACTGCCGCAGAAAATCTGGCAGCCGCACGCAGGGCAGCGACAATCGTAGACCCCACAGACCTGAGAACCACAGCCACAGGTATGCCTATGCCCAGCGGCACTCCTGGTAACAGGTTCGCACGGCCAAGCGTAGTAGCACGAGAAGGAATGGAAGCAGAAGAAGCCTACACCGCAGCCCTCAAACTTAACACAACAAACGCAGCATCTACTGCACAGGCAGATTCGGCAGCAGCAGACTTTGCGGCTGCACGCAGTACGGCTGTACCTAACAACCCTGTACTAGGCGACCCGTCCACGTTGACAGGGTTCAATATGCCGGAGCAAGTAGCATCAGGCACTGCCCCGAAGAGGTTTGCACGTTCGGGCAACTTAGGACGACAAACAGAAGAAGCATACCAGGTCGCACGTAAAGCTAACGAAGCGGAGGCCCTACGTGTCCTAAAAACGGACCCTCCTCCCGTCGTGCTTGACGCCCTCGACGATATAGATGATGCCCTAGCTACCGTAGATGTTCTTATACGCACCAAAGTAAAAGCCGGTTTGCTCAACCACATCAAAGACAACAAGGTTGTTAACACGGTACGCAAAGGCTTAGTACCACGAGAACGCCTGCTAAACCCTGCTTTACGAAGCGCTGACGTAGGCCCGCAGGTGCTCGGGTCAGCCGTATCTAGGTCCAAAGGTCTTAGGGAGATGCGTCTGTCCGACGCTACCAGGGGGCTAACTGAGTCGGCTGTCAAAGCCGCCACTAAAGAGTGGGATAGCTGGGATGAGTTAAACAAGTTCCTTAACCAGGCCATGTCGTCTATGGAGAAGTATGAGGCTGCCATAGTCAGGCTAGAACAGTTGGGTCCCGATAAGGCAAAAACTTTGCGTTTGTTGGAGGACATGGGGCAGGCGGATGACGGTATTAGGGCGTCGGTGATTCGTTCTGGTACTGACTTGTCTGAGTTGCGGGATCTTCGTAATTACATTCCTCGGATACTTGGCCCTGAACTGAAACAAGACATCAAACTGTACATGGCTGAGCAGGCCGACGACATTGTTCGGGCAGAAAAGGCCCGCGCTTTCGCTGGCCTTGGTATTGATGTTAAGATTGAGGATGGTGTCTGGCAGGTCGTTGACGACGCTGCAACATCTCGGGAAGTCTTTGACATGACAGCGCAGAAGGGGGCGCTCAATCGGCGCAACCTTGACGCCTCCGTACAGGACTTGTACGAAGTCAACGACGCCCAGCGGGCTGCGTTGCAGCACGACGTGGACGGCCTCCCCAACCCCCTCGCAGACTTCGACGCGGACATGTTCAGCAACGATGTTGTTGCCGCCATATCTTTCAGAGCGCACGCAGCCTTCCAAGCTGAGATGCTCATGGACCTGACAGATGACATTGCCAGGTTCTCTGACGAATTGGGACGAAAGTACGCCTACGTGGCACGAAGTCCCAAGGACATTCTTGCTGTAAGAGCGCAGATGAAGCTGGACGGGATTATAGGCACCGAGGGGTATGCCATCAACCAGTTACCAGGAGGGGGGCAGACCTTTATGAACGAGGTTATGCACACTGAACTAAACAGCACCCGCATGTTCTTGGAATCCACCGCCGACATGAACGTTTATCAGCGGAACCTTCGGTCTGCTAACTCTGTTTGGGCCGCAACCGCAACCGTGCCTATGCCCACGGGCCTTCCCCACCATTTACGCAACGCACAAGGTAACGTGTTCCTAGCGACCCTCGGGGGGATTGACAACCCTATACGGTTCACACAGGCAGCACGGATACAGAACCTGCAAAGGCAGATACGGAACCGTATTGATGAGGTTGGTGGGACTTGGGATGATGCAGCTAAGGCGGTTAAGGGTGTTAGTGCTGAGGACGCAGTTCTCATAGAGGAGATCCGCGCACTGGGCATTACAGCTTCAAGCCAAGCAGGTGACCAGGTGGGTATGTTAGGGAATGAGGGTGGGCTAGCCCAAGCCATCCTCGGGTCTTGGCCTGTCACAAAAGGTAGGGCACTAGGAGAAACTTTTGAGAACAACGGGCGCATTGCCCTGTACATCGACGGACGAATCAAGGGCATGTCCCCCGAGCGGGCCGCAAGCAACACACGCACGTTCCTGTTTGACTACTCCGACCTGACCAAGTTCGAGTCTGGTGCCGCCCGTGTTCTCATGCGGTTTTATACTTTCACTCGTAAGAACATGGCCGTAATGGCGTCTTCGCTGGTCAGGTATCCTGGCCGTGTTGTCAACGCACAACGGGTCATGGAAGCAGGAACCGACGCCTTTATGGGCAGCGAAATACCCACCCCTGAGGGCATGATTTTGCCTGACTGGTTCGCTGAGAAGAACATCAAATTACGCAGCGGTGGACTGTACGGTGCCATAACCGGCGCAGAGTATCAGGCAGCAGGGGTTGACACCCCTCTGGTGGCAGCATCAGGCACATTGGGGAACTTGGGGTCCTACCCTGGGTCTGTACCAGGACTGCGCGAAATACTGCCAGAATGGATGACCTACGGTGGCAAGCAGGACACGTACGCCAGGACTTTGGGACTGTTCAATGGTGTACCAACAAGCGTGCTGGACTTATTCTACGGTGGCCGTTTCGGGCGTGACCCATTCACAGGTGGCCCGCTGGAGGAAGGCGGGGTTAATGATGCCTTACGGGTTTTTGAGACTTTTCTTCCTATTGTCAGCAGGGTTGATGGGCTGATAGAGAAATGGATGGAGGATGAGGGCGAAGTTGGCCGTTGGCTTCTGTACATCAATAACCTTACGGGGCTGAGCAACTTCAATATGACTGATGATAGGCAGGAGGGGGCTAGGGCGCACATCATTAACCAGGTGGAGGATGCTGTAACTGCCTTCCGTAAGGAGTATCCTGACTCGAAGATTCCTTCTATTTCGGAGCTTCGGGCTGCGGGTGCGCTTGCTTTTCAGTCTGCCGCTTTGCAGGCAGCCTGGTATGCGGACCCTGATGACATTGACAGTGATCTGCTTGCGTCGATGACTAAGGAGCAGCGTGACGGGCTGCGGGACGACGGGTATTACATTGGTCCTGAGCCTGAGGATCGCCCTGCTACTAGGGGCGAGTTGGCTATTGAGACACAGAATAGGATAGATTCGCAAATACTGTTCCGTGAACGGAACGGTATGACCCCCCTTACTTATACGGAGATTCTGAACTTACGACTGTCTAGCCCAGGGATACCCAACCAGGGGTTCTTCCTACAGCGAGACATTGAGCCTCTGTCAAACGCTAACCGTTTCAGTACGAAGGAAGATGTTGACACCTCTGTGGAGGATCTGAATAACTTCAACGCTGTGATGGGGTACGGGACGACTATAGAGGAGTTGGCCGAGTTGCAGCCTCTGCTTGATGATATGAGTAGGGCCGTACAGGAGGCCATCGACGACAACGTGACTGAGGAGGAGTTTGATGACTGGCTTATCAACGACTACCTTACCCGTACGGAGAAGGGCAACCTTCCGGCACCGTTCGGGATTGAGCCTGGTGAACTGTATTCTGTGGACCTGTGGCGTGACGGTACTCTGTCCGCCGATGACTTGGACAAGTTTAAGGTTCGTGCTTGGGAGCAGCGTGCCGTGGTGGACTTCTACTACAAGCGATACATTGGCCGTGCTCCTACGTGGCTGGAATCTACCACTTGGGTGTACCAGACGTTGATGAGTAAAGGCGATCAGGTGTACGCAGGCTTGAAGCCGGGTGTTGTGGTTCCTTCGAGAGGCAATGTGCAGTCGGAGGCAGAGGAGAAGGCTGATGCTATTAAACTCATTGATATTGTTAACCAGACTACGCTGTCTGATGGCACTAGCGGTCCTGCGCTGGGTGGGGGCAGCGGTTCGAGCCGGGACGCTTCGACCCCTAACCCGTTTGCTAACCGCAGCCCCGGAGGCTAGGTCTTAAAGAGGACCTTTGGTGTGTCCCTGTCAGACCTACGACCAGCAAAGTACCCTTTACACGCTTGGCATTGGTACTGCGGGTAGCTGTATGCGTTAGCGTAACGTGTCCCGCGCTTCTGGTAGTGCTTGGATTGGCAGCGGGGGCAGGCTTCTTTGCCTGTGTATACGGAGAGGTTGGGGTGTGTCTTGTCGAAGGGAAGCATAATCCAGTAGGCGTCTACGAGGGATCGGATGTCACCTTTTGCGTAGCGGTACATGTGTTTCCATGCCTTCTCATCGCCTTTCATGCAGCCTTTCCAGGTGGCGAACCCGCCAGGGTCTTGCTTTAGGGTGACGTTAAGGAAAGCGCACACGTCTTTGAGCGAGTTGGAGGACAGCTTGAACTCTCGTCGTGCCGTCCGCAGGGTGTCCACACTTTTACGAAACGGGACGGGTCCGTACCCGTGTTCTAAGAACTTGGCGTTCGCTTTCTTGTCATCGAAGCCTTTGCCGTTGTGCGCTATGGAGATGTCTGCCTGCGAGAGTAGGTCGTGTAGTTGTTCGGTCAGCCACTCGTCATCTAGTACTCCTGGCTGATACAGGGGGTCGTCGGGCATTCCGAGGACGTGAACTTTTTTGTCGGGTCCGTCGAGCCATTGCCAGGAGAAGCAGAGTAGTTTCCAGTCTTCAACTATTTCGATGAGGGAGGTGTCCCACTTTTTCCAGGAGTATCCGAGGAGGGGCGAGCTTTCAATATCCCATACGAGTCTGCGTAGTTCTGTCATGTTACCCTTCGAGGTGTAGTAGGTCTGTTATCGTTTCACATACGACAGAGGCGATTGCTTCTGCTTCTTCTACGTTCATTCCGTCGGCTGCGTACAGGATGCTGTAGCAGATTTCCTTCTCTAGGTCTACGTCGTCTGGTAGTGTCATGGTTTAGTCTACCTCTACTTCGCTAAGGGGCAGCCGCATGACCCGGGTACGTTTACCAAGGTGTTCTACCCGTGTTTCGATTGCCTGGTGGTTGTCTACTAGGAATGCTTTGATTCCTTTGGCGTTGTTGGTTGGTAGTACGAATGCCTGCGATTTGGCTACTTCTGTGCGTAGGTTTACGGGGGCAACGTACACGTATTGTTCGTCTTTCCACACGGGGTCAGTGTAGAGGTTGTTTTCTAAAGCCCAACGTACGGCCTCAAGTATGGGGTTAGACTTTTGTGCTTCGGTTGCTTCTTTGGTTATGTTCGATGTGTCAAGTTTTGGCATGACGAAACCAGGGTTTATTTCTGTGAAGAAGTCTGAGAGTAGCCGCCAGCCGAGGTCTAGTACACCAAGGTTGATGCGTTGCCGGTCGTTGAGCGAGGCGTCTCCTGCGGGTTGGACGTTGATCCGTTCGATGAACGGGTCGTTGTCTTTGCCGCCTGTTAGTAACCATTCCAGGTAGGTTCGTGCGTAGCCGCCTGAGGGTTTGGCTATGGGGCCTCGGCCTTCTTTGGTCATGCGGAGTAGGACCATACGGTCGGTGTGTGACGTTTCGATAAACGATTCTTCGCCTGTTACTAGGACTGGTACGACGGTGGGGATCTCTGTGACTTCGGCTTTGTTGTCTGTCATTCCACCTTTGTAGGATGGTTGCCCTGTGTAGGAGTCTCGTAGTAGCTGGTCGAGCTGGTTCTTTGCGTCTTCCCTGGCACCTGGCCGGTATTCGTCAAACCATACAGGAATAGCATTGGCACTCGCAAAGAATGCCGTCACTGCGTATGGCGTAGTACTTGTCAGGTTCGTTGTGATGTCGGAACCAGAGAAGCCTGCCAACAACGTCTCGGTAAGCGTCGTCTTCCCTGTCCCTGAGCCACCCGAAATGGACAGGATCGGGTATTGTGAAAATAGGGGACGTATGGGTGCTGTCGCTAGCCATGCTAAGAAGGGTCCTGTGATGTCTGGGCGGTGCATATTATACATCGCCATGAACTCCTGTATAGGGTTACACGGGAGCGACGGCAAACTGATGCGGCCTTCGAGATTTATTTTGGAGGCGGGTGGGACGTATTCCCATACGTCGGTTCCGATGTGGCCTCCGGGCCATACGAAGTCGCCCTCGTGCCAGCCTGCCTGCCTTGTCATGCGTCCTTCTGGTAGAAACACGGACTCGTGTAGGAGGAGCTGTAAGAGCCTCTGGTGGTCGCCAGCCCCGCCTGACCACACTACAGCGTGCATGTTACACCATCGCACTAGGGCGTTTGTGGATGCCATAGCTTCGATTGGGATGATAACGTCTGTGTTGTGCGGTTGTAGTTTGCCTTGGAACCCTATGCTGCCATCCTCCGAACGAAGAATGGACTCTAAAGCAAGATGCCAGTTGTTTAACACACGAGGGTTTCCCTTCTCGTGCGTAGCAGGGCGGGCATAGTTTCCGCTCAACACTATAAGATCCAACGGTCGGTCCTGCATAGGACGAGAACGACCCGGCAACGAAAGCACCTGCGGTCGTGTCAGCCCCGCAATGTCCTTACCAGGCGGCAACGGGATCACATAAGCCGTCCCCTGCACACCAACATGCATAGCCCACTTCACAGCAGCGGTACGCCCCGCACTGTCACCATCGAAGGCAATATAAACTTCTCTGCCTTCCAACTTCTCCACCCCAATGAGACGCTCAGGGAGATGCCCTGTACCAGGAACCGCTAGCACCTCGAAGCGGTCACCAAGGATGGCGTCAGCCACCCACGCATCCGACTCTCCTTCACACAACAGAACCGGCAGCGTACTATCGCCACTCAAGTTAGGTAGCCCATACAAAGCCATGTTGCTGCCTGTACTAAACCACTTACCGGAACGGCCACGGTGACGCACAGCAACAAGGTCACCGTGCGAATCAAGGTACGGGATGAGAAGCACACCATCAGGCGTCGTACTAATACCCCACCTGGCCTGCATCTTCACAGGGTCAAGGTGAGCGAACGACGGGTGCGCCGTCTTCTCATCATAAAGGAAGGCGGACAGCCCCCGGGCTATAGAGGGACTGTCCGCAGCATCCAGCTTGGCCTGCGCCTCGTCTGGATTGAAAGGCTCACGGGCAGCAGAACTAATAGAGGGGCCTTCCCACTCCATGCCACAAAACTTTACATACAGTTCCGTGCATCTAGTTAAACCTTCAGTGAGAGTACAAGCAGCATCGCCCCCCTCGAAACGTATCACCAGATCAATGACACTACCTTGTAGGCTTTCCGCGAAGTCACCCCAACGCTGCTCCCCCTTCGTGTTCTTGAACACGTCAAAGGATGCGTTGGTGTCCGCACGGAAAGGCGACAGGTAATGTAACCGTCCTGATGATTCGCTGGCAGGGTGATGATCGTACTCTGCCAACACAAACGGGATAGGTAGATGAAGCCGAAGCTCATCGGGTCCCGCCTGTTTCGCTTCGATAGGGGTTGTCACTTACAGGTCTATCTCAGCGCCAGTAGCGGCAGGGGCAGGGGCCGCAAACTTTTCAGGCTCCTTCGCAAAGGGGGCGTACGTGTGGTCGTTCCAAGGATCGCCACCGCCCTTATTGTCACGGTAGCCTGCGGTGATAGTGACCTGCGATCCGACAAGGTGCGCCGAGATTGCTTCAGCGGAAGGGTCCGCATCAATAAAGGTCTTGTCGCAACCGAGCGCCTCAAGGACACCGAATGCTTTGCCGTTACCGAAAGCGTTGGCCGAGAAGGAGATGTTGTCCCAGAAGGACTTGCCTCTATCTTCGCCGTCCATCACAGTGATCTGCACACCGAACGCATCGAAGCCGTTCTTAGTTTTCTTGTTGTTAGAGCGGGCAACTTCTGCAAGAAATACCTGGCCCGATGTCGGCTTCCAGCCGCCACCTTCAGACGAGATACCTTCTTTTTCTGCTGCCGCATATAGGTCTTTAAGCCCCATTGTTGTCATCTTCTTCCTTAGTTGTCTTACGTTCGATCTTAGGGTTGGCACTATAATCAAGGCCAAGGGTGTCCGCCAACTCCCGAGGGAAATAAAGCGGAATGATTACCGGCTCACCAAGCTCAGTCATTGGTGTCGCCATAATTTCTAACTGCACCACGTCTGTGTCAAACATGTCACGGGTGTCATCTAACATGACGTACCCCGCCGACACGGTGCAAGGGATAAGTGTGTCTGGTTCTTTAGGTTTCTTGGTCATGCGTTTACCTGCTGGATCATAGTCTTCATGGACGGTGAAACAATAACCTTACCGTTCGTGTCACGAACAGCGTGAAGGCGGCACTTCGCTTGTGCGTCACCAGTAACAATATCCATCACACGAATATCCAAACCGTCTTGCCCGAGTGCATCACGCATGAAGCCAAGCACATCAACCCAACCAGGAATACTTTTCCTTAACGCCCCCTGCAATAGGGGGATGGCAGGGTGAGCCTCAGTATCAGAACCCATCACAATTACCACGTTCACCTGACGGGGACTGTTAGGCCATGTCAGGTCACGTAGGGAACGGATGTGTTCGGCCATCATGTCAAGAAGTTTCCCCCACTTCTGCTGATCGAAGATCGTACCAACACCTTCAGAGATGTTGCGCTTACACAGCGACTGCATCTCGGTGAGCGAATCTAGTACGACCGAGTTGAACGGGTGCTTGCCGCTTTTCAACACGGTGATTGCCATGTCAACCTGGGACCAGTCCGTCACGTTAACCACAACAGACGTGTCCTTGGTAAGGTCCGCCGCTGCGGGCGGTTCGTCCATCGGGTTCCAGAACACCTTCGGTGACTGGGTATCCATAGACCCGCCCTCGTAGTCGAGGATCAGCCGTGGCCCTGGTGCGGTGTCCGCAAACCAGGTCTTGCCTGACCCCCAATCTCCGTGTACTGCGACGCTGATGCGCCGGTAGTCCGTTTCGTTACTCATCTGTCTCCCTCTTAACATAGTTCAATCCGAGAACTGTTTCGTAATCGCTGCCGTCATCCACCATACCGCACACATCTAGCATCCCGCAATCCCAGGAACAATCCTTGTTGGGGTTGGGGTACAGCGACGGGGTATCAAGGCCGTAGTTGCCCACGTTTTCTATCACCCTAATCATGTCAGCAATAATAGCGTACAGGTGGTCGGCGTGCTTGCCCATCATCCGCTCCGAGATCCCGAACCCAGACTCCCCGTAGAACGGGGGCTTGGCTGCTGCGGTTCGCAGCACACGTCGGCCCATAGAATGTTGTGCCCGCACAGGAAACTTGCCCAGCCGTAGACCTTCAAGGTACGAGTAGGTGAGCAGTTGGAAGTCTGTGGTTGGCGGTGTCTGTGACAGGGTGGCAACAGATTTGAGGTCGTCGAGGACGTACCCGCCAAGCATGGTGTCTTCGTACACGTGGTCTGCTTTGTAGGTGATTGTTATGTCGTGTTCTGACACCTGGAAGGGTAGTAGTTGTTCACGTTGCTCCTCCACCACAATGCTCTTGCGGCCTGCTTCGATGCCTTCTTCTTCAGACCAGTCAATGTAACCCTCGACCATACGCAGGGCGAGGCTAAGGCTCTTTATCCAATCAGGGAAGGCGTCGTGATCGGGTCCCACATCCTCCGGCTTGACCTCCAGATTGAAAGCGTCATGCACCGCCTGCGCTGCACCGTCCCTGTCCTCACCAACACGGTAAGCACCAACACCCTCGTGATACAACGTGCCCGTATGATGCGCGCCAGGGTAATCGTCCGGCTTCTTCCACCCCTCCTGGTACTGCAACCACCACGAACGGCGGCACCTAATAAAGCGTTTGATTTCTGATTGCCTAAACGTGTAACTCATATCTCGAACTCCTTCTCCCGCTCCTCAACAAACCGTGCGTGCTTACGATTGTAATACACACGCCACGCAGCCTTACAAGCAGGACACGTACGATCACGCTTACCCTGCTCAATACGACGCAGCTCCTGCTTATAGCCACGCACCGTACCATGACGAACTTTCTTAGTAGGTCTTACCACGAACAACCCTCCCGCAAGAATCGCAACGACGGTAGCCACGGGTGTAATACCGCCAGCTATGCCCCTGCATGAACCCGCACCGGACCTCTTGACGAAACCGTTTCATCATACTTCACCTCTCGAAGCGGCCTCAAGCCACAACGGATCACGGACCAGTTGTTGCAACTTGCCCTCCTTATCGTGGCACACAGCGTGTACCGCCTCATCAATAGTACCATCAGAGATCAACACAATGTATTGCAATTCTGTGACTTCTTGACCGATACGATTGATACGAGCCTTCGACTGCTTGTTAGCCACATTACTATACGACTCCTGCAAGAACACCATGCACGCAGCAGCAGTGAGAGTAATACCCTCAGCCCCCGCCCCTGTTGTGCCCAGCACCACGTCGATGCTGCCTTCCTGGAACCGTTCAATAGTCAACGCACGCATCTCCGGGGACTGCCCGCCCGTGACCATGCCCACCGAAAAACCGGCAGCCTCCACCTCGGCAGCGGCAAGCTCAATCAGCTTACGAGACTCCGCATACACAACCATCTGGCCGCTGTGCTCTTCGAGAATGTCCAGCAAAGCTGTGACCTTGTTCGATGGCATCGTTAACGCCGTGACCTTACCCTCATCGTCAAGCACAGGCGTAGCCGAAGCCATCTGCCTTAGCCTCGTAGAAACCACCAACGGCTCCGACGCAATAAGCATCCGCCCATCCAACTCCGTCATCATATGCTTACGCATCTGATTGTACGCACGCTCCTGCTTAGACGAAAGAGGGATGCGACGGATGTCAACAGGATGATCCTTCAACCCCACAACCTCCTTAGTCCTACGCAAATAACGGGGGTCCAAAAACTTTCTCATCTCCCGCTCCGTATTAGGATTCAACCCAATGTTCTCCAACCCCCCATGCCAACCAACATTCGTGATGCAGTAACGGTCACGGAACCTCGAACGGGCAGGCCACTCCTCCGCACAAACAAAATGCATGACGCTCCACAGGTCATCAGGGTCATTCACAATAGGTGTCCCCGTCAAACCGAAACGGTGCCGTGCAGTCTCCGCAATCTTCCACAACGCACGGGTCTGCTTCGCCTTAGGCGACTTAACCTTATGCACCTCGTCCGCAATCACACACCCCCACGGACGATTCAACTCAGCCGGTGCCCCCTCCTTAACCAACGACCCGAAGGCAGCCAGCTCCGAATGCAAACGCAACGACTCGTAGTTTATAACGTACACGTCAGCGTCCTCCGCCAACAGCTTGCGCCGCTTAGCAGCCGACCCCTCCACAACCACAACCTTGCGGTCATCCAACCACACACCGCACTCCTCTTTCCACTTGTACTTCATAGAGTTAGTGCAAACAATAAGCAACGGGAACCCGTCAAGGTCCTCGATAGCAACCAAAGACTCCACCGTCTTACCCAACCCCATCTCGTCCGC
>Ga0307988_1000385_pt1 | contig 31403 bp, 23 predicted proteins | sample EllFjometagen183_FD_203166 | JGI IMG/M metagenome (GOLD analysis project Ga0307988, IMG submission 203166) | Marine microbial communities from Ellis Fjord, Antarctic Ocean - #183 | ecosystem: Environmental > Aquatic > Marine > Unclassified | place: Southern Ocean | collected 2014-10-08 | reverse complement strand
GCATTACAGAATCTGATGCAGGCTCAGATGTTATGGCCATGGCATCTACTGCAGAGGACAAAGGGGATCACTGGCTATTAAACGGTTCCAAAACCTGGATTTCCAATGCCAAATATGCCGATGCCCTCCTTTATTATGCTTACACGGATAAAGCCGCTGGATCAAAAGGGCTTTCCGCCTTTGTTATCGAGCCTAAAAACTTTAAAGGAATTAAGACTTCCGGTCTTGACAAGCTGGGTTCACATTCCTCACCCACAGGAGAGCTTTTCCTTGATAATGTTAAAGTACCCAAAGAAAATATTCTGGGCAAACCCGGTGACGGAGCAAAAATAGTGTTCTCATCTTTGAACCAGACAAGGCTGTCTGCCGCTGCCGGTGGTGTAGGGCTTGCCCAGGCCTGTCTTGACGTGTCCACCAAATATTGTAACGAAAGAAAACAATTTGGCAAAAAAATCGGTGAATTCCAGATGAACCAGGACATGATCGCCCAGATGACGGCTGAAATAGAAGCTGCCCGTCTGATTGTCTACAAGGCAGCATGGGAGAAAGATAAGGGCAAATTAAACAATGGCCGTGATGTGGCAATTGCAAAATATCTGGCAGGGGAAATAGCAACAAAATCTGCCAACTTTGCCATGAAAATCCTGGGTGCCTATGGATACTCCACAGAATATCCTGTTGCCAGATACTACAGAGATGCCCCAACCTATTCCATGGTTGAAGGTTCTACAAATATCTGCAAATGGATCATCGCGCTGGATCAGCTCGGGTTTAGAAAAGCCAACAGATAATAAAAAAAACCGCCATGGACAATGAACCATTTTAGTTTTTGGATTGTTTTTCATGGCGGATTATTAAGGAGGAAAAGGTGGACCCAAAAGAAATCGCAAAAAAAACAGGTGAAACCGCGAAGCTTTATTTTTCCACTGTTAAAGAAGAGGAAAAACCTTACAATCTGTGGAGACATTTTGACAAAGACCTTGCAAAAGACATGTCTTTGTATATCACAGGTCAGATGTATTCCAGGGAAAAAATTCCCCATCAGACACGGCAACTGGTTACAGTGGCCGCGTTAACAGTTCTTTCAAAACCAGATGAACTAAAGCTTCATACCCATGCAGCCCTGAATGTGGGATGTACAAAAGAAGAGATAGCAGAAGTGATTTTTCAAACCAGTATTTACGGCGGTGTGCCTGCGGCAAACACGGCTTTGTCTGTTCTAAAAGAAGTCCTGGAAGAACGCGACGAACAATAGACTCCATCTTTTTTAAAGAGGTTTTACGATCTGCCTTATTTTTCCAGATTGTATGGCCTCAAAGAATTCTTCCCCCAATTGCTTGTTTTTTTCAAGGACGGTTTTCCAATAGACCTTACGCTGCATATCTTTGCCTTTGAAAATACTAAAATCTTTTCTATCGGGTATTTTTGCATAGGGAAGGGTTTTCACAAAAGTGTTTGATGGGGCAACAAGAACCACATTTTCCATGTTGCGGTTGCAAGGTTTGCGTTTTAGCGCCTTATCAAACCATCCGGGCGTAATCTTTTCATAAAAATGGGGGTATAAAACAAGGCCGTCCCCATTTGGTAAAAATGGGATGTCCAGATGATAATCAAGGATTCCCCCATCCCGAAAAAGCCCTGACGCTCCTTCAATATTTGAAACTCCCTCCATTGCTATTGGCATTGATCCTGAAGATAATAATGCTGATTTAAAATTAGAGAGTGTCAGACCATAGCTTGTCATGGGAAATTGATCCATAAAAGCAAAAGGTGGTTCTTTATCTGGATTACAGAACAGTGCTCTCTCAAAAAAATGCCCAAGTCTATTCCGGCTAAACAGGTTTACACCTGCAGATAGTCCAAGACCCAGCAATAGAGGGCCAAACCGGTCACTTTTTAATAGGCCTTTACATTTGCTGGATAAAAAAGTAATCCTCATAAAAGGATGATTGAGCATGGCTTCAATCTCTTTATCATCAATATATGAATCCAGGATTCTCTTTGTTTCCCTGGTGATATCTTTCTTTGAAGGCCTTACATCATAATGCTGGGCAATATATTCTTTTTCAAGTTTCCCAATTGCTGCGATGGGATCTTTTTGGCAAAAGGCAGCCATTCGAAATGCACCTATTGAGGTTCCGATAAGATAAAGAGGATCTGTCCGTTCTCTGAATAATGACATCAATACCCTGTCAATTCCAGTTAATACCAGAAATTTTGCAGAGCCTGATGCACCGGCAATAACTTTTACACGGGACATATTCAAACCTTCATCCCGGATGATATTGATGGCTTTAGACCCTGCAAGTATGGATATATTGCTAAACATGATACCTTATATCCGGATCATTTCTTTTAGGTGCCCTGTAATACTTTAATTTTGGGAATCCCACCATAAGCGCGCCATGGCAGGTATGTTTTTCAGGTAATTTCAAATATTCGGCAAGATTCGGCCACTGGCTTACCGCAGAGTTTACATATCCTGCCCAGCAGCTACCAAGTTTAAATCCCGGCAATGCAAGTTCCAGATATGCCAGTGCTAAATGACAATCTGCAGAAGCAGATGCAAACTCATCTGAAGCATAGGCAAACACAAGCATTGGTGCGTCCCTGCATATTCTGTCCACCCCCTTATCCCATTGATTAATCAAGGCGTCCAGATTATACATCTGGGCCATTTGCGGGTGGGCTTTTAAAGCATATCGCATCCAATCAATCACATGGACACCTATTTTACCAACGCCTTTTTTCCCATTAATCACAAGCCATTTTACGGGTTGGCGATTGCTTGCAGTGGGAGCACAGCAGGAAATCGCCAGAGCTTTTTCAAAAATATCTTCTGGTATCTGCTTGTTCTTGTATCGCCGCACAGACCTGCGGGATTTCAAGAAATGCTCCACTTGGTTTGCATTAAGTACAAGATCTTTTTCAATGGGCATGCACTGCTCCGGTGAAAGAAATTCCAGACTGAAAGCAGCTTTTGGACAAACTGCCACGCAATGGCCGCACCTGATACAAAACTGCTGTGCATCCTTTGTGGGTACTGGTCCATCTTTTGTCATTTCAATAATATGAGCAGGGCATTCAATCGCACAAATACCGTCTTTATCGCATTTTTCATTATCTATCGTAAATAAACTCATCAATCCAGCTTAATTGTTGTTTTATAAACTAAAATTCCCATTTATCCCTCAATTTACCGCAAAACAATAATTTTACAAATGGGTATAACTTTTAAACCGTAATGATATCCGTTCAGCTTTATTTGTACTTATAACGAATTCAGAAAAAACCTGCCAGAATAATCTTTATGTATAAAATTTCATTTTATTTCCTAAAAAAGTAATTGCCCGAATCTGTATATCATTAAATTTATCATGATATCTGTTTGCTGTTTATATTAAGCTTTCTTAATATTTTATATCAAAGAAAACTGTATATATATAACAATTGAAATTGTATCTGCAAAAGTTTCTAAATAAACGGTACTCCAAAAAGTTGCAGGAATCGATCAATCGTCATAGGAGCCGATCCTTCAAAGTGATTGTTGACATTCAGCGTTACCATGACTTCCTTTGTAAGCAAACTGTTTATCATATTTTTTAAGTTGTGAAGTTCACCATCTTTCGGATCAACGATGGCATTCCAGTACCCTTGAAGAAAGACATGAGGATTAGGTTTCAGAGGCCCTTTCCTGCCATGCTTGTATTGATGAGTCAATGTAATTGCATTTGGAATCTTTATACTGAATCGAAAATTAATTTTTATCAAGCACTTTTCGAATAGTCTGCGCTGTTTCCTGCATGTCGATTGGTTTTGTGACGTAGGCTGCCAAACCCAAATCTTTTGCCTTTTCTTCATCAACAAAGGCACTGTGACCCGTGCAGATAATAATGGGTATATCTTCTCGAATGTCCATCAGCTTTTCAGATAATTTAACACCCGTCATCTGGGGCATGGTCATGTCGGTTATGACCAGATCGAAATGATAAGGATTTAAGCTGAATCTTTCCAAAGCATCTTGCGGTGCTGTGGCGGTTTCAACTTTGTATCCCAGGCGCTCAAACATCCTTTGCACCATATTTACAATGGATATTTCATCATCCACAAATAATATGGTTTCATTTCCCATGGGAATATCCTGGGTTGTCTGTGTTTCAACCTTTGGTTTTTTTGTAGTCAAAGGAAAATATATGGTGAATTTAGTGCCTTTGCCCTGACCGCTGTCAACGTCAATTGCTCCGTTATGATTTTTGACAATGCCGTGCACCACGGCCAACCCCATGCCTGAACCTTTGCCTACATCCTTTGTTGTAAAATAGGGGTCAAAAATTTGATCGATGATTTCAGGGTTTATGCCAGGCCCTGTATCACTTATCATAATCTTGACGTGAGGCCCGCTTTTCAAACCAGAATTATTTTTGATTGAATTATTATTCAAAATTACCTTTTTCACAGAGACAATAAGGTCACCGCCGGATTGTTCCATGGCGTGGGAAGCATTGATGCACAGGTTCATTATGATCTGGTTGATCTGGGTTGGGTCAGCAAGAATCGTTTCTTGGGCGGTTTGAATATCCCGGTGAATATTTATAGTGGTTGGAATCGTTGATCGCAAAAATTTCAGTGCGTCTTTGATGACTGAAGCAATTTGAATGGGTTGCAGTTTCTGGTCGGTCTTACGGCTGAAACTTAAAAGTTGTTTGACAATATTTTTTGCCCTGAGGCTGGCCTTCTCGATTTCTTTAAGATTAGCATGAGCCCGGTTCGATTCTGGAACATCCTCTAAAGCAAGCTCTGCGTTACCAACAATAATACCCAGAATGTTATTAAAATCATGGGCGATACCTCCTGTAAGCGTGCCGATGGATTCCATTTTCTGAGCTTGTTGGAGCTGAGCTTCTATCTTTTTTTTCTCTTCTTGTTCTTTTTTAAGAATAACTATCTGTGAAATCAGGCTTGAAAAAATTTCCAGGGGTCTTACCCTTTCAGGGCTGGGTTTCAATCCAGATTTTGATTCATCAACAGATATCACGCCGATGGTGTTGCCTTTTCCGTCATTCATTCTCACAAAAAGGTTGTCATCCGGATGCCATCTGTTTTCAAATTCCGGCACAAATCCGCTACCGTATATGGTTGCATCCTGGTTCAGTATGTTTTTTTTTGTATGGGGAATATAGTAGCTGTACTGCCCGACAATATTATCTTCAATAAAAACCTTATCATACCATATTTTAGGCATTTCCACTTTTCTCAGCTGATCAATCAACTCCGATTCTACTCCGCCGAAAGCAATAATGTCCCTGAAGGGAGCCTTCTCTTTAAATAAAGAGATAATCACTCTTTTAAAGTCAGAAAAATCAACAATTGCTTTGCTGATTTTATCAAAAAATTCTTGCTCTTCTTTGATTGAAATCATGGATGCTGTAGCCAGACTTAACTGCTCGGTCTGATTAGACAAATCAGACAATTTCTCATCACGGATTCTGAGTTCATTTACGATCCGCTTTTGCTCAGTAATATCCGTCACTACTCCAAGAATCGCTCTCGCCCCTTGATAATCTATTAGTTTTGTATTGATTATCGTATCAATCATGCTACCGTCTTTTTTGATAATAGTATATTCAAGTGGAGGAGCCTCAATGTTCTCCATGTGTTTTTTAAAGGACGATTTCGCCTGTTTTAAGGATTTTGGTTCCATTAAAGAAAAGAAGTTAAAATCATGCGAATATAATTCATCTTTGCTATAACCCATCATTTCAAAGCATCGATCATTCACATACGCAATTTTTCCGTGCGCATTGATAAACACCATGTTGGGAGATTGTTCTGTAAGAATCCGAAATCGTGTTTCGCTGTCACGCAGTTTCTCCTCCGCAAGTTTTCGCTCATTAATGTCACGGGAAACACCATGCATTCCGACAATTTTACCTGCGTGGTCACGTATCGCTTTTATGTTGTTTTCCATCCAGACAGTGGAACCATCTTTTCGGTAGTAATGGACCTCCATAGTGACGGCTCTTTCTGAGTCAGAGGAACTATTCTCATCGCGTTGAAGTTCTTCCAAAAATTTTTTCTGGACCTTTTGGAGGGAATTCGGTGTGATCGCCTCCTCCAGGGGTTGTCGTTTTCGTTCTTCCGGTGTAAAGCCAAGCACCTTCTCAATGGAAGGGCTAACATATGTAGTTTCAAAATTTCGGTCAAGAGTCCAGATGATATCAGCAATGTTCTCGGTGAGGAATCTGAACTTTCTTTCACTTTCCAATCCTTGAACCCTTTGCTCTAATTCTTCATAGGTAAGTTTATCGACCATTTGAGGGATCTCCAATTATAAACGCTACTGATTTAGAGGGTTGTCCAGTCACGAGACTCTTATATTAATCAGGATTGTCTCAATAATTAAAAATTCAATGTTTCTCTATAAAATATTTTAAAACTACGCTACCAAAAAACACCATACATTGCAAAAAAAAACTGTGCCCACACGAATTATTCGGGCATATGAAACAAAAGTAAAAATTGTCTGATATTAAAGAGATGAAGGATTCTAAGACTGACTGAAGCAAATCGGGAAATTAACCAGCTCAACAAGTGATTCAGGGATAGGTTTTCCCGAGGATGGTATTCCAGATCCCGTCAGGGCATCTTCTTTCAATGATATGAACATTTTTTTGTGACAGGGATGCCAAAACTTTTTTAGTTTCTGAATTGAGAAGCCCGGACAGGATAAACCATTTTTTCTCAAGGAGAAATGGACTTTCAATCATGTGTTGCATGACATCATAATGAATATTGGCAACTAAAAGGTCGCAGTCCATACACATTATCTCTTCACCCCTTGCCTGGAAAGCCATTATCCTGTCTTCAAATTTATTGAGGCGGATATTGTTAAGAGTGGTTTTAACTGCCAGAAGATTGAAATCACAGGCCATTACCTGTTTACAGTCAAGAGCTGCTGCTCCAAGGGATAACAGCCCTGTACCCGTACCAATATCCAGAACAGATTCTATCTTGTTTTTCGTGCACAATCGATGAATGAGATAAAGGCAGTCCTCTGTTGTCTGGTGCCTGCCCGTCCCAAACACCACGCCTGGGTCCAGAACAATTTTTTTAATGGTTTCATTATCTTCAACTGGTATCTTCCATGGCGGACAAATGCAAAGATTATTTACATAATAGGGTTCGATCTTGTCACCATGCCATTGTTCTCCTGTCATTTCATATTTTTCAACCAGAATGATACCTTTATTTTTTTTTAGAATTTCTTTTACTATATCATCAGAAAAACAGGAAAAAAAAAGGAAAGAAACCGCTTCATCCTCCCATATTCCAAGGAAAGCACCATTCTCTTGAACCTTTGTGTCGACATTTGGGATCCCGTCTAAATAATAGATATACAGATTCTTATACGGATTAATCATTATTTATTCTGTTTCTTTTTTCAGGGCAGAAAAGCCCGGATTTAAAAATAGACTATCGATTGTTTCTATTGTCTTTATCCCCATCAAATTTCCATCTTGTAAAATTAAATTTGACAATTGCACAATTATGAAAAATAATCTTTATTTAATAAAAACACAAGGAAGAGTTCTCACCCATGAAATTCAAAAAAATTATTGTCCAATTTGATGCAGAAAATCTGATCTTAGCGGAAGAGTTGATATGTGAAATTTTCTTTTCCTTTAACCTTAAAGGAGTGGTGTGTAATATCCCTTTGGATGAACCGGATGAAGGCTTTGGTACAAACACATTGCCAAAGCCTGAAATTTATTCCATTGAGGGCTTTCTCCCACTCATTGATTCGTCTGACATCTTACTTGAACAAATAAGAGTAAAAACATCAAACCTGTCCCATTTGAATATAAAGATTGATATCAAAACTGAAATTGTTGACGAAGAGGACTGGGCACATGCCTGGAAAGCATATTTTGAAGTTACCCCGATTACTGACAGGATAACCATAAAGCCTGTCTGGAAAGACCATGTGGCAAGAGAGGGAGAGATTGTTATCCTTCTTGATCCGGGCATGGCATTTGGCACGGGCACACACCCCACAACTGCCATGTGTATCAAATTGATTGAAAAATTTCTTCAACCCGGTTCAAGCTTTCTGGATGTTGGAACGGGGTCAGGAATCTTGATGGTTGCTGCTGCCGGACTGGGTGCGAAGCGACTTTTAGGAATTGATACTGACCCGGTGGCCATCGATGTGGCAAAAAAAAATCTGGATATAAATGATATTGATCCTGAAATGGTTAATCTATTGTGTACAACATTGGATAAAATAGACCCTGCACCCTTTCAATTTATTGCTGTAAATATTATTGCCCAGGTCATTGTGATCCTACTGCCGGAGATATCAATGCGCATGACAAAAGAAACTGTATTAATCCTCTCCGGTATTATCCGGGAGCGGCAAAATGATGTTTTGTCAGCACTTAAAGCCAATAACCTTTTTGTTGTCCATGAAGAATACACGGATGAATGGGTTTGCCTTGCCGTCAAAAAGAAAGTGAGTAAATAAAATGAAAACATTTATACCCAACAACAGATATAAAAAAATAAAAACCATTGACTCCCATACGGCCGGAGAACCCTTCCGCGTAATCACTTCCGGAGTACCCGAACCCCTCGGGAAAACAATTCTTGAGAAAAGAAGATATGCAAAAAAACATCTGGATGGTATCAGAAAAATTCTCATGTATGAACCCCGGGGCCATGCTGACATGTATGGGTGTATTGTCACAAAGCCAGTGACAAAAGATGCGGATTTCGGAATTCTTTTTATCCATAATGAAGGATTTTCCACCATGTGCGGGCATGGCATTATTGCCATCACAACCATTGCAGTTGAAACGGGATTTGTTAAAATCAAAACCCCGGGCCAAAAGATCAGGATTGATACGCCGGCTGGTTTGGTAACTGCCATTCCAAATATGGTTGAAGGCCGTGTTAAATCTGTAAGTTTTACAAACGTGCCCTCTTTTGCATTGGAACTGGATGCAGTGGTTGATGTCCCGAAATTAGGAAAAATTACCTACGATCTTGGATTTGGCGGTGCCTTTTACGCCTTTGTCAATGCAAAGGACCTTGGGCTTTGCTGCACTCCCCAATATTTTTCTGAGCTTGTGGAAAAGGGCAGAAAAATTAAAAATGCCATCATGGCTTCAAAAAAAATCATCCATCCCCTTGAAAAAGATCTGGTTGAAAAGGATCTGGGATTTTTATATGGAACAATCTTTGTGGATGATCCTGAACTTGAAAGTATCCATTCAAGACATTGCTGCATCTTTGCTGAAGGGGAAGTTGACAGAAGCCCCACGGGAACAGGCGTCAGTGCAAGACTTGCCATCCTCAATAAAAGGAATGAAATACAGCCTGGAAAAGATATTGTTATTAACAGTCTTATCAACACAAGTTTTACGTGTGGGATTGCTGAACTGACAAAAATGGGTAATTACGATGCCATTATTCCAAAAGTAACCGGCAGTGCCTACATTACGGGCATACATGAATTTTTAATTGATCCTTATGACCCCTTGAATCAAGGATTTATCCTAAGATGAACCCGGTCTTTTTATGCAACGTTAAGGTTTATATTTGAGTATCCCTATAAGGTGCCATCGGGTTATAAAATTACATTAAAGAATACGGGTCAACATCCACAATCAGCCTGTTTCCTGATTTAGGTGTTATGTCAGGATGATCCATCATGGATTTTACAAGGCCGTTAACCAGAACTGACGAAGGACTTTTCACAAGTATCTGCCACCTGAATCGTGAGGAAATTTTCTGTATGGACGCCTCAATGGGCCCCAAAATCTGAACCATTGTCTTTTGTTTTTCTTTTTTTTCAAGCAATGATATTAGAACCTTGGCTACCAGGGCGGCATAGTCTTTTACTTTTTCAGAGTTGGTTCCTGAAATTTTCAATTGGATCATTCGTGAAAAAGGCGGGTACATCAATGCTTTTCTATAGGGCACCTCGTTTTGAAAAAACTCCATAAAATCCTGTTTTTTAGCGGCTTCAATAATAAAATGGTCAGGATTATAGGTCTGCATAATCACTTTGCCTTCGGTTTGTCCTCTTCCTGCCCGGCCGGCCACCTGGGCAAGCACCTGAAAGGTTCTCTCCCCTGCCCTGAAATCCGGAAGACTTAGGGACAGGTCCGCGCAGATCACACCAACCAGTGTAATAGAGGGAAAGTCATGGCCTTTGGCTAACATCTGGGTCCCAACAATAATATCAACATTCCTGTTTCTGATACTTTTTAATATTTTTATGGTGGCCCCTTTTCTCTTTGTCGAGTCCTGGTCCATCCTGGCAAGCCTTGCATCAGGGAACAGGGCTTTCATCATGGATTCAACTTTTTCAGTACCAAATCCCAATGGTTTTATTTTTGATGACTTACAGGAAGGGCATTTGGTGTTAACAGGCCTGTTATATCCGCAAAAATGGCATTGATAAACATTTAACCCTTTATGCAGGGTCATGGTTACATCACAATTTTTACAGGATAAAGATTTTCCACAATCCCTGCACACGGGAAATGTTGAAAATCCCCGCCTGTTTAGAAAAATCAATGCCTGATGCCCGTTATCCAGACAATTTCTGATCTCTTTTGTAAGCAGTGGTGTTATGATTCTGTCATACCCTTTGGCATCTTTATATTTTTTCAAATCCACAAGGGTTATCTTTGGCAATGGATATTGATTGATACGTGTTTCAAGTTTTAATTCCTCGAATCGTTTCATAACAACATTCTGATAGGATTGTACAGATGGGGTTGCCGATCCCAGAATCACGGGGCAGGCATTCATTTTTCCACGGACTATGGCAAGATCCCTTGCATTATATCTTAAACCTGTTTCCTGCTTGTAAGAGGTATCATGTTCTTCATCCACAATAATGAGCCCGATATTTTCAAATGGTGCAAAAACAGCAGATCTTGCTCCAATGACAATGTTCACCTTTTTTAATGCAATTTTGCGCCACTGATCTATTAACTCACCTTTGGTTAATGAAGAATGAATAACTGCTATTTTCTCCCCAAATCTTGCTCTGAACCGCCTTTCCGTCTGGGAAATCAAAGATATCTCCGGCACAAGCACTATGGCACTCTTCCCATTTTCAACCGCATCTCTTACCAAATGCATATACACTTCAGTCTTGCCTGAGCCAGTTACACCGGATAAAAGATAAGGGATAAATCCTTTGGCTAAATTTTCCTGTACCCTTTTAACGGCTTTGCTTTGTTCTTCTGTCAATTTTGGCGGGATATCCGGTTCCACAGGGTCGCCCAAAGGATCCCTGAAGACCTGGCGTTCAATAACCTTTATGTATCCAGCCTTGGCCAATGGCTTCATCAATGCCGGTGCCGTTGGGATATGCACTTTTAATCCGGTCAAAGAAATCTCTTTTGCTTCTTTAACCAGCAATAAAAGTTTCTTTCTTTTTTTTGACATGGCAATGTCTGTTATAGAACCATTACCCGGAAGAATAAATTTTTCTTTTTTTACCCGGGCACCATCTTTTTTCAATACTGCTGAAATACTTATCAAGTCCCCTTTTTCCATCCTGCGCACCAGGGCATTGATCACTATATTTTTACTATTTTTCAAAACCTGTTTCAAAGTACAGGATTGGCGCTGCAATATAAATTGGACCACCTGTTCTTCTCCTGGTGTAAGCTTGCCTGCATTCAATTGGTCCTTACCTTTTTGTGTAACAAAAACGCAGGAGACATCATGTTGGTCAAGGCCTGTTGGAAGTGCTGCCTTAATCATATCACCCAGGGGATGAATATAATAATCTGAAATCCACTTAAAAAACAATATTTCCGATTCAGGAAACAATGGATGATCATCTAATACATCAAGAATCTTCTTTGCCTTAAAACCTTTACAGCTCTCCTGTCTGGAAATGATATATCCCGTCACCCGCCTATTGCCGAAAGGTACCAGCACCCTCATTCCAGGGGAACAAAAATCCTGCAGATGATCCGGGACCTCGTAGGTGTAAGATTTCATAACGGGAAGGGATACTGCAACGGATATATAAGGTGCCTGAGTCATACCTTCTATTGTGCATAAAATAGAAAATAATTCAACATAAGACTTCTCAAAGATTATTTGCTTGACTAGCCCAAATGATTTTAATAGTTTCTTAATAACATTTTTTTTCCAGATTTCTATCAAAGAAATTAATATACTAAAGGAGGCAGTATGACTGTATTTGTAGAGGATCATCCTCTTATAAAGCATAAGCTAGGATTAATGCGCGAAAAAGACATCAGCACTAAAGACTTCAGAGATTTATCCGGTGAAGTTGCACGACTTTTGACCTATGAAGCCACCAAAAACCTTGTCACTGAGAAAAAAACGATTCAGGGCTGGGCAGGAGAAGTTGAGGTTGAAAAAATTAAAGGAAAAAAAATCACCATTGTTCCTATTTTAAGAGCCGGGCTGGGTATGATGGATGGTGTTTTTGATCTTATACCATCTGCCAAGGTCAGCGTAGTAGGATTTTACAGGAATGAAGAAACCTTAAAACCTGTACAGTATTATGTCAAAACAGCCAGCTCCATGGAAAAAAGGATAGCCTTGATCCTTGACCCCATGCTTGCAACAGGTGGAACGCTTATTGCCACCATTGACCTTCTTAAAGAGTCTGGATGCAAAACCATAAAAGGTTTATTTTTAGTGGCAGCACCCGAAGGACTTGCAAAAGTGGAAGAAAAACACCCTGATGTGGATATTTATGTGGCCAGCGTCGATGATTGTCTCAATGACATCGGATATATATTGCCGGGTCTGGGCGATGCAGGGGATAAAATTTTCGGTACTAAATAACCCTTGATCAACAACAATCCAGATTGCTGATCTCTTCCATACCCCTGGGAAAAAGGACCCACGTACCATTTTTCAGGGGTATGGATTGTCAGCATCCCTATTTGTGTGTTTTATGATAGTGTTAAATATGTTATTGGTCATTAATTTAAATAGTATTTATTAAAGAAATTGTGATTGAAAAATAATAATAAAATATAGGTTAGTTTTTTTAATTATTATTCAAATATTATTTCGAATAAAATATAGGGTTGATTGAGTTTGCTATGATTAAATTATATGCCCATCGCGGGTCACCTGAAAAAGAACCAGAAAATACTATTGTATCCTTTAAAAGGGCAATTCGTGAGAAGGCTGATTGGATTGAGTTTGATGTCCGGAAAGGAAAGAAAAAGCATCTCTATGTAGTTCACGATGACAATCTTCAGCGGATAGCCGGGCATGATATTTCACTGAAGAAAGCTAATTTTACCGAAGTAAGAAAAATTAAGCTTGGTTCCAAGAATGAGAGGGTTCCTCTACTAGAAGAAGTGCTTCTTCTGGCAAAGGATACCGATATTATGCTCAATATTGAGTTGAAGGAAAAGCACCTGGAAAGAGAAATCGTTGAGATGATAGAACACTATGAAATTTCGTCACAAATTATCATTTCATCGTTTTTTCATCTGCCTCTTCTTGTTCTTGCTGACTACAGGCCAAAATTGAAGACAGCTCTTCTTATAGCTGAACCACCGGCAGACCTGAAAGCCCGACTTATCGAAACAAAGGTTAATTATCTTCATCCCAATATTGATCATCTTACTGATGAAACTGTGAAGATTGCACGTTCTCTACGAAAAAAGATAAATCCTTTTACTGTCAACAGTAAAAAGAATCTTAAGAAAGCTCTTCAATATAAAGTACATGGAATTTTCACGAACAGGGTACCTTATATGCGTAAGGTGTTGAAAGAGATGGGTGGTGAAGATTAGATATTGAGTCAGGAGACGAGATAAGAAAATGTTTTTTGTCAAGCAAAGTATTCAAAATCATATCGCCAGGACAGCCCAGGAAACAAAAACATACCTTAAAAATTTACCAATGGTCACAAGAAAAACAAATAAAAGAAAATTAACTTTCAGTATTCCTGCTGCAACTGTCAAAGGGTCACCAATGATGGGAACCCATGCAAACAAAAGGCTGAATACCCCGTATTTTTTAAACCGGGTTTCAGCCTTCCCAATTTGCTGGGCTGATAATCCAAGAAATTTATTAAGTAATATCTGACTGCCCCAAAGCCCTAATCCATAGTTTACAACAGATCCCAGCACATTACCCGTTGTTGCAACAAAAATAGTCAATAATGGACTAAAATCATGTCCTAACAAAACCCCTAGTACCACTTCAGAACTTAAGGGCAGAATAGTTGCTGCAAGAAATGAGGCAAAAAACAATCCTAAATAGCCAAATTCAGCCAGGATCTCCATTGGGTCTATAAATACAATTTATACAAAGCTTGAGTTCCTTTGTTTTCCAAACCCTTTTCCTCCATTTTTTTATATAGAGAAAGGGCAAGGTCAAGCCCTGGAGTTTTGAGTCCTAAATCACTTGAAGAAGCAGCGGCAATTTTCATATCCTTTAAAAAGTGACGGATATAAAACCCGGGCTCAAAATTTCCTGCTAACATTCTGGGACCAAGATTATTCAATGACCACGACCCTGCGGCACCCGGACCAATGCACTTGAGCACAGCCTCAGGATCAAGGCCTGCCTTTTTAGCATAGGCTAAGGCCTCGCACACTGCAACCATTCCCGATGCAATGGCAATCTGATTTGCCATTTTTGTATGCTGCCCTGCACCTGCTTTACCCTGCAGCACAATATTTTTACCCATCACTTCAAAAAGCGGGAGAACTTTATCAAAGGAGTTCTTATCCCCTCCCACCATAATGGAAAGAGTGGCATTTTTAGCCCCCAGATCACCGCCTGATACTGGAGCATCAAGGGATTTGATGCCTTTTTCTTTTGCTTCTTTATAAATTTTAATGGCAAGGTCCGGGCTGGATGTGGTCATATCAACCGCAAAAGATTCTTTCTTTGCATTGTTTAAAATACCATTATCACCCAGATATACCTCTTCAACATCAGCCGGGAACCCGACAATGGTAATAATGACATCACATTTTGTGCTCAGCTCCGATACCGTATCTTCCCACACAGCTCCTTTGGAAATAATATTTTCAGCTTTGTGCTTTGTACGGGTATAGACATGCAGCTTATATCCTGCATTTAAAATATGTGTGGCCATGCTTTGACCCATTACACCCAAACCGATAAATCCAACACTTATTTTTCCAGGCTCCATATCGTTTCATCACTCCTTTAATACTTAAAAAGAATACCGCACTCAAATATAAGTTCTGTGAAAATTGAGCATATGATCATATTAATGACAGTTTTTTAAGTGATAATCAACACCTTGCTGCTTACGCTTTTTTATAATTGTAATCCTTTCCCTGCCTGATGTTTGATGAAATCTGCCAGCTTCTTGTCAGTTTTGAGAATATGATCCATAACCCAGTTACACAGTTCCGTAATTATAGTAGAAGAATCTGTTATAGTCTCAACTTTAGCTTTGAACGAAGTGAGCATACGTACAAATTGCTCATGAGCCTTCTGATGATTAAAGGTATCTGGATAGTTTAACTCTTGCATGTAGTATGTTTCCATTTCAAAGTGTGTTTTCACATAAAATTCAAGAAACCTTATTGCATTCTCAAGTTCAGTTAACTCCAGTTTAGTACTCCTTGTCTTGTTCAAAGATTCTATGCAAGTCAACAACTGGCTGTGTTGATGGTCTTGCCAAAGCAGTCCGTGTTTGAATTGTTCTTCCATCCCAAGCTCCTAATTAAAGGGTTAATCGCCGTGCTAACTTCACTGGGCCCTTAAAGTAATTATGTATCATATATGAGTGCTCAAATCACGATAAGAAATTTTTATCAATATGTTAAAATCTCATGTATATATTACAAGATAGATTATCAATGTGATAAGAAAATATTCTGAATCAGAGTTGACTTCTTCCTTTTTTTGTGAGTAAGTGTTACTTACCGTTTGGATAAAACCTTTTGTCTATAACTATTATTTCAAAGGCAGTTTATTATATGAAGCACAAAGGAAAAACCAATCCGCCCGGCCGAATAAAAATAATGGAATCTTTTTCTCTTCTCATGGCCAAAAAAGACTTTCATTCCATTACAACAGCACAAATTGCAGGAAATGCCAAGGTTACAGAAGGACTGATTTATAAATACTTTAAAGACAAAAAAGATCTTTTATACCAGGTTTTAAACGATCATTTTTCTGAATTTCAGACAAAAGTTGAAAAACGAATCGCCTTGGAAAAAACCTGCATCAAAAAGCTTGAAATTATTATTTTCTCAAGCCTTGAAAGCTATGCAGACAACAGAATCTTTTCAAAAATTTTGTTGCTTGAGGTTCGTAATTCCATGGATTTCTTTGATTCCGATGCCTATAAAATGATTCAAAAATATTCTCGCACTATCCTTGAAATAATTGAAAAAGGCATAGAAAAAGGTGAACTAAAATCAGATGTTAACCCCTATATATTAAGAAAAGTAATATTAGGGGCCATTGAGCATGCCTGTCTCGGGGAAATTATTTTTAGCAGAAAACTTGATATTGACGAAATATCAACGGGTATTTCAAATATTATATTCAACGGAGCAAAAGCATAAATGAAACTAACGGATATTCAAAAACTGATCGACATAAGATTAGAATCACCTTCAATCTCAAAATCCATTTCTGAGGACGAGGCCAAAAAAATATTTGCACTATTTCATATCCCGGTTGTGGGTGAAAAACGAGAAACCAATGCAAATTTTATCCTTTCTGCCTGTCATGAAACCGGGTTTCCAGTGGTGCTAAAAGGTATTGGTGAAAGTATTTTACACAAAACAGAAAAAAACCTTGTGCGAGTCGGTTTGCACGATGAGACTTCTGTCCTTGATGCTGTTAAAGAAATGAAAATTTCTGCAAAAAACAATATTGATGCCTTCCTTATTCAGCCTTTAGTGAAGGGCAAAAGAGAATTTGTAGCCGGTATGTTCAATGATCCCCAGTTTGGCCCTGTAATCGTATTTGGTTTAGGAGGGATATATACTGAGGCTTTAAAAGATGTTGTATTTAAAATAGCGCCCTTAAATGATGCTGATATGGAAGATATGTTTGAACAAATATCTTCAAAAAAACTTTTAAATGAGTTTCGAGGGGAAAAGGCTGTCAAAAAAGAAGAAATCAAAAACATTCTCAAAGGACTGTCAGATATTGCCCAGGCTTTTCCCGATATCAAAGAAATAGATATTAATCCTGTTATTATTCAGCCTGATGGTTCTCCCATTGCCGTGGACGGGTTAATTGTGCTGGAAAAAGCAAAAATAAAAAAACAAAAGACCTATGACATTGATTTAAATGTATTGGGTTCGTGTTATTACCCAAAATCCATCGCTTTTATCGGGGCCTCGGCAACTCCGGGAAAATGGGGACACATGCTTTTAACCAATACCTTGTCCCAGAATTATAAGGGAAAAGTTTATCTTGTGAATCCCAAGGGCGGAAAAATAATCGGGCGGCGGGTGTATAAATCAGTGAGCCGGATAGAAGAAGATATTGAACTGGCCGTGGTTACTATTCCGGCAAACCTGGTGATTGATCTTATACCGGATTTGAAAAAGAAACATGTCAAGGGAATATTGTTGATCACCTCCGGGTTCAGGGAAATTGGGGAACAAGGGGCAAAGTTAGAGGAAAAACTGGTAAAAGCCGCCTATGAAGCCGGCATACTGATCCTTGGGCCAAACACCATGGGGATATGCAATCCCCATATTGATTTTTACTGCAATGCAGTTCATGCATACCCTATACCCGGCTCAACCGCCCTGGTCAGTCAGTCAGGAAATATGGGGACCCAGCTTCTGGCATTTGCCGAGAAACAGGATATCGGAATCCGGGCATTTTCAGGTTCTGGAAATGAAGCCATGGTCACTATTGAAGATTATATGGAGACTTTTGAAATTGACGACCTGACAAAAACCGTGGTTCTTTATATCGAAAGTATAAAAGACGGCTCAAGATTTTTCAAAAGTGCCACAAGGGTATCTTTGAAAAAACCCGTGGTTGTATTAAAGGGCGGTAGAACCAGTATGGGGGAAAAGGCAGCAGCCAGCCATACCGGAGCCATGGCATCGGACACAAAAGTATTTAATGCCGCCTGCAGGCAAGCCGGTATTATCCAGGTGGATCAGCCCATGGAACTTTTGGATTTGTCTGCTGTATTTTCATCTTTGCCCCTGCCAAAGGGAAACCGGGTGGCTATAATGACACTTGGAGGCGGATGGGGCGTAATTACGACTGATCTTTGCGCTGAACACGGACTTGAGGTACCACAGCTCTCTAAAGGTATCATTGAACGTCTAAATCTTATTCTACCGCCATTTTGGAGTCATGGAAACCCTGTTGATATAGTAGGAGAAAATGATCCAGCCATTCCCAAAACCTGTCTGGAAGAACTACTCAAATGGGATGGGTGTGATGCCGTGATCCACCTGGGTATTCATGGGAAAAGGGTGGTGGTTAACAATATGATTAAATCCATTCTCAAAACTGATCCTACTATTGATAAGGCGCAGGCACAACTTTTCAAAGATTCAATTTTGCAGTTTGAAGAGGACTATACCCAATATGTGATCAAATTAACTCAAAAATATGAAAAACCAATTCTTGGGGTAAGCCTTTTAACTGATGAAATCAGCAGGACCCTTTATAGACTTGATGGATATGAATATAAAAGTGTATTCTTCCCTTCCCCGGAAAGAGCGGTCAAGGCCCTCTGGGGAATGTGCCAGTATAATGAGTGGCTTAAAAGCCACTCATAAGGTTTATTTAAATTTTAAACAGATTTAATTGTTTTCCCTGGGCCTCAAGTTGAAGATTTGCTTGTTCAAGACTTTCTTTACTTGAAATTACGGCCGTGCCTTTTAAAGATTCATCAATGGTGAAATACTTTTGGGCAATCGTCTGGATTCTTTTTTTATCCAATTGTAACAAAGAATCCTTAAACTGCCGGCGTATGGTATCATCTAATTTTGTGATGTCCCTGTAAAAAGCTTTCATGGCTGAAGGGCCTGGTGTTTCAGGCTTGTCTATTTCTGAACAGACCTGCAAAATGGCTTCTTTGACATCATTTTGGGAATAGTCTCCATTGACAATAAAATCACAGGCATTTTTATAAACATCCAGGGTTCTTTTAATATGGGGATCTCTATATGATCCAAATGAAAAAAGGCCTTCCTCGGGATTATAAATGGCAAATCCCCCATATGCTCCTCCCTTTTCCCTTATTTCCCGGTGAAGGTACATGGATCTAAGTATCTTGCTGATCACTGCAAGTCCTGCAGAATCCTCATGGGTCATCCCAACGGTTTTAAATGACTGGCCCACAAAAGAGACGGATGTATTGGTATAAAAACCGTCAAAGGGCACTTCTTTGTTAAAGGATATGTCCGGCGTAAAAAAGAATTTTTCAGAATCATTTAAAAGGTGTTCATGGATGGACATTATCCTTTTTTCAGCAGTGACAATTGCTTTTTTAGTTCCAATCACGGCAGGTTTGAAATTCCCTTTTTTTAAAACATACCCGGCCATTGCGTTCATTTTTTCAGACAGGGATTCAAGGATTTTATTCTTATTATCGCTTGTGTTGAATTGTTCGGTAATATCTTTGACAAATTGATACTGGGCAATGCCATGCCAGAGTTCATTAATATACGATGCTATTGAAAGATGTCGAGAAGAAAGGGAAATGGCATACCTGTGACCTGTTGAAACAATGGATGATTCCATTCCAGCCTGGTATTGCAGCAAAAGGTTTTTCATCCTTTCCAAATCAGTAAAGCTGTATTCTTCAATAACCTCTTTTACCAAGTCAAACATGTTTTCGACATTCCTGTCCAGTGCCTTTCCCTGGATGGCAATAAAGGAATGGGCTTCAGCTTCTTTTGAAAAATATGATCCTGAGAACGGGGTAACAGATATTCCCCCCGTATAAAGATCCATGAGCTCAGCCATTTTATCATAGGAATTTTTCTTTGTGCCACTGTTGGTAAATGATTGACAGAAAAATGGTACCAGGGCAAACAGGTCGGGTGGGATGTTGCCAGCCCCCACTGGGCAGGTAAAATATAAGATACCTGAAGTGGCCTTATCATAACATGTGGAAAGCTTAACATCGGTTATTTTATCAGGTTTTATAATTTCTATTTCCGACGGCACATCAACCAGGTCAAGTGTTGGCAGGATTGAAACATCTTCATCTTTCTCCTGAAGCACGGCCAGGGTTTTGGTATCCTTTTGGATTTTTTCAAGATCTTTTTTGCTCATTTGCCTTAAAAGATTTTTAAGCTCTTTTTTGGTCTTTTCAATATTGTTTTTCTCAAGATCAGTATCAGGTTCAAGAGTAAAAAGTATTCTATGCGGATTTTCAAGAAAATATTGTCTTAGCTTATTTTCAAGAAATGGCCCATTCCTTATCTTTTCTTTCAGAATGTCCAAATCTTCATCAATATTAATGCAGGAGACGGGATCTCCGTCATGGATAGCGGTGCCGGCAAAGGAAAGTAATAATTTTATACCAAAGGGGTAAGGGGTATTGGTAATTTCTTTTCTATAAAATTCTATCTGATGGATGGCAGACTCAATCAGGTTCTTTTCAATCCCTTTATCTGCAATTTCTTTAATGGTTGAAAATATGATTTTCTCCACCTTTCCAACAGAGTCTTTGGAGATATCTTTTAGCCCACAGGCAAACATAGTGTCCCGGTTGTCCGGGTCAAATCCTGTGGAATCCGATAGGGAAGATCCTAAAGCAGAGTCAATTAAGGCCTTTCTCAAGGGCGAAGCTGAATTTCCAAGAAGGATCTGTTCCAAAATACTTAAGACAAGAATTTCAAAAGAATCTTTAACATCGCAGGTCAGCCAGGCTACACAGCCCTGGTATTTTTTTGATATATCGTCCTGGTCTGAGTAAGCATATGCTTTTGTTATTTTTTTGGGCGAATCCCACCTGGGTTGAACGGGAACTTTTGAGTCCACGGCAAGGAATTCAAACTGGTCAAGTGCTTTGTCACAAATAAATGAAAGCGTTTTTTCCAAAGGCAAATTGCCATAGGTATAAAAATAAGAATTAGAGGGATGATAATACCGGGCATGAAAATCCTTTAGGTTTTTCCATGTAAGGGATGGAATCTTTGATGGTTCACCGCCGGAATTATTATTGTAGGTCGTATCAGGATAAAGGCCGGAAAGCAAAGATCTTCCAAGTACCTGACCAGGTGAAGACATAGCACCTTTCATCTCATTGTAAACAACACCCTTATATTCGAGTTCAATATCTTTATCTTTTTTTTCAATAATTTCCAGGCGATGACCCTCCTGTTTAAAACTCAATTCATCAATCCTTGGGAAAAAAGCTGCATCAAGATAGACATTCATTAAATTGTAATAATCTTTTGGATTTTGGGTAGAAAAAGGATACATGGTCCAGTCAGAAGCAGTAAAGGCATTCATAAACGTAGACAGGCTTCTTTTTATCATGGAGAAAAAAGGATCGCGAACATTAAATTTTTTTGATCCGCATAACACTGTATGCTCAAGAATATGGGCCACGCCTGTGGAATCTTTGGGAACCGTTCTGAAAAACACGCCAAAGGTATTTTCCTTATCTTTATTATAGATATGGATATGCCTGGCCTTTGTTTTGATGTGCTCCAACTGAATCATCACTGAATCTATGGTTTCAAGCTGGGTAACCTTTTTAATAAGATATCCGTAAACTGTTTGTCCTTTTTCAAATGTAATACTTTCCATGAATGGCTATATCCTCTCAAGTGTGGCTTTCAATTTACGTGTGACCTTCAGGTTACTTGTGACTTTCAGGTTACGTGTGGCCTTCAGGTTAAACTTTTTTATAAATACCGCGTTTTACCCGTTTAATCCTCTTTATCTTGTCCAGCCTGAATATAATGTTTCTCAATTTTTTATCATCAAATCCTGTGGCTGCCTTAATTGTTTTAAAATTTGTGCCTTTTGGATGTTTGGCAAACTCATCAAGAACAGTGGATGATGCACTTTTCCTTTTTACTGAAGATTTTTTTTTCCTGGGACCGGCTCCCGGGTGTTTTTGATAAAGTAATTGTTCAAGCTTGTCAAGCCTTTCATGTAAAGAAAAAATATCTGTTTTAGTTGGAATATCTAGCCTTTTCAACAGCATTTTTATAAAACTTTCCCAATTTGTTCCAAGTTCTGATTTTTCTACCATAATAAACCTCCCAAAAAAAAGGGTTGTTGTTGATATATAAAAATATCAACGATAAAATAATTGATAATAAAACAGAAAAAATTAATTAGTGCCTGATCTAAAACCACCAATTTCCTTTACTACTGATGTTATCTCAGAAAAATTTTTAAGATTTTCGTTCAAAAACAAAATATTGAGGAGCCCAAAAAACCAAGTCGAATTTATATTGGTGGTTGAATCTATTTTTTGGTTGAAGTATATATATAATAACTACTTGCATAGAGCAAAAAAGTCAAGTAGTCATTTTTTGTAAGGTTTGCGTAAACAATAATGAGTAAAAAAAATTCATGATTAAATTCCACATAAAAAACCAAATCCACCCAAAGGCTATTAGATGACACATCCCGTGCAATTGTTAAAAGAAAAAAACCTGTTTGCCGGCAAAGAAAAGGGACAAAATTTTCTTGCTAATCCCGGTATTGCAAAAATGATTATAGAAAAAATCGGGCTGTCACCTGATAACCATGTATTGGAAATCGGACCGGGTCTCGGTGCCCTTACCATCCCCATCGCCCGGGCAGCATTACATGTAACAGCTGTTGAAACTGATATCCGCCTGATACCCCTTTTACAGCAGGAACTGGATAATGAAAATTTAAAAAATGTTACCATCATACATAAAAATATTTTAAAAGTTGATATTACTGACCTGGCCTGCGATAAAAAATTTGTGGTAATTGGAAATCTCCCTTATAATATTTCATCACAAATTCTGATCAAACTTGTGGAAGAAAGGCGATGCATTGAAACGGCTTTTTTAATGTTTCAAAAAGAATTGGCTAAAAGAATAATTGCAAAACCAGGCAAAAGGGATTATTCAAGACTGTCTGCCGTGGTCCAATACGCTGCAGATGTGAGCCAGGTAGCCCAGATAGGACCATCTTCTTTTTTCCCAAAACCTGATGTGGATTCAACTATTTTAAAATTTAATTTTTTTGAACCCGGTGAGATGAGTTTTGAACAGGAAAAAATTTTGTTTATTGTCATTAAGGCGGCTTTTTCTAAACGAAGAAAATCCTTGAAAAATGCCATGACAGGGGGTGAATTTGAATTTGAAAAAAAATTTATTACTCAAGCCTTGGAATCGGCTGGAATAGATGCCATAAGAAGGGCGGAAACACTTACTGTGGAAGAATTTAAATCTCTTGCCATGGCTGTATGGGAAAAAACGGGGACAAAATAAAAATAAACGCAGAATCTTCCATTGGGTAAAAGGACAAAATGGCTTGATCTTTAAAAACAAGCCTTCCCTTCTCTGGAATGAACATAATCTTATGTTATTTTTAAAAAACTATTGAAATTTTATATGAATTGAGAGGACTATTATGATCAGAGCAAATGACAATTTTAACAAATTACAGGCATCTTATCTTTTTTCAGATATTGCAAAAAAAGTAAATGATTTTCAGCAGAAAAACCCGGACGCACACATCATTAGACTTGGGATTGGTGATGTCACAAGAGCTCTTGCCCCTGCAATTATTAAAGGATTCCATGATGGCGTAGATGAAATGGCCAATGACGCAACTTTCAGGGGCTATGGCCCGGAACAGGGATATGCTTTTTTAAGAGAAACCATTGCAAAAAATGATTTCCAGGACCGGGGTGCAAATATTTCGGCCGATGAGATATTTGTCAGTGATGGTGCAAAATGTGATACCGGCAATTTCCAGGAACTGTTTGCAAAGGATATCCGTGTGGCCATTCCTGACCCCGTATACCCGGCATATCTGGATACCAATGTAATGGCAGGCCGCACGGGTGAATATGAAGCGGGCAGATATAATGGGATTGTCTATATGGAGTGTTTAAAAGAAAATAATTTTCTTCCCAAACTTCCTGATGAAAAAGTTGATTTGATCTATCTTTGCTTTCCCAACAACCCGATAGGTTCCACTGTGACAAAAGAAGAACTGGCCTTATGGGTGAAGTATGCAAAGGAGAACCGTGCATTGATTTTATTTGATGCAGCCTATGAATCCTTTATCCGCGATGACGAGCTTCCTAGAACTATTTATGAAATTGAAGGAGCCAAAGAAGTGGCGGTTGAATTCAGGAGTTTTTCAAAAACAGCAGGATTTACAGGTACACGGTGCGGGTTTACAGTAGTACCCAAAGACTGCATGATTTTTAATGCAAAAGGGGCAAAAATATCCCTACATGCTCTATGGAACAGACGACACACCACTAAATTCAACGGTGTATCCTATCCTGTTCAAAAAGCTGCACAAGCCGTTTATTCTGAGGAGGGTAAAGTACAGGTTAAGCAACAGGTAGACTATTATCTGAACAACGCTGATATAATCCGTAAAACTGTTGCATCTCTTGGATTTGATTTTGTGGGTGGGAAAAACTCCCCCTATATCTGGATAGATGGGGCCGGTCGGGATTCCTGGGAGTTTTTTGATCTGCTCTTGACCAAAGCCTCTGTTGTCTGCACACCGGGTGCAGGTTTCGGCAGATGCGGCAAGGACTATATCAGAATCAGCGCATTTAACAGCCTTGAAAATGTATCATTGGCTATGGATAGATTAAAAAAAGCATTAACCAGGAGGTAACACTTATAATGAGCTATTTTTTCAAGGTTAAAAGCCTTGAAGAGGTGATGGCACTGACAGGAAGATTTTCTCCTGTTGAAACTGAAAAAACACCTGTTTCCAAGGCTTTTTCAAGAGTTCTTGCCCAGGATCTTATTGCAAAAAAAGATATGCCTGGATTTAAGAGATCCACTATGGACGGGTATGCCGTTGCGGCAAATTCAACATTCGGGGCATCTGAATCAAGTCCTGCCTGGCTTGATATTGCCGGAACCATTTTAATGGGCGATATTCCAAAATTCAGTATAACTCAGGGACAAGCTGCAAAAATTTCAACGGGTGGAATGCTCCCCAAAGGGGCAGACAGTGTTGTCATGGTGGAACATGCAGAACTCATTGATGAACTTTCCGTTGAAATTTATAAAAGTGTGGCCCCTTTACAGTATGTGATAGATGCCGACGAAGACTTTGCAAAACAAGATATTGTTTTATCCGAGGGGATCTTTATCCGACCCCAGGAACAGGGCCTTGCCGCAGGCCTTGGGTTTACTCATATTGAAACCTTTAAGATTCCAAAAGTCGGTATCATTTCAACGGGAGATGAAATAATTCCCATTGAAGAAGAGCCGGTTCCCGGTAAAATCCGTGATATCAACTCTTATACACTGGCAGGCTTTATTAGTGAAGCCCACGCAATACCCGTCCACTATGGTATTATCAATGATGATCCTGTTGCCATAAAAAAAACAATGGAAAAAGCGATTAAAGAAACAGATATGGTCATTATTTCCGGTGGTAGTTCTGTGGGGACAAGAGATTTTACAATTGATGTATTATCCTCCTTACCAGACACTGAAATATTGGTCCATGGCATGTCAATAAGTCCGGGCAAACCCACGATCCTTGCTAAAGTCGGGGAAAAACCAGTATGGGGACTCCCAGGTCAGGTGGTCTCTGCCATGGTGGTACTCAAAATTGTGGCAATACCTTTTTTAAATCGGCTTAAGGGACTTGAACGTCTGGATAAAACCATACGTATCCCGGCAAAGCTGACCCGGAATGTCGCTTCTGCCCAGGGCAGGAGGGATTTTATCAGAGTCGAGTTAACAAAAAAAGAAAACCGGTTGCTTGCAAAACCGATCCTGGGTAAATCAGGGCTTATCAGAACGATGATTCATGCCGACGGGCTCCTTGAAATCGGAGATCATGTTGAAGGCCTTGAAAAAGATACCATTGTAGATATCATCCTTTTATAAACAAAATCGTTTAAAAAAAAGAGACCAGACAAATGAATTCCAAAAGAAACGTATACCTTGATATGAAAAGTATTGAAGAGACTGAAAAAATCCTCTTTGATCATTTTAAACATATTGTAACAAAAGTTGAAATCCTTGATGTGGTGGATGCAAAAGGCAGGGTCTTAGCAAAGCCTGCAATGGCTGCTATCTCTTCTCCAAATTTTCATGCAGCTGCCATGGATGGCATTGCAGTGGATGCAAAAGTCACCTTTGATGCCAGGCCCGAAGCCCCCATTACCCTTTGCCCCGATAAAAATGCCTTCTGGGTTAATACAGGTCATGCTATGCCAAAAGGCACCAATGCCGTCATTATGATAGAACACCTCAACATAATTGACATAAAAAATGTTGAAATTGAAGCTCCTGTGTTTCCCTGGCAACATGTCAGAAAAATGGGGGAAGATATTGTAGCCACCCAATTATTGTTTCCACAAGGCCACATGATAAATGCCCATTCCCTTGGCGCACTTCTTTCCGGAGGAATATTTAGTGTGGCTGTTTATGAGAAGCCAAAAGTTTTGATTATCCCCACAGGATCGGAACTCAAGCAATGGCATGAAATTAATATAAACCAGCTCAAACCAGGCGATGTGGTGGAATCCAACTCTTGTGTACTGGGAGGGCTTTGTGAAGATCATGGGGCGCAATTTGATCGGCATCCCATGCTCAAAGATAATCTTGAAAATATTAAAAAAGCTGTGGAAAAGGCGGCAAAACAAGATTATGATATGATTCTTATCATAGGCGGGTCTTCAGCCGGGTCAGAGGATTTTGCAAAACCCGTTATTTCATCTCTGGGTGAAGTTTATGTCCACGGGGTTACCATGATGCCGGGCAAACCCATGATGTTTGGCAAAGTGTTTGGCACTCCTATATTCGGCATCCCAGGATACCCTGTGTCTGCCATTGTTGCCTTTGAACAATTTGCCGGCCCTTTGCTGTTAAACATGCAAAAGCTTCCCAAAAAAGAAATAGTATCCGTTTTGGTTTCTCCGGCAAGAAAAATTGCGTCAAAACTTGGTCTTGAAGAATTTTTAAGAATGAAAATCGGTAGCGTGGATGACAAACTTGTGGCCTCCCAATTACCCAGAGGGTCAGGAAGTATCACCACTCTGACCGAGGCAGACGGTATTATCAGGATACCAACAAATATTGAGGGCATATCAGAAAATCAAAAGGTCCAGGCCCAGTTGTTAAGGCCTTTATCATCAATTGAAAACACCATTGTAATAACCGGTTCCCATGATAATACCCTGGATATTCTGGCAGATCAGATAAAAGGAGTGAGTTCTGATATCAGTATTTCATCAAGCCATGTGGGTAGCATGGGCGGCTTGATGGCCATTAAAAAAGGCGCCTGTCATATGGCCGGAGCCCATCTTCTGGATCCTGTGGACGGCAGCTATAATATTTCATATATTAAAAAATATCTGCCCGATCAAAAGGTCTGGGTAATCAATCTTGTCATGCGGGACCAGGGGCTGATTGTGCCAAAGACAAATCCTGAAAATATTCAATCCATTAAAGATTTAAAAGACAAGAAACTGAGGTTTATCAACCGCCAGCCCGGATCAGGTACAAGGATTTTATTTGATTATAAGCTCAAAACTCTCGGGATATCGATTAATGATATTCAAGGATATGAAAATGATGAATATACACATATGTCCGTGGCTGTTGCAGTCCTGTCAGGAAGAGCGGATGCAGGGCTCGGCATCCAGGCTGCAGCCCGGGCTCTTGATCTTGATTTCATACCCGTTGTGACGGAAGAGTATGATCTTATTATTCCGGACAGATTTTATAAGACCAAAAAAATTCAAACCCTGCTTGACATTATTCAGACAAAAAAATTCCAGGAAAGGATTCAGGCCCTTGGCGGATACGGCATTCAAAACACGGGTAAAATTATTTACTCTTGACCTTCAGGGCTCCTGATACTTGTTTTATGCTCTAAAAAAAATGGCCACAAAAAAATAATGTTAAAAACACAGGATTTTTTTGTGGCCAAAACTTTGAGCGGGAAAGAAGATCACTTTTAAAGGTGTAGTTCTTTCCCTTGATTTATATTTTAATTAAAAGGGTTTCATCTCAACTCTTCTATTTAATGAACGACCGGCTTCAGTACCGTTTAATGCAACAGGACTGGAAAATCCAAATCCTTCTGTTGTCATTCTGTTTGGCATAGTACCTTTTCCAACCAAATAGTTTTTAACAGCCTGTGCGCGTCTCAAGGAAAGATCCAAGTTAGAGTCTGGGGAACCGACATTATCAGTGTGACCCTGGATATCAATACTAATGGTAGGCCTTGCCTCAAGTTTGCCTGCAATCTCATCCAATAAATAATAGGCACCCGGTTTGATCACATCGCTACCTGAGCCGAAAAGAACATCGCCAAGAACCCAAACCTCTTCTTCAACTACTTTTTCCGGAACCACAACAGGTGCAGGAGCCGCCATTTTGTCCAGGAATACACTTTCAACAAAACATGCAATATCTTCAGGGCTGATCAGCAATTTGTCTGCTGTTGTAAAAAATCCGCATTCTCCGGATTCGTCAATACATCCTCCAATATCAGATATCTGTTTTAACAGGGTTTCTCCTTCGGGATTATCTCCCACAAGGATGGTGTGAAAACAAATTGAATTGCCATATTCTTCTTTCAATGCTTTTGCAGAGGCCAGTACATTACCCGGCAATTCTTCACCGTCACTGACTATTATAACTGCATTTCTTTCTCCTGAAAGACCTTTGAAATCCTCTTTTGCATCATCCAATGCTTTATACAAAGGGCTCATGCCGCCAGGCTCAGTGATCTTTTGAAAGTTTTTATCTAAATTGGCAGTAGAATATTTTTCCATTCCATAGATCAGTTGTGAGTTATTTTTTGTTACTTTGGGAGAATGACCAAAAGACCTTAACCCGGCAGTCTGACCCAACTCAGGAAGGGTTACATTTATCTGATTCACAACGGCCTTGGCTTTATCAAATTTTGTTTGTCCTTCAAGAGGGTAACGCATGGAGCTTGATGAATCAAATATTATCAGAAAATTATCTACCTTTGAAGAGTAGGCTGCTTTATCAAACTGGATGGGTTCAAATGCCACTGGTGTACTCATTTGTTTTGCCGCACATCCAAATAAAAAAAGGACGGCAAACAATGTTAATAAGCTTCTTGTTAAAAGTCTCATGTCTTTTTTCTCCTTTTGCTCTGTTAGTATAAAATGGTGTCAAACTAAAGATATCTAAATATAAGAATAATCTTTTTAATACAAAAAAACCAGTATTAAATCAACCTTTCTTTTAATGTCTTTTTAATATCTTGCAATTTAAGCCTAAGAATTATATACGAATGCTGTTTGTTGATAGGAATAACACATTGAATATTGTAACCATGCGCTCCTAATACTAGCTAATAATTAACCCGGTTTTATAAGTTTGGTTGAACCAACGCAGGATTCGGGTAAATTGGCAGTCTCAGTCGGGCACTAAACAAGAAAAATAATGGAATATGGAGCTATATCAAGGAATCATCCTCGGCATTATACAAGGACTCACGGAATTTTTACCCGTAAGCAGTTCAGGGCATCTTGTTCTGGGACAAACTTTTTTTGGAATTACCCAATCCCAACTGATATTTGATATCAGCGTTCATGTAGGAACACTTCTGGCAGTTCTGGTAGTCTATGCTTCAGACATCAGAGACATTCTGATTTCTGTTTCCCGTTTTATTTCAAAGGCAGTTTTATTAAAGCCCGCCAAACATCTTTTGAAAGAAGATAAAAACCTTTATTTGGCAGGCTTAATTTTAATCGGTTCCGTCCCAACCGCTTTTATAGGTCTTTTCTTAAAACAGTTTGAGGATATTATATTTTCTTCAACCGTTTTAGTGGGAATTATGTTGATTTTCACCGGGACAATCCTATGGGCCTCAAGAAATTTTTATTCCAGCAAAGACAAAAAAGACGGATTCGGCATTAAACAGGCTTCTATCATTGGAGTCAGTCAGGGGTTGGCCGTTATCCCCGGCATTTCAAGATCTGGAACCACCATTGCAGTGGGGATGTTTTTGGGTCTTGACAGGCATAATGCCGCTAAATTTTCTTTCCTCCTCTCAATTCCCGCAATATTGGGGGCACAGGTATTAAGCATAAAAGATATGATAAGCAAAGGTCTTGTCATTGATCAGGTAACCATTTATGCAACAATTGCCTCATTTATCACAGGCTTAATTGCATTAAAATTATTATTATCTTTGGTTCACTCGGGCAAGTTCCATCTATTTGCACCTTATTGCTGGCTGATAGGATCTTTGGTCCTTTTATCAAAATTCATTTAAAGGAGATATTATGAATCCTGGAATTTTCAGAGAATATGACATAAGAGGTGTTGCAGGCAAGGATATTAACCAAGAAGATGTGATAAGCATTGGTAAGGCTTATGGCAGTCTTTTAAATAAACAGAATAAAAGAATCGTATCTGTTGGACGAGATTGCAGGCAGACTTCTGATGAATTTTCTCAATTGTTTATCCAGGGGATTATATCCACTGGTTGCGATGTCATTGATATTGGGACCTGTCCCACACCAGTGCTTTATTTTTCAATACAGCATCTGAACCTTGAGGGCGGCGCAATGGTGACTGCAAGCCATAACCCTCCGGAATATAATGGTTTTAAACTGTTAAGCGGCACAGATTCCATTCACAGCCAGGGATTACAGGATATTCGTATTATTGTTGAAAATAAAGAATTTGTTCAAGGCCAGGGTACGGTGACCAAAAAAGATGTCATAACCCCTTATAAAGAATATATTTTAAATAATATTAATATTAAAAGGTCCATAAAGATTGGTATTGATGCAGGGAATGGGACCGGGGGAATCACGGCTATTCCTGTTTTGAAGCAATTGGGTTGCCAGGTACATGATATATATTGCGATATGGATGGGACATTTCCCAACCATGAAGCTGATCCGACTCAGAAAAAAAACCTTATCGATCTTATAAAACTTGTAAAAGAAAAAAAACTTGACCTGGGCGTGGGTTATGATGGTGACGCTGACAGGATAGGCGTTGTGGACAAAAACGGTGAGGTGATCTATGGGGATCAACTCATGATTATCTATGCCAGGGAAATCCTTGGAAGAAAACCCGGGGCAACCTTTATCTCTGAAGTCAAGTGCTCCATGGTAATGTATGATGATATTCGAAACCATGGCGGCAATGCCATCATGTGGAAAACAGGCCATTCTTTAATCAAGAAAAAAATGAAAGAGGAAAACGCAGAACTTGCCGGTGAAATGAGTG
>Ga0307988_1000383_pt1 | contig 31471 bp, 25 predicted proteins | sample EllFjometagen183_FD_203166 | JGI IMG/M metagenome (GOLD analysis project Ga0307988, IMG submission 203166) | Marine microbial communities from Ellis Fjord, Antarctic Ocean - #183 | ecosystem: Environmental > Aquatic > Marine > Unclassified | place: Southern Ocean | collected 2014-10-08 | reverse complement strand
GTCCGTCTTCGGTTTGGTATAGGAGTATTTCGGAGTTGGTCATTATACACTTTCCTCCACAATTTTGATTTCTTCTTCTGTTAATCCGTATAACTTATAAACCATTTGGTCAATTTCATTATCAGTTTTTTCTATTTCTACTTTTAATGTTTGGGCTTCTGCTTTTTTCTCTTCAAAAAGTTCCATCCATTCCATTTCATCTTTTTTGGTTAGTTTTTCGCTACCAGCTTTTTTTATTGATTTGTTGAGTTCTTTAATAAATTCCCCAAATTCTAATTTCTGCCAATTTTGGAGTTTCATGGATGGGTTTTCTAATTGAAATTGTGATTGTAAGTAATTTGTGAATTTCTTTAATAATGATTGTGTTTTGGACTGAATTTTAATCATACCAGTAACTAGTTTATCAATTTCTATTTTATTAAAATTATTTGGTATTGGTATTTGCAGGATATATTGACTTTTTAGCCTTAAATAACCACCCCTTGCTTTTACACAAATTGAGTCTAAATAGTTTTTAATCAGTTTGGAATTTAAAATACCCAATAATGATTTAGAATTTGATGGAATCCCAAAACAAGTCATATCCATCAATAGGTTTTTTGCTAAAGTAAAATTGACATCTGATGAAATATCAGGATAAACTATGTACTCAGAAGCAAAAGGAAAATCAATCTTAATTTGTTGAAATTCGTACCATATTTTAGATCCATTTATTATTCCTTTATCAATAATTGCTCTTTTAGATAGAGCTTCTCTTCTTGATTCTAAATATTTAAATTCATTACTGTATTCATCATTATTTATTATTAGTTTTAAACCTTCATCAGTATTGAGATATGGTAAAAGAACTAAATGTTGAGGAGCTATTGTTGCATATCTTTTTACTTCACGTCCAATTACATAAGGCTTTAATATAGGTGAACCTTTTATAATAATAGGCACTTCTTTTTTCGGGAAAATATAACTTGAATTTGCTCCCGTTTTAATCCCAACCTGTGGCTTTTTAATTATGTCGGATAATCTTGGGAATTTAGTCTCTAATAATTTGAATAGTTCAAATAATTTCTCATTATCTCCTCCATTAACCCAGCTTCCTAATCTTTGAAATAGAGAGGATTGTTCTGTTTTAAATTTTTTTTGAGATTTACTTTCAAATTTATTATAGTTTTCATTGGTTACGACGAGTAATTCTGACTGAGCTTTATTTGGGATAACTTCAGTTTTATTAAAAAAGATTATTGAGGGATAAGTTATTATTCCCTTAAACACATCTGAATCTTGAAAATCAATAAATGAAATAATATGAGTGTGCTCATTGAGAAAGTCAATTAATACTTTACCATATTTTGTCTTTGTGAATTTACTTGAAACAATAAATGAACTTTTCCCATCATGTTTTAAAAGTTGCCAAGATTTTTCGAAAAAGAAAACATATAAATCTGATTTTCCAGTAAAAACAGAATAGTTTTTTTCAAAATAATTCTTATCTGTATTAAGTATGGTTTCATTTCTAACATAAGGCGGATTCCCAATAACAACATCAAAACCACCACTATATTCAGTGCGGAAGGCCTGTTCTATCGAACAAGTCATTTCATGTATTATCTTTTCAAGCTCTGTGTTTATAGGTAATTCGTGCTTTTGGCGATTAGTGTGTATGTAGTTTATTACATTATTCAAATCGGTATCACCAACTATTTTTCGTTTTCCGAATTTTTGCGTCCATAGGGAATTATATTTTTTCTTTTCAGTTTTTTTCGAGGAAGTATCTTCTCCAGATGGGGAGGGACTCTCGGATAGGGTAGAACTCTCGGAAAAGGGGACATGTCCCCTTGTTTTATCCTCGTTCGTTGCTACCACAGTTATCACGTTTTCGATATTATATTTTCTACCACTTATTGCTTTTATTTTTCCTACTATTTTAGGTAGTTCTTCTTTTTCGCAGACCAGAAGTATGTGCATATGGTCTCCACAGATATTATATTCTATAACATTTAGGTTATCTTCTTTTATAATATTTGCAATTGTTTTGGTAACTACTATTTCATCTTTTTTCGAAATCCATACAGCCTCTCCTAGCTTTACATGGTTATCAAACATTCGTTCCGAATAACGTGAGTTATGTGTTGCAGTAGTAATATGCCAGGCTTTCTTTTCCTTTTTTTTATAAACTTGAGGAAACTCCATATTCCAGTTAAATGCTTTCTCTCCAGCAATTTCTGGGTCATCAATTAGCGAGTTCCCACATTTAATATTATCATTTAAACTGGATAGTTTTCTTCCTTTCTGTGCAGTACGTAACCAAAGTGATAGTTTGGCAATTTCAACACTTTCCTCATTTATATCAACACCATAAAGATTGTTTTCAAGAATGGCTTTGTCAGTATCAAATAACCTTAATGCAGTGTTTGTTAGTTCGGCAATAATGTCATCTATATTCTTATGTTCGGCAATTAAAAAATTTAGTGCCTGATTTAAGAATGCACCACTACCACAAGCAGGATCAACAATTTTTAAAGAAAGTAGCCAATCCTTGTAGTTGTTAAGTTTTTGATATAGTTTTTTGCCTTTTGTCAGAAGTTTGCCGTCTTTTGCACGGTAGGAACCATCAAACTCAATTTCTTCAATTTCTAATTCTTTCCGCTTTTCAGTACAAAGTGTTCCAATTGTATTTTCTACAATATACTGGGTTATATATTTGGGGGTGTAAAAAACGCCATCCTTTTTTCGTTTGCTCTTGGTTTTGTCGGTAGTTGTGCCTTCAATCTCAGCTGTAATTTCTTCAATATCCGAAAGTGAATGTTCAAAAATATGTCCGAGAATATTTACATCAACTTCGGTATTAAAATCGTATTCCGATAATTTTAATAAATCATTAATCAAAATACTATCATCAATTTTTAGATTATCTAATAATTCATCGGTGTAGAAAAGCCCTCCATTGTATGCGGGGATATTATCCGCATTGGTTTTTCCTTTTCTGCCAATGTTCATATAACCAAAATACTGTTTGTAAATATCGTAAATTGGTTTGTACGCATCCAGTTCTGTTAACTTATGGAATGTGTCGATTATACGGGAAATTGAATTTGGTGGCAAAAGTCCGCTATCTTCAGCAAATAGGATAAATAGAAAACGGTCTAATAGTTTTTGTGATTTATTGAATAATGTTAGTTTGTTGTTATCCGGATTGTTCTTGATTAGGTTTGCAAAAAGTTTATTTTTAAAAACTGAATAATCTTTGTAAAGTTTATCGGAAACTTGCTGTTCATGAAATTTGGTTTCTTCTTTTAACTTTATTGGCAGGTTAGAAAAAATACTATTTGCACTAAGCAACAGGTAGAGCAATTCAAAGTCTTCTTTTTGAAGATTGAATAAATCAAATTCTTCATATTCGTGTGCATAATCAATGTAAAATCGTAGTTTCTGAAAGTTTGATGTAATTACATATTTACATTCCGGCTGATTGTTTTTATAGTTAAACGCTTGTTCCGTGATGCTTTTTAAGTCTTTTGTTTTTGTGGATTTCAACTCTATTATGGCAACTGCTTTTTCATTTTTTAATATTGCACCATCTGCCTTTTTTCCATCTCCCTGATTCTTAAATTCCCTTGCTAAGTTATAATTGGAATCGGGTTTTAGTATATACCCAAAAACATCAACAAATATGTCCCTTAAAAATCCGTCCTGATATTCTTCTTCTTTTAGTTTTTTTATTTCTTCAATCTTGGCTGGGCTGTAATTCTCTCTGAATTTTTGATATACTTTCTCAACTTGTTTTTTGTCAAGATTGTCCAGATGTCTTTTTATTACAGATTTTTGAAATATTGTCATTTACCAAGTCTATTTTTATTAATGTTCAAAATTACAACTATTCTGGTGCGCAGGAAAGAAATAGCTCTTTTGGTTTTTTCGGGTTGGCTATGTGTGTCGGCAAAAACCAAATGTGCATCGAGTAGGCAAAGGGAGTTTCACCCTAAGTGTATTGTCCTGATATAGCTTGACCTTTTTTTTATAATTATTTACTTTTTTTAGATCTCGCAAAAAGTTATTTCCGAATTTTTTTAGGTCTTTTTAATAGACCAAAAAATTCAGATAACTTTTAAGCTTTTGGTATGTTTTCAAATATATGTGCAATTTACTAAATTTTCAATTGTTTTAAATTTTCTTTATCTTTTTTGTATGATTTGTATTCCAAATCAGGATTGATATGTACTTCATATGGCTTTCTAAGTTTTAAGCTTAAATGCGGTCTAAGATTATTATAAATGTATACAGCTTGATTAGTCATTTTAATTGCCAACTCAGTGTTTTTAATAGTTTGCTTTAGTCCATATTCATATTTAAGCGTTCTGTTAATACGTTCAGCTACAGCATTTTCATAAGGGTCATATTTTTCAGTCATGCTCATCGTTATACCATTTGATTCTGCAAATTCTGTGTATCTAGTATTACAATATTGGAAGCCTCTATCAGAATGATGGATTAGTTTCTCATTTGGGTATTTCCTGTTATTAATAGCCATTTGTAGAGCATCAATACAAAGTGATGTTTTCATGTGATTTGCTAATTTAAATCCCATAACTTGCTTAGAATAAGCATCTGTAACTAAAGCTAAGTAGTTGTGACCGTTTTCAATTTTGATGTATGTTATGTCACTTACCCAAAGTTGTTCAGGTATTGTTGGCACACTACCTTTCACTATATTTTTATATTTATGAAATTGATGTTTAGAGTTTGTTGTTATATGGAAGTTCTTTAATTTGGGAACTAGCAAATTCTTAGCTCTTAAAAAATCAAAAAACTTATCTCGTCCCATCTTTATTCCAAGTGCTCTCATTGGTTTTTTTAATTCTGAATAGAGTTTTATTCTACCAGTTCTATGCCCTACTTTATCACGATATCCTTTAACCATTTCAATTAATATTTCCTCTTGTGTTTCTTTTGTGCTGTACGAATCAAGCCTTTTATAGTATGCTTGTTTACTTATCCCAAAACATTGATAAACCCATTTTACTTTAAACGGTTTATTTTCTTTTTCGTTATTTCTTTTGCTAATGTTTTGGGTAAGAACTTTTTTGACAAGTCGGTACCTGTAATGATTTCCATATCTGCAATAACATCTTGCTGGAAGTCTTTTATAAACTCAAGCTCTTCTATTTTATCTTTAAGCTTTGCGATGGTTTTGTCTTTGCTCATGCTCTTTATTTTTTGGTCTAAAGTAGCATATTTTTTAATCCAATAATTTAAAGATGATCGTGAAATATCATACTTTTTGGAAGCATAATTGACAGATATTTGTCCGTTTGTGATTTGACCAATGACAAATAATTTATGCTCAAAGGTTACTTTTTTGTACTGTATTTTTCGACAGTCCGTTTTTTGATGTTTCATAGGTGACTAGTATTAATGTTTAATTTTTAGTCAACCTATTTCAGGAATGTTCAGAGTTAAACAAAAACCTTCAACAAAAGAAAAGCAAATTTCTAAATCGCATAACAGATAATTTTGAAATAGATAAATTAAGCAAAAAGTTAGATGCTTTTTATAATTTCGATTTTAAAACATTAGTATCGGAGCTAAAAAAGAAAAAAGTGGTTTTATCGCTCTTGCAGCAAGACGAGTGGGAGGAATATTTTAAGATTTATAAAATAGAAATTAATAATCTGCAAACTCAAATAAATGAAACTGATAAAGAAATAGACCAGTTGGTTTATCAGCTCTACGAACTTACCGAAGAAGAAATTAAAATTGTGGAGGAGAGTATAAATTAAAAAGCATGAAAAAAGAGCATTCTCAAAATATAATTATATATAATACAACTGATGGTAAAGCATCAGTAGCATAATACGCCAAAGACGGTGATATTTGGATGAACCAAAATCAGCTTGCCGAACTTTTTGCCACCTCTGTTCCCAATATCAGTATGCACATATCAAACATACTGGAAGACGGAGAGTTAGAGCAACATTCAGTTATTAAGGATTACTTAACAACTGCCGCCGATAATAAAGAATACAATGCTTTAAAAGCCTCCCCTTAACCAAATATTATCCTTTATTAGATCTCTTACGATCAGTTTCATTAAGAAGTATTTTTCTAAGTCTAAGTGAACGAGGCGTAATCTCTAGATATTCATCATTTCTTATGATTTCCATATATTCTTCAAGCGAGAATTTAATTGGAGGTGGTATAAGAACTTTATCATCAGATCCAGACGAGCGCATGTTCGACAGCTTTTTAGTCTTGTTTACATTAACTACCATGTCACCAGCTCTATTATTCTCACCAATAACCTGGCCTGCATAAACCTCTACATTTGTATTAATGTAAAATTTACCGCGATCTACAAGTTTAAAAATTGCAAAAGGAATCGCAGTTCCGGTTTCCATTGAAATTAATGCGCCATTATTACGGGTTTTAATTTCCCCTTTTAATGGTTCAAAACTATTAAAACGATGTGCTATAATTGCCTCACCTTCAGTGGCTGTTAATATGCTGTTACGTAAACCAATAATTCCTCTTGAGGGGATGGTAAATTCGAGCATCATTCTGTCACTTTTGGCTTCCATATTCAGAAAGTCACCCTTACGAAGTGTAACAATGTCAATTACTTTACCAGAGAAATTCTCGGGAACCAAAACTGTTAAGTTTTCTATTGGTTCGTGTTTAACACCATCTATTTCTTTAATAATAACTCTGGGCTGGCCAAGTTGAAATTCGTAGCCTTCACGGCGCATTGTTTCAACTAAAATTGATAAATGAAGAATTCCTCTTCCGAAAACCTGATATGAATCTGATGAGTTTGTTTCCTTTACTTTTAATGCAAGATTTTTCTCTATTTCAAGATATAATCTATCACGTAAATGCCTCGAAGTTACATATTTTCCTTCTTTACCAAAAAATGGAGAATTATTAATTGTAAAAACCATACTCATTGTAGGTTCTTCAATTTTAATGGCTGGCAAACCTTCAGGATTTTCAATATCGGCAATTGTATCACCAATTTCAAAATCTTCTATACCCATCAGAGCAATAATATCACCAGCCTGCACATCAACCTTGCATTTTTCTTTACCAAGGCCCTCAAATGTATACAACTCTTTTATTTTATGCTTTACAATTTTACCATCTCTTTTAACAAGCGAAACAGGCATTCCTACTTTTAGTGTACCGCGATGTAGTCTTCCTACAGCAATTCGTCCTACATAAGAAGAATAATCCATTGATGTTATTTGCAATTGAGGAGTTCCCTCGAGAAATATAGCAGGTGGTATATGTTCAATAATCATATCCAGAAGATACGAAATATTATCAGATGGTTCTTTCCAATCTTCTGCCATCCATCCTTCCTTAGAAGACCCATAAACAACAGGGAAATCAAGCTGATCTTCAGTAGCTCCAAGATTAAACATTAAATCAAAAACAGCTTCATATACTTCATCTGGTCTGCAGTTTAGTTTATCTACCTTGTTTATAACAACAATTGGCTTTAATCCTAGATCAATGGCTTTTTGAAGAACAAATCGAGTTTGTGGCATAGGTCCTTCAAAAGCATCTACAAGCAAAATAACTCCATTGGCCATATTTAATACACGTTCAACCTCACCTCCAAAATCAGAGTGACCCGGTGTATCAATAATATTAATTTTTACATCTTTATATCTTACAGAAACGTTTTTTGAAAGAATTGTAATACCGCGCTCACGCTCTAAATCATTACTATCGAGTATCAACTCCTCAACTTCCTCATTATCTCTAAACAGCTTTACTTGGTGAAGCATCCTATCAACAAGTGTAGTTTTACCATGATCTACGTGTGCGATAATGGCTATATTTCTTATATTTCGCATTATTAATACCTTTAAATTTTGGGGTGCAAAAGTACTAACTATTTAAATACCTTTTAAAAGTTTATTGCTTTATGCAAAACAGGAGTTATTTAAAGTTAATTTACTTAATACCAATCAAGAAGCTAACTACTGTTTCTGTAAAATATACTGTTATCGTTAAAAATCATATTATTTTATCCGTTAACACTAATTAGTAACATACTTTCATTTATTAATCTGCAAATTACAAAAAATGGTTTATGTTTGTATTACCAAAGTATAAAACATAAATATCATGAAATTTGTATCATTTAGCCTTTCAGTAATTATTCTTTTATTTACCCTTTCGTCATGTGTAAATTGTGTTGAACCCGAAGGTAAAATTAAAACACTAAATATTAAACTTGATAATTTTTCCAGAATTGATATTGAAATACCTGCAAACATTAAAATAATAGTGGGCGATAGTGCTAAAATAACTATTTCAGCCCCCGAATCCATTGTATCACAAATATTAACAATAGTAAAACGTGACAGACTTAACCTCGAGGGTAATATTTGTAAAGTTAAAAATAATCAAATTAATATTCAAATAACAACCCCAAATTTATCTGCTTTAAAAATTAAAGGTAGTGCGAGTGTATACTCTGAAACACCCATTAAAACAGATGAGTTGATTATGAAGATTAATGGATCAGGTAGTATTGCACTAAATGTATTTGCAAATAGTATTATTTCTGATATTTCAGGAACGGGCGATATAAATATTAATGGAACTTGTCAGGATTTAGTAGTTGATATTAGTGGTTCAGGCAACTTTAAGGGTTTAGGTTTAAATACTTACAAAGCAAAAGTTTATATTGAAGGTTCGGGTACAGCTAGTGTGGTTGCTTTAAACAAGCTTAATGCAAAAGTTGATGGCAGTGGTGAAGTAAAATATTCAGGAGAACCCAATCTAGATATAAATATTTCGGGGAGTGGTAAAATAACAAAAATAAATTAAGATAATCAATTCAAAGTCATTCAGCTAATGTAGTTTTCCCTTATTCTTTATTAGTTTTTTTTTCAAAAATAGCTTCTGATTATGAGTACTACAAGCAGTATCTTAAAAATTATAGGTGCATCAGAAAATAATCTGCAGAATATTAATGTTACTATCCCTCATAATTCGTTAACCGTAATTACTGGAGTATCTGGTTCTGGAAAATCATCTCTGGCATACAATGTAATATTTAAGGAAAGTCAACGACGATTTTTAGAATCTTTCTCTACTTATTCGCGGCAATACCTTGGTAAAATGGAAAAACCAAAGGTTAAACAAATAACCGGACTCCAGGCTGCCCTTGCCATAAATCAAAAAACAGCAGTTGCAAATCCACGTTCTACAGTTGGCACAATGTCAGGCACCTATGATTACCTGCGTTTGCTGTATGCACGATTAGGTATTGTACATTGCACAAGCTGCAATCATATTATAAAAACAGTTGATTCTAATATTTGCACTAACTGTGGTAATAAGTATCCTGAATTATTGGCAAAATTATTTTCGTTTAACTCAAAATATGGAGCTTGCCCTAGTTGTAATGGGCTTGGTGTAACCGAACAAATTGATAAAAACAAGCTTATTGCTGACGAAAACAAAACCTTAGCGCAAGGAGCACTCGTACCCACTACCCCCAACGGCTATATTGTTTACTCACAAGTTAGAGTAGATGAACTTAATAAAGTGTGTGAGGCTCATGGCTTTTCGGTTAATATTCCGTGGAATAAACTTACACAAGAACAACAAGATGTAATTTGGTATGGCAGCAGCAGAGTTAAGATACTTTTTGGAAAACATTCGCTTGAATCACGATTAAAATGGAAAGGAATTACTGCTAAACCACGCGAAGAAGCCCACTACAAAGGAATGATTCCAATTATGGAAGAAATACTACTTCGTGATAGGAATGAGAACATACTAAGATTTGCAAGTTCCTTTGTTTGTAACGAATGTAACGGCAGACGGCTAAGAAAAGAAGCTCTTGCGGTTTTAATAAATAACAAAAATATTAGTGAATTAAGTGAACTTCCTATTTCAGATTTATATAGTTACTTAAATGAACTAGGTGAAGTAATATCTGATAAAGAAGTTTATTACAATATTCTTGATCATGTATTTAACAGACTGGAATACTTACAGTTACTTGGATTAGAGTATTTAAAGCTTTCGCGTAAATCAACTACCCTTTCAGGTGGTGAAGCACAACGCATAAGGCTTGCTTCACAAGTTGGAAGCGGACTACAAGGAATATTATACATATTGGATGAACCATCCATTGGGCTACATCCACGAGATAATAAAAAACTATTAAAAGTGCTGAAATCGCTACGTGATAATGGAAATACACTATTGGTTGTGGAGCACGACGAAGATACCATTAAAGCAGCAGATTATCTTATTGATATTGGTCCAAAAGCCGGACTAGCTGGTGGTGAAGTTATTTACCAAGGTGATACAAATTATTTACTCCAAAATAAAGACAATTTCCCCAGAAGTCTTACTGCCTCAACCATTTCGATTAGTAATAAAATAATTTCTGCAAAATCAACAAGTCCTAACTTGGGGAATATCCGTGTAAGAAATGCTTCAAAATTCAATTTAAAAAATATAGATGTTGATTTTAAACTTTCAGCTTTTAATGTTGTAACAGGAGTTTCGGGTGCAGGTAAATCTACTTTGGTTTATGAAGTATTAAGCCTCTACTTAAAGGGTAAAAAACTTGATAATAGAGAGACTATAGTTAGTTCTACAAAACTAATTAACAGGGTTATTGAAATAGACCAATCGCCCATAGGACGGACTCCTCGAAGCAACCCAGCTACTTACACTGATTTGTTTGACCATATCCGTGAATTATTTTCTAAGATTCCTGAGTCTAAAAAACGTGGTTATAAAAAAGGAAGATTCTCTTTCAATAATAAAGGCGGTAGATGTGAGCAATGTCAGGGAGCTGGATATATACATCTTGGAATGCACTTTTTAGGTGATGTTGAAATAGTATGCGAACATTGTAAGGGGCAACGATTTAATACTGATACGTTGGAAGTGCTTTTCAAGGGCAAAAACATTTATGAAGTACTTGAACTATCAATAAACGAAGCACGAATATTTTTTGATGGTGAAAATATGATCACAAAAATACTCGACCAGCTTATAAAGCTTGATGTTGGATATTTAAAACTTGGTCAGCCATCAACTACCTTATCAGGAGGTGAAGCACAACGTGTAAAACTTGCTTCTGAATTGTATAAAGTATCTAAAGGTCACACTCTTTACATTCTTGATGAGCCAACAGTTGGTCTGCATAAAGCCGACATAAAATATTTACTCGATGCTCTCAATGAAATTATTGATAATGGTAATACGGTAATTGTCATTGAGCATGACCTTGACATAATTGTGCAAGCTGACCATATAATTGATTTGGGCCCTGAGGGTGGTGATAAAGGTGGTTATATTGTTGCACAAGGCAGTATTGATGAAATAATTAGTTGTAAAAATTCATATACAGGAAAAGCATTACTTGAATTATCAAATGGCAATAGCATATCATCTGCGAAAGCTGGTAACCAGATAACAAACTCAAACATAAAATTTTATGGCGTTACAACCAATAATCTAAAAAATATAGATGTAGAAATTCCATTAAACAAAACAACCGTGATTACGGGAATTTCTGGAAGCGGGAAATCATCATTGGCATTCGATACCATTTACTCTGAAAGCAGAAACAGATTTACGGAAAATCTTTCTACTTACGCACGCAGAATGATGAGTAAAGTAAAGAAGCCTGAACTTGAGCAATGCTCAGGATTAACTCCTGCAATAGCAATAAAACAAAGTCAATACAAAAAAAATCCACGTTCAACTGTGGGTACTGTTACCGAAATTTACGACTTATATCGACTTCTGTTTTCACGTGCTGGAATCAATAAAGATGGATCTAATACCAAACTACAAGCATCAATGTTTTCGTTTAATAAACTTGAGGCTGCTTGTATTAATTGCAAAGGGCTTGGTAGTACTACTTCTTCTGATCCAACTAAATTTATTACCCATCCACATAAGGCAATTATTGATGGAGCAATGGATGGTACAATTCCCGGCAGATTTTTTGGAGATAAACACGGGCAATATGTTAATATTCTTATTAAGGTTGGTGAAGTTGAAGGTATTGACTTTAGTATTCCGTTCTCAAGCCTTTCCCGTGCAGCAATTATTATTGCGCTCAATGGTACAGGAGATAAAAAATATAATGTTGAATGGAAATTTAAACGTGGAAATAGAATAGGTACACATTCACTGAATACTGTTTGGAAAGGATTTGTGAACTACTTAAATGAAGAATATGAGATAAAGCGTAAGGGATCTCGTGGTGATGCTTATAAGATGATTATGAGCGAAGAAAATTGCACCCATTGCAAAGGCAATAGACTTGAAAGTAAAATCTTGAAAGTACATTTTAACAATCAGAATATAAGCCAATTATCTTCAAGAACAATTAGTGACGCAATTGAGTATTTTAAAGATATTGAAGCTCAAGTAAGTAGTAATATTTATGCCAGATGTGAACCAATTATTATTCAAATTTTATCAAAACTTGAACATTTGAAGGTGATTGGACTTGGGTATCTGTCAATTGACAGGCGCACCTCTACCCTATCTGGCGGCGAAGCTCAGCGTTTGAGAATAGCTACTCAACTTGTTTCGGATTTATGTGGACTAACTTATGTATTAGATGAGCCAACTATTGGGTTACACTCGCGTGATACTCAAAACTTGATGAATGTTATTAATAAGCTTAAGGATAATGGAAACACGATTATTATGGTAGAGCACGACCCTGATGTAATACTTCTTGCTGATCATATTATCGACTTAGGTGCAGGTGCCGGTGAAAAAGGTGGCGAAATTGTTGCACAGGGTAATTTGGAAACTATATTGAATACCCCCCAATCTAGCACAGGAAAATATTTGGGGCAAAATAATCAATCAATACAAGTAAAAAAACGTAAGTTTCAACAGCCAATAGTTATTAAAGGGGCTAATGCCAATAATTTAAAAAATATTGATATTAATATTCCAACTAAAGGAATTATATCCATAACAGGAGTTTCGGGTAGTGGAAAAACATCATTAGCTTTTGATGTGATTGCTGATTCATTTAATGCTGGAAGGGCTGTAAATTGTACTAAAGCGGCATTTCATAATATTGATTTTATAATAGTTATCGACCAACAAAAAATAGGAACATCGTCATTAAGCACCCCATCAACTTATACAGGCATGTTTGATTTAATTCGTGAAATATTTGCAAAATTACATGAATCGAAATCAAGAAAATTAACGAAATCAAGTTTCTCATTTAACAGCAAAGATGGCAGATGCCCCACGTGTAAAGGAATGGGCAATGTGAAAGTTAGCATGGATTTTCTATCGGATGTGTGGGTAGTTTGTGATACTTGCAATGGGAAGCGATATAAAAACACTATCCTCGATATTAAATTTAATGGACTTACTATTAACGATATACTAAACCTTGAAGTTAGTGATGCTATTTCTATTTTTAAAGACCACAGCAAAATATCAAATATTTTAACTTTACTACATAAAATTGGCTTAGGATATGTAAAACTCGGCCAAGCAACCAGTACTTTATCTGGAGGCGAAACACAACGACTAAAACTTGCAAATGAGCTAATTAACGCAACATCTAATAACGGTTTATTTGTCTTTGATGAACCATCAACTGGTTTGCACATGCAGGATGTGGAAAACTTGATTTCTGTATTTAATAATCTTGTTGACAAGGGAAATACTGTTCTTGTTGTAGAACACAACCTAAATATAATACGAGCTTCCGACTGGATTATTGATTTAGGTCCAGAAGGAGGAGATTTAGGTGGTGAAGTATTATTTGCAGGGACTCCTATAAATATTGTTGATTGTGAGACTTCATTTACCGGTAAAGCTTTAAAAAATATTTTTTTTAGTTGAAAGTTTGTAAAGTTAAAAGTTAAGGTAGGAATTACAAAAATGTAAGTTAGAAGTGATGCATCAGCGCAAATCTGCGTTATCTGCAGGAAATAATACTAATTGTAATTTGAAACAGTCCCTATGGCAAATAATCTAAATCAATATTTCCCATAGACCGAAAAATACTTTGAGATGCTTTTGGGTTAATGGCCTTTAATTGTTCTAATATATTCCTGGCAGTAGTACGTTTTGTAATATCTTCAAAAGGACAAGTTACAGTTTGTTTGGGAAAGCCCTTAATATTAGCATATTCCTGAGTATCTTTATTTGTAAGTAAAATTAGTGGACGAATTAGATTTATAACACCTTCAAACATACTCAGTTTTGCGGGTAGCGAACTTATGTTACCATGATAAGCCATATTAATTAGCAATGTTTCAACAGCATCATCCATATGATGACCCAGTGCAAGTTTTTTAAATCCATGCTCATCAGCAAATGTAAAAAGAGCCTTTCGGCGATGCCACGAACACACAAAACATGGTGCTTTTTTACCTCTATCTTCCATATTTGACTCAATGCCCAATATATTCATTTTTACATTAAGACGTTTGCCCATACTTTTTAATGCCTTTATATCAGCACTATACGCAACATCTTCAACATCAATATGAATTGCTTCCAACGTAAAATCCAAAAAATCGTATTGCCGCAAAATAGCAAGAGTTTCCAGCAATACCAACGAATCTTTACCACCGCTAACAGCTACTAGTACTTTGTCACCTTTGTAAATTAAACTATTATCAACGATTGATTTAGCTACTTTATTATTTACGTACTCAATGTGTCGTTTTTGATATTGAGATAGTTTTTTTGTGTTCAATTATTTATTAATTTAATGGTACAATTAAAATGGTATAATGATATAATGGTATAGTGATTGAATCATTGTATAATTAAACCATTATATAATTTTTTTCTTATCCTCTTTTCTATGTTCAATATAACTTAAAAAGCTATTGGCAAATGCGATACCTGCTCTACTATTATAATTATATACAAATGAAACTCCCGCTTGTTTTAACACAGTTATTTCTTCAACATGATTTGCAGATGCGCCAATAGAAAAAGTACGAAAACGACAGTTATTAAGAGCATTAGCGGTGTTAATAATTGATGGGAAATCACTCATTGTTAACAGTACGTACTCAACCTTAGGCATTTTTACATATTGCCAAAAGTTGCTATCTGTTGAATCGCCCCATGCAATATTTTTATTTAAATCAGCAAATTTAGCTACCACATCTTTATCGTAGTCGATTGCAATTACTTTATCACCAAATTCATTGGTAAGCTGATGGTATGCAGCGCGTCCAATGTGTCCCATTCCACAGATTACTACTTTTGCATCTCCTAAGTTTACAGGTTCATCATCAGGATGAATACTTTTGGTATTCAATTTTTTCAAAGTATCTTTAAATTTGTTAAATAGCTGATGCGATTTAGCATTTAATGGTGATGCCAATAAAAATGAGAATGACATTGCTAATGCCAAAATTATCATCCATTGGTTATCAATAAGTCCCATTTTAACACCAATGGCTCCAGTTATTAAACCAAACTCACTATAGTTTGTCAAACTCAAAGTGGTGTGCCACGCCGTGCGGGCTCTTAAATTGAACCTCGTGAGTAAAATCATATATAAAAAACCCTTTGCTGGAATAGCAACAAGCAAAACAACTGCAATTAACAATGTTGATAATGTTGGCAAGCCTGACATGCCTACGTCTAGGAAAAAGGCAATAAGAAAGAAGTCCTTAAAGGAAAGCATCTGCTTTGAAAGTTCTTTTGACCTTGAATGTGTTCCTACTAAAACACCTATTGTTAAAGCTCCCAAATCAGGCTTTAGCCCAACAAACTCGAATACAATAGCTCCGGTAACAAATGCCGCAAAAAAACCAAAAAGAGTTAATAGCTCACCATGATCAATAACATTTAAAATTCTAATAAAAATCCAGCGTAATGCTACTAAATAAATGGGAAGCCCCAATACCCATAACGAAGGAATCATTCCCTTTGAAACCGTGAGAAAAACAACAGCAATAATATCTTGCATAACAAGTATCCCAATGGAAACCCTACCATGAAAAGAGCTCATTTCACCACGATCTTCAAGAACTTTTACAGCAAATATAGTACTCGAAAAACTTAATGCAAAGCCCACTAACATAGCACTTTCCATAGTCATAGCTGTGGTAAAGAATAATCCAAACCAACTAATAGCAAATACTAAAGAACCCAAAATTAGAACACTTAAAACCATGTGAATTGAAGTGGTAAGCCATATTTCCTTTGATAACAATGATTTTAAATTAAGTTTTAAACCAATTGTAAAAAGTAAGAGCATAACTCCCAAGTCGGCAACAACATCAAGTGCAATGCCGCCCTCAGTAAATCCAGCAAAATTTAATAAAAAGCCTCCAAATAAAAAACCTATCAAAGGCGGCAGATTAATTTTTTTTGCTAACATTCCAAATACAAAAGCCACAGAAATCCATACTGCATCTACTGTCCAAACTTCTAACATAAATTGAGTTTTAAGTATGAACAAAAGTAAGTAAAAAATAAAGGTATTTTTAATACTTTTGAGCCATGTTAAAATGGGTTGAAAAATATATACATTTATTTGAATTTGCAATTCATGGTAATATGATGCGTGAAAAGATAAAACGTTACCAATCAAATTTCAAAGATAATGTTCTTGATGTGGGAGCAGGAGATCAGCCATATAGAAAGTTTTTCAAATTTTTATCAAAATACATAGCAACAAATACCAAAACGCACTACAAAAATAATCATTATGAAGTAGACCAATTTACAGATGTTTGGATAGAGGATGCATCTTCACTTCCTTTTGAAAGTAATAGTTTGGAGGGTGTACTTTGTTTTCAAGTACTAAGTATAATACAAAATCCGGAGTTATTTTTTAAAGAAGCTGAACGTATATTAGTGCCTGGAGGCAGAATGTTGCTAACTACAGATTTCCTATATCCCACATGGAGTAAATCAGACAAAGCACGTTATTCAATACAACAACTGGAACGATTTACTAAAGAAGCAGGGTTCAAAGTATTAAAAACGGAAAGTTTTGGTGGTTACAAAAGTTTGATGTTTTCGTTATTAACCAGAAGAGGAAGAAGCTATCCTGAAAGAATTAAAAGTGCCCCTACCCTATTTGGTAAAATTTTCAAAATTTTAGTATTTTTTATTTACTTGGTTTTTCTTCCAATAATTTCATTATCAGGCTATATAATTTACCAATTTGATAAGAAAAACAATAATGATTTCGACTTTACTTTTAATCTATTGCTTTTTGCTGAAAAGCCCCTTTAAAAGTACTTTAAAGTTATCTATATCGGAGCCTGATACTTTGTATATACTTAATCCTAATCCACTTACATTTTTAAAATGATATTGCGCATAGGCAAAACTCGATAGATATGACAAACTTGTTGCCATTGCGGCACCTATTAATCCAAAATAATATATCATCCAAATTGATAACAACAATGTTGATAATAAGCCTATTATACTACCTTGTGTATTAATTTTAATCATCCCAACACCCGAGAAAAATGAGCTAAACAGCATAGTTGCCGAAACAAAAACAATTCCAGGACCTAGAAACAACAATATCTCATGAACATGCGAAAAATCATCACCAAATAAATATGTAAAGAAAGATGATGGCAGAAGCAAAATAATAAAAGTTGCTACAAATGTTGCATATGCAGTTAATTTTAAAAGCGGAATGCTAGTCTTTATTGCTTCTTTTATACTTTCAATATTTGATACTCTTGAGTATAGTACTAAACCAAAACTCTTGCCTAGTATTAAAATTCCTTCAGCAACCTGTACCGCAACCGAAAAACGACCTAGCATAGCAGTTCCTAAAAAGAAATCTATAATATAGTACGAAAATCTGTAATTTATTAGTTGCACTCCACTTCCTGTTTGCAACACTAATGAGTAACTAAAAGTTTGTTTTAATGTTTCCTTAAGACTCTTTTCTACGGAAGTGGATTTTGTGTTTAATAGTACAGCCGTTGAACTTAACCAAACAAAACCAAACGAAACATATAGTGCCCATAAATACGCAGCTACTTCAACAAAACTTAGAACAAAAAATTGAAATAATATCGCAATAAGAAGTAACAAAGACTGCAGAAAAGTAATAATGTTATGAGATTTAATTTTTTCTTTGCCCAATATAATATACATATTTATACTAGCAAAGGAATTTATTATCACTAATAAATAAACATTATTACCAAAATATGCAGGAAACAAATTAAAATATTGAAATATCCAAATAACTATCATCGAAGCAATTACTGACCATATATAACCAATTATCAATAAACTTTTTACTGGATGCCGTGGAGTTAGATAAACGAGTCCGGCTCCTCCCCACAATCCCACAAAAAGTGCATTAATAGTTACTGCTAATATCAACAAGCTAATCATCCCCATACCTTCATCACCCAATAACCTTGCACTCATTATTACTACAACAAGATTTATTACAGCGGTTCCACTGCGGGAAAAGAAAGTGCGAATTATGTTTGTTCCAATCATTTAGTAAATAATATATAAACTACTTATTGCCAAGGGATGACAAAAATGCATGCCAACTAGATGACCTTTTCTTTGCATCGATTACCATTATTTTTGATGTCTGCGAAAAAGTATGTAACCCCTCATTATGCTCCCACATATTATGAGGTTTAACATCACCAATAAATTCCTCATTAAATGATGTTGGTGTTAGATTTACAACTTTAAACCAATCAATTTTTTCGCCATACCAAGCAACACTATGTTGAGCTGGTCTGTAAAGAACATCGTTTTTAATAATAAATTGCCCACCGGGACGACTTCCTGCTGGATCAACCTTTACAGGATTTAATTTATGTGCCTTATATTCTCCTGTTAGCTCATCAGAATAATAAATATGTAATTTTTCGTTTGGCAAATCGTCTTTCAAACCACAAAAAATCCACCAACGGCCTTTATAAAGAACAATACTTGTATCAACACCCGGGATATTTATAAGTATTTGTTGAAAATCAAACTTTTCATTTTCTGTATCCCATTTATACAATTCTACTGTATCATTTTCTGCAGTTTCAGGAATTAAATATATATTTTGATTATGCTTAAAGACAAATGGATAAGCTAAATGAAATGATTTTTCAAGAACAGGTTTAACTTCAATTGGCATATTATCTTCATTAAGTTTTGCCAAACTAATTATTCCTTTCTTTGTTTTATAATCATAATCTTCAAAAACAATATAATTTGAATTATTACTTTCAAAACAGAAACTATCAGCAGCATATTTTGAACCTCTTCTTAAATTAAACCAATTAACATTCTTAAAATCTGCACTTATTGGTAATTGTTCATCACTATTTTTAACTATTCCAATATCCCAATGTTCTTGTTTAAATAATCGGGCTATATGAAACATAATACGATTACGAAATAACAAAAAGTGAAATTTAATCATCGTCCAATTATTTGGCAACCTATTCATTGGGGCATTTGATGTACTGTGCTCCTTTTGAAAACTAGATTCATCACCACTAATAATTTGATTACAAACCTGCAATGGCATATCAGTACTTTGCGCAAGTAGTTTATTCAAATGTTCTGAATATGAATGTAGTACAGTTTGATATGAACGACGATTTATTATTACTCCTGCATCGATTAAATTATTGAGTTTTTGAAGAATAACACCATTGATTTTGCTATTTCTAAATATTTCCCAAAATCCGGCCGGGCCACCTCTAAATTCCAACTCATTACCATGGTGAAACGACCACACACCATATTTAGCAACTTCAAGTATATCACCTCTTATAATATTAAACCCAAACCGCAAGATAAAGTCAAGTTTGCGGCTTTTAATTTGTTCAATATCATCTGCTGCAAAATACTCCGAAAATTTTCCTTTTTTTGTTGTAGTACAATTAAGCACATCTATTTTCTTCAGCACATCTGTAACAGTAATATGCTCAAAAGAAGGTACTTTAAACAAAAATCGGCTACTTAACTTGTATAAAGCATGTTTATTAAAGTAATTTCCAAACTTACTACTAATTGAAGGCTTAGAACTATTAACACTTGCATCATTAATAATTAATACAACCTTGGCAATACCTGATTCATTTAATAGTTTAATACATTCATATTGCCAACTACTTAGCACCATACCATGTGTCATGATTCCAAATTGTAGTGTATGAGTTTTGGTAGCCATTACGAATTTAGTCTAGTTTTTATTACCAGTTTGAGTTTTCTTTCATTAACAGTTTAACTGTAGTTTCTGGTGATAATACGGGTAATTCACTTTTCTTAAAATCTTTTATATCCCTTGTTGTTATTATGTCTATATCTCCCAATTGAACTGCGCTAAAGTATTGAATAGCATCCTCAAAAGCTTTAAAATTTGATTTTAGAGCCTTTTGAATAATATTTCTATTTGTTTCTTGAATTCCAACATAGCCTTCTATTTCCGAAATTAAACTTAAAGCTCTTTTGTTAGAAGTAACCTTGCGCAAAATGTAATATGTATTATTAAAAGATACAGCCGAAACAAAAATTTTAATCTTATTCTCTTTTGCCAATTGAAATAAAATTGCTGCATATTCAGAAAAAGGTTCTCTATCAGCTAAAAAATCTATGATAACGTTAGTATCAATAAATACTTGCTTCATACCCTATATTTAGCTGTAAGAGATTCTGTTAACTCCCTTTTGTAATCAAAGTCATCAGGAAGTGTTACTGACCCTTTTAACTTTTTGATAGAAGGAGAAAGCTTAACCTTTGCTTCATTATCTTGAAGAACAACTTTTAAATAATTCTCAATTAATTCAGATAGACTTCGCCCCTTATCTTTCGCGTATATTTTTGCTTGTTCAATAACGCCTTGCTCCAATGTTAGTGTTAATTTAGTTTGCATTACGTGTTTTTTTATTGCAAAGATACGTAATTATATTTATAACTCACAATTTATCTGCAAGCAACCTAAAAATTACGAAAGCCTAATTCTAGGATCAAGCACCGCATAAAATATATCTACCAGTATATTCACTAGTATCAATACAACGGAAATAAAAAGTACCGAACCCATAATAACCGGTAAATCATATTTTTCTAGTGCATCCACAATCACAACTCCAATACCTTTCCAATCGAAAACATATTCAACAAAAACTGCACCTGCCATCAGTGAAGCAAACCACCCAGTTATAGCAGTAATTACAGGATTAAGTGCATTTCGTAATCCATGAAAAATAACAACTCTAAATTCACTTAACCCCTTTGCTTTTGCGGTGCGTATATAATCTTGTGACAGCACGTCCAACAACGAACTACGTGTTAAGCTAAGTACAATTGCAAGTGGACGTATGCCAAGTGTAATGGCAGGCAGTATTAAATTTTTAAGATCTATATTTTTTACACCTGTATAGTTATCAACGGTATACAAACTTCCAAACATTTGTAACCCTGTATAATCAGCAAGTACAAATGCAAATAGCCAAGCTATTATTATTGCTGCAAAAAATGATGGTATCGACATACCAAATGACGAGAATACCAACAAAAACCTATCAAGTGCGCTATCTTTATTTAGAGCAGCAGGAATTCCAAGTAATATCCCAAGAATCATGGCAATAAATATAGATGTAGAAGCAAGTAAAAGAGTTTTTGGAAATGCTTCTGCTATAATTTCACTTACATGGCGACGACTTTGATAAGAACGCCTCAAATAAGGTGATTTTAACACTATCCAACCATCTGAAATAGGAATCAACTGCACACTTTTTCCATAATCAGAACTTTTATAGTACCAATAACTGTTATCCTTATTAAAGTTATGAAATGAAATTGGAGATAAATCGTTAAGAAATTTAATATACTGAAGACCAAGAGGTTTATCTAATCCCAAGTCTTTGGTAATGGCTTCCACAGATGATACATCAGATCGTTGACCCAATAGCATTCGTGCCGGATCGCCAGGTAATACGTTAAATAAAAAGAAAATAATAGTTACTACTCCCCAGAGCACCAATAATCCATAAAACAATCGCCTGAGAATAAATCTAATCATTATTTAATTAGTTCTTTTATTTCACCAACTTTTGGAAAATAATTATTATGCCATTTTGCAATTACTACTCCATTGTTAAGTAGTATTAATCCAGGGTTAGAACGAATCATTGCCTTCAATTCAATATCATCAGCAAAATAAACATCATAATTAATTGCATAAACTTCTCGGTGACGGTCGATTACATCCTTGGTAGAGCTTGTTAACATAGTAACATTTATATCACTTTCGTGTAAACCATTAAAAAGTTTTGATGCATCTAACATCCCCTGTCCTACAGCATTATCAAGCTCATAGGAAGTTAGAATTAATTGATAACCATGATTCTCTATTATATCTTCTGTAAGGTTATTGCCATCATCATCTTCAACAATAATACCATGTTTTAGCACAAGTTGCGAATCATCAATACGTTGCGTAACAAATTCCCATTCCGACATCCAAACCGAGTCATTCCATGGATAATTGGGTGAAATATATTCTTTAATTTCACCTGTATTAATATTTCTGTAAATTAAATAGTTTACAACAGCTTCACGACCAGTGCTTTTCATGTCATTACCAATCTTCCAATCTCTAAAGTCAACAACAGGCAAATGATTGTAATTATAAAATAAAAACCAATCAAACCCTGCCAATATTAATAGTAGCATAGTAACCTGAACCCACTTTGGCATACGTAGAGCAATTTTATTACGCTTAACAAATATTACAAGTGCAAATATTACTAGCACAATATTTTTATAAAACGTTTGCCAATTACTTATTTTTATTGCATCACCGAAACAACCGCAATCAGGAACCAGATTGTACCTTGCATCGAAATAGGTAACTATAGTAAAGAATATCATTATCAATAATACACCAATAGCAGCCAATCTAATACGTAGTTTAAAAAGAAAAGCAACACCGAGTAAAAACTCAACACTAATTAATAATACAGCTAGTGCAAATGAAAAATCAGTTAAAAAATACCAGCCATAAGCATCCAAATAATCAACTATTCTATAATCGGTTCCAATGGGATCGATACCTTTAACAACTGACGAGAAAATAAAAACAAGACCTGTTATTATTCTAATGACTTTAACCCATATTGGTTCTGTAACTTTTTTCTTAAGCATCTTCCTTCTCAATTATCAATTTAATCAAAGCAAAAATAGAATAATTTATAATATCCTGATAGTTAGCATCTAAACCTTCGGATACTAGAGTTTCGCCTTTGTTATCTTCTATGGATTTAATACGTAATAATTTCATTAATATTATATCAGTAAATGAAGAAACACGCATATTACGCCAAGCTTCGTCATAATCATGATTTTTATTAAACATTAAATCACGCGATTCATTTAGTTTTGCCGTGTATAATTCAATTGCTTTTTCAGCACTCATATCTACCGACTCAGCAACACCCATGTCAAGCTGAATTAATGCCATTACTGAATAATTAACAATTCCAACAAATTCAGGTGTAATACCCTCATCAACCAACTGTATATCCTTAACTTGTAAGCTTCTTATCCTATTTGCCTTTATGTATATTTGATCAGTTAAACTTGGTAAACGAAGTATGCGCCAAGCTGTTCCATAATCTTTTTGTTTATTTTCAAAAATATTTCTACAATAGGTAATTACCTTTTCAAATTGACTTGCTGTATTATTTTTCATTAGTATTACGAGTTAAATTTTACCTTTGTATCAAGTTTTTAAACAAAGTGCAAAAATGGGAAATAAAATTACAACTAATGACAAAATAAGAAATATTAAAATCAATAATAAAATCATCGACTTTTCAACACCCAAAATAATGGGAATTTTAAACCTTACTCCTGATTCATTTTATGATGGGGGTAATTATATGGATTATGATAGTATTTTAAAAAAAGCTGAAGATATGATTCAAAATGGTGCTGATATAATAGATATTGGCGCTGTATCAACAAGACCAGGAGCTAACGATGTAGCAGTTGATATAGAATTAAAAAGAATTATCGAGCCCATTAAACTTTTACATGCTGCATTTCCAAAAATTATACTATCTGTAGATACATATAGAGCAAAAGTGGCTGAAGAAAGTATAAAAGCAGGTGCACAAATAATAAATGATATTAGCGGTGGTACAATGGATACTCGAATGTTTGATACAATTGCTATGCTAAAAGTACCATACATCCTGATGCACATACACGGTACTCCCCAAACAATGCAAAATAGTCCTATTACAAAAGACGTTATTACTGTTGTGAGAAATTTCTTTGAAGCAGCTGTTACAAAATTAAATAAACTAGGTGTTGAAGATATTATACTTGATCCCGGATTTGGTTTTGGGAAATCACTCGAGAGTAATTATTCACTTCTGAAAAATATGGAGGACATTAGAGTAAGTAATCTTCCAATCCTTGCAGGGGTTTCGCGAAAATCAATGATTAGCCAAGTATTGAATACAACAGCTCAAGAAGCACTCAACGGGACTACTATTCTTAATACAATTGCTTTATTTCATGGTGCTAATATCCTTAGAGTGCATGATGTAAAAGAAGCTAAGGAAGCAATTGGTATTGTTGAATTTATGAGAAATGTTGAATGTTGAGTGTTTATTATTTGAGTTCACATCAAATTTCTGCGTAAATCTGCGCTATCTGCGGGAAACAAAAAAAACCATGAAACTAATCATACGAAATAGCACCAACCCATACTTCAACATTGCTGCTGAAGAACACTTTTTAAAAAACTATGACGATGATATTATCATGTTTTGGCAGAGTAGTCCTTCGGTAATTATTGGCAAACACCAAAACACTATGGCTGAGGTTGACATTAATTTCATTAATAAAAACAAAATACCTGTTATCAGACGTATTTCAGGAGGTGGTACAGTTTATCATGATTATGGAAATATTAACTACACCATTATTAGATCATTAGAAAATAGAGAAAAACTTGTTGATTTTGTAGAATTTACAAAACCTATTATTATATTTTTGAGCTCTTTAGGATTGAAAGCTGTGTATGAAGGAAAAAACAACCTCACCATAAATGGAAAGAAATTCTCTGGAAATTCAGCTCATGTGTTTAAAAACAGAATATTAAATCATGGTACCATATTATTTAATACAAACCTTGATAATCTTGAAGCAGCAATTAGTCCTTTAAATTATAAAATTAAAGATAAAAGTGTCAGGTCAATTAGAGCAAATGTTGCAAATATTGCACCACAACTACCTCAATCAATATCAATTGACGTATTTATGGAAAAGCTTATAAATTATTATAAAAACTATTTTAATATTGAATTAATTAGTCAAATATCAGATATCGATACAGTAAAAATAACTGAACTAGTTGAAACAAAATATAAACTATGGGATTGGAATTATGGTTACTCACCTTCGTACAGTTTTAACAACGAGTACAATGGTAATACTTTATCTATGAAAATAAAAAAGGGGGTAATTACAAATATTAGCCTCAATTGTGATGTTCTATACGACATTCAGATTAGTAGCAGCCTGCTAAACAAAAAATATGACCACGATGCAATTAAAGAGATACTTAGTAAATACGACTTAAATACTAAGGTGTTCAATGCTTACTTAGTATTATTTGGAATTTAATAACAATTAAATTTCAGAATGTGCTTAATAAATCAATATATTTTTAGTCGGTATAACCTTATTCCTCCACCACAATCGACTTAATCTTAAGCTCTTTACCATAAATTACATCATTAAACAAACAACCACATTTAGGACATTCATCTGTAATATGATTAATATCAAATTCATTTTTGCAATCGGTACAACGTGCAACTGCTTGAATTTTATTTACTTTAATATCAGTATTTTCAAGTAGTGTATTTTTCACTGCCATTTCCATGGCGGTGTCTAGGGCATAAAATTCAATACCGGCCATTGTCCCAATATTCAATTCCATACTCAGAATTTTTTCGGAATTAGCAGACCTAGCTTCAGTCTCAGCAATCTCAATAATACTCATTGCTATGGAAAACTCATGCATAAAAAAAAGATTTTAAAGCACCGAACAACAAACAATCAAATAACGAAAAAAATGGGTATTTTGAGCAAACTCTAGTTTGTTCGCCCAGGATAAACCTTCAACGCTTCATCAAGTACCTTTACCGAACTAGCAAGATCATCCACATTTAGCACATAGCTAATTCGAACCTCATCTTTACCCATATTTGGTGTAGAATAAAACCCGGAAGCAGGAGCTAGCATAACTGTCTGGTTATCAAAGCTAAAATCCTCTAGCAACCATCGGCAAAACTTATCAGAATCATCAATTGGTAATTGAGCAACTACATAAAATGCGCCTTCTGGATTAGGGCAATATGCATCTTTAATATTGTTTATTCCTTTAACAATTATATTTCTGCGAGCAATGTACTCATCCATAACTTTATCAAAATACTCCGTAGGCGTATCAACAGCAGCTTCAGCAGCAACCTGTCCAAAACTAGGAGGACTTAACCGTGCTTGCGCAAACTTCATTGCAGTTGCTATCATCTCCTTATTTTTTGATACCAGCCAACCAATACGTACTCCACAAGCGCTGTACCGCTTTGATACTGAGTCAATAAGAATTACATTATTCTCAATACCTTCAAGGTTCATACATGAATAATGTTGCTTACCATCATAGGTAAACTCACGATAAACCTCGTCGGCAATTAAAAAAAGATCATGCTTTTTTGCAATATCTCTTAACGTTTCAAGCTCCTTTTTTGAATATAAATACCCTGTTGGGTTGTTGGGATTACATACCAATATTGCTTTTGTTTTTGAAGTAATATTCTTTTCAAAATCCTCAATTGGAGGTAAAGCAAAACCCGACTCTATTGATGAAAATATTGGCACAATTTTAATACCTGCATTGGTTGCAAACCCATTATAATTAGCATAAAAAGGCTCAGGAATAATAACCTCATCATCAGGATCCATAACAGATTGAAAAGCAAATAACAATGCCTCAGATGCCCCAGCACCCACAATTATTTCATCAGCAGTTACATCAATATTTACTGACTTATAATATTCAACTAATTTCTCGCGTAGAGATAGATTACCAGCCGAATGACTATATTCAACAACCTGTTTTCCATAATTACGAACAGCATTTAAAGCAACTGCAGGAGTTTCTATATCGGGCTGACCAATATTAAGATGATGAACATGAACACCCTTCTTTTTTGCTACTTCAGCAAAGGGTACTAATTTTCTAATTGGCGATTCGGGCATAAGCTGCCCTTTTTTGGATATATTTGGCATTGATTCAAAAATTATCAGGTTAACCAATTATACGCAAGCTAGTTACTATAAAAAACTCACTTGCGCATTAAAAGGGTAAAAAAAATCGTAAATTTTGATACTTAAAACTATTTATTAATAGGTGTTGCACCAATACTGTTATCCTTTTCAGGAAGTGCCTCAGCAGGCTTGGTCTCAACTTTGCCTTTAATACGTAACAGTATTGTTGACTTATTTTTAGCATTGGAATAAACAGTAACAGTTTTATTAAAAGCCCCTGCTTTATGCGTATTATATGTAACTTTTATACTATTTGTTTCACCAGGTAAAATCGGCTCTTTTGGCCACGCAGGTACAGTACATCCGCATGAAGATCGAGGCTTAGACAGTATTAAGGGTTCATTCCCGGTATTTGTAAATTCAAAATTAAATGTACCATCACCATTCAAATATATTGTACCATAATCATGAGTAGTTTTTTTAAATGAGATTTCAGATCCATTAACCTTCTTTTCTTCTTGAGCACCGGCAATTACTACCGAAAATACTAGTGCCACAACTAATACTAAATTTTTCATTACGTTTTTTATTTAAAAATTAGACGAGCAAAAGTAGTAAAATAATACTAATTAGTGTAGTACAAAAAAATATATTATTATTTTTTATATGGGCGGTTTAAAGCGCTTTACGTTTATAGTTGCTTCATTACAATTGTGTTTTTGTAAGTAAACTGTGGGCTTCCTTCGTCAGCCTCCCGTTACTAACAAAAAACTCAAATGTAATTTCAACAAGCTAACACTGCAATCGCCACCGCAGGGTACACGTAAACATAAACCAATATCTCTAAATAATTATTAATCAACATCTAACTTTACAAACTTTCAACTTTCAACTTTACAAACTTCTATAACTCATCTCCACATTTTTTACAATATTTAGCATCATCATCATGCTCAGCAAAATTGCAACTCTGGCAAACTTGGGTGTTCGTACTAGATTTTGATTTAATGAGTTCACTGCCAATTATACTTGTGGGAACAGCAATAATAGCAAAACCAACAATCATTAACATTGATGCAATTGCCTGACCTAACACTGTTTGAGGTGCAATGTCTCCATAACCTACTGTTGTTATTGTAACAATGGCCCAATATACCGATTTTGGTATACTGGTAAATCCACTTTCATCGCCCTCCACCAAGTACATAACCGATCCTGTTATCACAACAATTATCATAACTACCTCTAAAAACACAACAATCTTTATCCTGCTGCGTTTTAAAGCCAATAATAGCACGTTTGAAGCTTTTACATACCTTGCTAGTTTAAATACTCTAAAAATCCTCATCAGACGTAGCATCCTAATAACCAGCAGCATGTGAGCTCCCGAAACAAACAAACTAATATAGGTAGGTAGTATTGAGAGCAAATCAATAATTCCATAAAAGCTAAAAATATATTTTAATGGTTTTTTAACAGCATATAATCTGAATATGTATTCTAATGTAAAAAGTATTGTAATAATCCATTCTGTTGCTAAAAATAAATCACCATATTTAGTATGAAGATCCTTTTCACTGTTTAACATCACTATAACTACCGAAAAAGCAATTGTAATAAAAAGCAGTGTGTCAAATAGCTTTCCAGCCTTTGTATCTGCTTCAAATATGATATTATGAATATGTTTTTTAAGACTATTTTTCTTCATTTTGCCACTTAATTGTATGATCCATTACCATAAATTTATATTCATCAAACCATACACGACTTTTTCCCGCTCGTAAATTGTGAGATTCTTTTGTCACAAAAATAGTGATTATATTATCTACTTTTTCCAGCTTAATAAAATTTACAGTGGTAAAGATAGTCTTTCCAGGAAAAAACCGCTGACAATTATTAATTTCATTTAATGCAGTAGTATCATTTGCAAACCATAACTTAAGAAAAGATATATGGTGATATAAAAATTAGTGCTAAAAACACTTTAAATATCATGATAATATATTTAGCATATCTTACACGTTGAATTTTAATATTTTTTTTAACAGCTATGTATACAATGTTATGCAAAGCGCTTACCATCAAGTAAATAACTTTTAGGCACTTTGTGCAATACTTCGCGTTATTTGCGGTAAAAGCTTGTAGATAAACCCTAAATTCTTTTGATAGTTTCATGCTTTTATTTTTTATTTCCCCACTCAATTATCATAATGTACTTTGCCCATTATTTGTGCATGATCATTAAATAATAATGTGGTTCTATATTGTTTATAGTCGATTACAATTAAAATAATATTACAATAATACAAATCACAAAAACAACAATCTTTAAAATTCTAAACTGCATGAGCATAAATACAATGCAATACCCAGTAAATAAATGTTATAAAATTAAATGATTATAATTTCAATGCCTTAACCAGTTTTGGAATTGTTAGTCCTTGTACAATTATTGAAAATGCAACAACACAATACGTTAGAAAAATAAAAAATGTACCATGCTCTGGATTATCAATAGAAAGTGCCAACGCAAATGCCAAAGCTCCACGTAAGCCGCTCCATGTCATCATTGTAACTACCTTAATGTTGAACCATGGGAATTTTTTAATGTGCTTATCTAATATTGAATATGGTATTGCTACAGAAATAAACCTACCAACCAAAACCACTCCAATGGTAATTATTGCAGCTACTAAATTAATTTGTGCAGGATCAATTAACACAACCGCCATGCCCATTAACACAAATAGGCTACTATTAAAAATAGTATCGATAACCTTCCAAAAACTATTGATGACGATTTGAGTGTTAGGTTTTGCATGATTGTGGATCCAATTTCCAATAATTAACCCGGCAAATACCATTGTTAGAGGTCCTGAAACACCAAGCATGATAGCTATTGAATAACCTCCTGTAGCTACCAGTAGGGTGGTCATAATACTACTATCAGTATCATTTTTTAATAGTTTTAAAAATTGTACTGTCAGCAATCCTGTAATTATTCCAAAGACTGCACCACCAATTATTTGCTGAAGAAACAATATGGATGTTTCGGAAAATGAAAAGCCATTACTATTTCCATCAATAAGGTTTAAAAAAGTTAGGAATAAAACTATGCCAATACCATCGTTAAAAAGAGATTCGCCTTCAATTTTTATGCTGATATCTTTACGCACTTTGTAGCTATTAAAAATGCCTAATACTGCAATTGGATCAGTTGGCGAAATTAATGCGCCAAATAATAAACAATACAATAATGGCATATTTAATCCCAACAACCCAAAAACAAAAAATAATAAATAACCGATGATAAATGTTGATATAAAAGTACCCAACATGGCAAATGTATACACGGAGGCTCTTTCTTTTTTAAGCTCTTTAATATCAATATGTATGGCTCCGGCAAATAGCAAAAAACTCAATATTCCATTCATTAAAAACTTTTCAAAATCAATATCATCTACAATATCAGGTATACCAATAAACAATTCAGGAAATGTGTATTTTACAACCAATAAAATTACCGATAGTAGCATACCTAGTATCATTAAACCAATGGTGAGTGGAAGTTTTAAAAACCTGATATTAATAAGTGTGAATAATGTTGCTATTCCTAGTAGTATTATGAATGATTGGTACATGAGCGATTGTTGAATGTTGAATGTTGGTTATTTGGTTATTTGGTTATTTGACTCCTTGATTATTGATTATTGAATGTTGATTATTGAATGTTGATTATTTGGTTATTTGTTTATTTGGTTATATGTTTATGTGGTTATCTGGTTATTGTACCATTCCACCCTTTCACCCTTTCACCTTTTCACCCTATCGCCTTTTCACCCTTTCGCCTTTTCGCCATTCTTGATTTGTTTATTTGATCCCTTGATTATTGAATGTTGAATATTGATTATCTGTTTATTTGACCCCTTGAATGTTGATTATTGAATATTGTTTATTGAATGTTGTTTATTTGTTTATTTGGTTATTCCACCCTCTCACCCTTTCGCCATTTCGCCCTTTCACCCTTTCACCCTCTCACCCTTTCACCATTCTTGATTAAATAATTACATGAGTTAAAGCCTATATTTTCAAAGTTTTAATTACTTTGGGGATGGTTAATCCTTGTACAATTATTGAAAATGCTACTACACAATATGTTAGAAAAACA
>Ga0307988_1000382_pt1 | contig 31500 bp, 22 predicted proteins | sample EllFjometagen183_FD_203166 | JGI IMG/M metagenome (GOLD analysis project Ga0307988, IMG submission 203166) | Marine microbial communities from Ellis Fjord, Antarctic Ocean - #183 | ecosystem: Environmental > Aquatic > Marine > Unclassified | place: Southern Ocean | collected 2014-10-08 | reverse complement strand
GGAAGATTCCCACAAGAATCCGTCGAAGGCTTGCAAAGACTGAAACCCAGAAACGGCTGTCTTGGAACGCATCTATCAAGGCAGACAGGGTGGGGCCAGGCAAAAATCCTTTAAACTGGGAAAATTCCGGACTGGTAAAAATAAAGCTGGAAACCAGTATCCAGGCACCTGCAAACAGGACAAGTCCCAGGAGTTCAAATTTCCATCCAAACTCCATGTGGCCGGAAAAATCATTCAGTCCAACCTGTCTGGAATCGCGATATAGTCTTCTGTTAATTGATTTCAACTACTTCTTCCCTTGTGAATGGTGTTTCTATGCTGGAATTATTGAAGGCATGCATTCCACCCATGTCGTCAATGGCTTTTCTGACAAAGGTTTCATCCACCAATTCCTCCGCAGCAGCACCTGTATCCAGAGATGAAAGAAAGCTAGTGTCACCTTCAACTTTGGTTTTTTTCATCTGATCCACAATAAATCGTGTGGCAGAAGGAAAGGGAAAGGGCTGAAAGCCAATTCTTGCCATGTTCCAATGGGGATGAACCAATTGTGTTTTATCTAAATTATTTTCAAAGACCCGTGCCAGGATAGTTTCGGGAAACGGAAGATATCTCTCTCCGTCACGGCTTAAAAGATGTGCTGTTTCCAGGGGATTTTTCATGCACCAGGCCTGGGCTCTGACAATGGCATTCATGGCTTTTTGCACCACAATAGAATTCTTATTTATAAAATTCTGGTTGGCCACAACAACACAGCAGGGATGGTCTTTCCAGATATCACCGGTAAATCGCATTATTCTTGCATTGAATTTTTCCTGGGCCAGGGCATTAAATGGGTCGGCCACTATAAATGCATCAATTCTTCTGCCAAGAAGGGCTGTTGGCATGTCCGGAGGAGGCAGTATGAACAGGTTGACTTCATCCGGGGCCAGTTTGGCAGACTGGGGTTTGATTACAGGTTTGAGCCCCTGGACCCTTATCCCCATCTGCAGGATAAGATTGTGCATGGAATACCAGGATGGAACAGCCACCTGTTTTCCGCCAAGGTCGGCGAATTTGTAAATTTCTGAGTCACCTCTAACGGTTACTGCACTACCATTGGTATGATCCCAGGCCAAAACTTTTATGGGTATGTTTTGTTTAAATCGCATCCACACTGGAATTGGAAACAGCATATGGGTTAGATCAAATTTTCCTGCCAGAAATGATTCAACCAATATTTTCCAGGATCTTACCATAACCGGTCTTTCAACCTGAAGACCTTCCTGGGAGAAATAACCAAGTCCATGGGCAACAAGGAGGGGAGTTGCATCGGTAATGGGCAAATATCCCAGCGTAAGGGAAGGCTGTTTTGCAAATAATGGGGTTGCCCCCGGCAGGATCAAACTTGAGCCACTGGCAACGGCTGTCTTTATAAATCTGCGCCGCGACCAGACCGCTGTTTTTTTATTTTCATTGGAGATATCGATAGTTATAACAAGCTCCTTTTGGCAAGGTAAGAGTATTTGAACCGTTCAAGAATTTTTATCCGGATCTCCTTAAATTTTGGATGGTTCCTATCCCTTGGATATTCCTCATTTATCTCAAATATATCCGTGATATTTGCTGGTTCCCCTGACAGAAGAATGATTTTATTTCCCATGCGAATGGCCTCGTCAATGTCGTGGGTGACAAATACGGCTGTGAATTGTTCTGCCAGCCATAAATTAACAAGTTCCTCCTGGATATGGGCCTGGGTAAAGGTATCCAGGGAAGCAAAGGGTTCATCCAGAAGAAGGGCTTTGGGGTGCCCGACCAGGGCCCTTGCAAGGCAGGCTCTCTGGGCCATTCCCAAGGACAGCTGTCCAGGTTTGGATTCTGAAAATCCGGCCAGACCCATTATCTCAAGGAATTGGTTTACCCTGTAGTCCAGTTCTTTTATGTCCCCCCTTATCTTGCAGCCATAGGCCACGTTCTCTTTTACATTGAGCCAGGGGATCAGAGCTGGCTGCTGAAAAAGCATGGATCGTGAAGGGTGTATCCCGGTAATTTTCTGATCGTCAACATAAATGGATCCAGATGTGGGCTTTTCAAGTCCTGCCAGGAGATTCAAAAGGGTTGTTTTACCACACCCTGACTCTCCCAGAATGATAACAAAATCTCCCGGTTCAATGGAAAAGGAAATATCTTTGAGAATAATATGATCTACTTTTTTGGGAATTGTGTATGCTTTGGTTACTTTTTTAATATCAATTTTCAATGTCAGATTTCCGATATAGCCTTTATCGCATAGCCAGGGGTAAGGAATGAATCCAGGTCGATTTTCCGGGGCATAACACCCATGGTCCCTGTCATATAAGTTTGAATTATATCAAGTTTTTCCTTGTCTGGTGCTAGTTTTTTTGGGTTAAAGCTTACATTGCTGTTAAAAAGTGATTGTTTCACTATGTCCTTGTCCTGGTCAAGAAAATTTTCTGCCCAATCAAGCCCATTTTCATCTGTTTGATCATCAAGGATCAGATGGTTAAGTTGTTTTGCAGATTGAAAAAAATGGCGGACCAATTTTTCCAGAAGATTTCCATGGGACGCTGCAAAACCTTTTTGTACCACAAGTCCGCAGCAGGGGTGATCCTTCCACAGACTGTCAGAGGTGCAGAGCCTTTCTCCAATTCCCCTGGCAATGGCCTGGCTGCCATAGGGTTCTGCAACCATAAAGCCTCCTATATCCCTGTCTTCATCATTTTCAAGCATTTCAGGCATGAGGACCGGGCTTGTTGATTCTGACCGCGCCAGGCTATTTGCAATATTTGAATCTTCTGCATTGGAGAACTGTAATCCTATATTCGCTGCTGCCAGAAGCTTATGGAGCAGCATGTGCTGCACAGACAATTCATGGGGTATCAAAAGGGTTTTTCCCTTTAACTCTGAAATATTTTTCAGGGGATTTTTTTTATTTTTTACGATCAAACTGCCGGATCTGTGGACAAACATTAAAAAAGAAATATCAAGACCCGAGGCAAATAAATCCATGGCCAGGGGAGAAGTTATAAAAGCACCGTGGAGCTTGCCCTGCTTCAGGCCGTCACTGATCTGTTCCCATGAGTTCATTGGAATGTTTTCAAGGGTTGAGTTCCCTAATTCATGGCTTTCATGACAATCGTTCTGAAGCCGTAAAACAGAGTAACCCAGGACCAGGTGATCCACAATCTTTAAGTGCCCGATGCGGATATTTAGATTTTTTTCCATCAATATCTCCCAATAAAAAGCGCAGATGCATCAACCAGGGTATCCTTATCATAAGCACTGAATGTTGACAAGTTTATTAAGGTTTGCAGATAGATGTGAAATGGGGCACAGGGCTATAGTCTTCCTTTTCGTATGATGGCCGCCAGCAGCCATATACCCATAACTGCAGCTGCAATGAATCCGGCAATGCCAATAACAGATACACCAAAGAGGATAGGGGGAACTTGAGAATTAAGGACCATGGCAGAGCCTATGATCAAGGCTGCAATTATGATGGAAAAAGAGATTCGATTGCTGGTCTGATCCTGGGTTACCATCATTTTTTCAAGACCTTCAATTTTGATTATTGTTTTAAGCTTTCCCTGTTTTACAAGCCCCAGTAGTTCTGTTGTGTCGCCGGGTAATGACTGAAGCAGTTTAAAAGATTCCCTAGCAATGCCTAGAACATCCCGGGCAATTCTTGATGGGGTGAATTTTGAATATTTAGCTGCGGTTATATAGGGAACAGCATAACCTATCATATCAAAGTCTGGATCCAGCTTTCTGGCAATTCCTTCAATGGAGATAAATGCCTTCATCATTAAAAAAAGATCCGGGGGAATTCTGAGACCATGGGAGGCGCATAATTCAAGGAATTGATTGACCATTTTGCTGGTTTTGATCTCCTTTAATGCCCGGGACAGATGCATGGAAACAAACTGTGAGATCTCTTTTTCAAGGCTTGCCATATCCGGTTGATTTTCATATTCAGCCAGCTCACAGAGCAATCGCGCAACAAGTTTTGTATTGTCCGATGCAAGGGAGTGGATCAGGTCTACAAATATTTCCCTGGTGGTCTGATCCACAAATCCGGTCATACCGAAATCAACGGGGCAGATTTGGTTTTTATCAAGGATGAAAATATTACCCGGGTGGGGGTCGGCATGGAAGAACCCGTATTCAAATACCTGTTTCATGATAAAGTCAGCCCCATGTCTGGTGATCTGCTTTCTGTCAAGGCCGGCATGGTCAATGGCTGTGATATCATCGGCTTTTATACCCTGAATGAATTCCATGGTCAGGACCCGTTCGCTGGATTCTGGTCCGTAAACCTTTGGGATATGGATGGCAGCATCCCTGGCAAACTGCCGGGCAGTCCGTTCCATACTGGCTGCCTCTATGGTGTAGTCCAGTTCCCTTTCCAGGGTTTTGGCAAATTCTTCCACAATCCTTACCGGTCTGAAAAGAGCAAATTCCCTGATATTATTTTCCATGATGGATGCCAGGTGGTGAATTATTTCAAGGTCAGCCTCAATGGTTTTTCTGATGCCTGGACGCTGTATTTTTACGGCTATCCCGTTATCACCGTTGAGACCTGCCCTGTGTACCTGGCCAATGGAAGCAGAGGCAAAGGGTGTTTCTTCAATAAAATCAAATATCTGTTCATGGGGTTTGCCGAATTCAGAGGCAATAATATGCCTGACATGTTCAAACCCAAAGGAGGGTACATCGTCCTGGAGTTTTGCAAGTTCCGTGGTAAGATCCACAGGAATAAGATCTGGCCGGGAAGAGAGAACCTGACCCATTTTTATGAATGTCGGGCCAAGTTCCTCAAGGGCCATTCTGATCCGCTGATTTTTGGACAGTTTTTCAACTTTTTCATGGGTTTTGGCAAAGGGAATCAGCTTCAGGCCTGATTCAATATAGTGATCAATATTCATGGCCTCAATGATATTTTCAAACCCATACTTAAAAATAACACCAAGAATTTGCTGGTACCGGATCAGGTGCCGGTACCGTTTGCTTACCTTGCCTATATTTTTTATACTGAGCATATTTTGCTATTAAACATATAAGGTTCTGATCTTATTCTTTTGGGGCTATTTTTTCAGTAAGTTTGTCAATGCGCTGGTTCAGGGTCTTTATATCAGACCTTGTGGGCAGATCCAGCTTGGCCAGAATCTTTTCAACGGCCGTTTCAATTTTTTTGTCCAGGCCGGATTTAGCATCTTCATATTTTTGCTGGCATTCATTGAGAAATTCCTTTGCCTCGCCCTGGCTCATCTTGGATTGTTCGGCAAACTCCTTTGCCAGTTCCTCAATTTCGTTCTTGGATCTAAGGGCCAGCCCCACACCGGTTAAAAGGGTTTTCTTAAGATAATCAAGCATGTGTCCTCCTTGATAATTTTTTATTTTAATCCCAGTTTTTATTTTTAATCAGGTTCTACTGTGAACCAGGTTCTACTTAGAACCGAAGGAGACATCCAGAATATCCTCTACACAGGTGTCACCCTCCAGGATGGCATCCATCTTACCATAGGCCTGGGGAAGAATGGTATTAATAAAAAATTTTGCTGTCTGCATCTGGCCTGCATAAAAGGCTGCATCTTTGTTTTTTAAGGCTTTCTGGGCAACAGCTTCCCTGTCAAGACTGCCAGCTTTTTTTACAAGTTTCGGGGCAGCAATGCTTGCCCTCCATAAATGCATCCAGGCAAAGGTGATATCCCCTGTGATTTCAAGAAAGGGGTGTGCAAAGGCATAGGCATTGAGAACCTGGTCTGATCTTGACCTCTGGCCAATTATTGCGGCCAGTTCTGTAAGGCGTGAAAGTCCATGGGAGACTTTATCAGCCAGTTCTTTAACTCCTTCTATCTCCCTGGCATCATGGATGGTTTTTTTAATCTGGTCAAGGAAGTATTCAAAGGATTTCCCCTGGTTCATGGAAAGTTTTCGGCCCAGAAGATCCATGGCCTGGATGCCGTTGGTGCCTTCATAGAGCATGAAAATTCTGGAGTCCCTCATGAGCTGTTCCACGGGAAATTCCCGGACATATCCATACCCCCCATAGACCTGAACCCCGTGGGAGCAGACTTCCAGGGACTTGTCTGTGACATAGCCTTTGACAATGGGGGTTAAAACCTCGATGAGCTGGGCCGTGTTTTTTTTCAGGGTTTCATCCTCCGTGGTATGGACAATGTCGGAACATTTGCCATAATAATAGATCAAGGAGCGCATACCCTCAGTATAGGCTTTCATATTCAGTAGCTGGCGTTTTACATCCGGGTGCTGGATAATGGGCACACTTTTTGCGGTTCTGTCTTTTCCCGCAGTCAGATGTCTTCCCTGTATCCGGTTCCTGGCATATTCCAGGGCATACATATAGGAAGCAGATGCAACGGCAAACCCCTGCATACCCACAAAGGCCCGGGCTTCATTCATCATCTGGAACATCTCAGGGATGCCTCTGTTTTCTTCTCCCAGCAGGGTCCCGATGCATTCGCCTTTTTCACCCAAAGAGAGGGAGGCAGTTGCATTGCCGTGGATACCCATTTTCTTTTCCAGTCCTGTACAGACCACATGGTTGAATTCTCCCAGGCTTCCGTCTTCATTGACCTTGTATTTGGGGGCCAGGAAAAGGGAGATCCCTTTGGTGCCTGCAGGCGCACCTTCAATCCTGGCAAGGACAGGGTGGATGATATTTTCACACAGATCATGTTCGCCGGCAGAGATAAAAATTTTGGATCCATGGATGGCATAGGTGCCGTCCTCTTTTTTTACAGCAATGGTGGTGAGGGTACCCAGGTCCGATCCTGCATCAGATTCCGTCAAAAGCATTGTGCCGCCCCATTCACCGGCAAACATTTTTTTCATATATAATTTTTTCTGGGTCTTGTCTCCAAAGGCCTCAACCAGCTTGGCAGCTCCGTGGGTCATGCCGTAATAGAGCATAAAGGCTGAGTTGGCACCAATCATGTATTCAAGGGCAGCACATCCCACGGTTCTGGGCATACCCTGGCCCCCGACCTCAGGATCATCACACATGGCAAGCCATTCTCCCTCACAGTATAGTTTCCAGGCTCGCTGAAAAGATTCCGGCACCATGACTTTGCCATTTTCAAAGATGCAGCCGATTTCATCCCCATCTTTGAACGTGGGTAAAATTTCTTTAATGGAAAGATTCCTTGCTTCAGAAATAATCAGATCAACGGTTTTTTTATTAAATTCCTCAAAGAGTTCATGATCAACCATTCCAATCTGTTCGTGCAATACAAAGTCAACATCTCTTCTGTCTGCGATAAGCTGTGCCATATATGAAATCCCCTTTTACATAAATGTTTAGTTCCCATATCAGGATTTGTGCAAGTATTTTCCTAAGCAAAATAAGCAGGGATGTCAATATGTGAACCGAAAAAGTTTGATTATTTCAAACTGTTTTTAAAATGATTAACAAAAAAAAGAGGTAGTATCTGGGAAAAATATTGCAGTCCAGCTATCTATAATTTGCGGGTCATTAAAAAAAATATTGATTTCTGCGGAGATTCATATGATTCTATGGGAACAAATTTTTATTTGGCAGACTCTAATTTTTCTTTGTTGTACAGGAGAAGCATGTATATTAAATGTTGGGGTTCCCGGGGATCTATACCTGTAGCAGGTAGAGAATACGTAAAGTACGGTGGAGATACAACCTGTATTGAAGTTATAGCGAAAACAGGAGAAACCGTTATAATTGATGCCGGAACCGGGATAAGACGGCTGGGCAAGTCCCTGCTCCAAAGGAAAAAATCAGAGTATTACCTGCTTTTGACCCATACCCACTGGGACCACATTATGGGTATTGCATTTTTTAAGCCCCTGCTTTACAGCAATACAAGGGTTTTTGTCCAGGATCGTAAGTTTGCTGGAATTAATACAAAAGGTGTGCTCAACGAAGTCCTTAAACCTCCTTTTTTCCCGGTTCTGCTAAAGAATTTCAAAGCCGATATTTTATTTGATGACTCTTTAAACAATAGTTTTAAAATCGGTTCCTTACATATTGACATGATTCCCACAAGCCATTCCCAGGGATCCATGGGATATAAATTTACAGAAGGTGACAAGAGTTTTGTGTTTTTAACGGACAATGAGCTTGGGTTTGCCCATCCCCAGAGCCGGAAGCTTGAAGAATATATAAAGTTTGTTGAAAATGCCTCTCTATTGTTCCATGATGCAGAGTATACCCGGGAAGAATATGGCTACAAGACAGGGTGGGGTCACTCCTCCATACCAGATGTGCTGGATCTTGCTTTAAAAGCCCGGGTTAAAAAATTGGGTTTGATCCACTTAAACCAGGACCGGACAGATGACCAGATGGATGAAATCGTAAAAGAGTGCCGACTTTTTTTTAAAGATAAAAACCAATCAAAAGATAAAAATCAGGCTAAAGATAAAAATGAACCAATTGACTGTTTTGCCGTGCCCCATGATTTTGAAATTGTTCTTTGATTTTTGCATGGCCTTTACCCATAATTTTTCAGGATGTTCCAGACCATGAATAAGCAGGGCCCCTTTTTTCCCCAGATTCTTAAAACCATGTTGTCCTGGAAAATGCTGGTCATGCTTTTTTTCGGCTTTTCCTCTGGTTTCCCCTTTTATATTATCAAGGATGTTTTAAAACTATGGATGACTGAGTCCAATGTGGATCTGGCCACCATAGGCATGTTTTCCGCCCTGGGTCTTCCTTATACACTTAAGTTTGTATGGTCACCCCTGATGGATGGGTATGTGCCGGGTTTCCTGGGCCGGAGAAGGGGATGGATACTCATTGCCCAGCTGGGACTTTTAGTCAGTATTGCCCTAATGGGACAATTTGATCCTGGAAAATCTCTTTTCTGGATCATGATCATGGGTTTGTGTATCAATTTTTTCGGGGCAAGTCAGGACATCGCCCTGGATGCCTTTCGCAGGGAATACCTGACAAATGATGAACTGGGATTTGGTACCGGAGTCTGGATGAATGCCTGGCGTCTGGGTATGTATGTTTCAGTGGGGCTTTCCCTGCTTACTGAATGGGGTGTCTCATGGGCCAGCATCCATATCCTCCTGGCCTTGATGATGGGGATCGGTATAATCACCTGCCTTTTGGTTTCCGAACCTGTTGTCACGGAAACCCCTCCTGTTTCTTTGAAAGAAGCCATTGTGGAACCCTTTGTGGAGTTTTTCAAACGCCATGGAGCTCTTTTGGTCCTGCTCTTTATTCTTTTGTATAAAATAGGGGACAACATGGCCGGTGCCATGACCATTCCTTTTATCCTTACGATGGGATTTTCAAAAACCGAGTACTTTATCATTGTAAAGGGAATCGGCATGTTCGGTCTCTTTGGAGGGGTCCTTATAGGGGGCTCCATTATGATTCGGTTGGGCATTGCAAAATCTTTGTGGGTATTTGGTATTCTTCAGGCAGTATCAACAGCTCTTTTCGCCGTTTTGGTCATAATAGATAGGAATTCGCCTTTGTGGCTGGATTTTCGTCAGGTAATTTTAGGCTGTGTGGTGGGATTTGAATTTTTTGCCACTGGGCTGGGGCAGGCTGCCTATGCCACCTATATGGCCGTCCAGACCAACAAGCGGTTTACGGCCACTCAATATGCTCTTTTAACGAGTCTCATGGCTGTGCCCAGCGTGTTTGCCGCATCCATTACCGGCTTTATGGCCAAATATCTTGGATGGGAAATTTTTTATGTGACCTGTGCTCTGATTGCTCTGCCTGGAATGTTTTTACTAGTAAAAATTGCTCCCTGGAATGCCAGTAATGAGGCCCTTGAATCCGGCGGGAACCTGCAGAAAAATTCTACAAAAAATGATAAATAGATTTTTTTGGAATAAAATAGTTTTTTTAACCTTCTTTACAGACACGAGTGGGTAAGCATGCATCAGGGATGCGATATAAATAATTCTTGACAAAGAAATATCATTTTTCTACTTAATGGTGGGGTATATAATAGTTATTTTTATAAATAGTTTAATTCATCAGACTGCTTTTCATAGATAGGAAGAGGTGCCAAACAGGTTGTTTTACTATCGTGCACTTTAGATGCACGGATAACCATTGGCGGCGGAGCCTCTTTTTCTGGTGAATTGTTAGCTTGAGCCCGGTATCTGAATCTTATTTCAGTATTTGGTTTTTGTTTCAGCTCTTTGCCTGGTAATTTTTGTTTGCCGGGTCATTAAATAGCTTAAAATAATGGGGCTATAATAGACGGTTAGGAGGTATAGAAGATGACGCAAAATTTGACACCCAACAAAGATATTTCAGGTGCTGTCATGGTGCTTGGTGGTGGTATCGCTGGAATGCAGTCTGCCATTGATCTTGCCAATTCAGGCTATTATGTCTACCTGGTTGAAAAATCATATGCCATTGGCGGTATGATGGCCCAGCTGGATAAAACATTTCCGACCAATGACTGCACCATGTGAGTCATTTCACCCAAACTGGTCGAGGTCGGCCGGCATCTGAATATTGAGCTGTTAACGAATACGGAGCTTTTGGAACTGGATGGAGAACAGGGAAACTTCACGGCCAGGATAAAAGAATCTCCCAGGTTTGTGGATCTATCAAAATGTACGTCCTGCGGGGAATGTACCAAGGTCTGTCCCGTTGAAACACCCAGCGAACACAACCAGGGGCTTTCGCCGCGAAAAGCCATTTTTAAACAATATGAACAGGCTATACCCGGGGCCTATGGCATATCCAAAAGGTCTGTTGCCCCTTGCAAGGCAACCTGCCCGGCCCATGTTTCCATCCAGGGATTTATTGCCCTGATGAATCAGGGAAAATACCATGAAGCCTTAAAATTATTCAAACAGGAACATCCTTTTCCAGGCTCCTGCGGCAGGGTATGTCACCACCCCTGTGAAGCTGTCTGTACCCGGGGGGATGTGGACCAACCTGTGGCCATCCAATACCTTCACAGATATCTTTCCGAGTTGGATTTTGATGGGACAAATGATCCTTTTATCCCTGAAATTTCAGAAAAACGGGATGAAAAAATAGCCATTGTGGGATCTGGACCTGCGGGTTTGACAGCTGCTTATTATTTAGCGCAAAAAGGGTATGGGGTGACCATATTTGAAAAACTTCCTGTCAAAGGCGGGATGATGGCAGTTGGCATCCCTGAATACAGGCTTCCCAAGGCTGAGCTGGAAAAAGAGATTGCTGTTATTGAAAAACTTGGGGTTGAAATTAAAACCTCAATGGAATTTGGAAAGGATATTACCCTTGAAAGCCTGAAGGCAGATGGATATTCATCAATTTTCATGGCAACCGGCCTTCACGGCTCCAGGGCGCTTGGTGTCAAAGGCGAGGACCTTGAGGGTGTGCTCAAGGGAACCAATTTCCTTAGGGATGCTGCCATGGGCAAGGCAGAAAAACTTTCCGGCAAAGTGGTTGTCATCGGCGGTGGTAATGTGGCTGTTGACGTGGCATTGACGGCCAGAAGGCTTGGGTCTGATGATGTCACCATGGTTTGCCTTGAAAAACGGGATGAGATGCCTGCCTGGGATTATGAAATTGAAGAAGCCCTGGAAGAAAAGGTAAAGATTGTCAACAGTCTGGGCCCAATCGGATTTTATGGAATAGATGGAAGGGTTAATGAGGTGGCGTTCCAGGAATGTACGGCAGTGTTTGATGAAAACGGCCGGTTTAGTCCCCAATATGATGATTGCAAACTTACATCCCATGATGCCGATATCGTGATCGTGGCAATCGGCCAGGCAGGCGAATTGGAATTCGCTGATAGCGAGGGAATTTCCCTTACTCCGCCGGGCGGATATGAAGCTGATCCTGTAACTTTGCAGACCCCCATTGACTGGGTGTTTGCCGGGGGTGATGCTTTTTACGGTCCTAAATCTGTGGTGGATGCCATTGCCAGCGGTAAGACTGCTGCTGAAAGCATGCATCGCTATATTAACGGCCTGGACCTGGCAGAGGGTCGGGAAAAAAATTATGAATTTGAAAAACCAGATATCTTCAATGAGCCAAAACTTCCCAGGGTAAAACCTGAAAAAATAAGTGTGGAGCAAAGGGAAGGCAATTTCGGGGAAGTGACCCTGAGCATTGCCAAGGAACTCATTGACAGGGAATCAGCCAGATGCCTTTCCTGTGGTATCTGTTCCGAGTGTTACCAATGTGTGGAGGTTTGTCTGGCAGGGGCTGTGGATCACGATCAGCAGCCAAAGTTTAGAGATCTGAATGTGGGATCAGTGATCATGACAACGGGTGCCGTAGCCTTTGATCCTTCGGATCTGGATGATACCTATATGTACAAACGTTCCCAGAATGTCATGACCTCCCTTGAATTTGAGCGCATCCTTTCTGCGGGCGGCCCCACCATGGGGCATCTGGTCCGGCCTTCGGACGAAAAAGAACCGGAAAAGATTGCCTGGCTCCAATGTATCGGCTCCAGGGATACCAATAGATGCGGAAACGGTTATTGTTCTTCGGTTTGCTGCATGTATGCCATCAAGGATGCCATGATTGCCAAGGAGCATTCGGAAATAGAGCTGGATGCTGCAATATTTAATATGGATATGCGGACCTTTGGAAAGGACTATGAAAAATACTACAACCGGGCGGCTGATCAGGACGGAGTAAGATTTGTCAAGTCCAGGATACATTCCGTGGTGGAAGAGCCGGGTACGGACAATCTGGTTTTGAGCTATGCAGACGATGAAGGTGTGATGCACAGGGAAATTTTTGATATGGTGATCCTGTCTGTGGGACTTACCATTCCTAAAGAAAGTGTGGATCTTGCCAACCGCATTGGCGTGGAATTGGATAAATATAATTTTGTAAAGACACCGACCTTTAACCCCTTGCAATCCTCCCGGCCCGGTGTTTTTGTTTCCGGTTCTTTCCAGGGACCCAAGGATATTGCATCCTCGGTCACAGAGGCCTCGGGTTCTGCCGGTGCCGCTGGAGTTCACCTGGCACCTGCCAGGCATACCCTGACAAAGACAGTGACCTTGACCCAGGAAAGGGATGTTCTGGGTGAGGAGCCCAGGATCGGGGTTTTTGTATGCAAATGCGGTATCAATATTGCCGGGGTCATTGATGTGGAAGAGGTGGAAAATTATTGTAAAAATCTTCCCAATGTCGTCTATACCGGTGAAAATCTTTTTACCTGTTCCCAGGACACCCAGGTAACCATCAAGGAAGTCATTGATGAACATAAGCTGAACCGGGTGGTGGTGGCCTCCTGTACACCCAAGACCCATGAAGGTATTTTCATGGACACCCTGGAGGAAGCAGGTTTAAACAAGTATCTTTTTGAGATGGCCAATATCCGAAACCAGGATGCCTGGATGCATTTCCATGAGCCGGAAAAAGCAACTGCCAAAGCCAAGGACCTCATCCGCATGGCCGTGGCAAGGGTAGCCACCCTGGGACCATTGGTTGATAAGCGTATTACCATTATTGACAAGGCCCTGGTAATCGGTGGTGGTATTGCCGGCATGACAGCTGCCAGGGGTCTGGCAGATCAGGGATTCCACGTGACCCTGGTTGAAAAGGAAGATTCATTGGGCGGCCTTGGCAGACATCTCCATCACACCATTGAAGGGGATGATATTAAGGCCTATGTAAGTGAGCTTGCCAATTATGTGGAAAATCATGACAATATAGATGTAATAAAGCAGGCATTGATTGTGGGCTATTCGGGGTACAAGGGGAATTTTAAAACGGAGATCCTCATCGCGCCTTCCATGAAACAGAAAAAAATTGACCATGGCATCATGATTGTTGCTACTGGGGCCATGGAATACCAGCCCACGGAATATCTTTACAATGAAAGTGATGCAGTGGTTACCCAGTTGGAATTGTCTGACATGATCGAAGAGGATAGGGCAGAAGATCTGGACCGGGTGATTATGATTCAATGTGTGGGTTCCAGAAATGATGATAACCCAAATTGTTCCAGGATTTGCTGCCAAAATGCAGTGAAAAATGCCATTGCCATCAAGGAGAAAACTCCGGATACTGACGTGTTCATTCTTTATCGTGACATGAGAATGTATTCAATGCTTGAGGAGTTCTATACAAAAGCCAGGAACATGGGTGTTATTTTTTCCAGGTTTGAAAAGGATAATCCACCTCTGGTTGAAAGAGGTGATGACAATAAGCTGAAGGTCACCTTCAGGGATCATGTTCTGGGCCAGCAGATTGAAGCCAGTGCAGACCTGGTGGCATTAAGCGCAGGTGTGGTGGCAGCTGACAATGAAGAACTTTCCACCATTATAAAGACCCAGCGGAATCCCGAAGGTTTTTTCATGGAAGCCCATGTCAAACTCAGACCGGTGGATGCAGCCACAGAAGGGGTGTTTATCTGTGGCACTGCCCATGGCCCCAAGTTGATAACAGAAACCATTGCCCAGGCAATGGCAGCCGCTTCCAGGGCCACTACCTACCTTGCCCAGGAATATTTGACCCTCTCAGCAGTCACTGCTGAAGTGGACCAGGCAAATTGTGCGGCCTGTCTGGTCTGTGTGAGGTCCTGTCCCTATCATGTGCCTGTGATTGATGAAACCGGGGCTTCCTATATTGATCCTGCCCTGTGCCAGGGATGCGGGGTGTGTGCATCCGAGTGCCCGGCAAAAACCATAAAATTGAATTGGTATGAAGATGATTCATTGCTCAGCAAGGTGGACGCTTTGCTGGAGGGGGTAATATGACAAAAGAATTCGAGCCGGTCATCCTGTCGTTTTGTTGTAATTTCTGAGGGTATTCAGCTGCGGACCTGGCAGGTTCCATGAGATTGAAGATCCCGTCAAATTTTAGAATTATTCGCCTTCCCTGTACAGGTAAAATTGATATTATTCATATTCTGAGGGCCTTTGAAAAAGGCGCGGACGGTCTCTATGTGGTGGGGTGCATGGAAGGGGACTGCCACTTTAACGAAGGAAATTTCCGGGCGCGTAAGCGTGTCGAGCAGGCAGCCAAAATTCTGGATCAGGTGGGCGTAGGTGGAGAACGGGTGAGAATGTACAATTTGTCTTCAGGAGAAGGCCCTTTGTTTGCCCAATATTCCATTGAAATGGTAAATAAAATAAAAGAACTGGGGCCAAGTCCCATTCGCCTGGCAAAACAGAACAAAGCAAAAGCAGCGTAAGATTATTTAAATAATTAAACAGCGGAATATGAGGTAAGCTTATGATAATAGCAGAAAAAAAACCCATTGAAGAGATCATTGAGGAAGTACGGAATTATGATCGTCTCCTGATACTTGGCTGCAACGAATGCGTGACCGTGTGTGAGGCAGGTGGTAAAAAAGAAGTTGAAGTGCTGGCATCGGCATTGAGAATGTATTTTATTACCCAGGGAAATGAAAAAATTATAAAAGAAAAAACCATTGAACGGCAATGTGATCATGAGTATCTGGAAGAAATCCGCAAGAATATTGATGAGTATGATGCCATTGTATCCCTTGCCTGTGGGGTAGGTGTCCAGTTTGCAGCTGAAAAATATCTGACCACCCCTCTGATTCCGGGTGTGAACACCGTCTGCCTGGGAGCCAATGAAGACAGAGGCCTCTGGACGGAGCGCTGCCAGGCCTGCGGGTCCTGTGTCCTGGCAAGAACCGGAGGGATTTGTCCGGTCTCCAGGTGTGCCAAGCGTGTCCTCAACGGTCCCTGCGGAGGTTCAACCAATGGCAAATGCGAACTGGGTCCTGACACGGATTGTGCCTGGCAGTTGATTATTGACCGGCTCAAAGCCCTTGGCAAAATGGATGATTATGAAAAAATAGCCCCCATAAAAGACTGGTCCACTGACAGAGCAGGCGGCCCCAGAACCGTAACCAGGGAGGATGTGAAGATATGAGCGAGCTAAAAATAGTTGGCAGGCTGGAAAGCGTATTAAAAGCAGGACACCTGGGTGTCACTTCCGAGTGCGGTCCTCCAAGGGGCAGTGATCCTGAGGAGGTGAAGAAAAAAGGAATGCTGATCAAGGATCATGTGGATGCCATCAATGTCACGGACAATCAGACAGCCATGACACGCATGTCTTCCCTTGCTGCCTGTGTTCATTTAAAACTTCTGGGTATTGAACCGGTTCTTCAGATGGTGACAAGGGACAGGAACAGGGTGGCTCTCCAGAGTGATATCCTGGGAGCTGCCTCCTTTGATATTCCCAATATGCTTTGCCTGTCAGGAGACCACCAGAGTTTTGGGGACTGCGCTCAGGGACAGAATGTCCATGACCTGGATTCCATGCAGCTGATTCAGACTGTTCGCCACATGAGGGACGAAGGAAAATTTCTCGGGGGAGACAATATCAAACGCCCACCCCAAATATTTGTGGGGGCTGCTGCAAATCCCTTTGCTGACCCCTTTGAAATCCGTGTGCCAAGGCTTGCCAAAAAGATTGCCTGCGGTGCTGAATTTATCCAGACCCAATGTATTTACAATCTGGACAAATTCAAGGAATGGGTTAGACGAGCCAGAGATAGAGGGCTTTGTGAAAAGACCTTTATCATGGCCGGCATGACCCCTATGAAATCAGTGGGTATGGCCAAGTATATGAAAAATAAAGTGCCTGGCATGGATGTGCCAGATGAGATCATCAATCGTCTGGCTGGTGTGGAAAAGGGAAAACAGGCCCAGGAAGGGATTGATATCTGTGTTGAGCATATCCAGGCTCTCAAGGAAGTAGAAGGCGTTTCAGGATTCCATATCATGGCCATTGAGTGGGAAGAAAAAGTACCTGAAATAGTTGAAAGAAGCGGTCTTTATCCACGCCCTGAAGTTTAATTCATAAGTATTGTAATAAAGGGCCCTGGCAAGAATTTTTTTTCAGGGCCTTGTTTTATGGTAAGAAAAGATATAGGAAAACCATATTATTGTATATCTTGAAGCATGGAATGAAGTCCATGCTTTTGCCAGACCCTAAGGAGAAAAAATGGCTGTAATCGTAAAGTATATTGTTGTCAGGAATGGAGAGGAAAAAATGACATTTGCGACAAAAAAAGAAGCAGACGCCCATGATAAAATGCTTGATATTGCCGACAATTTGTTTGATTTCCTGGAAAGTGCCAAGGTAAAACTCAATGAAAGCCAGCTTGAAGAGATCTCTTTGTTACTGGCTGAAAAGCGTGAACAAATAGCACCTATTTTAAGGGGGATCAGCCCCAAGAAAAAAGCCCCTTCCAAAACAGTTGATAAACCTGCTTCCAAAGAAGGCGCTTCCCCGAAAAAAGAAAAGACAAAAACAAAAGCCAAAAAATAAAAAAATAAGTCTGGAAGAGTTTTATAAAATGACCTGGAACTGTCCAGGTATATCTGAAATCATTCCATGACAAGCCCGGCAGGATAGGCTCTTCCTTATTGCCGGCGCTAAAGATCCAGATTCTCTGATCAATAAGGATAACCCATGGAAAAGAGATCAAAAATTAAAGTTATTGCTTCTTTCCTGTTTAGATTTTTAAGAGTTCTTATGGTTTTGGCCATTGCCGGAGCTCTTGCATTCTGGTTATACGAAATCCGTACAAAACCCGAGAAAAAGGAATTAAAACGAACTCCGCCTAGTGTGAGGATTTTAGAGGTGCATCCACAGTCTGAAATAATGACAGTGGATGCATTTGGAACTGTGTTCCCCCGGAAACTGGTTAAAATTGCCGTGGAAGTGCCCGGGCGGATAGATTATCTTAATCCGGCCTTTGTGGAAGGGGGTGTAATAGGAAAACAGGACCTTTTGATCCGGATCGACCAGAGATCCTATGGGCTGGACAAAGAAGCAGCCGCGGTCCGGATAAACCAGGCCAGGGTAGATATCGACAGCCTTAGCCAGGATATTCGCAATCTGAAAAATGATAGTGAGCTGGCAAAGGCCAATGTGAACCTGGCCTTACAGGAGCTTACACGAATAAAGGCCTTGACCAAAAACCAATTTGCCTCAAAAACCAGTCTTGACAAGGCTGAACAGCAGCATCTCGCAGCCAGGATTCAATTGCAGACCATTCAGAACAGACTTTTGCTTACTGCGCCTTTAATGAAACTAAAAAAATCTGCTTTGGCCATGGCAAATGTGGATTTTAAAAAATCAGATCTGGCATTGAAAAAAACAGAGATCAGATCGGGATTTAATGGATTTGTTATGGACAAGCAGGTCGAGGTTGGTGAGTATGTGAACCCCGGCCAGGCCCTGGGTTCCATTTATGAGAAAGGTGCTCTGGATGTGGATGTTAAAATTCCCCTGGAGCAGATGAAATGGATAGAAACCTTTTTTAAGGATGGGCATATGCCCCGGGCAAAGGTGAGCATTGCCAATTTTACAAGCCCGGAGAAGACGGTCTGGAATGCCCGGGTGGCCAGGATAAAGGCCAGGATAGATGAAAAAACCAGAACCCTGCCCATGACCCTGGAAATACAGGATAGAATCGTGGACGCTGCCTATGACTCCCCAAGTTCCATGTTTGATTTAAAACCAGGTATATTTGTAAAATGCAGGATTATTGGAGAGACCCTTGAAAATATCTTTGTTTTACCCAGGTATCTATTGAAAACCGGGGATATTCTGTTTGTTGTAACAGACAACCGCCTTGAGATGAGAAAGGTAAATGTGCTGCGCAAATTTGAAGAAAAAATTTATATCAATGAAGGCCTGAACAAAGGGGACCTTATTGTATTCTCCCCCCTTCCCACTTCCATTGATGGCATGCCTTTAACCATAAAAACAAACGGAAGCTAAACCATGAGATCCCTGGGCAAATGGTCGGTTGAACATAGGGTTTCGGTTAATCTGATCATGATATTTATGATTGTGGCCGGTCTTTTTACTGTTTTCCATATGAAACGGGAATTGTTTCCTCAGTTTTCCCTGGACATGATTAATATTGGTGTGGATTACCCGGGTGCTTCACCTGAAGAAGTGGAAGAGGGCATCTGCATAAAGATCGAGGAACAGCTTAAAAGCCTTGAAGATGTTAAAACCATGTATTCAACTGCCCATGAGGGTCATGGATCGGTTTTGCTGGAACTTTTGTCCGGGGCCGATATTGATGAAAAATTGGATGAAATCCGTACGGAAATAGATTTGATCGATTCTTTTCCGGAACAAGCCAAAGACCCTGTGATCACCGAGATCAAAAATAATGAACCAGCCATTTATCTGGCCGTTTATGGGGATGTGGATGAGCGGGTGTTAAGGGATACAGCTGAAAAGATACGGGATGATCTAGTGGAAACAGATGATATATCTCTGGCCTCCCTCATCGGGGTAAGGGATTTTGAAATTTCCATTGAAATATCAGAAGAAAGCCTTCGTCAATTCAATCTTTCCTTTGACCAGGTGGTGGCAGCGGTTAAGACCGGCAGCCTGGAGCTTCCAGGAGGGAAAATAAAAACCCGGGGTGGAGAGTTTCTTGTCCGGGCCAAGGGGAAACTTTACAAAGGTGAAGAATTTGAGAGGATTCCCCTGGTAACAAGTGCGGATGGTACTGTTATCCGGCTGGGGGACGTTGCAAGGGTAAAGGACGGATTTGAAGAAATTGATGTCAAGGCAAGATTCAATGGAAAACCAGCAGCCCTTATCCTGGTGAGCAGGACCGAATCCCAGGACACCATCACCATTTCAAACACAGCCATAAAATATATTAAGGAACACCAGGACCAGATGCCAAGAGATGTAACCCTTGGATACTGGTTTAATATGGCAGATATGGTCCAGGGACGTATTGACCTTTTGCTTAAAAATGGATTGCAGGGGATTTTGCTGGTGTTTATTGTGCTGGCATTGTTCCTGGATCTGGGACTTGCCTTCTGGGTTGCCTCGGGAATTCCCATCTCCTTTATGGGGGCCTTTCTGATCCTGAATTATCTGGGTGCTTCCATTAATATGCTTTCTCTGTTTGGTTTTATCATGACCCTGGGTATCCTGGTGGATGATGCCATCATTGTGGGAGAAAATGTCTACTCCCATTATTCCATGGGAAAATCCCCCAAACAGGCTGTCCTGGACAGTGTGGAACAGATCGGCGCACCAGTTGTCATGGCAGTGACCACAACCATTGTGGCCTTTGCTCCCCTGCTGTACATTGAAGGGATTATGGGCAAATTTATTTCCATCATGCCCCAGACAGTGATTTGTATTCTGGCCATATCTCTTGTGGAGGCATTTTTTATTCTTCCAGCCCATCTGGAACATACCCTGACACCGCCCAGAAAGCATAAAAGCAGGGTTTACAGGATTTTCTTTTTCTGGCTGGACTGGCTGAAAAAAGATATTTCAGATGCCCATGCATGGATGCGGGATTGGGTGGAAAAGGCCATGAACTGGTTCATTTATTATATTTATACACCTGTCTTGCGGTATTGTATTAAAAATCGGTATTTTACCCTTGCTTTGGGGTGTGGATGCCTGATCGTAAGCCTTGGACTTCTGGCAGGAGGCCATGTGCCCTTTGTTTTTTTCCCTAAAACCGATTCAAACTGGATAATTTCCGAGACAATATACCCCCTGGGAACTCCCTTTGCGACAACGGAAAAGACCATCAAGCAGATTGAACAAGGGGCCTTTGAACTGAATAATTTTTTCAGGGAAAGAGTTGTGGGCAACAAGGATCTCATTGTCAATAATTTTTCCCAGGTAGGCATTATTCCCAGGAGGGACTGGAAACCAGGTGTCTACGGCGGGCATTGCGGGGAGGCCTGGATAGAAATTCAGCCTGCTTCCCTGCGTCCTGATATTTCCGCACCCGAGGTCACGGCCAAGTGGAGGGAACTCACCGGGGATATCCTGGGTGTGGAACAGCTGAGTTTTGCCATTATCGGGGGGGGGCCCGGGGGCAACCCAATAGAAATCAGGCTTGTGGGAGGTGATCTTGAGCAGTTGGAACAGGCAGCCCAGGCCCTGAAGGATGAGATCGCCACCTATCCTGGTACCTTTGATATCACGGATGATTTCAGGCCGGGAAAAATGGAAAAACAGATTTTTATTAAAAAAGGTGCTGAATCTCTGGGTATCACAATGGCCGATATTGCCATGCAGATTCGCCAGGCCTACTACGGGGATGAGGCCTTGAAAATCCAGCGGGGAAAAAATGATATCAAGGTCATGGTCCGGTATTCCCAGAAGGAGCGGGAATCTGAAGCCAGTATTGATGATTTGAGAATAAGGACCCGGGATGGAAGGCAGATTCCCTTGAACCAGGTGGCCCGAATTGAGGTGGAACAGGGATATTCCACCATCCAGCGGGTGGACAGAAAACGGGTGATTACCGTTATATCGGATATTGATGAAGATGTTGCCAATGCCCAGAAGATTGCAGACAATCTAAGGGCTGGTTTTTTAGATGCTCTTGTGAACCGGTTTCCCGGGGTTTCCTATGATCTTGAGGGCCAGGCCAAACGCACAGAGGAATCCATAGACAGCCTGCTCAAAGGGTTTTCCCTGGCAGCCATGGTCATGTTCCTGCTATTGGCCAGTCAGTTTCGATCCTATATTCAGCCGGTGATAATTATGACTGCCATTCCCTTCGGGGTGATTGGCGCCATTATCGGGCATTTTATCATGGGGCTGGATATTACCATGATCAGTATTTTCGGCATCGTTGCCCTGTCCGGCATTGTGATCAATGATTCTTTGATTCTCATTGATTTCATAAACACCAAAGTGCGCAGAGGAGACCCGGTAATTGAAGCGGTTATAGAGGCAGGGCAGAGTCGTTTCAGGCCGGTTCTGCTGACCTCTGTGACCACTGTGGCAGGTTTGCTGCCCCTGCTTCTGGAAACAAGTTTCCAGGCCCAGTTTCTCATTCCCATGGCCGTTAGCATCAGTTTCGGGTTAATAGCTGCCACAGGCCTGACCCTGGTCTTTGTTCCTGCCATCTATCTGGTGCTGGGTGATGTGACTGGACTTTTTATGGCCAGCCCGGAAAATCGGATTGATGCTGCTTTGAAAATACCTGAATCAGAAGATATTCCAAATAAAGAGATATGAGGAAGAGTAAGGTAATATAAGGAAAATATTGAGAATGGATACTTTATTTAAAAAAGCCTTTTGGATGAAAGAATGGGAAAAGGACAAATCAAGCGATACCTATTCGGTGCACAAGGGTTTTTCCACAGCTGAATACTGGGACAAGGCATCCACAACCTACGATAAAAGTAAAAAAGAAGTCCAGGCCCGAAGGCTTGAAAAAACCCTGGATCTGTTCAGAAAAAAAAACTTTTTGTTTGAAGGTATGAAGGTGCTTGAAATCGGCTGTGGCACAGGCCTTCTGGCCAGAGCTCTTGCAGAAGAAGGGGCACGGGTGACAGCCCTTGATTTTTCAAAGGGAATGCTGGAGCGGTTTCAACAGGAATTACCCTTGACTTCAGATATAACCATTCTCCTGGAAGACTGGCACAGCCTGGACATTATAGAAAAGGGGTGGGAAAAAGAATTTGATCTTGTCATAGCCTTTATGTCTCCCGGCGTGGCAACCGCTACCTCTTTTTTTAAAATGATCCAATGCTCTAAAAACGGGTGTGCCATCCGGGGCTGGGCTGCCAGGAAGCAGCACTCGATTTTATTGGATCTCTGGGAAAGAATCATGAACAAGCCATTGGATGACAAGCCCCAGAGTATTTTTTATAAGATTAACCTGCTTTTTTCCATGGGGCTTTTCCCGGATATCAGTTTTGATAAGGTGGAGTGGGATCAGGCAATGACCCTTGAACAGGAATTTGATAATCAGTTTGCATTTTTTTCAAAGTTGAGCAATAAACCGGCAACTGTGCTGGAAAAAATTATTTACAACTACCTTGAATCCATATCTATCCAGAAAAAGATCATTAAAAAGCAGAAAGCCTTGACTTGTACAGCCCTGTTTTCCGTTAAACCGCTTCTGTAAATCCTTTATTTACATTCAGTTTCTCGATAGGGGCAGGTGTCAATTTTTTTTACAAATTGTTTAAACTTAGTAAATGTCTTTTTGTCCATGGCATGTTCCATCTGGCAGGCAGTTGCATCGGCAGTCTCTTCGTCCACTTCCAGAATTCTAAAGAGAAAATCCTTTAAAAATACATGGCGACGTTCAATTTCCTTTGCTACTTTTGTACCTTTGGTTGTCAGGGTGACATATCCATAGGGCTCATAATTGATTAATTCCTGGGATGCCAGTTTTTTCAGCATACCGGTCACTGAGCCGCGTTTAATATTCATTTTATGGGCAATGTCTTTTGACCGGGCAACCGTATTGGCTGTCTGGAGTCCAAGTATGGTTTCAAGATAGTCTTCAAGGCTTTCGGAAAGGGCATTTTCTCTGGTCATTATTAATTCTCCAATTTGATCATATTGTTATTTTTATACTTTGATCACCTGGTAAATCAAATAATAATATTTTTAATTAAAACATTATTGATATAAATAAAAGTTAGTTACTATAAACTTTTTATATAAAATAATACATAATTATTTATGGCTTAATTGGAAAAGATTTATAAATTTGAATGGTATGAATTTCGTTTTTTTTGGGTTGTCAAAAGGGGAAATATTCATATAGTATATGAATGATCTAAGATTCTTCACCAATAATCGGAATTACAATTTTTGAGGTGACCTATGACTGATGAAAACAATCCCATTACACCAGAAATAATAATCGATGAAGAAGAAGGAACCCAAAGCGGCCTGGTACAGCAAAGTACCAAACCCGATATCCTATACCTGATTCCCATTACAGGCAGACCCCATATGCCTGCCCAGGTCCAGCCTTTGATCGTCAGTAAAAAACGCTGGGAAAAAACCCTGGTAAAAGCATCCAACGATTCAAAAAATCTTCTGGGTCTGTCTTATTTAAAAGAGATTAAGGGCAAATATGTATATAAAGAGGATTTCCCCAAGGTTGGATGTGTGGTCAGAATGCTGAACATTGTGGATGTGGAGGGTAATATCCAGTTTATCGCCCAGGGGCTTGAGCGATTTAAAATTAAAAAATTTCTTTCTGACAAACCCCCCTTTGTGGTCCAGGTGGAATATTTTGAAAAAATGGAAGAAAATGAAGACAAATTAAAGGCATATGCCATCTCCATTATCAGTTCCATTAAACAGCTTTTGTCCTTAAACCCTTTGTATTCAGAGGAACTTAAACAGTATCTGGGCAGGTTCAGCCCTGACCAGCCTTCCCCTTTGACAGATTTTGCCGCCGGTATTACCACTGCATCCGGGGATGCACTCCAGGAAATCTTGGAGATTGAATACATCATTGAGCGGATGAAAAAAGTGTTGATGCTGCTCCAGAAAGAGATAGAGATTGCCAAACTCCAGACCAAGATCCAGAAAGATCTCAATACCCAGGTGGATGATAGCAAGCGCAAGTTTTTCCTGAAAGAGCAGCTCAAGGCTATTCAAAAGGAATTGGGCATGCAAAAGGATGACAAAACCTCTGATGTGGATAAATTTAAGGAAAAATTTGAAAAACTCAGTCCGCCGGAACATGTGGTGAAGCGTTTTGATGAAGAGATTGAAAAATTATCTGTATTGGAAACCGGTTCTTCTGAATATGGGGTGACCAGAAATTATCTGGACTGGGTTACTTCCTTTCCCTGGGGAGTGTATTCTGAAGACAATATTGATATTGCAAGGGCCGAGGAGGTTCTTGAACGGGATCATGCAGGACTTTCAGATGTCAAGGAGCGGATCATCGAGTTTTTTGCAGCAGGGGTTTATAAAAAAGATATATCCGGCTCCATTATTCTGTTTGTCGGGCCTCCGGGTGTGGGGAAAACTTCCATAGGAAAGTCCATTGCCGAAGCCCTTGGGCGGAAATTTTATAGATTCAGCCTGGGTGGTATGCGGGATGAGGCAGAAATAAAGGGGCATCGAAGAACCTATGTGGGTGCATTGCCGGGAAAAATGGTTCAGGCCCTCAAGGATACCAAGGTGGCAAATCCCGTGATCATGTTGGACGAAGTTGACAAGATCGGAGCCTCCTACCAGGGAGACCCGGCCTCAGCCCTTCTGGAAGTCCTTGACCCGGAACAGAATTCTGAGTTTCTGGATCATTACATGGATCTTCGCATTGATTTGTCCAAGGTGTTGTTCATCTGTACCGCAAATACCCTGGATACAATTCCAGCCCCTCTTCTGGACCGTATGGACAGGATCAATTTGTCCGGGTATATTACGGCAGAAAAAATGGAAATTGCCAGAAAGCACCTATGGCCAAGGCTGTTGAAGAGGAACAAGCTGAAATCAAGTATTATTACCATTACCGACCCAACCATTCGCTATCTCATTGATGGATATGCAAGGGAAGCCGGTGTCAGAGGTCTTGAAAAGCAGCTTAACAAGATTATCCGGAAAAGTATTGTTACCATTTTAAAAGAAAAAAAGAAAAAAATCAGGATCAATATTAAATCCCTGGAAAAGTATCTGGGACCTCCTGTTTTTAAAAAAGAAAAACAGATGAAAGGGGTGGGTATTGTAACAGGACTTGCCTGGACCCAGATGGGAGGTGCAACACTTTCCATTGAGGCCATAAAGGTTCACGGGAAAAATTCCGGGTTCAAGCTTACAGGAAAGCTGGGGGAGGTGATGCAGGAATCTGCCGCAATTGCTCTGTCCCATGTCAGGTCAAGCTGTAAAGCCTTTGGCATTGAAGAAGATTATTTTGATTCCTCTTTTATCCACATTCATGTGCCCGAGGGGGCAACCCCCAAGGACGGCCCCAGTGCCGGGGTGACCATAGCCACAGCACTGGTTTCTCTGGCCCTGGGAAAGGCCATTCAGAGGCCCCTTGCCATGACCGGAGAAATTACTCTCACAGGAGATGTGCTGCCGGTAGGTGGAATAAAGGAAAAAATAATTGCCGCAAGGCGAACCGGGCTTAACGAGATTATACTGCCCGAGGATTGTATGAGCGATTTTAAAAAACTTCCCGAGCATATCAAGGAAGGCATTAAATTTCATTTTGCTAAAAAATACAAGGATGTCTTTGGTATTGTGTTCAAAAAATAAAACTTGAAAACAAGATCAAGTCAGGTTCTCAGATCATGAAACCATCAAAGAGTAAGGGTGGCGCTGTCCCTTGGCAGCACCGCTCTTACTCTTTTGATAAAACCAGGGAAACTTACATCAGGGTTCGTATCCTCTGCCATGCTTCTTCTGGAATCTGGGCACCCATGACCTGGCAGACTTCATACCCGCATGCTGATCCCAGCTGTCCGCTTTTCTCAATGGAAAATCCATTGGCAATACCGAATAAAAATCCAGCAGCCCAGAGATCCCCGGCACCCGTTGTATCCCTGGGTTCATTTCCTGATACAGGGTCAATTTTACTAACCTTGCCATTAAAAGAAATTAAGCTGCCTTTGCTGCCCAGTTTTAGTACTGCATAGGTGACGTGTTCAGACAATATTTCCAGGGCTTTGGCTTCATCTTCAAGACCGGTATAGGCTTTTGCCTCATCTTCATTGGCAATGAGAATGTCTACATATTCTTTGACAATATTCGATAAAATATTTTTTGAGGCATTGACCACCTCAAAGCTGGCAAGGTCCAGAGCTATGAGGGAGCCTGCCTTTCTGGCCGCCTTTACCGAGGCCATCATCAGGTCAGGGTTGAACAGGAGATAGCCTTCAATCATGCTGATGGCTGTGTCCTGGAATAATGTATGGGTGATACCTGCTGGATCCATTTCAGTGGATGCTCCCAGAAAAGTAAACATGGAGCGCTGGGCATCCGGGGTGACCACGGACAGGACTTTGCCCGTGGGAGAAGGGGATATGGAAAGTCGAGGATCCACATGGCAGGAAACAATCTGGGATTCAAAGGTTTTTCCATAGGTATCATCCCCCCGTCTGCCGATGAACCTTGCATCCCCTCCCAGGTTGCCAACTCCAACAATGGTGTTGCAGGCAGCACCGCCGGGAACAATGACCGGGGTCTGGGCAGTTTTGGATAAAATCGATTCTATGTCCTGGTCCTCCACCAGGGTCATTCCCCCTTTTTCTTTCCCAAGATCCTTTAAAAACAAGTCGGTTTCATTGATCAATACATCCACCAATGCAGAGCCGATTCCAGTGATTCTTTTAGCCTTTGTCATTATTTTTCTCCAAAAAAATATTTTTTTAGCCCTTGGAGGCTGATTATTATATGAAACGAATCATAAAAGCTGCCACCCAATTGTCAAGGAAATTTTGACATGTTTGTGTGAATATGAACATATCTTGATATATTTTTATCCTGCTATTGACAAATGCGCAATAAAAAATTAATAATAATGTTCAAAATTAGTATGGTTTTGAATATAAAATGTATTATTACAGATAATTATCATATTGATAAAAGGAGTTTGGAATGTCAGAAAAAAAATCTTCCTTGTTTACATCGGAATCTGTGACAGAGGGTCATCCCGATAAAGTAGCAGATGCTATTTCAGACAGCATCCTGGATGCCATCATGGCTGAAGACAAAAAATGCAGAGTTGGCTGTGAAACTCTTGTGACAACGGGCCTTGCCATGGTTGCCGGTGAAATAACAACAGACTGCTATGTGGATATCCCCCACGTAGTTCGAAATACCATCAAAGATATTGGATATAATTCTTCCAATATGGGTTTTGACTGGCAGACCTGTTCTGTAGTTACCAGTATTGACCAGCAGTCCGTTGATATTGCCCAGGGTGTTGATGAGGGAGCAGGGCTTTATAAAGAGCAGGGTGCAGGGGATCAGGGGCTTATGTTTGGTTTTGCAACCAATGAAACGGAAGAACTTATGCCCATGCCCATACTCTATTCCCATAAATTAACCAAGCGCCTGGCCCAGGTCCGTAAAAACGGAGCCCTTGATTTTTTAAGGCCCGACGGCAAATCCCAGGTTACTATTGAGTATGTAGATGGAAGACCCAGGCGGGTTGATACCATTGTCATTTCTACCCAGCATTCCCCTGATGTGTCCTATGATGACCTGAAGTCTGCTGTTGTTACCGAGGTCATTAAAAAAGTTATTCCCGAGGATATGATGGACGGGGATACCAAATTTTTTGTTAATCCCACAGGCCGATTTGTTGTTGGCGGTCCCATGGGAGACTGCGGTGTGACCGGTCGTAAAATTATCGTGGATACCTATGGTGGACAGGGAAGTCATGGGGGGGGTTGTTTTTCAGGCAAAGATCCTTCCAAGGTGGACCGAAGCGCCTCCTATATGGGACGATATGTGGCGAAAAATATGGTTGCGGCAGGTCTTGCAGATAAGTGTGAAATCCAGGTGGCCTACGCCATTGGTGTGGCTGAACCTGTCTCCCTGCTGGTGGATTTCATGGGAACCGGTAAAATTTCCGAAGCAAGGGCCGTTGAAATTGTTAAGGAAGTCTTTGACCTGAGGCCGGCTGCCATTATCCAGGAGTTGGATCTTCTACGTCCCATTTATCGGAAAACTTCTTCCTATGGCCATTTTGGCAGAAAAGACCCGGATTTTTACTGGGAAAGAACCATCAAGGCAGACCAGATAAGAACTCTGGCTGGATTATAAAAAATTTAAGGAGTAATAGATGTTGAAATCAACCAAAGACCCTTCCTATATTGAACTTAACCTGGATTTAAAATACAAGGTCAAAAATATTGAACTTGCCCAGGAAGGCCACAAGGACATGCAATTGTCTGAAAAGGAAATGCCGGGTCTTATGGCAATCCGTGAAAAATATGGCAAGGAAAAGCCGCTCAAGGGAATGAAAATCATGGGCAGCCTTCATATGACCATCCAGACTGCCATGCTCATAGACACCTTGTACGAGCTGGGCGCAGACATTAGATGGGCCACTTGCAATATTTTTTCCACCCAGGATCATGCTGCTGCCGCCATTGCTGAAAAAGATACAGCTGCTGTCTTTGCCTGGAAGGGCGAATCCCTTGAAGAGTTCTGGTGGTGCACGGAACAGGCCTTGACCTGGCCCGACGGTTCCGGCCCTGATCTCATTGTAGATGATGGGGGGGATGCCACCCTTTTTGTCCACCAGGGTGTGAAAGTGGAAAAAAATCCATCCATACTGGATTCAGAAACCCACAGCCAGGATGAAAAATGCCTTCTGGACCGCCTCAGGGTCAGCTATGGGGAAGATACCGAGAAATGGACAAGGATTGCCAAAAAGATCCGGGGTGTTTCCGAGGAAACCACTACGGGTGTCCACAGACTCTATCAGCTTGCTTCCAATAATGAACTTCTTTTTCCAGCCATCAATGTCAATGATTCCGTTACCAAATCAAAATTTGACAACCTTTATGGCTGCCGTGAATCCCTGGCCGATGGAATCAAACGGGCAACAGATGTAATGCTGGCTGGAAAAACTGTTGTAGTGGCAGGATACGGAGATGTGGGAAAAGGCTGTGCAGCCTCCATGAAAGGCTATGGCGCCATTGTCCTGGTTACGGAAATTGATCCCATCTGCGCACTCCAGGCTGCCATGGAAGGGTTTGAAGTCGTGACCATGGAAGAAGCAGCCCCCAGGGGCGATATTTTCGTGACTGCCACGGGAAATTACCATGTTATCAAGGGTGAGCACATTGAGCAGATGAAGGATGAATCCATCATCTGCAATATCGGCCATTTTGATAATGAAATTGAAATGAGCTATCTGGATAACAATCCCACGGCCGTGAAAATCAATATCAGACCCCAGGTGGACAAATGGACCCTTGCATCTGGCCGTTCCATAATCGTTCTGGCAGAGGGCCGCCTGGTAAACCTTGGCTGTGCAACAGGTCACCCAAGCTTTGTCATGAGCAACAGCTTTTCCAACCAGACCCTGGCCCAGATCAAACTGGCCAAGGAAAACCTGGAGAAAAAGGTTTATACCCTGCCCAAGGAACTGGATGAAGAAGTGGCCAGGCTGCATTTGAAAAACCTTTCAGTCAACTTGACAAAAATGACCCAGGAACAATCCGACTATCTCGGGATTCCCATGAACGGGCCTTTTAAATCAGATCTTTACAGATATTAGTCAAGATATTTATTGACCTATCGAATCACGGGGCAAGGTGCCTGCCCCGTGATTTCTATCTCTTTTTTTATCCACAGATTCAGGACAATCCTATAAAAACTAAGAAATGGAAAAGGGGAAACCAATTGAACTGGAAGACAAGTTTTCCCATTTATCAGAAAATTTAGATTTTAAATGGGCGGCCATATCAAGCACAGGCCGGGGTGCGGTTTACTGATTGAACAATTCTTACAGGTTCTATATTCCGATGCGCTGAAGGAGAAAAACTCGTTACGCTCAAACAATTTCTCCTTTTAACCACTCCGCTCCATAAGAATCTGTACAGAATTGCAATCAACGATTCTCCCGCAATCCACCCCGGCCTGTGAGCCAGAATTTACCAGTTCCAAAGGCTCTACCCTTCTTACAAATGGCTTTATATCAAGTGTCAATTACTTTGGAACAAGATAATTGTCGCACAATAGACTTTATTTAAAATCTCATCTCCCATTTCTTTGGATGGGTATGAAGATAAAAAAATCATAGGTTTATTTGACTTCGACAAAAGAAGGAAGGGAAAATATTTATCAACTAAAAAAATAATCGTTTTGGGATAACGATTATTTTGGGGATTTGCAATATGGTTTTTACCGGAAAAGAAACGATCATGAATGTTTTTATGCAACGCTTTTACCGAATACTCAAGAACTTACTCACTTGGCAAGTCTATATTACCATCCTGAACTTGTTTGACACAAATAACTCCTTGGTGGTATAGATACTGAAGTCTGAAACAAAAGCTCGGAACAATGTTCTCGATACTTGAATCCCGGCATAACGAAAATTGACAGGTTTGTTCTCTGATTTTGTGTGGGTGAGGTCTTTTTAAACCCAATAGAATTATAGGTCGTTAATATTTTTTGAATAAAAAAAGACTTATCAAAAACGGAAGACAATATGGGAAAAAAATTTGAAAGCGTAAAGAAATATTTATTCCCATAGCTCCATTTCTTAACAACGGGAAAGAGCATAAAAACTTTCGTGTCAAATCGGAAGACGTCTTAACTTTCACAGTACATATTTTTCCTGGATCTATTTGAGCCTTAAAGTTCGGGCAGTAACATTTTTAGCTCGCATATTTTGAGAGATCATTTAAGAAGGCACTGGGGTCCAGTGTTGCGTTAATAACGGTGAAGGAACAAGTTCGCGAATTGTATAGCTGATCAGATTCACGGATTTTGAATAGACCGAATTGTTAATATATAATTAATTAATTAAGTTACAAGGAATTAAATAATGAGCACACGTGTAATGGTCGATATGTCAGCCACTTTGTTACATCACGGTCATATAAGACTTCTCAGAAAAGCCGCAAAATATGGGGAGGTAGTGGTTGGGCTTTCAACCGACGAGGACATAGAGAAATACAAAGGACACATACCACTGCTGACATGGAAATTCAGAAAGGAGATACTGGAATCAATCAGGTATGTGTCTGAGGTCGTTGAGACGCCCTACATTATCACCAATGAGGTCCTTGAAGAGCATGGTGCGCAATTTCTAATACATGGGGCCGATAATTTCAACACCG
>Ga0307988_1000380_pt1 | contig 31626 bp, 38 predicted proteins | sample EllFjometagen183_FD_203166 | JGI IMG/M metagenome (GOLD analysis project Ga0307988, IMG submission 203166) | Marine microbial communities from Ellis Fjord, Antarctic Ocean - #183 | ecosystem: Environmental > Aquatic > Marine > Unclassified | place: Southern Ocean | collected 2014-10-08 | reverse complement strand
ATCAGCCAATCATATCCACCGTTGACTTCCTGGATCACACCGACAACGCCATTGGTTTTTGATGTTCGTCCTTTTCTGCTGATTTCTTTGAGGCAGTACTCAATTTCCCAGTCAATCCAGTTACTGTCTTTCATATTTGGAGAGATGATAACGATTGTGACAGAAGTGTCATACATCTTGTCGGTCAGTTTGGACTTGATATTCTCTGTAGATGTATCTGTCATGTCGGGTGAGTCTGCTGTCTCTCCTTGGTAGTATGATGCATTTTCCCCTAGTGCCGTGATGATTTCATTACGAAGACCCCGGGCTTCGCTATACTTGTAACTAATGAATGTTTTCCTTGCCATTTTTATACTCCTTGTCTGTAGTCATAGATATAGATACTTGAGTTGAAGAGCTCTTCTCTTTATTTTGGCTATTATTGAGGTTTGAATCGCTGGTGATAAAGAATATCATTGAAAACAGGAAAGCAAAAAGAATGCTAATGTAAAACAATGAAACAGACCATGAGAACATAATACGAATAGTGCTCTGTTCTTGTTTTGTGAAATCAGCGATATTCATAGTGAAGGGATCTGTACATTCATTTTTCCGAACGCTGCTGAAGAGGTGACGGAATAATCTTCCTAACCGTAAATATTTGGCATCCATTGCCCAGAAGACTAAAATCGGAAGGGAAACTGCAGCTGGGTAGATCCAGTTCGGGTTTTCAATAGATCCCAAAAAGGCGAGAAGAGCTGCCGCTATTGTCATAGCCATAGCTTTGAGGGTAAAACAATTAGTTTCCAATCTTGTTATAACGCCCTGAATCATATTCATGTGAGCGATTGTGTTGCCGGTATGTTTTTCCATAATTTTCCCCTGTAATTATTTTTACATCTCTTCAGGAGCTTTAATTTTTCATTTATTTGGTTTTATTGCTTCTACGGCTTTAATAAAATCAACTTCTTGAATAATAGAGATTGATTCCCCCTTTTTGTTTTTATTAATAACTTTTTCTATTTTTCTTCCGTAGGTTGAATATATCCATGCTGGGGATGCTTGGGCACCGATTATGAGATAATCAAGATTGTTGACGATATTTTTTACAGGGTACCCGCCGTGCTTTGTAATTGTTTCAAAAAGGTCTTTTCTTTTTCCTGATGCTGCGGGCCCAGTGAAACAGAATTTTTTATTTTCAAAAATTATCTTGGGGTTGTTCTCACAGATGGAAGATATAGATTTATAAATATTGAGAGTCGGGGCTATCATGTAAGAATCTCTATAGTATTCTTTATCATGGATTTCTGGATTATCATAGAATGTTTCAGTGAAATCCAGGAAAAATTCTTTTAGCTCCCGATCTTCATCAAGGTCAATAATATTATCCTTACTTATTTTTTTAATAAGTTTTGTCAGGTCGTTAAAGGGCCACCAGTTTTTAAAATCTTCATAATCAAGAAGCCAGTCATTAAGGCTTTCAAGCTCTTCCAGTGTAATTTTTTTATCACATGCTATGCCCTGACAAACGCCATGAAGTCTCATTGTTGCCTGGGCCACATTATCAAACAAGCCTTTTTCATTAATAATATCTGAGCACCATTCGAGTAGTTCGTTGTGCTCTTCTTTAGTAAAGATTTCATCTGCAATAATATCTTCCAGTAAAGCAGCCAGCCCACGGAATGGTTCAATGTCGTGCATGGCTGGATGTGATTCTATCCACTTCTGCAATTCTCCGAGCTCTTTTCCATTGATTCGATAATCAATTGCAATTCCTTCAATAATTCCGCAAAGTCTTTCAATTGTTCTTTTGAAGTAAGTTTTTGTGGCAATTGTCATGAATTATTTGTTTCCTGAAGCCTTAAGATCCTTTTGTTTTTTCTCAAGATCATTAACAGTTTCTTTTATATCTCCAAAAATACGGTAAAATTCTTTAGTGCTAAGTTTTTCAAGTTTAGCTAATAATGTAAAGGCTTCGTGGTTAGGAGTTTTTTCAGTAATCATTTCTCTGATTATTTGAATGAGCGGGCCTGCTTTTTCCATGACAATTTCTTGTCCTTCCTCTTCTAAAAACTCCTGGAGGATTTCGATTGCAGGATCGAGGGCAGCAATAGGTAGCTTAGAACTCTCAAGTTCTTCGAAAGCTCTTTCACCCTGTTCAATAATGATTCTTCCTTTGTTAATAAATTGCTCAAAAGAGTAACCGCATGCCCTTGCAATTAATTCTTTAACATCAATAGTGGTGTCTGATCGACGTTTTTTCAGTTCGGTTATAAAACTACTTGATACCCCGACATCGATTGCAAGAGCTTTTTGTCTACCTTTCCATTTATGGTTCAATTCATAATCAAGAGCCGCATGAAAGAAGTCGTTTATGTAGGTTTTATCAGTCATTTTTTATATATTCGTTGATAACGGAAAATTAAGCAAATAAAATAAATACAGTATTGCTGTATTTTTAGTTGACAAAGTAAAATAAATACAGTAGCTCTGTATTAATGAAACTAAAACACGGCATACAAAAGCAAATAAAACATTCAACCCAATTAAGTTCAGGTTATATCAACGATATCCTTTGGGGTAGACAAAAACTAACATCTTATCCAACTGCAAAAAAACTTGCAGCAGCCACAAATACTGATCCTATTTTATGGCTTGAAGCAGATGCGGTCAGCATCAGAGCAGCTCTTAATTCTAAACATAACAACAATCAAAATAATGTGCGAGGGCAAAATGGAACAGAAAGAGACTAAGAAAGGCTGGATCCCTGTTGCAACATGGCAGTTTTACAATGCCTGTAAAGTTAATTTGCGAATGGAAACCCTTACAAAGCTTTTTAAAATATCACCCAGGCAGGTTGCAAGGTGGGCATGTGATCCTGATTATACAGAATCGAGCCAGCGTAATCCTATGGACAGATATGAGGTTTTATTAAAAAAACTCATGGAAATGGGATCTGAAGATATTGCCAGGGCTGCGGTTGATCGTCAGGCCAGAATCGTGGGGTGTGAATTGAAATCAAGTTGTGTTGTTCCGGACAAAGGAAACATCCAGGATGAATTGCTTGATAATCTTCCGGCAATGGCTGCATATCAGGATGCCATTATTACCAAACAGCCCATTGAAAAAATCCGGATATTAAAAATGAATCTTATCACAGAGCTTGAGGAAGATCTGGCTGTGATCGAAAACGGAGGAGGGCAGGGCAATGATTGAAATCATTCGGATTGATCAGGATGCCACCCGGACTTTGGGTGTTTTATTTATAAACACAAGGCTGATCTGTTTTACCCTGGAACCCCCCTGGAAAGATAATCAGCGGGGAATTTCCTGCATTCCTGTGGGTCGATATCCATTTTTTAAATATGAATCAAAGAAATATAACCGGGAATGTCTTGGATTGTTAGCTGTTGAGGGGCGTGATTACATTGCCATTCATCAGGGGAATATCCCCATCCATACCAGAGGGTGCATTCTGCCCGGCATAACCATTGGCGAAATGGGCAAACAGGATTCTGTTCTGGATTCTGCCCTGGCTTTAAATAAAATTTTATTAAAACTGGATGATGATTCCGGGTTACTAACCATAAAAGATAAAATCTGAGGGGTGTAAAATGAACTCTTTCAATGAGACATGGGCGGGGTTTGTTCCCACTAAAAGAGAAAGACGGTGGCAGGCATTTAAAGATGCAGCTGGTTTTGCCTGGGTTGTTTTTGAGCATGTGGCATTTATCGGGGTTGTCTGGGCGGCTGTGATCATGGCGCTTTCTTTTGGAGGGTGATTATGCCAAGTGCAATTATATCCATATCCGGCACTCATGGAACCGGGAAAACTACTGCTGCCTTACTTGAGGCGAGAAACCAGAAAATTGAACATCCCAATAATACTGTGGCAGTGCTTTGTGAGCAGGCAGCTTTATGTCCTTATCCCATTAATAAGCAGGGCAGTGAAGAAACCCAGATGTGGATATTTACCAAGCAGATTGAACAGGAACTTAAATACCTGGCTCAGTTTGACATTGTGGTATCTGATCGGACAGCTGTGGATGCGATTGCATACACCTATGTTGCCGGGTTCCACTCTCTGGCATCTGCCATGTTTGGTCTGGTGCAGCAGCATGTTCATGTTTATCACAAAATCATTTTTAAACGGATTGTCACAAATGATTTCTGGCATCAGGATGGGATCCGAGAAACCACAGACAGCAGATACAGGCGGGATGTTGAAGATAAGCTGATTGAGATTTACAGGCAATTGTTGCAGGAAGATTTTGAAATTATAATGGAGCTTGACTGATGGGATTTGCTGCAAAACATTTAAACGCATCACAGCTTGAGGATATTGCAGGCGGTCTGTTCACGGTTAAGACCAGGCAGGGTGATGAACTGATTGGGCTGTGTCCTGTGCATGACGATTCTGAGCCAAGTTTTTCTTACAATACAGCCAAGGATGTTTGTCATTGTTTTACCTGTGGATTTAACGGGGATATTATCCGGCTTTATTCCACAATCAAGAGCTTGGATGTCAAAGAGGGATTTAAGGCGTTTTGTGATGAGTTTAATATTTCTGATGAGCTGGATCCGTCAAAGCCTCAAAAAGAGAAAAAGAAAGAGGTTCCAGATCTGGACAAGGCATATGCCCTGTTGGGAGAATTACCGCAGCCCTGGCTTGACAAGCTGAGCAAAACAAGAGGATGGAGTGCTGCGGTGATTTCTTTTTTAGGGATCCGGCAGCAGACTCATTATCAGGCAAAAACCGGGAAAATTATCAAGCTTAAAAAGCCTGACCGCATTGCGATACCCATTAAAGATAAAGATCATGTCAGAAATATCCGGGTGTATAAACCCGGGGCAAAAAAACAGAAAATTATATCCTGGGGCAAGGCTTACGGAGAGGCACGACTTTTCCCCCATGCCCCCAGGGAATCCGGCGCGGTTTTGCTGTGTGAGGGTGAATCTGACACGATTTGCGCGCTCAGTAATGGATTTAATGGAATTACCCAGACCAGTAAACCCCGAAAATGGAGCAAGGTTCATTTAAAAACATTTGAGGGGCGGGATGTGGTTATTGCCTTTGATGCGGATCAGCCCGGGCAGATGTATGCAAACAAGTTTGCCGGGCCGGAGATCAGCAAGGTGGCAAAGTCTGTCAAGTGTGTTGTGTGGCCTGATTTCATGGGTCGGGGGGATGATGGGCTTTTTCCGGAAGATCACGGGGATGATCTGACTAATTTTTTTATCAAACACAAACAGACTGATGTTGATTTGCAGCGTTTGATTGATGATGCACCCTTTTTTGTGGCTCCGGATCCGGAGATCAGCGCCCAGGCCCTTGAATTTTATGAGAACAGTGCCAGCAGTGGCAGGTTGACTTTTAAACCGCGATTGCTTGCTGAAAAGATATTATCTGATTATCAATTGCTGTATTGCCCGGATATTGGTGTGATTTATCGGTTTAACGGGCGATTCTGGGAGGAATTTTATGAGGATCATCTGCGGGCGATTGCCTTAAAGATGCTGGGGAATGAAGCAAAGCAGAGCATGGTTACAGATGCGGTTTTTCAGATCAAGAGCCTTTCCACGATCCCCCACGGGCGGCAGCTGAATGATGATGATAATTTTATCTGTGTTAAAAATGGCATGCTCAACATCAACACGCTGATCCTGGATGATCACAAACCAGAATTTTATGCCACATATGAACTGGGGGTGACTTACAACCCGGATTCAAAAGACAATTGCGATCGGTTTTTAAAGTTTTTAGATGAGACAATTAAAACGCCTGCGGTAATTGCCCAGGTTCAAGAATTTTTTGGGTATTGTTTTTTAAGAAAATCTCCGTTTGCTAAGTGTCTGCTTTTGCTGGGGCCGGGCAGTGACGGAAAATCTCTGCTTTTAACCTTGTTGCGGGAAATGGTGGGGTCGGAAAATTGTGCCTCAGTCTCTTTTAATGAAATGGAAGATCAGTTTTTAAGATCTTCTCTTTATCAAAAAACCGTGAATATTAGCACTGAGGTGGGTTCCAAGGCGATTGAATCACCTTATTTCAAGGCGATCACGGCAGGAGATCCCATTAATGCCGCTTTTAAACATAAGAATACCTTTTCTTTTATTCCTTATTGCAAGTTGATCTTTGCAGCCAATAAGCTGCCCCGGGTGTTGGATAATTCTGATGGGTTTTACAGAAGGATCCTGCCCATCAGTTTTAAGCAGCAATTTTTAGAAGGGGATCCGGGAACAGATCCTTTTCTTGAGGAAAAGCTGCTGGCTGAGAAATCTGAGGTGTTTCACTGGGCCTTGGTCGGTTTAAAACAATTGCTCAAGAATAAGCGGTTTACCATGTGTCAGGAAACTACTGATCTATTGATGGATTATAAACGGTTGAACAATCCGGTGATCTGCTTTGCAGAGGATTGTTGTGAGATGAAAGAGGGTGCCAGTGCACCGAAAAAAGCGGTTTTTGGAAGGTATGAAGCTTATTGCCGGGAGAATAATTACAGGGCATATTCAAGGGAGAATTTTTTCAGGGAGTTATATGCTGCTTTTTCTTCTCTCAAGTCTATCCGGCCCCGTATTGAGCAGAAACGGGAATTTCATCTTGAAGGAATGACTCTTGTTATTTCCGAGGGGGCAGATTCATGATTATTTCATCCCCGCGCCCCTTTTTTCGCCACCGCCACAATAAGAACCCTTTTCATATCACTGCCCTGGTCGGGGGATGGTCGGGGTGTGGTCGGGGGTCTGATGTTTTTGAAACCTTTGGGAATAAAGGCCCGGTCGGGGGTGGTCGGAGTGGTCGGGGCGGGTTTGGTTTATTACGCATGCGTACACGCGCGCGCGCCTGTTTTTTTAGCTTACTTACTATTTTTATTTTATATAAAAGTACCCCGACCACCCTGACCAGAGCAGTTATATCAAGGCTCTTTGCCCCGACCGCCTGCCCTGACCAACCCCGACCACCCAGGACAAATACAATAAACCTGACAAATCAAGGAAAATTGACATGACAAATGCAGCTTTACAAAAACTTGATGAAAAATACGGTGTTGAGATTGTGGATAATGTTCCTGTCAGATCTGATCTGAAGATTGTTAAAAATAAAATGGATTTTATCCGGGATGATTGTCTGGATCAGGACATGGTTGGATATTCTGAACCGATGGAAAAACTGTTTGCTTTTTTAAAAGAATGTGGGGCTGAGTTTGGTGTTGAGTTGAGGCAGGATGAACAGAGCAGAGCATATATTCATTTCACGCCGGGGTTGGAGATTAAAGAACGGGATCCGGAAAGATATCAGGCAGCAGAATATGTTGCCGGGCTTTTTAAAGAATCAAGGAAAGATTTTCATTTTTTAATAAAAACAGGTGCAATTGATTTACCCAAACCGACCATCAAGAGAGGGGTTTAATTATGCCAGTCAAAGTCTATAAGAGAAATTATGATTGTGTTGATTATGGGAAGTGTCTCGCTGAAAAAGCGATGAAAGGATTGCCTTTGCAGTGCAGCACTTGCAGAAGATATAGGTCAAATCCGCTGACCGTGGATGAGTTTGTTATGTTGAACAAAGAGGACACCACTATTTACACCCCGATTCTGGATGAGACTGATTATAAATATATGAGCTTGATTGCTTAAACCTTAAAAGGGGGATCTGCCATGCCGGAAATTGTAATGTCATATGGAAAGTTTAGAGGGTGCAAAATTTCTGAGATTCCATCCGGATATTTAAAATGGATGGCTGAGAATATGGAAAATGGAACACTTTGCTATGCGGCTGATGATGAATATCAGCGGCGGGAAAAGTGGGATGAGCATTTCTGGGGGGATAAAGAAAATTAATGTATTGTGAAAAACTCAATATCCAGATGGATAAAAGTACCTGTATTGACAGGCAGAAGTGGCATGAAAAACCATCAGGAACGATGCCCTGGTTTAAGAGTTCTGAAGGGTGCAGAAATTGTGTCCAGGGAAAAAAAGTTTATAAAAACCACCCAAGGGGGAAAGCTATGGGGAATGAAAAGGTGTCATTAAAAAAATGTTCTAAATGTGGAAAAGAAAAACCTGGGGATAAAAAACATTTCTGGCAGGATATAAGCAAGGATGATGGTTTGTTTATATGGTGCAAAGAGTGTGCGAATAAAAGTTCTAAAAAATCTTATAATAAAAAAAGCACAAAGTCAGTGAAAAAGGCTGTTCTGGTAAAGCCAGCAGAAAAGTTGAAACCACATCATCATACAATACCGGATATTAATAAAAATATTTCTTTGAATTTTTCAGCCCATGAAAGTTTGCTTGCTGAGATCAATGCATCTGCTGAAGATTATTTCAGAACACCTGAAATGCAAATATTGTGGTGGTTGTCAAATCGTGACAATCCAAGTGAGCAAGGTAAATAATTGACTGACATTGAACTTGATATAATAGCAGCAAAGATTGCTGAAAAGCTTTTGTTTCAGCCCAGGTGGTTGAAGCTTAAAAAAGCTGCGCTGTATTCAAGTATCAATGTGAAAGAGTTGAAAAGGCTTGCTGATGCAGGTGATATTGTCGGATATTCAGATCCTAATTCAAAAAGGGGTGACTGGGTATTTGACAAAGAGAGTATTGATAAATTCAGGTTGCAGCCCGTTTCTGAGTTAAATGCAAAAGAAAAATCCATTGTTGACAAAATGGAGAGATATTTATAAATCATGGATATGAAACTAATTAAAAGAGGGCGGGTTTTTTATGTGCAGTTTGCCCGGGGAAAAAAGAAATCCCTGGGGATCACAGATAAAAAAGAGGCCGAAAAAGTGTTTAAGGCGATCCGGGAAAGGCAGCTACAAAACAAGCTTTTTCAATTAGACGGGAAAACCCGTATTTCAATATCAGAATTTAAAAAAATATATCTGAAGGATCCGGACAGAGTGAATCTTTCTCAGGAAACATTGAGCAAAGATGAACTGGTTTTGAGGCTTTTGGTGGATGCCCTGGGTGATATTCCTTTGAAATTAGTGAGTAAAGAAAAGATCAAGGAATTTAAAACAATATCATTGAAACGGATCAAGGCAGTCTCTGTAAATTCATATCTGCGGCATATTAGAGCAGCTTTGAAATGGGCTGAGAATGAAGAGTATATAAACAAAGCCCCCCAGATAAAAAAGATCAAAGAGGGTGAAGTGCTGCCAAGGCCCATCACCCGGGATGATATTAAAAAGATCCTGGACTATGCAAAAAAAGAGAATCCGGAAATGTTCCGGGTGATCAAGTTTGCCTTGTATACGGGTTGCAGGAGAATGGAACTGGTTCAGGCCAGATATGAGCATATTCAGGGTGGGTGTATTAAGCTTTATGGTAAAGGCCGCAAGGAGAGAATTATTCCTTTATTGCCCCAGGCGCTGGATGAGGTTCAGAATATTGGCAAGATCTTCAGCTATGCTCACAAGTCAACTTATTCCCATTATTATTTAAAAATAGTCAGGGCCTGTGGAATTAAAACACGGTTCCATGATTTGAGGCATACAGCTGCCACCCAGATGCTTGCATCCGGTATTGACCTGAAAACCGTGAAAGAGATCCTGGGGCATTCAGACATCAGGACAACTGAGATTTATGCCCAGGTACTGGCAAAAACAATGCAGAAGGAAATGAAAAAACTGAGTTATGAATAAAAAGGAAAGAAAGAGAATGCACCCAAATTGCACCCAAGCAGTGCGTAACATATTGAATTTATTGGATGGTACTTGTGATTCGTAGTCACGTGCTCTATCCAGCTGAGCCACGGGCGCACAATAGAAGAGTGTTATATATCAAGGATTAGGAAATAATTCAAGTAGAATAAAAAGCATTTTTGAATGGTTATACTGAAACAGGGTAGGGCATACAATCCTGTTTTTAAATGATCTCTCTGCCTTCTTCAACCGCATGGCAAGCTACCTGAGTTCCATTATCCAGCGTATTTAAAACAGGTACTTCTCTTGGGCACCTTTCATTGGCATTCACACATCGTTCATGAAAAACACATCCTGAAGGCAGGTTAACAGGGGTAGGGACCTCACCTTTAAGCTTAATATGTTTTGCTGCTGTTTCGCCAATTTTGGGTATGGCACTTAAAAGTGCTCTGGTATAGGGATGCTGAGGGTTTTTAAAGAGCTTGGCAGTATCAGCAACCTCACATAAAGTGCCTAAATACATAACAGCAACTCGTGTGCTGATATGTTGCACAACAGATAAATCATGGGTAATGAATAAATAGGTTAACCCTCTTTCTTTTCCCGCGTCCATAAGAAGATTCAGAATCTGGGCCTGAATTGAGACATCCAGAGCAGAAACCGGTTCATCTGCAACAATCAGTTCAGGATCAAGGATTAATCCCCTTGCAATACTGATTCTCTGCCTCTGGCCTCCTGAGAATTCATGGGGAAATCTTTTTGCCCAGGCAGGGTCAACACCCACCTGTTCCATGATTTCTTTGATTTTATCGTTTATCTGGGTTGTGGACATTTTGGGATTATGAAATCTTAAAGGTTCTTCAAGAGTTCTTTGAACTGTTTTACGAGGGTTTAATGATGCATAGGGATCCTGAAAGATCATCTGCATTTTTTTTCTGAAAGGCAGCATCTCTTTGTGAGATAATGTGTCTATTCGTGTATCATTATAAAGAATTTCTCCTGAATTTGGCGGGTAAAGCCCCATTACAACTCTGGCAAGTGTTGATTTACCACAACCGCTTTCTCCTACCACACTTAATGTCTCTCCTTTATTAATGGAAAGGGATACATTATTAACCGCTTTTACCGTTGTTTTTTCTAAATTAAATTTACCTTTGGTAAATCTAATCTGATCAAGAAAACCGCCAGAGATGTCAAAATGTTTAACAATGTTGTTTATGGTAAGAATAGGTGTGGGCATTTTTTCGTTTTTCCTTATATCAAATGACATGAAACTTTTGTGCCTGCATCAGTTTCTCTGGGGTCAGGAATTTTGGTTTCACAAATTTCTATTTTTTCATTGCACCTTGGATTAAATGAACATCCCGGAGGTATTTCTGTAAGGGTTGGCATCATACCCGGTATCTGCATAAGGTCTTCACCCGGTTTAATGGCTCCGGGAATTGATTTGATAAGTCCTTTAGTATAGGGGTGTTGCGGGTGTAAGATTACTTCATTAGTCGGTCCTGATTCAATTACTTTTCCGGCATACATGACTGCTATCTTTTTTGTAACCTGGGAAACAACTGCAAGATCATGGGTAATTAAGATTAAGGCCATATTATCAATGGTGCAGAGTTCTTGAAGAAGATCCATAATTTCAGCCTGAATAGTTACATCCAGAGCTGTTGTGGGTTCATCAGCTATGATAAGTTCAGGGTCAGTAAGCAGAGCAATAGCTATGATTATCCTTTGGCGCATACCACCGGATAACTCATGGGGGTATTGGTTAAGCCGTTTTTCAGGAGAGGGAATATAAACTTTTTCAAGTTTTTGAAGGGCAATTTTTTTTGCTTCTGCCTTGGAGATTTTTTTATGGGCCAGCAGCGTCTCAATCATCTGGGTACCGATAGTAAAGACAGGATTTAATGTCATCATGGGGTCCTGGAAGATCATGCTGATCTTATTGCCACGTATCTGGCGCATCTGGGCATCAGAAAATGAACTGATTTCTTCTCCGTTAAAAAAGATCCTGCCTTGGGAAATAAATCCGGGTTTGCTGATAAGGTTTATAATGGAAAAACCAGTAACGCTTTTACCAGCACCACTTTCACCCACAATTCCCAGTGTTTCGCCTTTATCTAAGCTAAAACTGACACCATCTATGGCTGTTATATCTCCGGTTCTCAGTGCAAACTTAACTTCAAGGTTTTGAATATCTAATAGGTGAGGCATTGTTAAAAAATCCTATCCTTTATAAAGTTTTGGGTTAAGCACATCTCTCAGCCAGTCACCAAGCAAATTGATAGCGAGTACAAATAAAATAAGTAAAAGTCCGGGGAAAATGGTTATCCACCATGATCCTGAGAAAATGTAATCAAACCCTGATTTAATCAAAGAGCCAAGGGAAGGCTTTGTAACAGGCATGCCAAGACCTAGAAATGACAATGCGGCCTCACTCATAATTGCATTAGCCACCTGTATGGTTGAAATAACCATAAGAGAAGTAAGAGAATTTGGCAGTATGTGCCTGATCATAATAACGGGCTTTGATAATCCAATTACTTTTGCAGCTTCCACATATTCTTTATTTTTTTCGCCCATAACAGAAGACCGAATGGTTCTTGCATACATGGGCCATTCGGCAAAACCTATTATCAGAATTAAGAGGGGAACAGCCAATTGTTCATATCTTCCTATTCCAAAAACCATCTGGAAAATGGCACCGACTAAAATAGCCAGCATAAGATAGGGAAATGAAAATTGAATATCAGCTATTCTCATGAGAATAGAATCTGCTTTACCACCCAGATACCCTGCTGATAATCCGATTAAAATACCAATGGTCGCCTGAAGAAATACCGCACCCATACCAATCATAATTGATGTTCTAAGACCGTATAACATGGTGGATAACATATCTCTTCCCATATTATCAGTTCCAAGGAAAAAGGCTTTTTCTCCTCCATCTTCCCAGCTGGGCGGAATTTCAGAATTCATGATATCAATGTTGTTGGCATCATAGGGATTCATGGGAGCAATTAAGGGTGCTGTGACAGCAAGAAGAATAAATATGACAATGGCAACAAAGCTTGCCATGGCAACTTTATCGCGTTTAAAACTGTAAAAAAAATACGAGTCGTTAAATTTTTTAAGTGAGCTATTCATTTTGTTCCTGTAATTCTGATTGTTGGATTAATAAATCCATAAAAAATATCAACCAGTGTATTTACTAAGACAAATACACTGGCAACAACAACCAGATAGGCGATTAATAAAGAAATATCGGCTCTCTGAATTGCATCTAAAAACATGAAACCCATGCCTTGCCACTGGAACACTGTTTCTGTGAGAATAGTAAAAGCAAACATAATACCGATTTGTAAGCCAAAAACGGTAACAACGGGTAACAAGGTGTTTTTAAATGCATGGACAAGCCATATACGCATGGGAGCGAGCCCTTTTGCCCAGGCATATTTAATATATTCGGTTTCAAGCACTTCCATCATTTCTGATCGTATGAGCCGTATATACAATGGAAGCATTATGGAAGCCAGAGAAACACAAGGAAGGATTAGATGCTTTAACCCATCAATGGTTAAAAAACCGGATTTCCAGTATCCATTGTTAAAAAGGTCAACAGTATCTCCTCTGCCATAAGATGGAAGCCACCCAAGGGTTACGGCAAAGAGAAAAATAAACATAATAGCAGTTAGAAAAACCGGGATAGATACTCCCAGGGTGGAAAAACTCATAATAAATCTGGAGAAAAAGCTTTTGGGTTTCAATGCAGTGTAAACCCCCAAGGGGAAGGAAATAAAAATAATGATCAAGGCCGCTCCCAAAACGAGTTCGATGGTAGCCGGGGCATGTTTTAGAATAACTTCAAGGCAAGATTTTCTATAAATTAAAGAGGTTCCCAGATCTCCATGGACCGCATTTTTGACAAACCGTGTGTATTGAGTGAGAAAAGGATCGTTCAAGCCTAATTTGTCTGCTACAGCTTTTCGTTCTGCAGGCGTTACTCTTTCCCCGACTAAATCACGGACAGGGTCTCCGATACTACTTTTTATGGAGAATCCGATCAAGCTGATGACCAGCATAACCATGATTGCCTGAATAGTTCTTCTGATAATAAATGCAAACATAAGTTTATCTTGTGTTATATGGATTAGAATAGCCGGGGATTAAAAATAAATAATCCCCGGCTAAATAGTATAATTATCTAAACGCTATATCCTTATTATTTGATTTTAAGGTCACCAAAATAAGGGAAATTCTGAGGATTAAGAACTTTTGAAATTTTAACATTTTTCTGAGCGCCATAGGCGTGATTTTGCCAGTGATATGGTACAAACGCAGCATCATCATAAAGAATTTGTTCAATTTCCTGTAGAATTGCAGCACGTTTTTTAAGATCAGTTTCAGACTGAGCAGAAATAGTCAGCTCATCAATTTTTGGATTACAGTATCCACTGTTGTATTGTCCCATACCAGTCTCTTTGTTATAGCACATAACTAAGAACTCAGAAAAGTTTCCTGAATCCTCAGTGTCTGAATGCCAACCTATCATCATCATATCAGCCGCTCTTGCATCAAATTGATCCCAGTACTGAGCTTTAGGCATTGTTTTAAGGTTAACCTTGATGTTGATTTTTGCAAGCATCTGAGCGGTAGCTTCAGCAATTTTTGCATCAAAAACATATCGGTTATTAGGAGCCATCATTGAAATTTCAAAACCATTTTCATAACCGGCTTCTTTCATTAACGCTTTTGCTTTTTTAAGATCAAATCTGGGTTTTAGGCTTTTCTTGTATCCCTGGTAACCTGGAGGGCTTTGCTGTGCTGCTGTTTCAACTGTACCCTTCATGATTTTTTTAACTATACCATCGTTGTTAATTGCATAAACAATCGCATTTCGAACACGGGCATCTTTAAATGCTTCAACTCTGTTCTGGTTTATCTGCATAGTGATAATTCTACCACCATTGATTGTTTCCAGCTGAGTATTTTTAGAAGTTTTTACTCTTTCGTAATCCTGGGGAGGTACCTGATCGATAACATCAACGTCCCCGGAAAGAAGAGCTGCAACTCTTGTAGCTGGTTCTTTAATAGGTGTTAAAATAAATGTATCAACATTACCTTTGGATTTTTTATCCCAGTAGTTTCTGAATCGGGTAAAAATGGTTTTAACACCTTGTTCATAACTCTCAACTACAAATACACCGGTTCCTGATTCGTTATCATTTGCAAACGTAGGAGTGGTTTTGATGCAGGCATCTTTAGGTTTACCATTTTTATCAGTACCTGTGTAGAATTCGCTGTCCATTGCAAAAAAGTAAGTCGCCATATTTAAAAGAAGCGCATATGGTTTTTTTGTTTTAACATCTACTGTGTAATCGTCAACAATTGTAACACCAACAAAAGGATCTAAAAGACCTTTAAAGTCAACACTTTTTGCCATACGTTCAAAAGACCATTTCACATCTTTTGCAGTAAAAGTGTTGCCACTATGAAATTTTACTCCCTGGCGAAGGTAAAAACGCATGGTGAGATCGTCCATTCTTTCCCATTTTGTAGCCAGGCGAGGTTCAATATCACCATCTTGAGTCCAGCGAACAAGAGGGTCAAATACCCAGTGTGAAAGCTGAAGCATTCCACCGGAAAGTTGTACGTAAGGGTCAAGAGATACAGGATCTGCTGCAAGACCAAGTTTTAAAGTCTTGGAACTTGCAGTGCAGGTAAAAGATAAAACCATGAACAAACTTAAACCTAACAAAATCAATTTTTTCATTTTAATTCTCCTAATTTGATTTAAATTACCGATAAAGGCTAAACCGTTGTTTTAATGCATATTTTGATGCATATATAGAATAGCCAAAAATGTACTAAAATTCATTCCGAATGATTATCAGAAAAGAGATTTTGGGTCAAGTAGTATATACAATAAAAAGCTATAATGTAATTGGGTTAAGTCCAGAGTTAACAGAATTTTTCTGCATGATGGCAGGCAACAAATCTATCGCCTACTTCTCGGAGTTCTGGTGCAGATTCTTTGCAAATATTTGTCATATGTATACATCTCTGGTGAAATGTACACCCGGATGGTGGATTTAAAGGAGAAGGGATTTCGCCTGTTAAGCGCACTTTTTTTACTCTTGAACCTGAATCAACAAAAGGAGTTGCTGCAAGCAATGCCATGGTATAAGGATGAAGAGGCGTGTCAAATATAATATCTTTTTTGCCCTGCTCCACAGGTCGTCCTAAGTACATAACCATAACTTCATCAGATATTAACCTGACAACGCTCAAATCATGGGATATGAAGAGATATGCAAGGTTCATTTCATCTTGAAGATCCATAAGCAGATTAAGAACCTGGGCCTGGACAGAAACATCAAGGGCAGAGACCGGTTCATCAGCAATAACAATGGAAGGGTTCAGCATCAGCGCTCTTGCTACGGCGATTCTTTGCCTTTGTCCGCCGGAAAACATATGGGGGTATCTTGAATACTGCTCAGGGCTCAGTCCGACTTTTTTCATCATGGCAAGGGATTTCTCACGCCTCTGGGCTGCATTAAGGTCAGTATTAATTTTAACAGGTTCTTCTAAAATAGCTCCGACTTTTTTTCTGGGGTTTAATGATCCAAAAGGGTCCTGGAAAATAATCTGAACTTTTTTTCGAAATGCTTTTTTTTCTTCAAAATTGTCTGTAAGAGCATTGATTCCATCTATTTCAAGATAGCCGGACGTGGGTTTTTCAATCATTGTAATCAGTCTTGCAAGGGTGGATTTCCCGCATCCAGATTCACCAACAACGGCAAATGTCCTGCCTTTTTTTATTTCAAAAGAAGCGCCATCAAGCGCTTTTAAAGTTGCCTTGGTTTTTCTAATAAATCCTTGTTTGATTGTATAATATTTTTTCAGATTTTCAGCTTTGACAATGACTTTGTTATTCATATTGAGGAACTCCGTTAGCTAGCGGAAAATGGCATTTGAATGAGCTGTCTCTTTCTTTTTTTAATGCAGGAGAGGTCGTTTTACATTTATCTTTAGCAAACTTGCATCTCGGGTGGAAAAGACACCCGGAAGGCCTGTCATATTTTCCAGGTACTAATCCGGGGATTGTCGGCAACCTGTCAGATCCTTTATTTCTCTCAGGGAGTGCACTTAAAAGTGCTTGTGTATACGGGTGTCTGGGGGCAGTGAAAATATTTTCTGCACTGTTTTTTTCCACAACCTGGCCGGCATACATGACAACAACATCTTCAACAGTTTCTGCAATGACTGCCATATCGTGAGTAATGAGAATAAGGGCCATGTTATTTTTTTTCTGAAGATCAACAAGCAGGTCAAGAATTTGTGCCTGGATAGTCACATCAAGAGCTGTAGTGGGTTCATCAGCGATTAAAAGGGAAGGGTTGCAGGCTATGGCCATGGCAATCATAACTCTTTGGCACATACCACCGGATAATTGATGGGGGAAATTTTTGATACGATCTTGAGCTGCCGGAATCCCGGTCAACTCTAATAATTGAATAGCTCTTTCCCGGCGTTCTTTTTTTGTTCCGCCTTCATGAATTTTTAAGGTTTCTGTTAATTGAAATTCTACAGTAAAACACGGGTTAAGACTTGTCATGGGTTCTTGAAAAATCATGGCAATCTCTTTTCCGGTGATTTTTCTTTTTAATTTTTTAGGCATGTTCAGCAGGTCCTGCCCGTTAAAATATAATTTATCTGCTTTAATAATGCCCGGATAGGGAATTAATCCCATTAATGCCAATTGTGTGACACTTTTCCCAGATCCGGATTCACCCACAATTCCAAGAACCTTGCCTTTTTCTAAAGAAAGTTCAACATTATCAACTGCTTTAAAACCATCAAAATCAACAGTAAGATTTTCAATTTCTAATATCTTGTTCATATTTTATCTCTAATGATATAATTTACCTTTTCATTTTAGGATCAAGCGCATCTCTTAATCCATCGCCAGCAAGGTTAAAGGCTAAAACAGTTAACAATATGGCAAGCCCCGGGAATGTAACAACCCACCAGGCTCTTTGTACAAATTGTAATGCATTGGCAAGCATGGCTCCCCATTCAGGAGTTGGCGGTTGAGCACCCATTCCTAAAAAACCAAGCGCTGCTGCATCAAGAATAGCAGTTGAAAAGCCAAGGGTTGCCTGAACAATGAGAGGGGCCATACAATTGGGAAGTAATACAACAAACATCATTCTAAAGTGAGATGAACCGCATACCTTGGAAGCTGTCACATAATCTTTGGATTTTTCTGTCATTACTGAGGCTCTAGTCAGTCGAACATAATGGGGAAGCACAACAATGGCAATGGCTAAAATAGCATTTTTAAGACTGGGACCCAAAATGGCCACAATTGCAAGAGCCAGTAAAAGGCTTGGCAGGGCTAAGATGATATCCATCAGTCTCATGACAATGATTTCAAAGTAGCCGCCAAAATATCCTGATGTGATGCCGAGAATAATGCCGGCAGCAAGGGAGAGAGTTACAACAATAACACCTACGAATAAACTCAGCCTGGAACCGTAAATAAGCCTTGAAAGTATGTCCCGCCCAACATCATCTGTACCAAGGATAAACTTAGTAGAACCACCCTCCATCCAGAAAGGAGGTTGCAGAAAGGCATCCCGGTATTGTTCAAACGGATTATGCGGTGCTATGAAATCAGCAAAAACTGCGACCAGTATTGCAAATATTATAAAATAGAAACCAATAACAGCACCTTTATTTTCATTAAAATATTTCCAGAATTCTTTTATTGGGTGGAGTGGGGCTGTATTTGAATTTGATATGGTCATGGTGTCGCTCATTTTAAATTCCTAACTATTGTGGCGTATACGGGGGTTAATAATTCCATAGAGAATATCTACGGCTAAATTAACACAGATAATTAAGGATGCAATAATAAGTATGCCTCCTTGAATAGCAGGATAGTCTCTTCGCCTTATGGACTCAAGGATCCATTTGCCAACACCTGGCCAGGCAAAGATTGTTTCTGTAAGAATAGCACCGGCAAGAAGCACCCCGGTTTGAAGGCCAATAACCGTAATGACAGGGATCATGGCGTTTCTTAAAGCATGTACCATTATAACCCGCCTGTAGGGTAATCCTTTTGCTTTTGCTGTCCTGACATAATCTTCATTTAAGACTTCCAGCATGGACGATCTTGTCATGCGGGCAAAGACTGCCAGAGGTATGGTTCCAAGAACTATTGAGGGCAAAATTAAATGGCTTAAAGCAGATTTAAAAGCTCCGGGAACATTGGAATTAAAAGCATCAATCAGCATAAACCCTGTATTGGTATCTACCCAGAAAAGAGCTGACATTCTTCCGGAGACAGGCGTCCATCCCAGGTTGACCGAGAAAAAAAGGATCATTAAAAGACCCCACCAGAAAATGGGCATGGAATATCCTGTAAGAGAGGCCCCCATAACAGTGTGATCAAAAACAGTGCCGCGTTTGATTCCTGCAATAATGCCTGCAGGTACCCCAAAGATAATAGCAAAAATCATAGCACATATAGACAGTTCAAGAGTGGCAGGGAAAAGAGTTAGAAATTCTTCCAATATAGGTTTTTTTGTAACAAAAGATCTGCCTAAGTCACCTTTAAAAACACCACCAATATAGGTAAGGTATTGAATATAGTAAGGTTTATCCAGCCCCATCTCAGCTCTCATTGCTGCATGGCGTACCGGGTCAATTCCCCGTTCTCCTGCACGAAGTTCGACTGGATCGCCGGGTATGAGATGAATAAGAGAAAATGTCAGGAGGGTAATGCCAATAAAAGCAGGGAAAATATTAAAAAATCTTCTTAAGAAAAATTGAATCATTATAGAATCACATTCGTGTAAAAGTTGCGGTACAGTATTAAAAATATACTGTACCGCGATTAGTCATTTTAATAAAGATTATTCAATATCTACACCATAAAAAATGTGTCCTCCAAACGGATCGATTTTATAGTTTTTCACATTTTTACTCATGGGTTCATACACGACGGAATGAGCAATAGTTACCCATGGCGCTTGTTCTTTAAAAATAAGTTGAGCTTCTTTGTATAGCTTTGTTCTTTCATCCTGATCTGAAACTAGTTTTGCTTTCATGATAAGATCATTAAAAGGCTTATAACACCACATGGCTCTGTTAGAACCACCAATAGCATCGCATCCGAGAAGAACAGCTAAAAAGTTATCAGGGTCACCATTATCACCAGTCCATCCTAATAATACTGTCTGATGTTCTCCGGCTTTTGATCGTTTTAAATATTCACCCCATTCATAAGATATAATTTTTGCCTTAACGCCCACTTTTGCCCAGTCAGCCTGGATAATTTCTGCCATTCTTCGGGCATTCGGGTTGTAAGGACGTTGTACGGGCATTGCCCAGATGTCCGTTTCAAATCCTTCAGGGAAACCGGCTTCTGCAAGCAGTTTTTTAGCTGCTTCAACATCATACTCATAATCTTTTACAGCATCATTATAAGACCATATCGTTGGTGGGATTGGGTTTTTGGCAATTTTGCCGGCACCCTGGAAAACAGCATCAATTATGGCTTGTTTATTAATGGCAAGACTTAATGCCTGACGGACCTTAACATTTGTAAACGGTTCTTTTTGAGTATTAAAGGCAAGATAACCAACATTTAAGCCTTCTTTTTCCATGAGATTAATATTTTCATCATTTCTCATCAGTTCTATATCAGCAGGATTTGGATAAGGCATTAAATTACATTCACCCGCTTTTAGTTTTGCATAACGAACAGACGCATCAGGAGTGATTGAGAAAACTAATTTGTCTATTTTGGCACGTCCCTGCCAGTAATTGTCAAATGCTTTATATCTAATTGTAGAATCTTTCTGGTAAGAAATAAATACAAAAGGTCCTGTACCTACAGGTTTTTGATCAAATTCATCGGGTGTTCCAGCTTTCATCATTGCATCTGCGTATTCAGCAGAATGAATTGAACCTAAGTCCATTGCCATATTTGCAATAAAAGGTGCCTCGGGTCTGCTTAAGTGAAATACAACAGTATAGTCATCTTTTTTCTCGATTTTAGTGATAAGAGAATCCATACTCATGCCACTGAAATACTCATAAGATCCACCTGAAATTTTGTGGTAGGGGTGGTCTTTTAGCCATTGACGTTCAAATGTAAAAATAACATCATCTGCATTGAATTGACGGGTAGGTGTGAAAAATGATGTGGTATGGAAATCAACATTTTTCCTTAAATGGAACGTATAAACTTTACCATCTTCAGATACATCCCATGATGTTGCAAGGCCCGGGACAATTTTTGTTCCGCCACGTTCAAACATGGATAATTTGTCAAATACCTGTCTGGATGATGCATCAAATGTAGTTCCAGATGTATAAAGAGCAGGTGTGAACCCTTCAGGGCTTCCTTCTGAACAATAAACAAAGGTCTTCTCTACTTTTGCCGGAGCCATGGCTTTGTCTTTTTTAGCATCTTGTTCAGAATCTCCACATCCGGATATTAAGGATATTGACAGGCCAAAACAAAAAATAATTAAAAATAGTAGCGCATTTTTCAAAGTCCTCTTCATCAGTTTCTCTCCTTTAATAAAATATTAATCAAATTGATGATTTTATAATTTTACTCTCTCATTTATGAAAAAAAGTATTAATTTCATAAACAAATAGAGTATTGCTACTATATAATACTACCAATACAAGTCAAGGATAAAGACAGAAAAGAACAGGTGATTTTTAGAAAGGAAAAACAGAATTACAACAGCAGGAAACAAAGCATTCTCAAAGCAATAAGAATGCTTTGTCTTTTTATAGTTTTTTTCTTAAATTAATAAATTCACTTCTTTCAAAACCTAAAGTTTTAAAGAAAGATAAAAGATCAATAGAGTCCCACATAACAGATGAGAAAACATATTTGATATCTTGGGATTTATATATGGATAAAATCTTTTCAGCCAGTTGTTTACCAATTCCCTGGCCCATAAATTCAGGGTCAACACCCATGGAGACAATCCATGCACTTTTTTCCAATCCAAATCCGGCATACAGCACATTACTAATCATATAGCCCACAATTTTATTGTCAATCTCACCTACAATGCTTGCCTGCTTATTCAAACCACCGGCATGCTCATTAATAATGGTCTTATAATCAAAGTCTGTATCTTCTTTAGATATAAGAGATCGTATTCTCTGAATATCTGTAGCATCTTTTTGATCTATTTCTCGTATTTGCAAGTTTTCCACAAAAACTCCTCCGTATTATTCGACTTTAATGATTTTTACAGTATGTCCTACCCAGTTTGGAGGTAAATAGATTCTTCCGCTATTACCACTGGATTTAACCGTTTTTTCAATCATCTCTTCTCCAAACACTTCAAATCTAACTTTTGAGAGGGTTTGAGATCTATTTTTTGTTGACTCGTTATCTTTTTTGTTTGCCATAAAATATTACCTTTAGAAAAGGTTAAATTAATACTTAAAATTTTATTGTTTGTCAACTCGCAACATTTTGTAAATTTTATAAAAATAAAAAAATAAAGAAAGGCAAGCTAACGTTTTCTTTAGCCTGCCTGCCTTTAAAAAATTTTAACCTAAAGTAGAGGTGGATACATTGCGCTTTTCATAATAATATAACGCATTGCAAGGTCACCAAAGAAAATTAATGCAAGTCTGATGAAAATAAGTCCAGCATTAATATCACCGCCCCACATTTTTAATGTAACTAACAATGGGAGTACAAAACCAATCAGCACGACTCCTATATAAAAATATTTTGCCAGATCCCCCTTTAACATGAGATTAATAGAATCTCTGGCAACATCAGACGCATGATAAGTTCCCCAGACATATAAAAGGACACATACAAAATAAACAACAAGTAGAATTTGAGCCCAAAGTTCAAATGATTGAGCAAGAGGGTTTTCTGCCAATGCGATCATAAAATGAAACATCTGGCATCCAATCCACCCACCGGAAATAATGGATAAAGGAATAACCATGGTTGAACTCCATGCGGGTAGGGCCCGCACCACATTCATGGTCATAAATCCGTGGGAGATAATTAACAAGGTTAAAATTCCGACAATTACATTAAAAACGGGGTGGAAGTTAGACGTTACAATCTGGATAAACCCTGCAACTGCAAAAACACCAATAATCCACATACCCCGGGACAGTTCAGATGTTTGAGGCTTCATAAGCATCCTCCAGGCCCTGAAAGGGTTGCCTAAGTATAATATATGCACACCACCACCAAGGATGAGTGCTATCAGCCAACCTAAAATCAGACCCGCCTGATATTGATAAAAAAGAGAAATAAAATATAACCCGGCGCCAATCTCTGTGAAGAAAAACGCAAGCCAAAGGAAAATACCTTTTCTGTCAATCCATTCTTGTTGAGGTGTAGCTTGAATCATCCACTCATACGGTTTTAAGTGACTTCCAGTAGGATGGAACATAATTTTTTCAAGTTCATTTGGTTTTTTCATAATTGTTCAACCCTCCTTTTTAGCCTTTATAAATTTTAACAGCAACTGAAGTTTCAACATTTCCGGTAATGGGGTCATAGTGCCTTAAATAAGAAGGAAGGAGCTTACAGAAATTACTTCCCTTACCTTTGGCAATAGGTCTCTTGTCTGCCCATAGGCCGCCCTGTCCGCAAATACCAATAACTTTTGGATGCTGGGCTTGCATGGTTTTGACAATACCATTTTCTTTTACACCGTATTTATTTTCCATCCAGATAATATCTCCATCTTTAAAGCCTTTCTCATCTGCCAATGACTTATTTAAGGTTATAGTAAATGTGTAAGGACTCATTTGACTGACTTCATCAATTAATGGATTCTGGAATGTAGAATTATTTGTGTGAAGGATATCTCTATAAGAAAAAGCTAACAAATCAAATTCATCATCAAGTTCTTTATGGGATGTTGGCCAGAACCAGTTTGGCATAGGAGCATATTGATCCATTTCCATTTCAAGCTCAAAGCCGGTATCTTTCATGATTTTTTCAGCAGCTCTTTTGTCATGGATTAAAAATTCCATGTATACAGGGCACCTTGTAGGCATATTCCATCGCCAGTAAACATCTTCTATCGGTTTATGCCATGTGGCAAATCCCTGTTCTTGGATTTTTTCTTTATCATCACCGTAAACCCATGTTAGAACTCTTTCACCAATTTCTTTCCAGGTAAGAACTTCACCGGGTTTAAGTTTTAGGTTTTCATCTTCAATACTATAATAATCATTGAGGTTTTCATGATATTTATCAAGAACACCAACACGGTTGGCAACATCCAGGTAAACATCCATGAAATCTCTGGATTCACCAATAGGTTTTGCAACAGGTTTTTGCAGGTGAACATACCAGTCTTCATAGGACGGGCTTCCATTAAAGAAAAAACTGTCAATTTCAGAAGACCAGGTATCTTTTTCAAGATAACAGGTATCGGGAAGAATTATATCGCCAATAGCCTGATCCGTTTCATTTACCCATATATCCATTTGTACAACAAAGCAATCTTTGAAATTTTCAAAAGCTACTTCCCAGTCTGACTGGCTTATAAGGAAATTCACAGCTATTCCAAAAATCATTTCAGGCTGGACTTTTTCAACACCAAATTTTTCCTGGATATAATTTTTTTCTTTAACATATGGAATATGAGAAAGAGTTGAATGAGACCAGAATTCAACACATCCAGAGTTAGTGCAGGGATAGGATGGTGAATGAACCGGCCATGGATCATGGGAATAAAAGACAGAGGGTACAATAACGCCATCTTTTCCAACTTTAGGCAGACGTTCGTAGTTACCACCAGGGTATTTACGTCTGATTGAAGGCCATCCCATTGTTCCGCCGGGCACATCTTCTGCACCAACAAGCTGACTGATAAGGTCTATGGAAGCAACCTGATGGATACCATTGGAATGTCCCTGAGAGCCACGGAATGTTACTGAAGAGACTGGTCTATAGGGGAAAGTCTGTCCTTCTATGGTGATTGTGCTTCCAATCTGAGCATTATCAACCCAGCTTTTTGCAACGTCAAGTATTACAGACACAGGAACAGTGCTGATTTTAGATGCCCATTCAGGAGTGAATTGTTTTAAATGCTCTCTTAATGCTGTGAAACAAGGCCAGCATTTTTCACCATTATATTCATACTCTCCTGAAAGTGCAAAATCTTCAAAAGCAATTGAAGGATCATCAAATTCTTTGAGCTCTTTTGCTTTTTTATCAAAAACCATTGGTTTGTCTGTTTCAGGATGTCTTATAAAAGTTCCATCATCACGAATCATATAAACAAAATTAGTTTTTGCTCTGAGGTAATAATCATCAAAATCACCTCTGATATTCAGAATATAATTTGCAAGTGCAAGACCAACAGCAGTATCAGTACCAGGCAAGATAGCAACCCATTGGGTGGCTTTACCCCCGGCAAAATTACCCATGGGATCAAAAACAACTTCTTTAAGACCACGTCTTATACCATCAGCCCTCAGCCTGGCATTTATCATGGCTGAATGTCCGGAGCCGGTGCCTTTACTGGAACCCCATTTTAGGACATAATTTGTATATCTCCAGTCTGGTGCGATTGACCATGCACCATGGATTAATCCACCCAGCATATGGGCAGCATTCCCACAATGAAGACTTCCGCCACCTATGATAAAGTTACCATTGTTCTGAATACCAAAGGCTTTTGCGTAGAAATAAAGATGGTTATGAGGTCCATCACTGGCCCGCATGGTCTGGTTGGTAAAAAGAATTTTATTTGGATTGTCATCCATTATTTTTTTCATTCTTGTGGCTATTTCATCAAGTGCTTCATCCCATTCAATCTCTTTCCATTTTGGATCAACGCCAAAACCTTTTTCTGGATTGGTCCGTCGAAGAGGTTTCTTAATACGGTTTGGATCATGGTAGTACATTAAGCCGGCAATCCCTTTACCGCAGAGCCCTGCACCGGTACCGCCCATGGTACTTTCTTTGATACCTTCAATTTTTACCGGTACTCCATTTACCACCCTTACTCTTGCAGCACAGCCGCAATAGCAGACTCCACAGGTGGTGTTTACCCATTTGTCTTCCCATATTTCATCAGTTTTATAGGTCATTTTTCCCCCTGCTTAATTAATCAATGTAATATACTGCCGGATTTGTACCAAATTCCGAATGTAATTGTTTACCCTTTTTTTCCATGATGAGCCGTGAAACCTCACTTTCTGAATCATCAAGGTCACCAAAAATTCTGGCTCCCACAGGACAGGCAATGACACATGCTGGAGTTGCATCATCGTCAACTCCGGGAGTTAACCCTTTTTCAAGACCAGCGTCAATACGCTCTTCACAAAAGTTACATTTCATAACTGTACCCGTAGTAAATGGATAGAGTTTTTCACCGATTTTTTCAAACTCTGTTTTTCCCTGACCCGGAAAATATTCAGCATTCTTTTTTTCATCATCATAGAATGTTCTTTGTTGATAAGGGCAACTGACAAGGCAGGCTCTACAGCCGACACATTTATCATAATCAACAGTGACAATTCCATCTTCTCTCTTGTAAGTAGCGCCTGTTGGGCATGCATCTACACATGCGGCATCAGTACAGTGGTTACAGAGAACAGGGTAAATAACCTTACTACTTGTTGGAAACGTCCCGCTCTCTCCAATTAAAACTCTATTCCAGAAAACATTGGGAGGTAAAAAATGTTCTTCTTTACAAGCAATAGTACAGCCCCAACAGGCAATACATCTTCTAACGTCAATAACCATTCCCCATCTAGCCATGGCAGCTCCTTTATTTATGTAGTCAAATAAACTAGTAATTAATAATCTTAACTTCTTTAAAGCCTCTTTTCGCACATGTTATATTTACATCAAGCTTTTTGCCTGAAAAATAATCGGAAAGCCCTTCAGCTATTGGGTCAAAATCCAATAATCCTGTTAATGAAGCAAAAGCGCCAACAATACAGGTGTTTGGAATTGCAAGACCAATAGTTTCAAGAGCAATTTTATTCGCATCTAGATAACCCAGTTTTAACAGGTTGTCATTGGATATATCCGGGTTTTCATCAGGAGTATTCAGCAACATTGTGCTGTCTTTTAACAGACCATCAAATACAATTGGTGAATTTTGTTGTGATGGATCAAGAACAACAAGAATATCAGGTTCATAGATTTGAGTTTTTTCCCTGACCGGTTTATTGCTGAATCTTCCAAAAGCGGTAACCGGTGCACCTCTTCTCTCAAAGCCAAACATTGGAAAACTTGCACCATATTGACCTATTCTGGAAAATGCGCTGGCAAGAATTTTAGAAGTAGTAACAACTCCCTGTCCGCCTCTGCCGTGAAATCTGACCTCACTCATTTTATATTTATCTCCTTTGTGTTCATCAAAGTTAATCTGGTAACTGGCAAGTACCAACAATGTTGCTCAGGCCTTGAAGCAGACAATATTCATAGTCAATATCACTTTGTAATATTTCCTGTTCTTTTTCTGTCAAGTGGCTGAATTTTTTTATTAGCTCAGTGTATGTAGATACAGGCTTCGGTTTTTTGGTAGTTTTGGTAAAGGCAATCTGGCCATCTTCTGCTTCCCATAACGGAAAATAATTGGTTTTTACTGCTCTTCTACAAGCTTCAATGGTCATATTAGGTGCCAGGCCCCATCCGGTAGGGCAGGGCGCAAATACATGAAGAAAACAAAACCCTCTGTTTTTCATTTCTTTGGCTTTTTTTAGTTTTTTTGCAAGGTCGTCTAAGTCGCTCAAGGTTGCAGTGGCAGCATAAGGTATTTTGTGCATAGCCATCTGAAGAGCTAAATTAGTTCTTCTCAGGTTTTTACCCCGGAGTTTTGAACCAACCTGGGTTGTTGTTGTACTGGCTCCAAAAGGTGTGGTGGCACTTTTTTGGATACCGGTGTTCATGTACCCTTCATTGTCGTAACAAATATATATGAATTTTTCATTTCTTTCAGCAGCTCCGGAAAGGTTACCAAATCCAATATCCGAAGCAGTTCCATCACCATTAAAGCATACAACAGTATTATCGATTTTTTTTCTGTTATAATATCTCACAAGCCCTGTTGCATTGGCGGCAGCACCAGTCATTAAAGTACCAAAATAGGATAGTTTATGCCAAGTAGCTGTATTCTGCCCTAAAAGAACAGGAGCTGAACATGAGGGTGTTCCGGTTATAACCAGATCATTTCCCAGGACCTGGGGGATAAACCTGATTAAAAGTTCCAGAGTACAACCCGGGCAGAAAGCAACACCTTTTGAGAATGGGTCTTCATGCTGAAGATGATCTAACACTTTTGTAAGTCTTTTTTTCTTAGGCTCAGTCATATTATTCACCTCCTTGCTGGGGACCATATGACACCCAGGTCACTTCAGGAACATCTTTTCCCTCCGCAAGATCACAAGTCATATCAATCATTTTGTTTATATTCTTTTTTGTAATATCAGTATTGGCAATACCATCAATAAAGCTGATGAGTTCGCTGCCTTCCAGTTCTTCAGAAAAAGCTTTTAGTTCAGTGTACATTGGGCCGCCTTTAAAGCCAAAAGCAAGGCTTCGGTCAACAACGCCAATAGCTTTTTTGCCTTTAAGGTGTTTAATAAGTTTTTCACTGGGAAAGGGGCGATACATTCTTATTTTAAGAAGTCCAACTTTAAGACCTTTTTTCCTTCTATCGTCAATAACCGTTTTAATGGTTCCACACATGCTGCCTGAACCTACAAGAACAACATCTGCATCGTCAAGTCTATAGCCCTCAACCTGTCCACCATAGGACCTTTCAAAGATATTTGAAAATTCTTTGTCAATCTGATCAATTTTATCTTTGGCTCTTTCCATGGCCATGCAATGTTTATATCTGAGCTCAACATAACCATCAAGAATGCCATGAGAACCACATCCAGTCTGTTCGCCGGGAGTCAGAATTGTTCTGGCCGGTTGATCGTTAAGCACAGACAAAAATTTATCAACATTTTCCTGGGTTGGAACATCAACAACTTCTGAGAGGTATGAGAGGTAAAATCCGTCATAGTGAACCATGACAGGAACCTGAATATCATAATCTTCTGCCAGCCGATATGCTGTAATAACGGTGTCAATAATTTCCTGACAGTTTTCGGCAATAAGGAAAATCCAGCCCGAATCTCTGGTGGATATCATATCCTGTTGTCCTGAAGATACTGCTATAATCCCTGGAGTCTCACGGTTGACATTAACCATTACAACAGGTGCTCGTGCGCCGGCTGCTGCAAGTACCGCATCGTACATAAAAACAAGACCCCATGATGATGTGGCAGTAAAAACTCTACCGCCGGCAAGGGATGCTGCCATAACGGCGTTCATGGCCGAGTTTTCACCTTCAACAGTTATCATCTCAGCGTCTAATTCACCATTCGCATGAAATTTGGATAATTGTTCTATGATTTCTGTCTGGGGGGTAATTGGGTAGGCTGCAACAACGTCCGGCCTTGATAGGGTCGCACCAATAGCAGCAGCGGCATTACCTGTCATTACTTTAAAATTAGATTCTGTTTTGGAATTCATTTAAATTCTCCTTCCGAAACCATTGTAATTGCTTTGGCAGGACATTCCTGGGCACAAATTCCACAACCTTTGCAAAAAGTCAGATCTGCTTCAAAACAATCAGTCTGTTCTTTAACAATTTGGATAGGACAATATATTGCGCAAAGCCCGCATAAAATACATTTTTCTTCATCAACAACAGGTCTTTCCGATCGCCAGCTACCAGTATCAGAGCAGAGCAGTTCAACTTTTGCATCTGACCATGGCCCTTCAGTTTTAAAATATTTGTTCAACGACATTGCGAAAATATTCCTCCCCTTATAGTAAACAGCATGCAACTTAGTCTTTTTATTGTACTTAAATAATAGCTACTATTTAGCTGTAACGTAATGATATTTTATTGTCAAGGAAAAAATAGATGTGCATACAATAATTTTAGTCTATATGGCGAGATATCTTGGGATAATTCTGTGAAGGTGAATACGGAATTATTTTGTTAGTCTATACGGCTGAATTTCTTAGGATATTCATGGGCAAGATCAACATACAGTTGCTTCCCGTATTCCCAGAATTTTTTGTGTTCAGGCTTTGTGTTTCCACTGATTTTATAGGGGACTCCTGTTGCAATTTTTTCATCGGGTATTATTGCATTTTTTGTTATGACGCATCCTTCGGCAACAATACTCCAATTGCCTATGATTGCATCAAAACCGACGACTGCGCCGATACCGATAACAGCAAAAGATTTGATCAGCTTGCAATGTACCAGAGCACCATGTCCAATTGTAACACTTTTTTCAAGTTCAAGAGTTCCTTTAGGTCTTATATGAAGCACTGCATTTTCTTCTATTGCAGTGCCATCACCAATGATAATACGACCATAGTCACCACGCAGGATTGCTCCATGTCCAATATAGCAGTCCTGCCCAATAGTGACATCTCCAATAACTCTTGCTGAATCACTTATATAAGAATTGTTTCCTATTGAAGGAACAAAATTATCATATCTGTATACAGCCATTGATGTCCTTTTTCCAAATTAAGATAATAAGGTTAAAAATACACCTGCAGCGATAACCGTACCAATGACACCTGCTATGTTAGGTCCCATGGCATACATAAGAAGGTAATTTTTCTTATCAGCTTTTAGTCCTTCTTTATGAACGACTCTTGCTGCCATTGGAACAGCAGAAACACCTGCTGCACCTAATAATGGATTGATTTTGTTTGTTGAAAAAAGATTCATGAACTTGGCTATTAATATTCCCGATGCAGTGCTTACCATAAAGGCAATAAGCCCAAGAGCAAAAATAAATAAAACTTCTTTTTTAAGAAAAGTTTCTGCATTCATTGTAGCACCAATAGGTAGCCCCAGAAAAATGGTTACTATATTCATTAATTCATTTTGAGAAGCTTTAGTCAGCCTGTCAACAACGCCTGATTCTCTAAAAAGATTTCCCAACATAAACATTGCAATAAGAGGAGCTGCTGCAGGTATTAGAAGAATTATTAAAAAAGTTGCAACTAAAGGAAACCAAAGTTTTTCTTTAGCACTGATTTTTTTAACTTTTTTCATTCTGATTTTACGTTCAGCTTCAGTAGTGAGTAATCGCATAATAGGTGGTTGGATAATAGGTACCAGTGCCATATATGCATATGCTGCAACAGCACAGCTGCCTAATAGTTGCGGGGCAAGTTTAGATGCCAAGAATATTGTGGTAGGGCCATCAGCGCCTCCTATAATCCCTATAGTCGCTGCTTCAGGCAGAGTGAAATATCCAACTGCACTTGCCGCAAAAAATGTAATATAAACACCAACCTGGGCGCCAGCACCCAGAAAAATAAGCCTTGGGTTGGCAAGTAAGGGGCCAAAATCAGTTAGAGCCCCTAATCCTAAGAAAATTAAGGGTGGAACTATTTTCCATGCTATTCCATAGTTATAAAATTTCCAGATTAGGCCTACATCGGGTTGCATGAGGCTGGTAAGTGGGAAATTAGCAAGAAGAATTCCAAATCCAATGGGAAGAAGAAGAAGGGGTTCGTAATCTTTTGCAATAGCAAGATAAATCAATGTAAGTCCAATGAGCCACATTAAAAGAATTCCAGGGGTTAAATAAAAAAATCCGGTTGTTTTATAGAGCATTGCAAAACTACTATCCATTTTTTTTCTCCTTTTTGCCAGATTCAAATATGTTTGCAACTGCACCCATAATTTTAATTGAAATATACAATAATGCCATCCCGCAAAATACGCCGCTAATACCGGCAACAAAGATAAAGGTTGGTTGTGACAATTTTGCCTCCTGTCTAATTTTGTTTAACTATATGAAACACTGTTCCGTATTCTAATTTATGTGAAAAGAATATGTCAAGTATTTTAATATTTTTTAACAGACCCTTCTGGATATACTGAAGGGAAATATTGGAACTAAGGAAAAAAGTTCT
>Ga0307988_1000377_pt1 | contig 31750 bp, 25 predicted proteins | sample EllFjometagen183_FD_203166 | JGI IMG/M metagenome (GOLD analysis project Ga0307988, IMG submission 203166) | Marine microbial communities from Ellis Fjord, Antarctic Ocean - #183 | ecosystem: Environmental > Aquatic > Marine > Unclassified | place: Southern Ocean | collected 2014-10-08 | reverse complement strand
AAATTGGTGTTACCGCACTACCCAATGGGTCAGGTGTACTACCGGCATGAACTAATTTTGACGTAAATCCACTATTTTTTGTATCCATTTTTTTTATGATTATTATTTAATAAAAATTGGTTATTTGCATAATAACTCTTTAACTTTTAACTTTATAACTTTTATTTTAAATATTGATATCTACTCTTAATGAGAACAATAATTTTGCCCGAATTTCAAATCTCCATTAATAAAGTCTAGTGCAAGATTATCAACTATATCAACCTCAACGCTAACAAACACATTAATACCTGCAGCAGAAAGTATTTCAACAGCTTTTGGTCCAATTCCTCCAACAAGCAGATCTGTTACTTTCTCAGCAGCAAGCCAACGTGGTATTGTACCTTCAGCATGAGCCGGTGGTTCACTAGTATATTTTTTAACAATTTTATTATTCTCTATTTCAAAAAAGTAAAACTCCCTGCTATGACCAAAATGCTGGGATAGTTTTCCACCTTCGGTGGGAAATGCAAGCTTTTTCATTATATAATTATTTACGTTTATTTAAAATTATTTTGTGATGCTCCGAGTTTTCCCGAATCATACGAATGTCACATTTAGGGCACAATAAACTACTACATGGAACTCCTGCCTCATGGGGTATTTGCAAATCACAAGCAGGACAAATGCAATTTCCATTCATACCTTGCCCCACACCCCCACGGTTTTTTCTTCTCATGGTATTCATTGGCCAATTACCCGAATTTTGCATTGTTGAAACATTATTATCCTTACATACAGGACAGCTAAGCTCATCAGTCAACAATTCACCCTTAACCTTAAAAACAGTTTGACAGTGATTACAGTAATACCAATTTTCTTTAAAAACAACATCCCCCCCCTCAATAGAAATACTCTTGTTTTCAACAAAGGCTTTTGCCACTTTCTTTCGCGCAGCATCATAAATCCGTGTAAATGTAGGCCGCGAAACCTGAAGACGTTTTGATGCTTCAAGCTGTGTAAGCCCCTCATAATCTGATAATTTAATAGCCTCATACTCTTCCAAATGAAGAATTACAGAATCATTTGGATCATAGTCACCATTACGTGGTACAAAACCGGTTACTATTGGAGGTTCGTCAAGTTGACGATTACGTTTCGGACGCGGAGACATACACCTTTTTTAATTAATGCGCAAAAGTATTGAACATTAGTTCAAAACGCAAGTATTATCCAAAGTTTTTTTATCAAAAACAGAATGTCATAATATTATTAACAATTGTTATAATCTAACAATATATAATATAATTTAAAACTATTATTAATAATAATTTTGTCATATTTTAACACCATTAAATTACATATTTAATTACCTTTACCGCCTCATATATAAGATATTTACATATGAGGCTTGTTTAGATGTGAAATCAAAATAAACAATATAAATTGATATAGATTATGGATAAAATTAAGGTAGCTAACCCAGTTGTTGAACTGGATGGCGACGAAATGACCCGAATTATCTGGGCAATGATTAAAGACAAACTAATACTACCGTATCTTGACATCGACCTAAAGTATTACGATTTAGGTATTGAGAAAAGAGATGAAACAAACGACCAAATTACTATTGATGCTGCTAATGCCATAAAAAAGTATAGTGTTGGTGTTAAATGTGCAACAATTACACCTGACGAACAGCGTGTTGAAGAGTTTGGATTAAAACAAATGTGGCGCTCACCCAATGGAACTATCCGTAATATTTTGGATGGTACTGTTTTCCGTGAACCAATATTAATGACAAACATACCTCGCCTAGTACCAGGTTGGACTAAACCTATCGTTATCGGACGTCATGCATTTGGTGACCAATATCGTGCTACCGATTTTGTTACAAAAGGAAAAGGCAGATTAACCATAACTTATACTCCTGAAGACGGCGGAGAAGAGCAAAACTTTACCGTACATGATTTTGACGGTGATGGTGTTGCTATGGCAATGTATAATACCGACAAATCTATTAAAGGATTTGCGCACTCATGCTTTAACAAAGCTCTGGAAAAAGGATGGCCATTATATCTAAGTACAAAAAATACTATCCTAAAAAAATACGATGGTAGATTTAAAGATATCTTCGAAGAAATTTATCAAAATGATTATATTGGTAAATTTAAAGAAAAAGGAATAAACTACGAACACAGATTAATTGACGATATGGTTGCAGCAGCCCTTAAATGGGATGGTGCATTTGTTTGGGCATGTAAAAACTATGATGGTGATGTTCAATCTGACACACTTGCTCAAGGTTTTGGCTCATTAGGTCTTATGACTTCTGTTCTCTTAGCACCAGATGGCAAAACCATTGAAGCTGAAGCTGCTCATGGTACTGTTACAAGACATTACCGTGAACACCAAAAAGGAAACCCAACATCTACAAACCCAATTGCCTCAATCTTTGCTTGGACACGTGGCTTAACCCATCGTGGCATACTCGATGGAAATGATAAACTTATTGAATTTTCAAACACGCTTGAGAATGTTTGTATTGAAACAGTTGAATCAGGTAGTATGACCAAAGACCTTGCTCTTATTGTTCATGGTAAAGATCTTACAACTGAACATTATCTAACAACTGAACAATTTCTTGATGCTTTGGATAAAAATCTTAAAAATAAATTGACATAACAATCAAAATCATTATATTATGACAAATCTTAAAAATAAATTACACGACAAAATTGAAGCACACCGTCCTAGGGTAAAAAAAATACTCGCTGAATATGGTGAAAAAGTTATTAGTGAAGTAACTGCCGGACAAGTTATCGGTGGTATGCGTGGAATTAAAAGCCTAGTTACGGATATTTCATACCTTGATCCATACGAAGGAATTAGATATAGGGGATTTACATTACCTGAAGTTTTTGAAAAATTACCAAAACCTCCAGGAGGCAAAATGCCATATGTAGAAGGTTTATTTTATCTGCTACTTACCGGTGATGTACCAACTGAAAGTCAGGTTGCCGACGTGGTTTACGATTCAGTAAATCGTCGACAATTACCACGTTATGTATATCAGGTAATCGATGCATTCCCAAATAACAGTCACCCAATGGTAATTCTTTCGTCTGCTGTAATGTCAATGCAACGCGAATCAGTATTCAACCTCAAATATCAGCGAGGTATGAATAAAATGGATTACTGGGATTCAACCTACGAAGATTCATTTAACTTAATATCAAAGCTACCAATTATTGGTGCATACATATACAACAAGCTTTATCGTAACGACACAAATGTTTATCAAGATCCCACATTGGACTTTGGTGGCAACTTTGCAGATATGATAGGCATTGACAAACCTTATGATGATGTAGCTCGTATGTATTTTATTTTACATGCCGATCACGAAGGTGGTAATGTTAGTGCACACGCAGGTCACTTAATTGCAAGTTCATTATCTGATATTTATTACGCTACTTCAGGTATGATAAACGGACTAGCAGGTCCTTTACACGGCTTAGCAAATCAGGAAGTATTACGTTGGATGCAAGAGCTAAGAACCAAAATGGGAAACAAAGTACCTAGTGAAGACGAAATGAAGAAATTCGTTAACGACACACTTAAAAGCGGACAAGTTATTCCTGGGTTCGGACATGCTGTTCTTCGTAAAACTGACCCACGGTATGCTATTCAACGTGAGTTCTGTTTGGAAAACATGCCTGAAGATGATCTGTTTAAATATACTGATTTACTTTATAAAGTTGTTCCTGATATTCTACTTGAGCAAGGTAAAGCTAAAAATCCATGGCCAAATGTTGATGCACAATCAGGTGTTATCCAGTGGCATTACGGCTTAAAAGAGTACGATTATTATACCGTATTATTCTCAATTGGTCGTGCACTTGGTGTACTTTCAAATATTATTTGGGATCGTGCTTTGGGTTACCCACTCGAAAGACCTAAGTCGATTACCACTGATATGCTTGAGAAAATGGTAGGTATTAAGTAGTATTTGTCTAGAAAGCCCGCTGTCTTCGTTACGCTCGATGCTGAAATTACTCATTTACCTGAGTAAACTATGTATTTCAGCATCTTTGCAAGCCTCAACAGCCAACTTTCTAGCTCAAACACTCAACTTTATTTACAGACTTGAACTAATAAGTAAATATATATTACAAAGCCCTTTTTGGATTATTCCGGAAAGGGTTTTTTTATGTAATTTTTTTTGGCGGTTTAACACATAAGACAAATATACCAGCACCAATCACGTTATAATAAACAAAGGTATCAAACAGTAAAATTTGTAACTTTGCAAATTCTACAGTAGGTATACTTAATATTATACAATAATACCAAGGTATTAAGGTTATGAGACTATACTATGTAGCTTACATAATATTAGAATTAATTAATCAAAATGAGTTTGTTTTATTTTTTAGGTCAGAAGAAGTTTTATTTTAATTTTCTAATTGCCATTGGATTATCGTTATTCTTACTATGGGTAGTATTAAAATCGATGGATGTATTTACGCAGCATGGTGATGTTTACATAGTACCCGATTTTAATGGCCAAACGCTTGAGCAGATGGCAAAAAAAGGCTACAATGATTATTTCATTTTCGAGATAATAGATTCTGTTTATTTTAAAAGCAGGGAAAAAGGTACTGTTGTATTACAAAACCCATTACCAGGTGCTAAGGTTAAACAAGGCAGGCATATGTACTTAACTATTGTTGCACACACTCCTGAAAAGGTTGAAATGCCAAATCTTAAAAATATATCGTTACGACAGGCCTTGGTTACACTAGATCTGAATGAGTTATTAGTAGGTGAACTTGAATATGTACAGTATTTTGCACGAAATGCTGTTATTGACCAACTAATTAATGATGAACCAGTTGAAGCAGGCACGGAACTCTTAAAAGGAACAATAATAGATCTTGTATTAGGCAAAGGCGATTTTACAGTAATGATTCCCATGCCTTTTTTAATTGGACTAAAACAAATGGAGGCACGCAATTTGCTACACCACTACTCACTAAATGTAGGGATGCAATACTTCTTAGATGATTCGGATACCGCTCATGCACGCGTTTACAAAACAGATCCTGAAACATTAACAGATGAAATGCTTGCCCTAGGTCAATCTGTTAATATTTGGTATAGGTCAGATGAACTAATTGATTTTAAGGATTATATATTGGAACTAAAATCTGATACAATATATAATACTATTGATAATACACAAAATGAATTAAATGAAAATGAATTTTAAATTATTTTATATAATAATAATAATATTTTTTGGGGGGATAAGTACTACTGTATTTTCGCAGGAGAGTGTAACTGGTGTTCAGGTAAATGATGCTGTTGCAATGGAGGCGAAAAAGATTGCCTTGGAAAACAAATCATGTAATTGCAAATCAGAAAATGAAGCAATAACTATTCAGTTACCCTTTTTTGATGACTTTTCCATCTCAAAAGTATTTCCGAACCAAGAGCTTTGGGATGGGAGGTCTACTTTTGTAAATAAGGATTTTCCATATATGCCAGTTAATATTGGCGCAGTTACATTTGATGCTATCAATCAACAAGGTGAGATATATACTAATGCCAGTGAAGCCCCTTTTAAAGCAGATCAATTAATGACTCAAGACATTCGTTTAGATTCCATATTTTCTCCCATTGAGAGAAAACTTAGCCCTGCTGACTCTGTATATTTAAGTTTTTTTTACCAACCACAAGGGGTAGGATACGCTCCACAATTACAAGATTCATTGATTCTTGAGTTTTCTTATTATTCAGGTAATTTAGTATTATCACATATGGATTCTATCAGAGTGAGTTCTAATATATATATTAGTCCTGGCGAAACTATTCAGCCATTAGACACACTTTGGGCTTCTGAGTCAATGGGCTGTAATCCAGATGTTTACACAATTTCTTACGTAAGTGTTCCTTATGGCGATTCAGTTACTGTTGCTTGCGATTCAGTAATGATTCCTGAAATAATATGGAATAGAGTATGGTATTCTGAAGGACTAAGTCTTGAAGATTTTCAATTGATGCATAATAAAGATATGATTCAAGTTATGATTCCTATTCTTGACACCAGCTATTTTAACAGTAATTTCAGATTTAGATTTAGGAATTATGCAAGTATGCCAAACGAAAATTATCCAAACACATGGAAAAGCAACGATGATACATGGAATATTGATTATGTTTACCTCAACTATAACAGGTCATTAGCAGATACTACATACAGAGTTCTCTCATTTTCACAGCGTGCCCCTTCATTTTTAAATAACTACCAGGTTATGCCATATAGGCAGTACAGATCATCGCCAACAAATAATACTAGTCCAAACATTCGCATGTATATTACTAATTTAGATAATATTGAACACAATACTAAATATTCGTACCATGTTAGGCAAGTTGCAGGTAATTTTGGATATGATTATTTTGGAGGTAGTTGTAACTTAAAACCCTTTTATGAGGTTGGATTTCAGGCTTGTGATGGATGTGGAGCTGCTCATGCATGCCCACCCGTGAAATCAGTATTTTCACTTGATTTTAATATTGACACCACGTCATACTACATTAAACATTATATAAGTGATTCATCAGAGCAAAATTCAATTGTGGATTCAGCAATTTATCATCAGGGTTTTTATAATTATTTTGCATATGATGATGGAACACCTGAAGGTGGATGGGGTGTTGATGGCTATGAAGGAGCAAAGGTAGCATACCAGTTTACACTAAGTGTTGCCGATACGTTAAGGGGGGTTCAAATGTACTTCAATCGTACTTTGAATAATGCAAACGAATCCTTCTTCGACTTACTGGTTTGGAGTGATAACAACGGCAAACCTGGAGAAATTGTTTACCGCCTTGAAAATGAGAAAGTAAAATGGGCGGATGGGCTATATCATTTTTACACATACATGCTTGAAGAACCAATTGTATTGGCCGGTACATTTTATGTTGGCTGGGAAAGAAGAGGCCAGCACAAGCTAAATATTGGTTTTGATGCTAACAATGATGTCCACGCTAAGATATTTCATATGGAATATAATGAATGGTCCAACGCAACATATGCAGGAGCTTTACTTGTACGTCCAATTGTTGGAAGAGATATGATACTTTCAGCCGATGAGATTTATGATAATAATAACAAAAAGAATATTAAAGTTTTTCCAAATCCAGCATCAACACATTTCTCAATTTCAAATTTAGAATTAATAAATTTATCGTCGTCCGAATTGAAATTGTTTAACATGTATGGAGCAGAAGTACTTAAAACAAAAAAACTGAATAATAAAATAAACATTAGCAACATTCCAAGCGGTATTTATATTGTTAAGATTGTTAGTGAAAACAAACAGTATTCAGCAAAACTATTAATAAACAGATGAGTATTGAAGATATAAAAGAGCCAGAAGAAGAAACTTTTGCGCTTTACGAACACCATAATGTAACGGCTGACGCAGGTCAAGGACCGTTGAGAATAGATAAATTTTTATTTAATAAACTTATTAATATTTCTCGTAACAAGGTTCAACAAGCCGCAAAAGCAGGCAATATAATTGTAAATGGAACCTCGGTAAAATCTAATTATAAAGTTAGGCCCCTCGACGTAATTTCGGTTGTTATGACATATCCTCCACGGGATGTGGAAATACTTCCGGAAAATATTCCCCTTAATATTGTTTATGAAGACAATGATATTATACTAGTAAATAAGCAGCCAGGGTTAGTTGTACACCCTGGATATGCAAATTATACAGGTACATTGTTAAACGGACTTGCTTATCATTTTGCCAATTCTAAAAAAGGCAAAGTTGAAAATGGTTTTGGATACTTGGTTCATCGTATAGACAAGGATACTAGTGGATTACTAATGATTGCAAAAAACGAACTTGCTCAAACAAAACTGGCAAAGCAATTTTTTGACCATACTGTTGATAGAGCCTATGAAGCTCTTGTATGGAAAGATATACAACAGGATGAAGGTGTTATTGAAGGAAACATTGGACGAAGTCTTAAAGACAGACGAGTAATGACTGTTTTTCCCAATGGAGAATATGGTAAAGAGGCTATTTCTCATTATAAAGTACTTCGCAGGTATGGATACGTTACTCACGTAGAATGTAAACTTGAAACAGGACGTACACATCAAATTAGGGCTCACTTTACCTACCTTGGTCATCCCCTTTTTAACGACAAAACTTATGGTGGCGATAAAATTCTAAAAGGTACTACATTTACCAAATACAAACAGTTTGTTCATAACTGTTTCAAAGTTATTAGTAGGCAAGCATTACATGCCAGATCCTTAGGGTTTATTCATCCAACCACAGGCAAAAATATGAGCTTTATTTCTGATTTACCTGTAGATATGAAAGAAGTACTAGAAAAATGGGAAGTTTACCTTTCCAATCGCCCTGATGAATATGATTGATATTATTCGTTAATTTATCACCACATATAATTATACAAGCCGATTATAACTATTTAAATGTATTTTCGCAAATAAAAAATTATGAAAAAATTACTCTCTATTTTTACTATAATACTTCTTTTCTCATCTTGTAGTTCGTTAGATGTTATCTATGATATGGATCAAAATATTAGTTTTAAACAATTTAAAACCTTTAGTTTTTATCCTTGGGATTATAAAAATGGTTTTCAGATGAATGATTACGACAAGGAAACAATTCTTATAGCAATACAAGATCAGATGGAGGAAAAAGGATATGTTTATCAAAAAGAGGGGGCTGATATGGTAGTTTCTATTTTTGTAACACTTAAGGGCGTAGTTAGTTACGATGCTTACACCAATCACTATGGCGGATGGGCCGGTTATGGTGGCGGATGGGGTTATTCGGGTTTTGGTTATGGCTACGGCTACGGCCCTGGCTACTCATCAACAACTGTTACACGAAATAGTTATACAGAAGGATCTTTAATTATTGATGTATTTAGCGTTGCCAGCAAAAAATTAATTTGGCAAGGAATTGGATCACGACAAGTTGAACCAAATCTTGAAAAACGTGACAAAAAATTACCAAAAAATGTTGTTCAAATATTGATTAATTTTCCAGTTGCTCAGAAAAACAAATAATTACATACAAATTTATATCAATTCTATTTTTACCCTCAACAAATCAAATTATGAAAAATATTATACTCCCCATACTTGTAATTCTATTTCTGTCATCATGTAATACATGGAAATTTGTAGGTGAATACGACCATGAGGTAGACTTTAGCACATATAAAACCTTTGGCTTACTAAACTGGGAACGTCATAATGATGACCAAGTAAGTAAACAAACAAAAGAGTATATCTTAATGTCCATTAAAAACGAAATGGAATCACGTGGATATATTTATCAAGAGAATAATGCTGATTTGCAAGTTTCTGTATTCATAATTATATCTGAAGAAACTAGTTATTCGGCCTACGCATCTCAGATGGCAGGATATGGAGGTTATGGATCAGTAGGTGTTGGTGTAGGCGTTGGATCAGGCGGTGCTAGCGTTGGTGTTGTAGGATATGGTATGGCAGGAGGTATGTACCCTTATTCTGCTGTAAAACATGATTACAATGTGGGTACCTTTGTTGTAGACCTATTGGATCCAAAAAAGAAACGTAATGTTTGGCAAGGTTTAGCCTCAGGTAGAATTGGTAATGAGGCAGCTAAAGAAAGTAAAGTGCAAAGCGATGTAAATCGTCTTTTTCAAACATTCCCGGTTGAAAAACTAAAAAAGAAATAGTTTTAATTAGAATCTAAAATCGTAGCCAATCGATATTTGTTTTCGCTCCCAAAAACCAACTTCAAATACAATGTGATGGTGGTTATTTATTACCCATGAACTACCAATAATAAAGTTCCATCTTTGTTTTGCAGATATATTACCTGAATAAGTTGCCTTTTCACCAAGTAAAAAAACGAGGTCAGGATTAATATCAGCAACATCTATTTTTCCGCTAAATGACTGGTCGTTATGCATATACATAGCACCGAGCCAAATAGCACCAAAAGATTCACTGCTTTTTGTGCCTAATAATATGCCAACCTTGGGGCTAAATAAATGAGCATGCATATTCTCATCAAGATCTGTGGGATCAGTAATTGTATAATTATAATCAACCATCACAAAAAAGCTCCTAAATCCCATCGAAAAAGTAGCTCCAATACCATAATTTAGTCCAACATAAGGTATTTCATCATGAATCTCAAAAGTTGAATCGATAATTATTGAATCAATAATTGGAATATTTTCAATAACAATATATGGTATAACAAGATTTGGGGAAATTACCCCTTTGCTGTAACCTATAATACCATAAACATTTAAAAATGGGAATAACCAAACATTTGGTCTAATTTGTAATATTGACTCATGTGCCGATGTGTTTTGGTAAAGTGAGTCAGCCCTTGCTACCAAAGTTGATGAATCAGGAATTAACAACAAATTATTGGCAGTATACCCTTGGTCGTATAGCAACGAATACAAACCAATACCAAATGGTAATGATAAATCACGCCCGCTCTTTCTTGCTTTTTTCCCAAACAATGGTGGCACATCAACAATAGGTTTTTTTGCTATTTTAGTATTTTTTTCAATCCCAGAAAAAGACAATAGCTCCATATCATAAATACATCCAAACCCTTGCTGCTGAGCATATGTATTTAACTGAGTAAATAATAAAACAAGTAATACTATTAGTATAAATTTGATATTCATAATTTTGAAACTAATAAAATATTGAACGAAATAAAAATATAAAATAACCAACTGTAAGCAAAACACCTTCTAAACGTGTGATGGTACGTTTTGTACTACCAACTCTTATAACAATCATTAAAAATAAAGATGCTATTATTAATATGCCTATCTCAACGTTTAAACTACTATCAAAATCTATTGGGTGAATTACTGCACTTGCTCCAAGCACCAAAAAGATATTAAATATATTGGATCCCAGCACATTACCTATGGCAATATCAGTATTTTTTTTAAGAGCTGCTACAACTGACGTAACAAGCTCAGGTAACGATGTTGCCATTGCAACAAGTGTTAAACCCACGGTTGATTGAGAAACTCCCAAATCTGATGAAATAATTGTTGCTCCTTCAACAATCCATTTTCCTCCAAAAAATAAGCCCAAACTACCAACAATAATTAAAAGTAGCGATTTAAGTATAGAATAAATTTTTATTTTTCCATCATCTATACTTTCCTGTTTACCAGACCTGAAAAATAGTATATACAACATTATTATAAAAAATACCAAAAGTATAATTCCATCTGCTGCGCTAATAATATTTTCACCATTCCCGAAAAACAAATCATTAGCCATAATTGCTAAAAATAGAATAGCAATTAGATTTATCCACGAATCACGCTTACAAACAATACTTTGAACTTTAATGGGGAAAATAATAGCAGTAATTCCGAGTATTAGTAATGTATTCATTATGTTACTACCTAGAACATTACCAATTGCCAGTCCTGTATTCCCACTAATACTAGCAAGAACATTTATTACCAGCTCGGGTAAAGATGTCCCCAAAGCAACAACAGTTAAGCCAATTACAAATTGTGATAAACCAACCTTAATTCCTATTGAAGATGCACCATCAACTAAAAATTTAGCACCAAAGATAAGAATTACAAAGCCAAAAATAAATAGAATGTATGTCAACATAAATTATGCTTCTCAATTAAAATTGTTAATAAATAGGGTAACTAATTACGTTTACCAAAAATTTTAGTCCCTATTCTAATCATGGTACTACCCTCTTCTATCGCAATTTGATAATCGCCCGACATACCCATGGATATTTCTTTAAAATTGGAATTATTATTAAAGAAATCATTCTTTAGTAAATTGAAATAATAATTTAGTTGCTTAAACTCAGCCCTAATTTGTTGAATATCATCAGTATAGGTAGCCATACCCATAACTCCTACAATATTAATATTTTTAAGGCTATTCAAATCATTATTTTTTAATAATTCCTCAGCTTCATTAATATTCAATCCAAATTTTGTACTTTCTTTAGCTATATGAAATTGAAGTAAACAATCAATAATACGATTGTTTTTTAATGCTTGTTTATTGATTTCTTTGAGCAGCTTAATGCTATCAACCGCATGAATCATCTTCACGAATGGGGCAATATATTTAACCTTATTGGTTTGCATATGTCCTATAAAATGCCAATCAATATCCATAGGTAGTTGTTCGGCTTTGGCAGATAAATCCTGAACTTTATTCTCTCCAAAAATGCGCTGACCAGCGTCATATGCTTCTTGAACTGCCTCATTGGGCTTAGTTTTTGAAACAGCCACCAATTGCACATGTTTAGGTATTGTTGATAAGAAACCAAGTAGGTTTTTCCTAATCTCCATATTAATATTTTTTTTGCAAAGGTAGAAAACCTTTTATTTTTGACTTCATCTTAAATTTAGTTTTCGACATAAAACACAAAACTATGTAACTTTGCGGCAAAAATTATATAAATATTTTGAAGTTAATAAAAGACCCTCACATATTTGTTGCCCTTCCTATCCTTAACGAATCGGTAAATATTATTAAGCTGTTAACTTGCTTAAGTTCACAGAGCTTTAGTAAATTTACATTAGTTGCTTGCGTAAATCAATATGATAATTGGTGGCAAGATGAGGTAAAAGTTGACATATGCCTCGATAATCAAAAGAGCATTAGTTTACTAAATACTGACAATACTTTTCAAATTGAAATAATAGATCGTAGCACAAAAGGAACTGGTTGGCCCACCAAAAAAGGTGGTGTTGGATGGGCTCGAAAAACATTGATGGATTATATTGTATCAAAAGCAAATAAGAACGACATAATTGTTAGCATTGATGCTGATACACATTATCCTACTAACTACCTCCAATCAATTTTCGATTTTTTTAATGAAGAAAAAGATATTTGCGGCTTAGCTATTCCTTATTTTCACAAACTAGACAATAGCATAACTGACAGATTAATACTACGATACGAAATTTACATGCGGTATTACTTATTAAATATGATGAGGATAAAAAATCCATATGGATACACTGCATTGGGTTCGGCAATGGCATTTCCGGTGTGGGCATACAATAAAGCCGGTGGATTAACTCCTGTTGCTGCAGGTGAAGATTTCTATTTTTTACAAAAGCTGGTGAAAATAGGAAAAATAAAAAACTGGATTTCAAGCGTTGCTTACCCCTCTTCTAGATTTTCTAACCGAGTTTTATTTGGCACAGGACCTGCATTAATAAAAGGACAAAATGGTGATTGGGACTCATATCCACATTATCATTTTTCGTTGTTTGATAAAATTGAAGCAACTTATAATCTATTTAGTAATCTTTATTCTGAAAAAATACAAACTCCAATGGATGAGTTTTTGATGAGCCAAACTAATTCAGTTGACATTTGGTCGCCTCTTAGGAAAAATTACAAGGATGAAAAAAACTTTGTGCGGGCATGTACAAATAAAGTTGATGGTCTTCGAATACTACAATTTCTGCGAAAGCAGCAACTAGTAATTAAACAACGTGATGAAGTAATTATTCATGATTATTTAACTCAATATTTCAAAAATGAGATTGATAAAAAGCTATTATCACAGCTCGAAAATCTTGATTACAATAATTCACCCATTGAATTATTAAGTGAGTTACGTAATTTTTTATTTCATAAAGAAATGGAGTTAAGAAAAAATGAGTTATGAATAAACTAATTACAATTCTAGGCCCCACAGCATCAGGCAAAACATCCCTGGCATCTAATCTGGCATCAGTAATAAATGGCGAGATAATTAGTGCCGATTCGAGGCAAATATACCGAGGGATGAATATTGGTACCGGAAAAGATTTGGGTGATTATGTTGTGAATAGTAAGCAAATTCCTCATCACTTAATTGATATAGCTAATCCTGGATACAGATACAATGTTTTTGAATTTCTAGGAGATTTTTCAGATGCATTTAAGGATATAATTAAAGTAGGTAACACTCCAATATTATGCGGAGGTAGTGGCATGTATTTGGATGCGGTACTCAGGGGTTATCAGCTAGGCAAGGTTAATCAAAATGAGCTATTACGTAAACAAATGGCAAACCTTAGCCATCAAGAACTAATTACAAACCTTATGACATATGGGCCATTACATAATATTTCTGACACATCAGACAGAGATAGATTAATACGTTCAATAGAGATTGCCGATTATCAAGCAAAACATACTGAAATGACTTTAAACTTACCTACATTCTACTCAACAGTATTTGGAATTCATTTTGATAGAGAAATTATCAGATCAAGAATTACCAAAAGACTTAAAGTACGGCTAAATGAAGGTATGATTCTGGAAGTTAAGGAGTTGCTAAATAGCGGAATAAAACCTGAACAACTAATGTATTACGGACTTGAATACAAATTTGTAACGCTTTTTGTTACCGGTGAGATGACGTATATCAATATGTTTGAAAAACTCAACATTGCCATTCATCAGTTTGCAAAAAGACAAATGACATGGTATAGAAGAATGGAAAAGAAAGGTGTGAAAATTAACTGGATTGATGGCACAAATAACCTCGATGACAAAATATCAATAATTCTTAAAAAGATTCAGGAATGAATAGTTCTACTTTTAGAATGGAAAAGTAGCTGTATATTTGCCCCTCACATAAATAATATGACTAAAAAACCACTAATACTTATTACCAACGACGATGGAATAAATGCCCCTGGTCTGCGTAAGCTTATTTCACTTGTTAAAAACTTAGGCGAAGTTATTGTAATTGGCTCAGAGTATGCAATGTCTGGGATGGCTCATGCTGTTACAATTCAAAACCCTTTGAGGGTTAGGGTTGTTACAGAAGAACCTGACTACAAAGAGTTTTTAACCACTGGAACACCTGCCGACAACATAAAACTAGGCAAACATCGCTTATCAGAAAGGCTTCCTGACCTGATACTGTCAGGCATAAATCATGGTTCAAATGCTGCAATAAATATTATTTATTCAGGAACTATGGGTGCTGTTCTGGAGGGCACAATTGATGGAATACCAAGCATTGGTTTTTCGCTCGACGACTTTAGCCATGACGCCGATTTTAGTCATGTTGATGAATATATATTAGCCATAATTAAAAAGGTTCTTAACGATGGGCTGCCAAAAGAAATTTGCCTCAATGTTAATTTTCCTAAAATTAGTAACAAACCTATTAAGGGTATAAAAGTTTGCAGGCAGGCAGATGCTAGATGGGTAGAAGAATTTGAAGAGCGTAAAGATCCTCATGGCAGATCGTATTTTTGGCTTGCAGGCAGATACGAAAATGGCGATAAAAGGAATGACACTGACGAAAAAGCATTAGCAGATAATTATGTTTCTGTGGTTCCGTCACACACCGATTTTACAGCACATAATTATGTTGACAAGCTTAATTTTTCACTTTAAAATAATAGATTAATGAGTCAAAATATCCTCAAAAGAGATTTATGGCCAATAGGATTGGTAATTGGTATAATTCTTCCTATCCTATTTTTTGCGATACTTTTTGCAATTGATTATGCAATTTTCCAATTATGGGCAAGACATTTAACTGAACGATTTGACTACATATTTTTATTAAGCATTACTGCTAATCTATTTCCCATAAGACATTATCTGGTAAATTTGAAGTTTGAAAAGACCGGAATGGGGATTCTATTGGCAACTATTGCTGAAATAGTTATTTACTTTTTTATGTATTATCAACCATAATAATATAGGAAACAGGATTCAATATATAGTATGAAATAAAGGTATGTATTGTTCTTGAATCATAATTATTGGTTCATATTAAAAAAACATTTGTGAAATACTACATTATAGCTGGCGAAGCTTCGGGTGATTTACACGGATCTAACTTGATGAAAGCAATTTTTAAAATTGCCCCAGAATCTGATTTTAGATATTGGGGTGGTGATAAAATGGAAGATGTTGGTGGTAAACTTGTAAAGCACTACCGTGACCTTGCTTTTATGGGTTTTGCAGAAGTTATAATGAATCTAGGCACAATATTATCAAACTTAAAATCATGTAAAAAGGATATAACAAATTACAATCCTGATATACTAATACTCATAGATTACCCCGGGTTTAATTTACGGATTGCTGAATTTGCGCACAAGCAAAATATTAAAGTAGTTTATTACATTTCGCCTCAAATATGGGCTTGGAAACAAAATAGGGTTTTCAAAATTAAAAAGGTTGTGGATAAAATGATTGTTATACTTCCTTTTGAAAAAGATTTTTATGCAAAATACAAGATTGAGGTTGACTTTGTTGGTCATCCCCTACTCGATTCACTTGAAAGTGAAAAAGCAATAACAAAGGAGGCATTTCTTAAAAAGAATAATATTAATAATAAACCAATTATTGCTCTATTGCCAGGAAGCAGGAAACAGGAAGTGGCTGTTATGCTACATACTATGCTAAAGCTTGCTCCTAATTATCCTAATCACCAATTTATTATTGCAGGGGTAAACACTTTGGGCGAATCATATTACAATGATATTATTAATAATAGAGAAGTAAAAATATTATTCGATAACACAAATTGTATACTTAAATATGCTGAAGCTGCTTTAGTTACATCCGGAACGGCAACTCTCGAAACCGCATTAATTGGAACCCCCGAGGTTGTTTGCTATAAAGGAAATAGGATATCGTACGAAATTGCTAAACGAATAGTAAAAATAAAGTACATTTCGCTTGTTAACCTCATAATGGATAAGGAAGTTGTGGTGGAGCTTATTCAATCAAGCTTTAATCCCAAAATGCTTAAATTGGAACTTGATAAGCTATTATTTAATGATGATATAAGGCAACGAATATTAAATGATTATAATAAACTGAAAACCATGCTTGGTAATAATGGGGCTTCCGATAGAGCCGCAAAAATTATTGTGGAAATGGCCAAGTAGCCGATATCTAGTACCTATTTTACATCAAAATGCGCACTATTATTTCATGTATCCCAAAGCTTAATACCTTTTGCTCCCGTAATAATTAATTTGTCAATAAATTTACCCGTAATATCGGTAATGTATTGATTTTCATATTCCATAGTTGTATTTTTTTCAACCTGACTGGTTGGAAAAAACCAGGCAGCTTTGGGTAAGACCAGTCGGGTTTTTTTTATCCCGCCTGGTCGAAAAATTATTATTCAACCACCACTTTTCTCCATCCAACAACTCTACCATTTTGTAATATGCGTACTATGTATAAACCATTATGCCAGTTGGTAACATCAATTGTTGTTGTTTGTTTGCCTGTTGGTATGTTGGTTGAGTAAATTTGTTTTGCGTGTAAGTTAAGTACTTCAACTACTGCTGAGGTATTACTGTTATAACTTACTGTTAGTAGTTTACTTGCAGGGTTAGGGTAAACCATTATTGTAGCTGGGTTAGTGCTAACTTCATCAGTACCCAAACAAATATAAATATTAACCACAATGCCATCACTCCATGCGCTTGTGCCACAATCATTATAACTTCTTACTTTTATGGTTGCCTCACCTTCGTACAATGGATTCCAATGTATTGTTGCTGTAAGGCTATCGGGTACAAGTATGCCAGCATCACCCGGCATAAGTTCCCACTCATATGCCCATGCACCATTGGCAAATTGGGTGGTATATGTTGTAATGCTATCGGTAATTGCGCAAAGTGTATCTTGCCCTGTGGGCTGTTGGGGTATTGTGGGTTGGTATAGGGTGCAGTCTTTTATTTGGAAAACCCAGGCGTCTCTAGGTTGTTCACCTGTTGGATTAATTAAACATTCCACATCTCCCGACAACCTACTTGCACCGCAGGTAATAGCATAACTGTAATCATCAATTTTTGTTACTTGATGACTGGTGAGCAAATCTTCATAAAAATAACTACCATAACATTGTTGCCATTGTAATTCACCAACATCGTTTATTTTAACAACCCATATATCTGATGCATCTCCATAAATATTGTGATTACCAACCACATCACCATCATATGACCAGGTAGTGCTAAAAACCATATAACCTCCATCTTGGGTTGTAAAAATATTGTTACCCTCTTCGCTTTCAGTACCACCCAAACAACTTTGCCAAATTATATTTCCATCATAATCTATTTTTATAACCCATACATCAAACTTATAAATGTCCGGATAAAGCATATGTAATCCCGATACATCCATGTCATTCGAATTGGTGTATCCTGATATTACATATCCTCCATCAACTTCTATTATATCCACACCTTGATCCCAATTGCTTCCTCCATAACAAAATTGTCTTATAATATTGCCTATTGTGTCAATTTCAATAAGCCATATATCCCTTTGTTCAGGATCATCATCCTTTTGGCAGGTAATCATACCCCCACTTTCTTTAAAACTCCCTAGCAGCATATAGGTATCATTTGAAGTATGTAGTATTCTCAATAATTTATCGGAACCGTGATTACCAAAGCTTCTTTCCCAAAGAATATTTCCCTGTGAATCAATTCGGCAAAGCCATACGTCATCACTACCATAATAAGTACTTATATCACCTCCGGCACCTGAAAAGAAACTTGCCAACAATAGCAAACCTCCATCATCTGTTACAATTGCATCATTTAGTGAATTATGACCAAAAGAGCCGTAACACTTTTCCCAAATAATATTGCGTAAGCTATCAATTTTAACAACCCAGATATCATAACTGTTATGGTTATTTGATTGCACATCGCCATCAGTTGAATTTGTGCCGCCAAGTAAATAGTATGCATTGTTTGGTAGATCAATTATTTTTCTAATGCTTTCTCCATCACTACCGCCAAAGCATCTTTCCCACGTTATGTTGCCAAGAGTATCAAGTTCTACTAACCATGCATCAGCACTGCCGTGATAGTTAGATATGCTTGGGTAGTTGTCAATGATAGTAGTACTTGTCAAAAAACCATTCTTTGTTTTTACAATACATCCGGAGTAATCACCTCTATTTGTTCCCAAACATTGTTGCAAAACAATATCCATTTGCTGCGATAAAATGACATTTGAAGTAAATAACAGGCTTATAAATATAAATGTATAATTTTTCATTTTAGTAAAATAATAGTATTACAGGTTGTGCAAAATGCACAACCTGTGTAAATTAAATTAATTGCCAATTACAATTTTACTTGTTTTAGTAAAGCCTTTTGCGTTTAGTGTATATAAATATACACCTTTTGGCATGTTTCGTGTATCCCAAAGCTTAATACCTTTTGCTCCCGTAACAATTAATTTGTCAATAAACTTACCTGTTATATCGGTAATTATTATTTCGCCATTTAAAACGTTGTATGGTAATTGATAGCTAAACTGTGCCCAATTGCTAGCAGGGTTGGGTTTAGCCGTTATACTCAATCCCATAGCTTTGCCCATATTATGATTTATGGTATTCGAACTCTTCATAGCAGTTGCATCACTAATGTATTGGCAATCGCAATAATTATAACCATATGCGTATTCAAGAATATTTCGTGCTTGTACTTTTGTACCTTGAGAAGCTGAATCAGCCATTAATATAATATTATTAAGTTCAAGACTGTTAAGCTGGTTAATATTTCTGCCTTGCGATTGTAATGTTATATTCAGATTTGTTAAATACTTATAATCATTATAATCGTCAAGATCATCACCTTGCAGTTCGTATAAGGCAGGTAACATATTTAACATTGCAATTGCGCTAGTTGTATTGCCTTCCTCTAAGTATGAATTTATTATTTGCTTATCAGCTTCTAAAGTCCCCAAATTGTCTAGCCAGTTGCGGTAATCCAAATGATTAATGGTTGAATCAGATAAGATGCTTCTGATTATATCCTGTGCTGCTTGGGTTTTTGCTGTATGATAAGTTGCCATATCATGTAATAATACAGTTTTATATGTACTGCCATTCGAAATCTGTCGTAATAAGGATATCATGTAATCAGGCAGTGGGTCATCCTTGTTTTCAAGGTAACTTATCATTTCTGCATTTTTCATCTCATCAGGATTGGCAGCCATAATATCAAAAATTACCGATTCGGGTAGTACATCTGTTTTGTCTGCTGCTTCTTTTAACACTTCTTTTGATAGATGGGGAGAGTCGCCCAGTAATTTAGCCCTTAAAGTCCACATATCATTGGGTGTTGCTGTTTGAATATCAAGCAGCTCGGCGGTAGTGTTACCACCATCGTTTAGATTATCATATAAAACCTTAACATTGTCATAATCAGCCAGGTTTATGGCATAATCTGTTTCAACCTCTTGTCTTTCTGCAGCATCCATCTTTATGTCACCACTATTACTATAATGTGAAGGGCAGTTGTATTCAGGTGCAGGTAATTCTGTAAAACAGTCATTAGGAGGTGTGCAATTGTGCATAACAAGATTGGGGTCAGGTGTTTGGTCGGGACAGTTGCCAATATCGTCACAATAGTACCAGTTTATGTTTTGCTTACCCTCGTTGCGGAAATGCCATTGTGCATTGGGTGAAAATGTATTACCCGATGCTTGAATACCTGCTATACCATGATGTGTATGTATCATTGCTATATTTTCATCTTCATGTGTTACAATAAAATCCACCTCATTATCGTAATTGGTATTGCATTCGTATTTAACACCGTAACTATCATCAGTGCTTTTTCTATTCATCCCGTAAGCATAATTACCATAACTCAAGCCATCAAAGTTATTTTTGTATATAACATCAACAAGAGAGCGGCAATTATTAATCCTTATACCAGTATAATATCCAAGATCTGCACTAGGATATTTAGTGAAGTCATTTTCCTCAATTGCAAAGCCCACCGATGTATGAACATCAATACCATAACTATATGAATTATCGTTACATAATTCTTTGCTTAGAGTATTATATCCTATTTCAAAATCGCAATCAACAATTACAGCATTATTTACAGCTGAAAAATAAATTCCCGTACTATTATTGGTAAAGTTTGCTGTAAACACGCTAAATGTATTGTTTGTTCTTTCGCCCGAAGTGGCACGTATACCATTGTAAAACCCTGTAAAGCTACTGCTATCGTATGATGTGCATGGCATTGCAGGTGATGTGCATATGGATAGTACCCTAAAACCTGCATCGTAGGCAGCAATTCCAATATTCCATGGCGAAACACCAACTGTGGCACTTAAACTAAAATCGCAGCCCTCAATGTCGATACCCTTTACATAAGCCAAATCAACATGTTTATAAAAAGTGTATTGATCCTGTATATAATTGCTATTTACATCAAAAGTACAGTTTTTTATGTAACTTAGGTTGCCTGTTTCGTAACTTGGGTTTAGCGGATTGAAGTTGCGGTAATTAATTGCATGTATTGATTTTGTATTATTTATAAAATACGAATCGTAAGCAAATATAATACCACCAGTTGAGTTGTAATCGTTAGGTTTCCAAAGCTCAACAGCCGAAACTGCATTTTCGATAACAGAACCGTTTTGTACAACAAGTTTGCCCTGTAGGCAATTGGGGCGTGAGTACTGGTGCTGATCTGCTATACCCCAAACCTGTATACCTTGCCATTTGTCGTTACAAGGGGTATAATCACTTAATGTTGAGTTGTTTAAAATTAATTTGGCACCAGATTGTATAATAATATTTGCATTTGCCCCAAATTGAATTATAGAATTAGTTATTGTTAACTCAACACCCGATAATATTGTAAATCCGTGGAAGTATGATTCGTTTAAGTTTGACCATTCATATGTGCTATCAATCGTTATGTTCGGCTCACCATAAGTATATCCTGTGGTATCAACATCAATTATAAACTGTCCTTCAATAATATTTGCAATGGGTTGTGCATCATCAGTTATTGTGTAATAGTATGTATCTTCCCACAGGTTATTGGCTTCAAAATAACCATCTTCGTCCCATGTAAAATTAATGTTTGGATCGCATGTAATTGTGTAAGCATCTGAGGGAGGAGTAAATGGAACACCCCCCGAAACATATATTATAACTTCGCCATCACTTGCTCCGGGGCACGATACATCAGTTGTATCAATTACAACATTGAGTGCTGAGTATGTATTACTGTTTTCGGGTAGTATGTAGTAATTATTATTATCAAATATATTAAATGTTGCTACATTAGCATAAGCAGGAAATATAAAAGCATTATCAACAAAACTTCCGGCATTACTACCCCATTGTATTATTTTCCCCAACCTATTGCCATTGTTCGAAACACCATAAATGTGACCATCGGGAGCAGTTTGTAAAAAAGTTTTATTATAATCGTTACCAATAAGAGCTTGAATAATATCACCGGTAACATAATTTATTTTTATAATTCCAATATCACACGAAGCATAAAGCATACTGTCTTCAAATGCCGAAAATTCTATTCCTCCAATAATTCCTACAGTATCTATATCATAATCAATTATGCTTGGTGTATCATCAATTACAATAACAATTTCATTTTCAATATTGCTTTCTCCATGTATCCATGCAAAAACGTCCACATTGTTGTCATCTATTTTATATTCGAGGTTGTATGCACTAAAATCATTATCGGATAGATTAGCATGTGATGCATCAATAATAGGATTAGATTGTTGTGAAAGACCATCATTGGTTATTTCCCATTTGTATAACCCTCCAAGGGTAGAACCAGGGGTTTCACTCTCAGTTGAAGCAGCATATATATATCTAGGGCTATAATTTTTGGGAGATATTGCAAAACCACCATAGCCACCATCAAATTCTCGAAACGGAGTGGGAGGTAAGGCTGAGGCTGTTTGCGTACTAGGATAGTAAGTTATTGTGCTATAACTCAAGCGCATTGCTTCATGATACTCGGCATATGAAGAAAAAGCAAAGTACTTATTTGTACTTCCCGGGCATTTAATTATTTGATATTCGGGGAATAATGTTAGTAGATTGGGGTTAATCCAGTCGTCGCTATCGCTACCATAGCAAATTTTGTTACCCAGTATATAAAATTGCAAGTCATAATTATCGCTAAATCCTCCTGCTGAAAGTTCTAAGGGATAGGTGTTGGAAGTAACATCTAATGAGTCTGAAGTTATCCCGTTCGACCAAAATGTTAATTCATACGTTGCTTTATTTCCAGATGCATCAGTTGGTATAACCCACTTGCCGTACATTTGTTGCGCATTAATACTGTTAGCAATTGCAATTATCATAATTGCAATAAAGATAATGTTTTTTTTCATGATTTATAATTTTAGTTATGTTTATTTTTTTGATACTAGTTGGTTCGTATAGTTTTTCATGCCAGAGGCAGACAAGTGTTTAACGCAAATCCATCTGGCTTGCGCAGTCAGACAGGGTTACCAAGACGTAGAATACTGATTATTTGCATAATAAATATTACAAGTATTTTGAATGTTGCAAAACATTAACCAACTGTTCTAATACCAGTAGTACCAAAAAATCAAATTTATACCTTTTTTGGGAATTATTTTAGTTTTTTTTGTGTAGTTTAGAATGATTATAAGTAGCGTGTTGGTGTTATATATGCCAAATTATTATTGTACATTTAGGCTCAAAATCAACTTCAGTATTATGAACTGGTCGGTACGACCCTTCGTGCGTATACTTTTCTTTTTTATAGTAGGAGTATTAATATCAACATACATACCTGTTATTGGCAATATCAATGAAAATATATTACTTGCCATTGTAATAGTACTGCTAGTATCTGCCACAGCAATTGCAGCAATCAATCTAAAGCACAAATACTTACAAGCTTCAGGTGTTATATTTGCCTTATTAATAACGATGGTGGGGATACTCATAACCTCTCAAAATTCAATAAATAATCGAGAGATAGTAACTAGCATCAAAAGCCAATCTTATTTAGCAAATATAATAAGTAATCCAGCAGAAACTAAGCAATCTGTTAAGGCAATTGTATCAATAACTCCAATTAAATCCAACTCATCACTACAAAGTAAATCAAAAAAAATACTTTGCTATTTTACCAAAGACAGCCTAAGCTCAAATTTGAAATACGGTGATATCATCATCTTTAGTAGTAAGCTTAACAAACCAAAAAGCCCTTTAAACCCAGGTGAATTTGACTATGGTAGTTATTTATTACAAAATGGAATTGTTTATACTTCATATATCAGTTCTAAAAACTGGAAACTAATTGATTATAATCCCATTAATCCGATAATTGCTATTGCCGGAAACATCCGGTTTAAAATACTTAGCATGCTTAGTCAACATGGTTTATCAGGAAACGATTATGCAGTTGCTGCAGCCATACTACTTGGTTTTGATGATTTTATGGGGGATAATCTTAAGCAAGATTATATTATGGCAGGTGCAATGCATATATTATGTGTATCAGGACTTCATGTTGGAATAATCTTTTTAGTTATTAGCTTTATGCTTAGCTTTCTTAGGAATAATAAGTTCAACAACATACTAAAAGCCATTATCTTAACAATATCAGTATGGACTTATGCCACAATAACAGGTTTATCACCATCTGTTCAGCGGGCATCGTTAATGCTAACTGTATTTATTATTGGTAACGTACTTAACCGTAACCGCGATACATACAATACACTAGCAATATCAGCACTTATGCTACTAATAATAAACCCTTTACTTATTTTTAATGTTGGTTTTCAATTATCATATGCTGCGGTAATTGGTATCATAACATTTCATCAGCCAATATATAATCTCATATATATTAAGAATGCTGCCGCAGATAAAATTTGGTCAATAACAGTGCTCTCTTTTGCAGCTCAGCTGGCTACTTTTCCAATTGCAACTTATTATTTTCACTTTTTTCCACCATGGTTTTGGCTAACAAACCTGTTTACTTTTCCACTATCATTTTTAATCATAGCAACCGGATTATTATTCGTTTTAACATCATGGATTCCATTAATTCCGCAATTAATTGGGTGGGCCCTTTCGGGGATGATTTACCTATTAAATTACGTTGTAGGAATTGTTAAATTTCTCCCCTTTTCAGGCATTGATTATATATACACATCCATTACAATGCTGTTTTCAATATACCTGTTAATAATGCTAACTTTTATATTGTTAACCAAAAAGAAACTAAAACTACTAATACCAGTGCTAACTATTTTGACACTAATTATAAGTTTATCAACTTATCACAAATATAAAACTATAACTCAAAAAAAGATTGCTATTTATAGCATTAATAAGCACAGCGCGTACGATTTTATTAATGGAAATCAGCACGTACTAATATCAGATAGTACATTAATGGATAAAAACCTTGACTATCAACTAAAAAATAGTCGTACAAAGTGGGGAATTGACAATCTACAAACCATTCCTGTTAATGATACTATTATTAACAACCTTGTAAGTATAATTGATAATTTCTTGTTTTTTGAAGATATGACAATTTATATTGCAGATGGCAGTGAAAATTACTATCCAACAGAGACAAAATTACCTTTGGATTTAGTAATTATATCTGGAAAGAAAAATATTGACATCCGGCAACTTAATTCGATATTTGATTTCAATAAAGTCGTAATCGACTCATCTGTACCTCCTTGGAATCAAAAAACGATAAAAAAAATGTGTTTGGAAGAAAATATATCATGTTTTAATGTTAACAAAGAAGGAGCTTTAGTTATTGAGCTTTAAACCGGACAAGTCCAATTTGTTTATTGTGGTCTCATAATTGGCAACAGTTCGTTAAGGTTTTATAACACACATAACCAAGTACTTGCAAAACGCACCTTAAATAATTACAATTCCATATTACCAATAAATAAATTGAATTAGTTTTTTCTTTATTGAGACAGAAAATATTTGAATAGCCATAGCTCTGGAAATATTTTCTAACGAATAGAAAGGGAAAAAGAAACGATTTATATCGGTAATTTGGGGTTGTAGTTGGTATTAGTGCATTTGCCCTGATAATTATCTATTTACCTAAAACTATATGCGAATTATTTGCTATGTTTGCTGTCCCAAATTTTAAAGGAGATGAACGAACATATATCACTAAATCCAAATCCGGTTGTTCAGTATTTGAATAAATCGGCCAATGAGCTTACTAAAGCCGACTTGATAAAATTTATTGAGGACAACGATATTGAAATGATAAATTTTAGATATGTTGGCTGGGATGGACGACTAAAAACTCTTAATTTTATTATTGGCGGGCGTGAACATTTAAACACCATACTAACCTCAGGTGAGCGTGTGGATGGTTCGAGTTTATTGCCATTTGTGGAGGCCGGATCAAGTGATTTGTATGTTATTCCACGATATAAAACTGCATTTGTTAATCCATTTTCGGAGATACCTACTTTGGATATAATGTGTTCGTTTTTTGATAAAAATGGTGACCCGCTTGCCGGTGCTCCTGAAAATATTCTTCACAAAGCTCATAGTTCGTTTACCGATGTTACCGGGTTTCAGTTTGAGGCTATGGGTGAACTGGAGTATTATATTATTAGCGAAGATGATGGTTTGTTTAAGGCTGATGACCAAAAGGGTTATCACGAATCGTCGCCATTTTCGAAATGGGCAGATTTTAGAACTGAGGCCATGAAGCTTATTGCCGAATCGGGTGGCATGATTAAATATGGGCATTCGGAAGTTGGCAACTTTACCAAATCAGGTATGGTTTTCGAGCAAAACGAAATTGAGTTCCTACCAACTTGTGTTGAAGATGCTGCCGACCAACTTGTTAAAGCTAAATGGATTATACGCACACTTGCTGCTAAATATGAAGTAACTGTTACATTTGCTCCTAAAATTACTGTTGGTAAGGCTGGTAGCGGCTTGCATATCCACACTCGGATAATGAAAGATGGGAAAAACATGATGATTGAAAATGGTAAGCTCAGCGATGTTGCAAAAACTGCAATTGCGGGTTATTTGGAGTTGGCTCCTTCCATTACATCATTTGGCAACCTTAATCCAACTTCATATTTCAGACTCGTACCACATCAGGAGGCTCCCACAAATATTTGTTGGGGTGATCGTAATCGCTCGGTACTAGTTAGAGTTCCTTTGGGATGGACAACTCCTGTGAATATGATGCACAAAGCTAACCCTCTGGAAAACAACGATATTATTGATTTCTCAACAAAACAAACTGTTGAGGTTCGGAGCCCAGATGGTTCGGCTGACATTTATTTATTATTAGCAAGTATTACTGTTGCCGCACGACATGGTTTTGAAATGGATGATCCGTTAAAGGTTGCTAAAGATACTTATGTTGACATCAATATTTTTGATGAAGAAAATAAAGAAAGACAAGAAAAGCTTGCTCAATTACCTACTTCTTGTGTTGAATCGGCACGCAGATTAAAAGAGCAATCAGCATATTACACTAAATATGATGTGTTCCCTGAAAGTGTTCTAAAACTACTTCATGATATGCTAGATGGTTTTAATGATGAAGGACTAATAAGCAAGATTAATAATGATGATGAGAAGGTAATGGAACTTGTTAATAAATATTTTTATTGTGGTTAAAATTATTGAAACTCCACGAGATGGATTTCAGGGCTTGCCCAATTTTATACCCACAGATGTAAAAATTGAATACATAAATTTACTGCTTAAATGTGGTTTTAACACCGTTGAGGTTGGTAGCTTTGTATCACCTAAGGCTATTCCGCAGATGGCTGATACCGGCAAAGTATTGGATAGCATTCACTTTGAGAATACTAAATCGGATATTGCTGTACTTACTGCTACCAAAAAAGGTGGAGCTATGGCAATGGACTACGAGCATATTAATCAAATATTTTTCCCATTTGCAATTTCTCCTACTTTTTTAAAAAGGAATATTAACCAAACCCTTGAACAAGCTGAAGCTACAATTGATGAGTTACAAAATATGTGTGTAATTCATGATAAAGAGCTTATTGTCTATTTCTCGATGGGTTTTGGGAGCGCTTATGGCGATGAGTGGAGTATTGACTTGCTTCATTATTGGATAAAACGCATGAAAGCTAAAGGTCTTAATATTTTCCCATTTTCTGACATACTTGGCGGAGCTACACCTGATGCAATTTCAAAAGTTTTTACAAGTTTGATTGCTGAATTTAGTGACACTGAATTTGGATTACATCTTCATTCGTTGGAGCATCAACGCATGGAAAAGGTTGATGCTGCATATATAGCTGGTATTAGAATGTTTGACACTGTTATTAATGGACTTGGAGGCTGTCCGCAAACAGGAAAAGAGCTTATTGGAAATTTGCCTCTTGGGGATTTTCTAAATTATTGTGGGCAAAATAATATTCATGTTGATATTAATGAGGATTATTTGAAGAAAGCTATAGGGTATTCAGTATATTAAGTACGTCACTTATCAAACTACGAATATTCATAAATTGCCAGCGAATATTCATTTCTTTCAAGCGAATTCATTTTTAGCTTGACATTATCCCTTTCATAATACTATTTTTACTGTGATTATTAATTTTAAAAATAGTATTATGAAGATAAAAAAGATTTTTATGCTAATGGTTGTGGCAATTGGGCTAACAACACTTATGAGTACAACATGCGATAAGGATGACCCGGATAATCTGGATACTTGTAATGGAGTTGTAACTGCATCTGTAACGGGTTATATCAATCAGGATTTCTGCTTCGATAATCTTAATTCTTACACATATGAACCAACTGAGTATTTAACACTATGGGCGCGTGAAACTGCAACTGACATTGGCTTTGATATACGAATAAATGCAGTTAGCAATCAACAAATAACACCTGGTACATATAATTGTGGCAGTGGCGAACCTGGTTTTGTAGAGTTTATAATAGAAGATGCGGGAAACACTGGTAGTGATTTTTACAAATCACAATCGGGTACAATTACTTTAACTCAAGCATCAGAATCAACTTTTAAGGCTACATTTAATGTTGTTGCTATTGGTTACTATAATGAGGAAACAACGAATTTTAGCGGAACCATAGATTTTAATGGTGTTGTAAGCAAATAGCTAGTTTTTTTTACTGATACTAAGTAACTACTAAAAAAACCACGTATTTATTAATATGGTGTATAAAAAGCGTCAAGGTCGATATGAATGAAGATTTAGTAATCAGGAGTTTACTTTTGTAAATGACTGATTAATAAATCAAGTTCAGTGAATAGATTGAGGCTTTCTTATAGCCACGGTGTATTAAAACAATAGTTCGTTATGGTTTTGGAACACACATATAATCAGATACATGCAAAATAATTACCATACTTACAATCAGCACTTTGCGGCTTTGCGGCTTTGCGAGAAACAAAAATTACACGAACTATTGTTAAAAATCAATCTCACCAAGCTCTTGTAACTGTTTTTCATTAAGCCCCTGAGGCAGCGATCCCGTACTGGCACACATAAAATATATTTTGGCAGATTTGGCTATAATATCTATTAAATCATATGAATTATTAATATTATCAGCAATGCTAAATACTCCATGCTTTTCCCACAATGCAATTTGGTGGTTTTTTAAAGTTTCTATGGTGGCATCTGCAATTTCTATGGAACCAGGCATCATAAACGGAACAAAACCAACACCTTTAGGAATAAACATTATTGTTTCGGGATGCATTTGCCAAAGAAGGCTATTTAGTTTTTTCTGATTACAATATTCCGGAATATGTGTAAGTGAAATCAGCTCAGTAACATGCGAATGAATAACAGCTCTTTCACTACTGCCTCGTGCCGCTATCATGTTATGAATTGCAAGATGAGTTGGTAGTTCTGAAGTTGGAACTAGTTCTCCATCTGTAATGATAGAATAGGAATCGCCTATGGCATTAATTCGTATTATTAGAGTGTTCTCAATGGGGTTTTTTGCAACATCTCTCATTCGCACACCTTTTCCTGTAACAATAAAAATATTATTTCTGAGTAATGGAAATGATGTAAGAAGTGGTATTTCAACATCAGAAAATCTATTATCTTCAAAATCTAATTTAATTGAAAAATTACCTGCATTTTTTTCAGCCCAGCCATTTTTACAGATTAATGAAGCAACATCAAGTATTTCGCTGTAGGTATCTAGTAGTTGTGACATTTGATTGTGGTTTATTGATAGATTGTTGAATTGCTATATTGTTGCATTGTCGCATTGTCGCATTGTCGCATTGTCGCATTGTTGATAGAAATTTAAAAAACTATTAAACGTGATGCCTTTTCTAGTTAACACGTCTGTACTTATTATAATATGCCGCAATTCCAACGCAAACAATAAAAAAGCCTATTAGTAAACTAACGTATATAATTACTTCTGATATGCCAAAATTCCTAAGAAGGATATCATAATAAGCATTAAGCCCCCAACTAAGTGGCGAAATATTACTTAAAGATACCATTAAATCTGACATCATAAATTGCGGTACCCAAACACCACCAATTGCTGCGAGTATCACAACTGAAACAGACCCAAATATTGATGATTGTTGCTCTGAAGTAGCAATAGTTCCAATTAAAATTCCATAACCGGTGGCTGCCAATATTATGGCGATAGTTACTAACAAGAGAGCTAAACCTCCGTTACCAATTTGTAACGATGGCAGTCCAAAAACTGGTAATAACCAAATTCCAATTATCAGCATTGTTACTGCTTGCAATAAACCAACCATAAAATATGTAATTGCTTTACCAGCTACTGTGGTAAAATTTGAACCAGGAATTGTTTTAAGTCGTGCCGAAACACCACTTTGTCTCTCCTTAATTATATTTGATGCCAGTGGAATTACAATAAAAAACATGGCGAAAATTGTCCATGCTGGAACATTATGCTGTACCGAATTAGGAATAATACTATTGTTGCTATCCGATGCATATTTTTCATCAAAGAAGACTAAATTACTAAAGCTATCAGTTGGTTTTAACTTAACATCAATCAGTTCCTCAAAGAGTCCTGAATAAATTTCAAACATTAATTTGGCTTCTACCATTGCCGAAAACTGCTTTAATGCGCCAAGAATACTTTGTTTGTAAGATGATTTAAGTATTGGATCGAAATAAATTTCAATTTTTGGTTGTCCGGAATTAGCACTATCAAATTTAAAAAGGTTACCAACTTCTTCCACAGGAAATTGACTTTGAATTTTTTTCTTGATCGATTGTTTAATTTGATTAGTAGAATTGCCTCTAATAATAATGCCAATTAAATAATTACCTTGTTCAACTTGGGAAATCAAATCACTATCTGTAATACCTTTAATATCAGAAACATTAAAAATTGCAGCGTTTTTTAAACCATCAACAATATTTATCCCAAAAGTATCAGCATCATGATTTATAATTAAAACAGGAATATTTTTTTCTTCAAGCTGTTTAAAAGTTGAATCTTGCAGCAATGTCATAATTAGAACTAGCGCAACAGGCATAATAAAAAGCATTGCAAGTCCTGCCCTGTCACGAGCCAGAAGTAGAGTTTCTTTTATTATTGTTGCTGAGAGTTTTGTCATTGGTAGGGTTGGTGATTTGGTGATTTGGTTATTTGATTATTTGATTATCTGGTTATCTGGTTATCTGGTTATCTGGTTATTTGGTTATCTGGTTATCTGGTTATCTGGTTATCTGGTTATCTGATTTATTATAGCATTTTAGTATTATATTATTCTCTAACCGATTTCCCTGTTAGCTTTAAAAATATTTCCTCAAGGTTAGAACAATCACTATTTCCTGCTACCAGCTCCT
>Ga0307988_1000376_pt1 | contig 31784 bp, 24 predicted proteins | sample EllFjometagen183_FD_203166 | JGI IMG/M metagenome (GOLD analysis project Ga0307988, IMG submission 203166) | Marine microbial communities from Ellis Fjord, Antarctic Ocean - #183 | ecosystem: Environmental > Aquatic > Marine > Unclassified | place: Southern Ocean | collected 2014-10-08 | reverse complement strand
TCGTTACCCAGAAATAGCTGAGTGTGAGCAACACGGTTTTCATTATAGCCAGTAATTAGTTTGTTAATAAGGGATTGTTGTCCAATTATTGAGTTGAATTGCATTATTTTCTGTTGTTACTATTGTTACTATTGTTTCCTGTTGATACTGTGGTTTCTGTTATTGCGTTAGCTGTAATAGCATTTATTAATAAATCCGAGTTTTAATGTTTAGTCAGATTTTGATATTAAAAAAAACAAAATTATACAAAAAAACACAGACTTGTAGTTTAATTACAGACCTGTGTTTTATATAATTTTAAAATGGTAACTTAGGAAACCTTTGCTGCCAAAAATTCTCTATTCATACGTGCGATGTTTGCAACACTAATATCTTTAGGACATTCAGCTTCGCAAGCATAAGTGTTAGTGCAATTACCAAAACCAATTTCATCCATTACAGCAACCATATTTTCAACACGTTTATTAGCCTCAACTTTACCTTGTGGAAGAAGTGCAAACTGACTTACTTTAGCTGAAACAAATAGCATAGCTGATGCATTTTTACAAGCTGCCACACATGCTCCACAACCAATGCAAGCAGCTGCATCCATGGCAAGGTCGGCATTTTCTTTTTTAATTGGTATTGCATTCGCATCAGGTACACCACCAGTATTTATTGATACATAACCACCTGCCTGTATAATTGTGTCGAAGGCTGTACGGTCTACCATTAAATCCTTGATAACAGGAAATGGTTTAGCACGCCATGGTTCAATTGTTACAGTTTCGCCATCTTTAAATTTACGCATGTGAAGCTGGCAAGTTGTAATTGAGCCATCAGGTCCGTGAGGACGACCATTGATAAATAGGCTACACATACCACAAATACCTTCGCGGCAATCGTGGTCAAATGCAACTGGTTCGTTGCCATTGGCAACAAGCTCTTCGTTTAGGATGTCCATCATTTCTAAAAATGATGCTTCACTAGATATATTATGAACGGGGTATTCTACAAATTTACCTTTGGCATCTGCATTCGATTGCCTCCATATTTTTAATTTCAAATCCATTGTTCCGTTTTTTACTTTTAGTTTTTTTAAGCTGTTTTGTAGTTACGTTGTTTAACTTCTATGTCTTTGTAAACAAGTGGCTCTTTGTGAAGTATGGGCTCGTTATCTACACCTTTGTACTCCCAGGCAGCAACATACATGTAATTTTCATCATCACGCATGGCTTCACCTTCTTCGGTTTTATACTCTTCACGGAAGTGACCACCACATGATTCGTTACGATTAAGGGCGTCACGAGCCATTAGTTCGCCAAGCTCAAGGAAATCGGAAACACGTAGGGCTTTTTCAAGTTCAACATTCATGCCGTCCTTTTCGCCTGGTACGCTCACTTGTTCCCAAAATTCTTTACGAAGTTTTTTAATTTCAACAATAGCTTTTTCAAGACCCTCTTTGTTTCGAGCCATTCCAACGTTATCCCACATAATATGGCCTAACTTTTTGTGCATAGAATCCACAGTTTGATTTCCTTTAACTGATAAAAGTTTATCAATTGTTTCCTGAACTTCTTTTTCAGTTTGGTCAAATTCAGGTCCGTCAGTTTTAAAATGAGGAATAGTAATTTGGTCAGCAAGATAATTTTGCATTGTATAAGGAAGTACAAAATATCCATCTGATAAGCCTTGCATTAAAGCAGATGCACCTAGTCGGTTAGCTCCGTGGTCGGAGAAGTTTGCTTCGCCACCAACAAATAAACCTGGTATTGTACTTTGTAATTCATAATCAACCCAAGTGCCACCCATGGTATAATGTATGGCCGGATAAATCATCATTGGTGTTATGTATGGATTTTCATCTACAATTTTCTCGTACATCTGGAATAGGTTACCATAGCGAGCTTCGATAACATTTTTGCCAAGACGATTAATTGCATCTTTAAAATCAAGATAAACAGCAAGACCAGTTCCTACTCCATGGCCAGCATCACAACGCTCTTTTGCAGCGCGTGATGCAACATCACGAGGTACAAGATTACCAAAAGCAGGATATCTTCTTTCTAGGTAATAATCTCTGTCTTCTTCAGCAATATTTACTGGAGAAAGTTCTCCTTTTTGAACTTTTTCGGCATCTGATTTCTTTTTAGGAACCCAAATTCTACCATCATTTCGTAAACTTTCACTCATCAAGGTAAGCTTACTTTGGTAGTCGCCATGAACAGGGATACAAGTAGGATGAATTTGTACAAAACTAGGGTCTGCAAAAAAGGCACCTCTTTTATATGCTTTCCATGCGGCACCCCCATTTGAGGTCATTGCATTTGTTGAAAGAAAAAATACATTTCCGTAACCACCAGTGCCAAGTAACACAGCATGAGCACCATGACGTTCCAATTCTCCTGTAACTAAATTTCTAACAATAATACCTCTAGCTTTGCCATCAATTTTAACTACATCCATCATTTCGCGACGGGTAAATAACTCAACAGTACCTTTGTTAATTTCCTTGCTTAAAGCACTATAGGCTCCAAGTAGTAATTGCTGACCAGTTTGTCCGCGGGCATAAAAAGTACGTGAAACAAGAGCTCCACCAAATGATCGGTTATCGAGTAATCCACCATATTCGCGAGCAAAAGGAACTCCCTGAGCAACACACTGGTCGATAATATTATTGCTAACTTCAGCAAGACGATAAACGTTTGCCTCGCGAGCACGATAGTCACCTCCTTTTACTGTGTCATAAAATAGGCGATAAACACTATCACCATCATTAGGGTAATTTTTTGCGGCATTAATTCCGCCCTGAGCGGCAATACTGTGAGCACGACGTGGGCTATCCTGAATGCAAAATACTTTTACATTAAAGCCAAGTTCGGCAAGACTTGCTGCTGCAGCACCACCGGCAAGACCGGTTCCAACCACAATAACATCAATCTTACGTTTGTTTGCAGGGTTAACAAGATTTTGGTGAGCTTTATAATTTGTCCATTTCTCGGCTATTGGGCCGGCTGGTATTTTTGAATCTAACTTTGTCATGTTTCTCTATTTTGAAAAGTAAATATAAACAGGAATTAGTATGTACCCAAGTGTGATTCCAATTGAATATACATGGCCTATTACTTTAATGGTAGGGGTGTATTTTTTGTTATACAAGCCTAGTGATTGAAAAGCTGATTGAAAAGCATGATCTAAGTGAAAGCCAACTATCAGCAATGCAATAATATATCCAATTACGTACATGGGCATTTGAAATAATTGAACAACAACAATTCCCATATCTTCCATGTGCATATTAACACCATCTAATTCAAACTCAGGTATTACTGCTAGAATTCCTTTTGCTCGCAGGAAGAAATTTACAAAATGTATGACCAAGAATACGGCGATTATTATGCCGGTATAGATCATATACTTTGAAAAGAAAGAATCTTCGGAAGATGCTTTTACTTTATAACCAGTTGGTCGTGCAATCCAGTTCTGTATCTGAAGTATTACACCAAGTACAATATGTACGGCAAACCCAGCAAAAAGCACCCATTGAAACATTTGGATAAGGGGATTTGTTCCCATAAAATGGGCTGCAATATTAAATAATTCCCGTGAGGGATCTATCAATAACAATAAGTTAATGATCAAGTGAACTACCAAAAAAGTCATGAGGAATAAACCCATCAACGACATCCATATTTTCTTGGTAATTGAAGAATACGAAAAGCTCATAATTTATGTAATTTACATGTTTTTAAAATCACTAATTGATAATAGCTAGCAAATATATAAAAGTATTCGATATGTGTTTTTGGAATGTTGTTTTGGTAAGGCAAGAGATGATAGCGTAACTAAACTACTTGTTTATGATATTATTAATCTGCAAAAGTAAATAGTTGAATATAAAATGTTTAGAAAATGGAATAAGAAAAATAATAGTAATATTCAACCCGTTATGGTTTTTTTGCAAAAAGTACTATTAATAATAAGACTAGATTAAGATTGTTATCTTTGTGTTGAAGAAGTTCTTTTTTTTGCATAATTACCATTTATTTATGATAAACAAGAGTTTAGGTGTTTCAAATAAATTAAACAAATAAACTTTTTTTTAAGTAATTTTACAAAAAAACTAATATGCGACTTTGGTTATTGTTTATTATAATATTATTTATGGGAGCATCCCAAATAGCTCTATCTCAGCATGCTGGAAATAATAATGTTAGTAAAGATAGTGTCAATTTAGTTATTATTGCTATAGAAAAAGGTTCAAGGCATACTTTGCAAAATGTAGCAATTCTTAATGCTGATAACGACACTATTATTTTATCTGATAAAAAGGGTAAAGCAAAAGTGAAAGTACCGAAACCAGCAAAATATTTTACCGCTACTCATAAAGGGTATAATGACCTTAGTTTCAGAACTAAAATTGAGCCTTTTACAAATGCAAAGATTGGATCAGTTGTAATGACTGCGGTTGACACTTTACTGTTTGGCGGCTTTTGGAAAGAGAATAGGCAATCGGTACTAATTGCAGTTAACGAACTTATGAATTTTGCTCTTGCTACAAGATATACATATCTGTTAAACAGAAGAGAATCTGTTGGTGCACATCTTTCTGTTTATGCAAGTTGGGTTATGCAGGGGGCAATCATTGATTTTAAATCATTTATTGGTGTTAAGTTCTAGCAACTTATCTTCTTAAAATATTTTTCCCGTAGATGAGGATATGCAATAAATAATTTAAATCGATATGTAGAAAAATATTTTGATTTCTAAGAATCATTTTGATAACTAATTGGTATTACCATATTTGTAATGGTAACGAGTGGCAGTGATTGTAATGTTAGCTTGTTGAAATGGCTGATGTAATTTTTATTAACTGGCGGAGGCGAGCAGAGTAAGCCCACGCACAGTTTATAAAAATACAACAGGCATAAAACAACTATAAATGGAAAGCGCGGTTGCCACCCAAAATAATATCGGGATTATTTTCATGGAAAAGCTTAATTGCCTCATCACCAGTTTTTGCTCTGAGCAACTTAACATTGGTTTTACGAAGCATAATTTTGATTAGATTAAAATCAATTTCTTCGTATTAAGCTATAAGAATAGTGGTATTGCTCCAATCGTAATTAGTTTCGGATGCAGGAGAGTTAGTTGCTTTAGTTTCGAGTGAAACAATTGACTCAGGGAGCTTTAAATAAAACACCGACCCCTGTATCTTTAACCCAACTTGCAAATTGACGCTTACAACTATTTGTTTTTCATCACTTTAGATTTTCAAACATCAAAGTTGGGTCACCACTTTTGTTTTGTTTATGAAAGGTTGTGGTTTATATTTTAGTGCAGAATAAATTTTAACGAACTGTTGTAATTAGAGTTCGTCTATAAAGTCCGACTTATGCGCATATTGCTTATTTTTAATGGAGCTTATGTGTTCGCTTCGCTCGTTACTGCGTTGTTGCTCAAAATCCAAATCCTCATCGGCCTTAGGCTGACTGTAGTTTGGATTTATCACATGCCTTGAATTCGAACTTTCTAGCTCAAACTCTCGCCTTTATGGACAGAGTCTAATTAATAGAAAATGGTTTATGACATAACTGTTTTCCACGGAATCATTGCCAACATAACAATTAGAGCTATGCCATAAAATATAAAGATGGTTTTGTTTTTCTGAACGGAACTTGTTTTCTTTTTAGTTTTAAACAAGCCCATGGCTACAAAACCAATTGCTATTAACATCATTAAAGGATGTTCCATTCCATAAAATCTAAGTTCCTCTGATTTCATAAAACCACTTTCGTACTTAACCAGCGGACTTGTAAAAAGTAATGCGATTCCCAGAAGCGCCTGAATATATATTGCCCATTTGGTATAGTTAAACAGTTTGGCAAAATAGTCTTTAGGTTTATCACATTTTTTAATGAACTTTAGCATACTTATTAGTACACTTACTGTTAGCATGGCAATTACCAGCCACATTATTCCTGAATGAGAATGTTGAATTATATTGTACATATTGTTTTTTATTTAGAATGATTAAAAATAAGGCACAAAAGTACAAAAAGAGTTGTTAATAAAAACGTTTGTTTAATTTCTATTTTTTTGATTAAAGTTGAACTTCTTACTACCATGATTATTAATACCAACTATCATTCTCTTCAAAGTACTGTATTACATTAAAAACCCGTTTGTCTTTTGGCACTTTATCATTAATTATTGCAATATAAGTTTGTGATATTTCAGCGAAAACCTCGTTGGTTGGGTGAAGCTCATCAAACCAATAAGTACCGGGCTTTTTATTATCATGATTTTCCATAAAGCTGGTAAAACCTCTCACATCAACATGATAAATATTGTTGTATTCCTTACCAAGTTCAATGAGCATTTCATTAAAATCAAACATTATTGCCATAATAATCGATTCTTGAGTGTATTGATCGGTAATACCAATTAATTCAAGAGGTTTTTTTATCCATTTACCATTCTCCATTAATAATCTAACACCAAATTTTTTACTAGAGTTGGGAATTGCATAATCATAACCTTGAGTGATAATTTTTAATGAATCAAAATGAGCAGAGTCTAATTTATGTAACGACTCAAAAAGAATTTTATACTCTAACTTAAAAGTAACTAGCCATCTATAATAATTATCATTTAAAAACCTCCTTCCGTTTACGATTTTTTCAAGATCTAACCCATCTACATTGGAAGTTAATTTAGTCATTGAATCCTTGAATAGGTGATACTCAATGGGACAAAAATTAGCATTACACATTGGAACAGGTTTGTTATTTTGTCTCAGTACAACATATTCCCTATAATCTTTCAAAAATGGATCATCTACAGCGTAAGGCTTATCCAAAATCAGATTCATTAATCTATTATCCTCAACAATGTCGTTACCACCACCACTTATTATAAAGACATCGGGTTTAATACTTAAATATTCTTCTTGATAATCAGTGCTTGAAATCATATTTGCAGCCCAATCACCTCCTGATGCCATACTATAAACAGCCAGGTTATCCTGTTTCGTCAAGTTATCAGTAATTTCACGCAAGAAAAGCGGATATTCAAACCAAGAATCACCTTCAACAAGAACGATTTTATTATTAGGGAAAAGTTGTTTATTCCTAAATTCCTTTGTGTATTTTTTATTGAATTTTTTTAGTTTCTTATCATGAGAGCTTTTATTTAGCGATCCTAGTAATCCTTCAGAAGAAGAAGATTCATTTTCAATTATGGGTTTTGAACCAACAAAAATTGAAGATGCAATTTGATTTAGTTTTTGCATATCAACATGCTGCAAATTATTACATAGAATTTGCCAGTTAGGGTCAGTTCTGTTAAAGAAACTGGTTGGATTAGCTACAAGTGAATCCAGCAGTTTATCTACTAGTATTACTTTTGTATTGTTTGATGAATTTTGGGAAAATACAGTTATTCCAAAAAAAACAAAAAGAATTACTAAATATTTCATCTGATATTAAGTATTGATTGACATTGACACATAATAATTCTATTCTTTAATTTTTAAGAAATAGACGATAAAGATATTAGTTCCTGACAACTTGCATTGATTAATCCATTCTGAAACGCCGATGTCTCTTGAATGGTAAAATTGACACATACATTTCGCATAAAATGACAGATTTAGGACCGGTAATTATTTAGCTGGTTTACAACTTGAATTTCAATGAGTTATTTAATCACTATGTACGCAATGTTACGCAAAGCATTTACCGTCAGGTAAATAACTTTGCGGCACTTTATGAAATATTTAGTGGTAAAAGCTAGCATATCATATATTTAACCATGCTAAATAATTACGAAAAATTCATTATTTTAAGCTTCTTCTTTTACAAAAAGAGCCACTACTATTCCAAATACAACATGACCCATAATACTTCCAAGCATCATAAGCATCATGCTTCCCTCAGGTTTGGGCATATTTCCAAGCATTGCACCCATTCCCATCATGGCAATTTGTGCTAAAACAAAAGCCGCCATTCCAAATATGGCACCTTTAGCAATCTTACTTTTAACATTCTTAAGTAGTGGTAATAAAAGGAAAACATACATTAGGGCAAATATTACTCCTGCCATAAAATGCATTATCCATCCTACAAAAACAGGTACGCCCATCATCATTGAAAGCATAGCTGCAGGATTCATTTTTGGCATTCCCATAAAGGGACCAATAAACATGACCATTGTCATGACCAAAGTGGCTACAAGGCCACCAATTACTGATTGTGTGATTTTAGTTTTCATTATCTTAATTTTTTTATTAATAATTGATACATAGGGGTTTCACGCCCTAATTACGCAATAATAGTCGGGCAAGTATCAATTCCTGACAAAATGATAGAGTTTAAGAAATGATTGCTAATTATTAAATTAATGACACATCACAAATAACTTCCAGAAGTGCCGGACCATTATGATCTTTAACTTGTTGCATGGCAGCTTCCAAGTCTTCCAACTTTTCAACCCTTATTCCCAAAGCTCCACAATTATTTGCAAAATCTGCAAAATTGGGGTTATGTAATGGTGTTTGCCACACATCTAGTTCAGCAGCACGTTGTTCTTTGGATATTTTACCCAACTCTGAGTTATTTATCAGGATGTGCTTAATGGGCATCTTATATTTTACAAGAGTAGTTATTTCGGCAAGGTACTGTCCAAGCCCACCATCACCTGAAACAGACCAAACAGGCCGTGTATTTTTTACTGCTGCCCATGCTCCCATTGCCGCAGGTAAAGCAAAGCCAATAGATCCTAAATATCCCGACATTAACACAGATTGATTTTTGCATTCAAAATATCTACCAAATGAGTAGGTATTGTTTCCAACATCTACCGTAATTACAGCATTTTCGGGAGTAATTCTGTTCATAGCATCAAAAACAGCAATGGAACTAATACCTTTACCCTGGTCATCTTTTAACCGACTTTCTTTTTCTTCTCTCCATATTTTCCATCGCGAAGCAACCTCTGGTATTTGATCGACAGTATCAGTTTTTCCTGCTAACTCTTTCTGTAATAAACTACAAGTAACTTCTATCTCACCCCAAAGTGCAATATCAATTTTATGAAATTTGCTCAATGCCATTGGGTCGAAATCAACCTGAATTATAGGTTTTTTGGGAGTAATTCCTGTATGATTAGAAAATGATGCTCCAAAAACAATCAGTAAATCACTCTCATTCATAAACCAGAAAGCAATAGGTGTTCCACTTCTTCCAAGTACTCCGCATCCAAGTGGATGATTATCAGGAATTAACCCTTTACCCTTAAAAGTGGTAATTACAGGACTATTCATCATTTCAGCCATCTTGATAATGCTGGGCATTGAATATCTGGCACCATGACCAACAATTATTACAGGTCGTTTAGACTTTTTTATCAATTCTATAGCTTCGGTCAGCATATGTGCCGGTGGCGAAATTGTAAAAGGAGTTATTGGAAGTCCCCTTAAATTGAAAAATCGAATTTTTCTTTTTTCAATTTTTGATAAATATCCCTGCTGAACATATATAATTTTGCGGGACGGTGCGAAACAGATATCTCTTTTTCATTTAAAGGCACGATATAACTGAGGTTAGGAATCTTTTTTCGGAAATTTCGCCTATCAAGAGAAATTCCTATTATTATTTCATAAATTTTTTGTAATTCACTAAGTGAAAATTTCAATGGCAACAACTCAAAAGCAAGTGGTTTTGTCCGCAACTCATCGCGAAGGGTTTTCAGGGCAAATTCAAAAATTTCACGATGGTCAAAGGCCATTGGCAAAGCAGAAACATCATCTACATTGAACCATCGTGCGTTAGAAGTAATGTTCAAATTACTATCTGTACCATTTGACAGATTTATGAGTGAATAATAAGGAATAGTAATTACACGTTCTTCTGGATGATTGATCCCGATAAGCCACGACATATCCCTTGGTCGTCTGGTCAGCCGATCGACAGCCCCAAAAGTTTTTAATTGTTTCATGTAGATATTCTGAAGTCCAGTTAGGTCTTTCAGAATATGTTTAGAAGCAGTATCAAGGCTCTCATCGCACCGAATCAAATCACCTGGCAATTTCCAATCATTGTACTGGACTCCTTTATAAACGACATCCCGTCCAATTAACAATACCTTTAAATGAACTGAATCAAAACCAAAAACTATTGAATCAACAGATACATTAGGTATAAGTTGCTTGTTCATAAATTAGAATTTCATGTATAAACCAATAAAATAATAGTTGTTAGATAACTAAACTTGTCTAAAATTAAAAAATACAAAAATAGTAAAAATAATATTGAATGTATAAAACAAATAGAATAGTTAATGTATTATTGCCAATAACCACTCAGCCTCCTATTGAAATATTGAATTTCAAATAGAATAAAGGGTAAATATCTTCCATTATTAATCTCTTAAGGTAGATTTTAGCCTTTCTTAAATCAACTATCTTTTCATACGGCATTATAAAAAGGCAACATCTTAAAGCTTATAAACACAGTACTTTAAATCATTAATGTGTAGTGTTACTAAAGCAATTCATAAATAATATCCTTAATTTATTTAACATTTTACAATAATATTTGGCTGCGTATTATTTTTATTTCTATCTTTGGCTGATGTTTGTGTTATTTATACACTTTGTTATATATGTTTTATACAAATCGTATTTTTATTTTTTGTAAATAAATAAAATAGTTTAATTCCCTTGTTGATGATCGAATAGGGATTATACAATAGATCAAGAAAATTTTAACTAAAAAAATGTATTATGAAAAAAAGTGTTTACTATTTAAGTTTTCTGTTCCTGATTTTTGCAGCCACCTTACAGTCGTACGGTCAGGATGTTCAAGTCACAGGAAAAGTAACGGATGCTACCATTGGCGAAACTATTCCCGGGGTAAGTATTTTGGTAAAAAATTCCACAATTGGTACAACTACCAATATTGATGGTATGTACTCAATTGGGGTACAAATTGGTGCTGAGTTAGTATTTTCATTTATTGGATACGAAACACAGACCATTGTTGTTGGTCAACAAAAGATCATAGATGTTGTCATGAACTCTGCTGCTACCGGATTAGACGAGGTAGTTGTAGTAGGTTATGGCGTACAGCTCAAAAGTGATGTTACGGGTGCAACATCAACCCTCGATGATGAAGATTTCAATGCAGGGATTGTAACTTCACCAGCTGAAATGATGCAGGGTCGCATTTCAGGAGTTCAGGTTACCACTAACAGTGGAGAGCCAGGAGCTGGGTCTTCGATTCTTATCAGGGGTTCGTCTTCAATCAGAGCCAACCAAGCTCCATTATATGTTGTGGATGGGGTTCCCCTTAACATAACCAGCATAGCTCCCGGTGCTGCAACAGCTGCAGGGGTCAACGCAAGTGCCATAAAAGATCCTCTGGATTTCCTTAATCCCGATGACATTGAGTCCATTACTGTACTAAAAGATGCTTCTGCCACAGCCATTTACGGTTCACGTGGTTCTAATGGAGTTATCCTAATCACCACAAAAAAAGGAACAATAGGAAGTAAAGGCGACGGTGAGTTGTCATATTCATTCTATGGAGGCATTTCAAAATTGCCTAAAAAACTGGACATGTTATCTGCTGAAGGGTTTATGAGCGCAAGCGAAAAATTCAATCTGAATTTAACCGATATGGGCAAGAAAACTGATTGGCAAGATGAAATTTTCAGAACAGCCTATACTCAAAGCCACAATTTGGCTTATAGCGGTGGTACCAATAGTTCAACCTATTTTGCATCTTTCAGCTATCTAGATCAAGAAGGTATTATCAACCGTACAGGAATTGAAAAAATAACGGGAAGATTCAACGCGAGCAAAAAGGTTTTTGATGATAAATTAACTATCGCAACGAATCTTACTGTAGCAAGAACAAACGACAGCCGTGTACCAATTGGTGAAACCGGCGGATACGAAGGCGACGTATTAATAAGTGCCCTCAGAGGAAACCCTACATTCCCTGTTTATAACGATGATGGTTCATACTTTCAGTATAGCCCCACCTATCGTAATCCAGTGGCCATGATCAATTTAACAAATGACAACACATATACCGACCGTATCTTGGGAAACATCAGTGCTACATATGAAATAATCAAGGGACTTACCTATAAATTAAATGTGGGTATCGATCATACCAATATTACAAGGAAAATGTCACAAAATTCAGAACTGTCGTATCTGGTAAACGATGGTCAGGCCAGTATTGCCAATATGGAATTTGATAACAAGTTGATAGAGAACTATCTTACTTACGACAAACAGTTAAATGAAAACAACCATATAACTGCTCTTCTTGGGTCTTCGTACCAACAATTTGACGAAAAAGGCTATAACCTCGTCGTTGATGGCTTTTCTGTTGAAGGTGTTGATTATATTGACAACCTCGGATACGGAAACTATGACAATGCAATTGCTGGATCGTTCAAACAACAAAATAAACTTCAATCGTTTTATGCACGTTTGAATTACTCGTACAAAAATAAATATTTATTGACAGCCACAGGCAGAGCTGATGGATCCACCAAATTTGGTGAAAACAATAAATATGGTTATTTCCCATCTGTTGGTGTTGCATGGCGTCTTATTGAAGAAGACTTTATTAAGGATCTTGGTGTTTTTGACAATCTTAAATTTCGTGTTGGTTGGGGATTGACCGGTAACCAGGAAATACCTGGCAAAATTTCCCAACTGTTAATTGGTACTGCGCCCAATGCAAATTATTTCTTCGATGGTGAAAACCTAAGCACGGGAACTACTTTTATCAGGACACCAAACCCTGACATAAAATGGGAAACTACCATGCAAACCAATGTTGGTTTTGATTTTGGGTTCTTCAACGGCAAACTGTCGGGAAGCATCGATTACTTCTACAAGGAAACCAAGGATGTCCTTCTTCTGTTAACATCCCTTGCACCTGCACCAACGACTTACATGTGGATGAACGTACCGGACATGAGAATTAAAAACTCAGGTATTGGAATCGACCTAACAGGGGTTATAATTGACAAAAAAGACCTGTCGTGGACTGCCAGCTTCAATTTTTCCACGATTAAAAACGAAGTTGTAGACCTTCCAATGGATTTGATCGAAACAGGTGTCGCAAGCGGTGCCGGTCTGTCGGGAACTAGGGTTCAAATAGTTAAAAGCGGGTATCCAATTGGTACTTTCTGGGGGAAACAATTCCTTGGATATGATGCTGACGGAATAAGCATTTACAAAAAAGATGCTGAAGGAAACGATGTAAAAGAGGATCTCGGTTCGGCTTTGCCAAAATTTACAATGGGCTTATACAATACTTTTACATATAAGGATTTTGATTTTTCCTTCTTCATAAATGGGGTATTTGGCAACAAAGTATACAACAATACAGCCAATGCAATGTTTAGCATGGCTAGTTTTTCAAAAGGGAACAATGTAACCGAAGATGTTATCACATCGGGCGAAAGTATTGACAACACACCTGAATTCTCCAGTAGATTTATTGAAGATGGCTCCTTTGTAAGATTGAGCACTCTTACACTGGGATATAGAATACCATTCAAAGAATCTAGTTGGGTGCGTAGTTTAAGGATTTATGTTACGGGGAGCAACCTGTTCCTAATTACAAATTATTCTGGATATGATCCTGAAGTAAATACCAATGGTTCCTATGACGGTGTACCCTCAATGGGAATGGATTACACAGGCTATCCACGTGCTCGCACCATTCAATTTGGAATAAACGCTAGATTCTAAACCACTAAAACTCATATAAAATGAAAATATTTAAAATGAAATTTTTGTATAAAGTCCTATTTTTATCTATGGTAATATCCATAGCTTCATGTACAAAACTTGACGAAAAGATTTTTGATGAAGAATTAGACACTAATTTAATTGATGATCCGGCCAATGCCCCTGGTCTGGTAAATCCGGTATATGCTAATTTGAGAGCAACAAATGAATTCTGGGGTGTATGGGGCTTACAAGAGGCCAGTACCGATGAAGCTATGTTTCCAACCAGAGGTACCGATTGGTATGACAATGGTGATTGGCAAGCTCTCCACTTGCAGACTTGGACTGCCGAGCTTGGCGCTGTAAATAACGCATGGAATGTTGTTTTGCAAGGAATAAGCAGGGCAAATACCGGCATCTACTATCTGAAACAATTTCCAACTACTACTGAAATAGATGGGTATATTGTTGAGTTGCGGTTTCTTAAAGCTTATTATGTTTATCTCTGTAACGATTTTTATGGACAAACCCCATATAGGTCTTGGGATGAAACCGATTATTCCACGCTTCCACTGGTTATGAACCGGGAAGAAGCCACACAATGGCTAATCACCGAATTAACAGAAATAATCCCGTTAATGAAAACCAAATCACAGATACCTTATGGCAGAGCATCAAAAGCTGCTGCCCAAACCTTATTGGGAAAGATTTACCTAAACAAGGAAGTATATGTGGGAACTGCTGCATGGAACGATGTAGTTACTCAATGCGACGCAGTTATCAATTCAGGTGATTATACCATAACATCTGATTATTGGTCACAGTTTCAATACGAAAATCCCAATGCCGAAGAGTCAATTTTCACATTTATCCGTAACGATGAATATAATCTTGGCGGCGGTGGCGTATGGGTAAACTTTACACTTCACTACCATCAAACATTTGGTAATTATACCAGTTTATGGAATGGTGGATGTATTACCAAAACATTCTGGGACTCTTGGGAAAATACTGATGATGCAGATGTTAGAAAATATGATGACCGCATTATTCCCTTTACTGGTTTCAACCAGGGCTTCTTGGAGGGACAGCAACATGCCATTGATGGAACAGCTTTGGAAACTCGTGATGGATCTCCTTTGATTTTTGTTGCTGATGTTAATCTTTCAAATGCTAGTGAAGCTGAAGGCATCCGTTGTATTAAATATGCACCAAACCCACAGACTACCCGTCAGTTTGATGCAGGTAACGATTTTTATGCATTCCGTATTTCTGATGTTTACCTAATGCGTGCAGAAGCAAAATTCAGAAGTGGGGACGTAGGAGGAGCCATTGATGACGTTAATACCCTCCGTTCAAAACGCAATGCCACTGAAAAGACAGCGTTGACCATTGATGATATTTATGATGAACGCGGTTATGAGTTATTTTGGGAAGGAAAACGCCGTCAGGACATGATTCGCTTTGGTCATTTTACCGATGCATTTTCTGAAAAACCTACAACACCTGATCATGTTCGTATTTTCCCGATTCCTCAATCAGCTTTGGATGTAAATCCCAACTTGGTTCAAAACTCGGGATATTAATAGACTCATCATTAATGAATATCATGGAAATATTTGGGAAAAAGACCGTTTTCCAAATATTTTCATTGATTTTAGTTATTGGCACTAGTAATATTTTGAAATGAATTTGAGTAGAATAATTGTAATTGCTGTTTAATGGTTCTTTGTATGATTGATCTGTCTTCTGTAAAAATGTAGTTTTTTTTGTGTGTTAATGAGTTAATCTACCTTTTTGCACCTATTTGGTTAATGTGGGAATAAATAACAGGAAACGTGATCGATCGTACTTAAACCATTTTATTGATAAACAGCCCTCTGTAAAAATGGGAACTTGACCATTCTCCGCTTGGAGAACTAATCCCAATGATACTCATATTAATAGACACATATTTCAAACTGCCAAGGTAGTTTTTTTTGAAAATTTATAAAGAATTAATCCAATCTGTAAATCCGGTGCAATTTATTTAAGCATTTTAAATCAATCTCTATGAAACATTATAAACTTCAAGTTCTGGTATTCGGACTTTCATTCCTTATGTTTATGAATTTATTCCAACAATCTTTAGTGGCTCAGAACGAAGCCAGTTCACCCTGGCACATAACTGCCATTGATACAGAAAATTATAATGGAATTGCACTTGCAAACGGGCGCATTGGATTGCTTCCTTCAGAGAAACCTTTCAAGGTGAGTTCCATAATACTGAACAATGTTTTCGACAAAGGATCGGAACGTGGGGTAAGCAGGATGCTGAAAGGCCTCAATTTTGCAAATATTGATATATCTATTGACGGGGTTAAAGTTGACGAAACAAACATCTCCAACTGGAAACAAGTTCTCAACCTAAAAGAAGCCTCATTGACTACAACATTCGATTTTAAGAAAAAAGCTGAAATTGCTTACACCATCTATGCTTTAAGGGGAATGCCCTATGCCAGCATTATGGAGGTTAGCATAAAATCATTGAAAGATATTGATATTAAGGTAGCTGGTAAAATTCTTTGTCCCGTTGAATACAACAACCCTGTAAACACCTTTGACAACTTACAAGATTTAGAGACAATGATGCCATTGCTACAGACCACAGCTCATAGCCCTTTTGGAAAATACACACTGGCAGCCACAGCTTCTTTTATTTTTAAGGGCAAACAACCTAAACTGCATCACAACATCATCTCTGAACATGACAATGAACTTACTTTTGACAAAAAAATAGCAAAAGGCGAAAGCTACAGTTTCGGCTGGGCTGGGGCAGTTTGTACAACACGCGATTTCAACGATCCTTTAAGCGAATCGGCAAGGATGGTGATTTTCATTATGCTGGGAAACGAAGATGTAGTGATTGCCGATCATAAAAAATTGTGGTCGTCCTTATGGGAAAGTGATATTGAAATAGAGGGCGATATTCAGTCGCAACGCGATATCAGGCTTGCATTGTACAATCTTTATTCATTTTCACATGCTAATACAAACCTGAGCATACCCCCCATGGGTTTGTCGTCTCAGGGTTACAATGGTCATATATTTTGGGACACTGAACTGTGGATGTACCCACCTTTGCTCGTGTTGAATCAGGATATTGCGCTTTCGTTACTTAATTACCGATTTGACCGGCTTGAAAAGGCCAAACAAAAAGCCTCATATTTTGGTTATAAAGGTGCAATGTTTCCTTGGGAATCAGATGACACAGGTGAAGAAGCATGTCCTGTATGGGCGCTCACAGGGACTTTCCAACATCACATTACTTCTGATGTTGGCATTGCTTTCTGGAATTATTACAGGATTACCAATGATAAGCAGTGGTTAAAAGAAAAAGGTTATCCGCTCCTTAAAGAAGTGGCAGATTTTTGGGTAAGCCGGGTTACAAAGAACGATGATGGCAGTTATTCCATCAACAATGTAATCGGAGCCAACGAATTTGCACAAAATATTGATGATAATGCCTTTACGAACGGATCTGCCCAATGTGCGCTGGAGTATGCCACACGAGCGGCAAACGAACTGAACATAGCTCCAGACCCCGTTTGGTTTGAAGTGGCGAAAAACCTTAAATTCTATTATTTTCCAGATGGAGTAATGAAAGAAAATTCCACCTACGATGGTGAAACGATTAAACAGGCAGATGTCAATTTGTTGGCTTATCCCCTTGAGATTATCCGGGACAAAGAACAAATCATCAAAGACCTGAAATATTATGAGTCCAAATTTTCTAAAGAAGGACCTGCCATGGGACATTCCGTCCTTTCGGTATTGCATTCGCGCTTGGGAAACAAAAAGAAAGCCTATGAATTGTTCAAACAGGCATATGTACCAAACATGCGTCCGCCTTTCGGAGCCCTTTCCGAATCGGCAACCAGTAACAATCCCTATTTTGCCACTGCCGCGGGTGGTATGCTCCAGGCAGTGATATTAGGGTTTGGCGGTTTGCATATCACAGATAATGGAATAATACAGGAAGAGCCATGTTTGCCAAAGCAGTGGAAAAGCCTGACCATTAAAGGGGTTGGCTCCAATAAAAGGACATATTACATAACTCATGAAATAACAGAAATAAAATAAGGTAATAAGGTTTGTGCAGGATCGTATTGCTTTTCCATTAAGGTTGAAAAGAGAAAAATAAGGTTTTTTTTAAACCCATGACTTAATGGATAGTCTTTAAACAATATATTATGATAGATTTATTATTGGTTCTGGCATTCGTGATATACAGTATCAGCGTTGGGTTTTTGGCAAAATCAAAAGCCTCCAAAAACTTAACAGAGTATTTTTTGGCTGGTAGGAGCATCAAGGGTTGGAAATCGGGAGTAAGCATAGCTGCCACACAATATGCAGCTGACACGCCCCTGCTTGTTACCGGACTGGTTGCCACCGGGGGGGTATTTATGTTATGGCGCTTATGGATCTACGGATTAAGTTTTCTCTTTATTGCTTTTGTACTGTCAAAATCATGGTGGCGGTCACAAATCCTTACCGATGCAGAATTGGTGGAAGTAAGGTACAGCGGAAAAGCGGCCATATGGTTGCGCGGCGTAAAGGCTTTGTTTTATGGCGTAATAATAAACAGTGCTGTATTGGCCATGGTATTGCTTGCTGCCACGAGGATTTCGGAGGTATTTTTGGTTTGGGACCAGTGGCTCTCGCCTAACTTGTTCAATACTTTGTTGCAATGGGTTACCAATGCAGGAATTAACTTTTCGGCAGGTGCGGTATCAGGTGATATCTGGATTGCGTCCACCAATAACATAATCAGCATGATTCTCATTATTGCGTTTGTTATGTTGTATTCAACCACCGGTGGATTGAGGAGCATCATTCAAACCGATGTTGTGCAATTCATCATCGCAATGGTAGCTACTTTTTTATATGCCTTTTTTATTGTGCGCGAAATAGGCGGGTTCGGCAATATGCTCGATCAACTGGTTTTGTTGTACGGAGAGGCAAGGGCCAATCAAATATTATCATTTACGCCCACGGGAGGGGAGCTTGTATTCCCGTTTTTGGTAATTATCAGTTTGCAGTGGCTGTTTCAAATGAACAGTGACGGAACGGGATATATTGCCCAACGTTTAATGGCTAGTAAATCAGTAAATGAAGCACGAAAAGCCGGTTTGATATTTTCCATTCTGCAAATCTTGGTACGGAGCCTATTATGGTTACCCATAATCATAGGTGTTTTGATATTGTACCCATTTGACCCAGCTGCCCCCATGGATACGGCTTTTACCGCCCAACGTGAAATGACTTTTGTTATCGGGATGAAGGACGTACTGCCCGAAGGGGTTCGTGGTTTGATGCTCCTTGGAATGTTGGCTGCTCTTTCATCTACAATAAGCACACTTCTTTCATGGGGCGCAAGTTATTGGAGCAACGATATTTACAAACGGATAATCAACGAAGCTTGGTTGAAAAGAGAACCCAAGCCATCTGAACAAATCATCGTTGCCCGAGCCTCCAATTTCATTGTTTTGTTTTTCGCCTTGATAATTATGGGATATATGGGATCTATACAATCTGCCTGGTACCTTACTTTATTGTTTGGTGCAGGGGTGGGATCGGTGCTGATACTGCGGTGGTTGTGGGAAAGGATAAATATTTATTCCGAAATAGCTGCCATAGCGTCCGCACTTATTATTGCCCCCATCATACTTTACACGGTTGACGAAGAGTGGATCAAACTGCTTATCATGTCGGTATCATCCACCATAATTGTGATCATAGTAACGTATTTGACCCCACCAACGAATCAAAAAGTATTGGAAAACTTTTACAAACGCGTTTCCCCTTCAGGATATTGGAGGAAAACGGCGCAACATATGGGGGAAGACCCAAAAGAATCGATACGGGAGTTTTGGGGAAGCATGAAAATTGTTGCATTGTCGGGCATAACTATTTATGCCCTGTTGGTTGGCATATCGAAGCTGTTTTTTCCGCAAACAGATGAGTCTGTTTATTTAGCTATTGGTTTAGTTATTTTGGGTTTAATACCTATTCCTTTTTGGTGGAAAGAAGCTCGCTAAGAAATACATATTAGTTTTAAATCTTATTATTTTTTTAATATAAAAACAACATGACAAAAGAAGGCACTTACAATAAAAACCTCGTAGTTATTATTGCTACCGTAGCAGCTATGGGGGGGCTATTATTTGGTTTTGATACAGGAGTTATTTCCGGAGCAATACCATTTTTCCAACAAGATTTTCAACTCAGCAACAGTATGGTTGAAAACATTACCACTGCCGGACTGGTAGGAGCAGTAATTGGTGCTATGTTCACTGGTCGTTTGTCCGATATCTTCGGTCGTAAAAAAACTATCCTTGTAGCCGCTATTATTTTTGTGATTGGAGCTGCATGGTCAGGATGGGCACCTACCCCCAATATTTTAATGGCTTCCCGTTTGTTCATCGGCTTGGCAATTGGCATTTCCTCTTTTTCAGTCCCTTTGTACATTGCCGAAATATCCCCAACAAAAATGCGGGGACGACTTGTTTCCCTTTTTCAATTATTGATCACTATCGGCATTCTGGTTTCCTACCTTAGCGATTTGGCTTTCGCCAATAACAGTGATGTCACATCGTGGCGGGCTATGTTTTATGTTGGCGTCATTCCGGGCTTAATCCTGTTGATAGGGATGCTATTTCTCCCCGAAACACCACGTTGGCTGATGAGCAAAGGCAGGGAAGACGAAAGCCGGAAGATATTGAAAAGAATCGAAGAGCCTGCTTTGGTTAATGATTCTATCCAACGGATGAAAGATGAAATTGAAAAGGACAAGGACAAAGCCAGCTTCAAGGAAATATTTCGCCCGTGGCTTCGTACAGCTTTGATCATTGCTGTGGGAATAATGTTTATTCAACAATTTGTGGGAATTAACACCGTGATTTATTACAGCCCCAAAATCTTTATGATTGTAGGTTTTGAAGGAGCCCGTGCAGGTATCTGGGGTGCTGTAAGTGTGGGTGTGGTCAATGTGGTGTTTACGGTTCTTTCACTGTTCATGATCGACAAACTGGGCAGGAGAAAGCTCTATTTTATCGGTTTGAGCGGCATTGTTTTTTCTTTGGTTGCTCTCGGTTTGGTCTTCGCATTTCACACAAGTCTCGGTGATTTGGGAAAATGGTTGGCCATTGTGTTTGTATGGATTTATATTGCTTTTTTTGCCATCAGCCTTGGTCCCTTGGGATGGCTTATTATGTCAGAAGTTTTCCCAATGCGTGTCAGAGGAATTGGTTCTTCTATCGGATCTCTATCCAACTGGCTTTTTAATGGAGTAGTGGCTTTCACCTTTTTTAAGATCATAAAATTATTTACGGCTTCCGGATCAGGCATTATCACGAACGAACAAATGTACAACGAAACTACAAACGCCTTTGTAACCAAAGCCGTAGATAATGGAAATCCGGCAGGGGCATTCTGGTTTTATGCTTTCATTGGCATCCTTGGTCTTGTTTGGGGATATTATTTTCTGCCTGAGACCAAGGGTGTTCCTCTGGAAAAAATCGAAGAACATTGGCGTCAGGGAAAAAAACCAAGAAATTTAAAACAATAACAATGAGAGATTAATATTTAACTTCTTTAATAATTTTATTTATGCTTTTTGTTGCAGGATGCTCAAACCAACAAAAGAAAACTACTGATGCAGACATAGAAATAGAGGATATCATCAACAAGATGTCCCTAAAGGAAAAGATTGACATGATAGGGGGCTATGATCAATTTAATATTCGTCCGAATAAACCTTTAGGCATTCCTGAAATCAAGATGACAGATGGTCCTTTGGGCGTTAGAAGCATAAATGGTGAGGCAACCGCATTTCCTGCATCAATTGCTTTAGCAGCAAGTTGGGACAGGAAGCTGGTAGAAAAAGTTGGTGCTGCCATTGCCCAAGAAGCCAAAGCCAAAGATAAAAATATTTTATTGGCACCGGGAATGAATATTTATCGTGCACCGATGGCGGGAAGAAACTTCGAATATCTTGGTGAAGACCCGTATCTGACGGGTGAAATGGCTGTTTCTTATATCAATGGCGTTCAAAAGGAAGGGGTTGTGGCAACAGCTACTGGGGCAGGCACTTTGCATTTGGCCACCAAATGGTATTCTTGCAATTCGGCTAAGCCAACAGAGATCATACCCACAAAAGCGCCACCAATGCCTGCAAAAAACCGTCCTATATCTTTATGGCAGACAGTGTACTTATATTCCTTACCATTTTTGTCGATAAGTAATTTTTCGTAATGGATTTTGAACTCTTCTTTACGCTCCACTTCATTCTTCTCTTTTTCTTCTTTGCGCCATGAAGTAAATAGCTGTGTGCCTATGAAAACAATGCCTACAGCAAAAATTGCCTTTAAAATATCCGGAGGTATTTCACTACCAAATATCGATCCCAAGATAGCCATGGGCACGGAAAATAGGAGCAAGTTTAAGCCCAATTTATAATCAATAAGTTTCGCTTTCATGTATGCAATCAGTCCCGAAGAAAAACCAAATAACTCAGTGATAAGGGCTGTTCCAATAGCAACAACAGGATCCAGTTTTAACACCAACATAAACAACGGGGAGAAAAAAACGGCACCACCAATCCCACTCGACATTGCAATGGTTGCTATGAGGATTGAAATTGGCAATAAATACCAAAGTTCTAATGAGATTTCCATTTTGAATAAATTATTAATTAACGAGACCTTTGCAAAACAGGAGTTCTTGTCCTCTTGAGACCCAACACTATCGGAAAAAATGGCGCACATAGTGAGATGACAAAAAATCCAAATCTCAATTTCCAAATCTCAAATAAATCTCAATCTTTAAAAAAATAAATCTCAAACGATAACTGAAACTTTTGATTTTTGAATTTTGGCTTTTGATTACCTGCCCGTCCGGCAGGTGGGTTGTTATTTAACACAAAACATAATTTTTAATAAAAAATACTATATAGTTAACATACAACCTGTTACAAAATGCTGTCATTGGTAAAGGAGTGAAGGAACTTTACATAAGTGATTTTCTGATTATTAAGATTCTTCGCTTTGCTCAGAAAGACAATTTCTCCAGGCTAAGCAAAGATCTCTTAATACAGTTTATCACCTTAAGCTTCTTCCTTTACAAAAAGAGCCACTACTATTCCAAATATAACATGACCCATAATGCTACCAAGCATTATCAGGAGCATGCTTCCCTCAGGTTTGGGCATATTTCCAAGCATTGCACTCATTCCCATCATGGCAATTTGTGCCAAAACAAAAGCCGCCATACCAAATATAGCACCTTTAGTAATCTTACTTTTCACATTCTTAAGGAGTGGTAATAAAAGGAAAACATACATTAGGGCAAATATTACTCCTACCATAAAATGCATTATCCATCCTACAAAAACAGGTACGCCCATCATCATGGACAGCATAGCTGCAGGGTTCATTTTTGGCATTCCCATAAACGGACCAATAAACATGACCATTGTCATGACTAAAGTGGCTACTAGGCCACCAATTACTGATTGTGTGATTTTAGTTTTCATTATCTTAATTTTTTTATTTAACATTTTATACATAGGGATTTTATACCCTGATTTCGCAATAATAGTCGGGCGAATATCAATTCCTGACAAAATGAAAATGTTTAAGAAATGATTGCTAATATTAAATTAATGAAACATCACAAATCACTTCCAGAAGGGCAGGGCCATCATGATTTTTAATTTGTTGCATTGCCGCTTCAAGGTCTTCTATTTTTTCAACCCTTATTCCCAAAGCTCCACAATTATTGGCAAAATCTGCAAAATTTGGGTTATGTAATGGTGTTTGCCACACATCAAGTTCAGCAGCACGTTGTTCTTTGGATATTTTACCCAACTCTGAATTATTTATCAGAATATGCTTAATGGGCATCTTATATTTTACAAGAGTGGTTATTTCGGCAAGGTATTGTCCAAGCCCGCCATCACCCGAAACAGACCATACAGGTCGTGTATTTTTTACTGCTGCCCATGCTCCCATTGCCGCAGGTAAAGCAAAACCGATAGATCCTAAATAACCCGACATTAACACAGATTGATTTTTGCATTCAAAATATCTCCCAAATGAGTAAGTGTTGTTTCCAACATCTACAGCAATTACTGCATTATCAGGTGTAATTCTGTTCATGGCATCAAAAACAGCAATGGAACTAATACCTTTGCCCTGGTCATCTTTTAACCGACTTTCTTTTTCTTCTTTCCATATTTTCCAACGCGAAGATACTTCAGGTATTTGATCGACAGTCTCAGTTTTTCCTAATAACTCTTTTTGTAATAAGTTGCAAGTTATTTCTATCTCACCCCAGAGTGCAACATCTATTTTATGAAATTTGCTCAATGCCATTGGGTCGAAATCAACCTGAATAATAGGTTTTTTGGGAGTAATTCCTGTATGATTGGAAAATGAAGCCCCAAAAACAATAAGCAAATCACTCTCATTCATAAACCATGATGCTATTGGTGTTCCACTTCTTCCTAGCACTCCACATCCAAGGGGATGATTATCAGGAATTAGGCCTTTACCCTTAAAAGTGGTAATTACAGGACTATTCATCATTTCCGCCATCTTTATAATGCTGGCCATTGAATATCTGGCACCATGACCAACAATAATTACCGGTCGTTTTGACTTTTTTATCAATTCTACAGCTTCAGTCAGCATATGTGCCGGAGGCGAAATTGTAAAAGGAGTTATTCTGCCATCTGAGGTTTGAGCTTCTTCATCTAAAGGCGCTTGTATAAACTGTACCTCATCAGGAAAAGTAATATGACTTACATCTCTTTTAATAACAGCATGTCTTATGGCTTGGGTCATTAATTCGGTATGCTTGCTGTTTTCATGAACTGCATGATTAAATTCAGCTACAGTTTGGAATGCTTTTACCAGGTCAACTTCCTGAAAAGCTCCAGTACCAATAACTTGTGTGTTTACCTGACCAGATAATGCTAATAATGGAACTCTGTCAACCTTTGCATCCCACATTCCGGTGAACATATTTGTTGCTCCCGGTCCGGCAATACCAAAACAAACAGCCGGCTTACCCGTAAGTTTTGCATATCCACTTGCTGCAAAAGCTCCAGCTCCTTCATGACGGATACCAATATATTGTAATTTACCTTTTTCTTCCAGTCTGCGCATTGCATCTGCAACACCCAAATTGCTATGCCCTACCATCCCAAAAACAGTATCCACTCCCCAGTTAACCATAGTTTCCATCATCACATCCGAAATTGTAGGTTTATGAGGTTCTTCTTCCATAAGACCAACATACACAATTCCACCTTCTTCTTTAACCTGATAAGCTTCAACACCATCATCAAAACCGGGGGCTTTCCCTGTGCAGGGATGATAGTCCCAACCATGCCATGGGCAACGAAGAATACCATTTTCAATACTTCCTTCACCAAGGGGGCCACCCTGATGGGGGCAACTATTATCAAGAGCACATATTTTTCCTTCGAAATGCGAAAGCGCAACTTGCTTTTGCCCTGCTGTTACTGTCATAATTCTGCCTTCGGGCAATTCATTTTTATCTTCCAGTACTTTGTGCCAAACAAGTTTCTTACTCATGATATTGATGTTTAGTTGGTATTATTTTAATTGTTTGATTGATGTTTGTAAAACCGGCAATAAGATTTGCCAGCTGTAGCCCTGCATTTTCCATCATCAGTTCGATGGGTAGGTTGTAGTTGTTTACTGCAAAGTAATCCATTTCCCTGAAACGGTCTAGTTCAAGTGCATTTTCTTCAACACATTCTATCTCAGGGTATTTCATCATATTAATCGTAAGTAATTTTTAATCTACACATAGGGCATTCAGAGCTGTTATTACCCCTTTTACAATTTTATTCCGGCATAAGCAATACCGGTAAGTTTATTCATTTCATAATTCAAGGTGCTTAAATCATCAAAATTAAATTTTGAAATATTATCATGTCCGCATGATCTAGCCACAACTTTAATAAGCTCATTGGTTGCAGTGAAAAAATTGAATAGCTGTTTTGCAGATTGATTTATTATTATCCGCTGACGAAGAGTTTCTTTTTGAGTTGCAATTCCAACGGGGCAATTATTTGTGCTACAAGCCCTCATTCCCAAACATCCAATAGCCTGAAGTGCTGAGTTTGAAACCGCAATAGCATCTGCACCAAGCATCATTGCTTTTGCAAAATCTTCAGCAACCCGTAATCCTCCGGTGATAATTAAAGTAACATCAGTTGCACCAACTTTATCAAGATGTTTTCTTGCTCTTGCCAGTGCAGGAATTGTTGGAACATTTATATTATTTCTGAGTATTGCAGGAGCAGATCCTGTTCCTCCTCCTCTTCCATCAAGGATTATATAGTCAACGCCAACCTTTAGAGCAAAGTCGATATCAGCTTCAACGTGACTGGCAGCAATTTTAAATCCGATGGGTATGCCTCCGGTTTTTTCACGGACTTCGTCTGCAACTTTTGCAAAATCTTCAGCAGTGAACAAATCGAGAAAAGCAGCCGGTGATATTGCTGTTTCGCCTTGCTTCAACCCACGTACTTCTGCTATTTCTTTAGTTACTTTATCTCCAGGCAAATGTCCACCTGTACCTGTTTTAGCACCTTGCCCTCCTTTAAAATGAAATGCTTGGGCTTTTTTAACTTTATCCCATGAAAAACCAAATTTTCCGGAAGCTAATTCGTAAAAATACTTTGAATTATTTTCTTGTTCTTCGGGTAACATGCCACCTTCGCCGCTGGCAATTCCTGTGCCTGCCATTTCGGCCCCTTTCGACAAGGCAATTTTCGCTTCACGTGAGAGGGCCCCAAAACTCATGTCCGAAACAAATATCGGTATATCAAGTACCATTGGTTTTTTAGCATTTGATCCTATGGTAACTTTAGTACTTACATTATGCTCATCGAGTAACGGTCTTGTAGCCAATTGTGCTGGTAAAAACTGGATGTCTTCCCACTTAGGTAACGTATTTCTATCAACGCCCATGGACTCAGACGGGCCATGATGCCCATAGTTTTTTAAACCATTTTTAGCAAGCTCGGTTATATAGCCTGTGTAAGGTTCAGTATCTTCAGGATGAGTATCAGCATATTCACCAAGATACGCATCTCTATTAAAAGGTTGAGGATTTTTTATTGCAAATGAACTAATTTCATCAGCATCAACCATTACTTTATCATCTTCTATTAAAGCTGTAAATTTTGTTAGCACCTCAGAATTATTGTATTCCGAAACACCAGTATCCATACGATAATCCCAACCATGAACCCCACAAATAATATTTTCTCCATCAATATGGCCATCAGCCATTAGAGCTCCACGATGAAGGCATCTCCCATAAAGAACCGACACATTATCATCGTATCGGATAATAACAAGATCCACATTTTCCACAAGTGCATGCTTAGGCTTTCTATCTTTTAAATCCGAAAATTTACAAATTTCAATTCTTTTTATCATAATTTAAGATGTTTTTTATGGTGTTAAATGCTTTTGGCGGATGGAAACAGCCTTTATGGAATACAAAATTAGAAATACTAAAGAGACAATAATTAAACCTACTCCCGGTATTATTGTAAAAGGGACGAACCATTCCATAGTTACTATCCTTTTAAATTACTCATTATAATATTAATACCTGAATTAAAAAATGACAACACAAGATCGCGTTGCTGATTTGCTGATTCTACTTTAATAATTTCTGAATGTTTTAGTACAGCACCATTCCAATCTGGTATCATCCATTTTCCTGCATCTAATGCAGCAATATCTTTAATGGCTGCAATTGGTTTTTCCGACCAAAAACTCAAATAATAATAAGGCTCATCGACCATAGAATCGGGAATAGCAAGACCTATTCCTATAGTTTGTGATGCTTCCCCCTTATCGTTTTTACCCACAACATAGAATGCTCCCGTATCAAAATGATGAGGCCAAATTCGTATGAGCTCATCTTGATCAAGTAATTCGGCAACTTCATTAAGTACATTTTTGGCGTTTTCCCTATAGTTTGCATTTTCAATGAAGTCATTTTTGTTTTCCATTGTAAAAACAGCCCCCTTATCAAGCTGATGTGTAGGAATTTCGTAATGTAATTCGTTTTTAATATTGGAGATATTTACTCCAACGTCAGCAAGGTTTTGTGCTAGTTCGTCAAATACAATCTGTTTGGTTTTTCCTTCGAGAGTTATTGTTTTCTTAACATCACGATTTAGATCTAATATGTTAAGTTCCATTTCAGATAGATGTAAAGCAACGCGCATTCCGTTGGGTAATGAGTTACCTATAATCATGCCAGTTTCGGGGATAAACTCCATATTTGTATTGCTATCGTCCGATTCTTGTGGGATCAAATGTTTTCCAACTAATGCTATAAATTGTGCAGCATGATGTTGCTGCTGAAGGGCTTCGTTTAAGTTGTTAGTAAACGGTTTAGTAAGTGTTTTCCAGTTATTTTTTAGTGTTTTCATAGTAATTAGAGTTATTATATATTTAATTTCGTTAGACAGATTAACATTAAAACCTAATAAAAAAAACAATTAAAATGCAAATTCCATTTGTCATTTCGACCGTAGGGAGAAATCCCCTGAGAAAAGCATCCTTACTTGGGAGATTTCTCACACTCAACCTCCTTTCAGTCGTTTTTGGTTCGAAATGACAACCAAGTCTTAATTAGTGTCCGTAAGAAAACTAATCTTTTTTTCTGTCTTTGTTAAGAAGGCTACAAAGACAAGGCTTTCGAAGTTTTGAAAACCAAGGAGTTCACTTTTGTGAATGACTGTTTTCAAAATGAGAATAACGCCGTATTTGGAGTTTTCTTGCAAAGACTAATTAGTTACTTCCACACCTTTCCAAAATGCAACATGATCTTTAATTTTATCGGCCAACGATGATGGTGTTGGATAATACCAAGCTGCATCATTGTTAGTTTTTCCATCAACAACCACATCATAATATGAGGCGGTACCTTTCCATGGGCAAACTGTGTGAGTATTGCTATTTGACAGCAAATCCATATTTACAGATTCGATTGGAAAGTAATGATTACCTTCGATATTTAACGTTTTATTACTTTCTGCGATTATTATATTATTCCAAATTGCTTTCATTTTTTTATGATTTTAATTTCCATAGTGAATTCACAAAGTACTGTCGCTTGTCGAAGTAATTCCTGACAACTTCAAACCCTGTTTTACTTGCTAATTCATCTATCATCTCCAAATCATACTTTTGCGACATTTCCATGAAAATGGATTCACCTTTTTGGAATAAAAATGAACTATTCAAACCACTTATTTCTATTTTTTGTTTTTTAAGACTAATTAAATAACTACTTGCTGTACCTGATGTTTCATCATAAAATTCTTCATGCTTAAAATGCTCAATATTAAAATTACCTCCCAGGTCATCATTAATTCTTTGAAGGAGATTTAAGTTAAATGCAGAAGTATGGCCATGTGGGTCGTTGTAAGCATTTAGAATAACATTGGAATCCTTCATCATATCAAAACCAATAAACACCTGGTCTTGTGGATTTAAAACTGCTTTTAGATGTGTAAAAAAGTCAACAGAAGTTTGGTTGTTAAAGTTCCCAATATTAGAACCTAGGAAAAGAACAATCTTCTTTAAATATCCGTTAACTTCAATATCACCAATTAAATCAAAATAATCACCAATTAACCCATCTACTTTCAAATCCGGCAGCTCAGTTTTTAGTTCATCCACCAAAGTTTGTACAGCATCTTGCGAAATATCGATGGGCAAATACTTAAAATCTATTTTTTGTTCTAGAAAGTGAGAAAGTAGGATTTTAGTTTTTAATCCATCGCCGGCTCCTAACTCTAATAATTCAAAACGACCATCTTTTATCTCAAAATCATTGAGTATTTCTTGTTTAAAACTGGTAAAAATCTCAAGTTCACAGTCGGTTAGGTAATACTCTGGCATTCGCATAATATCCTGAAATATTTTACTTCCTTCATCATTATAAAAATATTTTGAAGACAAGTATTTTTGCTCCGAAGAAAGCCCCTCTAAAACATCCCTTGAAAAGTCAGTATGTATAATTTTTTGTTCCATTAGCTTCTTTATTATGATTCAGGCATACCTGTTTCAAATGGATTATCAGGGTCGTTACTCCACTCAAACCATCCCCCATCAAAGACTGACACTCTTGGCCAGCCCATTAGCCATGCATTGTAAAAGGCCTCACTTCCTCGCCAACCTGTACCGCAGTAAAAAGCAAGATGTTTGTCAGGAGTAATCCCAACTTCGTCCCAAATTGCAATTACTTCATTAGCTTCACGAATTGTATGATCAACATTTCGATAATTTTCCATGTGGTAGGCATCTGTACCGCAATTACCAAAAATTGCACCGGGGATCCTACCTTTCTTTTCGATGTAATTGTAGCCACTTACTTCACCAATATATTCGGGCCAACTACGTACACAAACTATATCAGCATCATTGGCTGCTATCATTTGTTTTGCTTCTGGAACATCAACAGCAAGTTGTGGGTTTGATGGAATATTCACACCAAAATCTTCAACAGGCTGTTTTATAACATCTTCGGTGCTTATGGTGAAGCCTCCATCTTTCCACGACTGAAACCCTCCATTCAATATTCGCACATCTTTAACTCCTGCATACATCATTATAAATGCATTACGAATGGCACCAATATGCCCGGCTGCACTTCCAGGAAAATCATCATCATTATTGGGAGTCATGAATTTACCATAAAGAATAACTGTTGTGTCGGATGTAATTCCGTGTTGCTCAAGAGCAGCTTTTAGTTCCTCAGGAGATCTTCTATTCCAAGTTTCGGGTGCTTCAAGAGCCAACGTATCCATGTCGATTGCTCCCGGAATATGCCCACTTAAATATGCATCCCTATTTCGGTAATGAGAATGTACAATTACATATTTATTATTGTTGTAGTTTGGTGGAGTGCCACCCGAAACAAGAGCTTTAACCCATTCAGGATAAACCAGCTGAGTATATCTTAGCAGACGCTCCATAGGCAATTTAGAGTTTAGTACCCACTCATCCATAAAATTATTATAGACGCTAACATCCTTATAACCTGCTTTAATAAATAATTGTGCAACTTTTTCTGATTCCTCATTTGAGTAGCTGTAAATAATTATCTTATTATCAGGTAAAATTCCTTTCGCTCGTACAATTTCTATCCAATCAATATAATTTGTCCAACTAATTGGCAGACTCCTTGCGCCAGTTATATGACCTCCTCGTGGTTCATCTTGCAATTTCCATCCATTATAAGCATTAACTGACCTCACATCTATGATTATACTATTTTTATTATTTCTAAAACTTGTTAATTCCTCAGTTGTAATATGATTTATTTTCAAAATATTTATGTATGTTTATTATAAAATGATTATGTCAAATACAACTTGTGTTGTACTCCTTTGACTATGATATATATTATATATCTTGTGCTATGAATGGTTGCCATTTATGAAATTCGTTAATATTTGGCTTTACCAAACTTGTAATTAACTACAAATATTTAATTATCAGTTGTCCCTGCAATTATTTATTAAAGTTTATTGCCAAGAGTAATATATGTGTTATTCTAAACTATTGAGTTTGCTGATAAAAGTTGTGAGCTATGATAGACAGTTAGGATATAAGATAATTCTGCATTTGTATTTTGATAAATAATTCGGTAATTCCCGGTGATAATTTCCCTAATATCTTCTTGATTCAATTCAGGTACAATTCTTCCAATTTTTTGATTTTTCTCTATTATTTTTGCCCTTTCAATTAGCTTTTCAAGAGTTAGTTTTGAATATCTATGAGAGCCTTTGGATATGAATTCCCCAATATCTTCAAGATCCGAAAGAGATCTTCCTGTCCAAATTATTTTAGCCATCTATTTAATTTGTTCTCAACCTCTTCAGTTGTATAAACATTTCCTTTTTCAACATCATCATGGCCTTGTTCTATTT